>Ga0214917_10003466_pt1 | contig 18191 bp, 17 predicted proteins | sample LL_1208_BB_MetaG_FD_177983 | JGI IMG/M metagenome (GOLD analysis project Ga0214917, IMG submission 177983) | Freshwater microbial communities from Lake Lanier, Atlanta, Georgia, United States - LL_1208_BB | ecosystem: Environmental > Aquatic > Freshwater > Lake | place: USA: Georgia | collected...
CGGCGAGTGCCGACGAGGCCATGCCTACGCCACGAACGATGAGGGAGATGCGATAGAGGCGGCTCGCCGAACCGCGCTCCAACCAGTTCCCAATAAGGATGGCGCCGACGAGCGCTGCGGCCGAGCCGATGGCTGACATAAGGATGGCGTACGCCGCGTCTTGTTTTAGAACCACGATCGCGTACACCGAAAGGTACGGCGCAAACCCCGCGCCAACCGCGGAGATGATGTTGGTGCGAATAAAACGGCGCACTGGTGTGGAGAGTGGGCCCGAGCTCGAGGCGCGGCCGGTGGAGACCGCCCCAGGTCGCGGGAGTCCGCGCAGAGCGCGCAAGAAGAGCAGGCTGGCAACGAGCCCGCCGATGAAGGCAGGCGCGTAAATAAGGACGCCCCAGTCTTGTTCGCCAACGCGAACGAGTAGCGCGACAGGAACAAGGAGTACCGAGCCGAGTCCGAACTGAATGGCGAGCGCGCGCGGCGCAACGAAGCGGCGTTCCCGTTCTGGAAGGATGCGGCCGAACCAGGTCTGCACATTGGCACCGGCGATCGCCTGCGCGGTGGCGCCAACGCCGAAGCCGATGGCGATGAGGCCGATGCCGGCGAGCGGCGGAAGGACTCCGGCAGCGATCGCGACGACGACCGCGATATAGAGGATGGGTCGCAGGAGTCCCACCGCCCCAATAAGGAGGGTGAGCCGTCGCAGGTCACCGCCACTCTTGCGGAGCGCAGTAGGCATGAGCCCTTGCAGCATGCCGCCCACGAACGGGAAGAGCCCGATCAGGGTGGCCAGCGCTGGCGATGCGCCGAGGGTGGTGACGAGTGGGATCGAGAGGCTGTCGCCGTTGAGCGCGACGGCGATGGCATCAGAGATTGCGAGGGTGCGAAAGGCGGCGTATCGGCCGGTGAGGAAGCGTCGCCAGTCGGCGATTGCCCGACTCACCGCCCGTGAGCGGCGGCGGAACTTGCTCGGACCTGCTCCTCAATCCGGTCAATTTCGGTGACGATCGCCGAACGAAGGGCGTCGAGCTCGTCGCGCGCCTTCTCGGTTGTTGAGTCGATTGCGGTAAGGGTCTTCTTGATCTCCTTCACCGAATCAAGTCGGCTGCGCAGAGCGTCAATCGCATCCTTGACCGCGGAGAGGTCGGCGCCGCTCCCCTCGGACTTGGCGCGAATCAGCGCCGAAATGCGGGCAAGTCGATATCCCGCCTCAAGGATTGCAACATCGGGGGACTCGGGATCCACGACGCAGTAGACGCCGTGCCGGCTGATAACGAAGGGTGAAGCGCCGGCAGGGGCGGCCGCCGCACTGAAGACCATGAGGGCGATCTCGGCCTTGCGGTTCTCGCGCGCCTCGGCGAGCTCCTTTTCGATGGCCGGACCAGTCATCGCCTTATCTTTCACTTCAACCACAATGCGCAGAACGCTGGCCGACGCATCGCGGCCGTTGACGGTGATCACCGCGTCGCCCTTCTTTGAATCGGGGACTGCGCCGGTGACGCCGCCCGTCCCTTCAATCTCATCGTTCGTGGCGCGCAGCAGTTCGGTGTATTCAGCAATAACTCGCGACTCAAAGTCGGCGCCCTTTGCCGTCCCCTTCTTGCGCTCGCCCTTCGCCGCCTTCTGCGACGCATCAAGCTCAACAATCTTCAGCAACACATCATCAAAGCGTTTGGCGATTTCGGCGCGGAAGCCACTTAGTGGCGATGCTTCGCGCGTTGGGTCCAGCAGGTGAGCGAGCTTGCTCGCGTCACCATCAAAGTAGGTGCCAAGGATGGTATTGAGCTTGCCGAGTGCCGAGTCGCGACGATTTTCGTCGAACAGGTCCTTGGTGAAGAGGGCTAGCTCGCCCTTGTCGCCGAGGAACCGCTCCAGCGTTGCAGGCAGGACCCCGCCTTCGTTGGCAAAGGTCTTGCGCAGAATCTCTTCAACTTCCGCGGTCGCCTTCTTGTTGGATTCGCCCGCATCGGCGAGTAACTTGTCGAAGGCGCGGCGCACATGATCCACATCGATGGATCCACTGGCGCTCTGGAGGGCCATCAGGCCAACGCGCATGGCGCGCTCTACGGTTTCGGAACGGTCCTCGGGGGTGCGGCTCTCGAGGAAGCCGGCCAGAGCGCGATCCACGACCTCGAGGGAGGCAATGCGAATGCGGTCGCCAACGATCTCGACCTGCGTCGGCTTATTCGCCGAGCTGATCGGTACGATCTCGGGAACGCGTTCGCCGCTCATCTATCGGAGAGCGATCAGGCCGCAGCCATCGCAGAGGGCCACGATCGCGTGTTTCTCGCGGGCGTAACCGGCGGTGTGGAGCACCCCAGGGCAGCCGACCGTGCGGCAGCGCCAGGCCCACGCCTCATCGCCATCGGCGCCGTCGTAGGGGAGCGCTTCGGCGCTGAGTTTGTCGGCGAGGCCTTCGCGGGCGCCCAGCGTTGCGGCGATGGCGGCGGCTCGATCAGCCTCGCTCTCGCGCTTGTAGGGATACGACTGGGCGACGTTCGTTGGCATGGCGGAAGTATACCGACCACGGAAGACGGGAACCCGTATGCTGCCAGGGTGACTGGATCAATGAAGGCACTGCTCCTCGGCACCCTGACGTTGCGCACGGCAACGGGGACCACGGGCGCCCTGCTGATCGTCTGGAACAAGCACCTTCACGGCTCTGGGGCACTCACCATCACACCCGTTGATCTCGCGACGATCACCCTTGCCTTTTATGTGACGGAGCTGATCGGCTCACCGATCTTCGGCATCATCGCCGATCGAATCGGTCGCAAGCCCGTGATGTTGCTCGGGCCACTCTTCGGCCTCGCCGCGGTCATCCTCACGCCATTCTCAATGACGATCCCACTCCTGATCTGTACGCGACTCCTTGAGGGCGCATCGACGGCGGCGAGTGTGCCGTCAATCCTTTCGTATGTGGCTGCCAAGACGAGTCACGATGCCCAGCTGCGCGGCCGTGTTGTGACGCTCTTTGAGGTGGCAACGCTCGGTGGCCTCCTCGTCGCAGGCACGGCGCTCGCCGGTCCACTCTGGGAGCTCTTTGGGGCAGCGTCGTTTGCTGTGAACGGCGGAATTTACCTTCTGGCACTCGCCCTCTTCGCCTATGGCGTGAAGGACGAGCACGAGCGCCCATCCCATGCGACGGAGAACCGGCTGCATAAGTATCTGAAGCTCTTTAGCCAGCGAGGAATCTTGCTGTTTGTGCCGACGTGGGTCTCAATCAACGCCATCATTGGCGTGTGGGTGCCCCAGGGGTTGAACTTGCTCCTTGGTGATGCAACTGTGGACTCCACCGGGCAATTCCTCTTGAGTGGGTTCCCGTTCATCGTGATCACGTCAGCGTTTGCCTTCGTCGCGCTGATCGGCGGCGTCGGACTCTTCTTCTGGGGGAATCGCTTTGCAAACTTCCGCCGCACCACAATGCTCCTGCTCGGCCTGATCGCCTTTATTGTGGCTATGGCCGCCGTGTTCACTATCAATCGGCTCTCTGGGAACGAGCTGCCGCTGATTGCACTGCTCTTCGCGCTGCTCTGCAGCTCCATGTTCTTTATCGCGGGGGCAACGCCGGCTGCACTCGGCTTCTTGGCCGACGTCTCGGAGCGATATCACACTGATCGCAGCGCAGTGATGGGGCTCTATTCCATTTTCCTCGGACTCGGCCAAGTGATTGGCGTAAAGATTGCGGGCGAGTTGGCAACGACCTACGGCGTCGACGGGCTGGTCTACGCCACGCTTGGGTTCCTCGTGGTGGCAGGGACGTTCCTGCTCATTCTGCGCCGGGTTGAGCACGAAATTCTGCTGCCGAGCGCGCCTGGGCAACACCGCGCGCACGGCTGAGCAGCGCCGATAGAATCAAGGAGACGTGAGGACGACTCGTCCGCACGCTTGTAGGGAGGGGGAGACGTCATGGTGAAGCCAACGGTCGCAATCATTACCGACAGCGCATCGGACATTCCACCTGATGCTGCCAAGCAGCTCGGTATCGCGATTGTCCCAATCATCGTCACCTTTGGATCGGAAAGCTTCAAGGTCAACGAAGAGATGTCCATGGATGATTTCTGGCGGCGCCTGACCGCACCAGGTGCGCCATTCCCGAAGACGGCTGCACCCGCGCCTGCCGCATTCACTGCAGCCTATGATCGCGCCTTCGCCGGTGGCGCCGAAGAGATCGTCTCCGTCCACGTGGCCTCAAAGCTTTCCGCGACCTACCGCAACGCAGAGATTGCAGCGGCGGACCATCCGCAGTCGAAGAACATTCATCTCGTGGACACGGCAACGGCATCGGCCGCCGAGGGACTACTCGTTGCGCGTGCCTACCACCGTGCCGCCGAAGGTTGGAAGGCACCACAGATCGTGGCGGAACTTGGTGAGCTGATCCCGAAGACTCACGTCATCTTCTTCCTCGACTCGCTGGACTACCTGAAGGCCGGCGGTCGCATTAGCCCTGCGCGAGCGGCGATCGGTGGACTCCTTTCGGTGAAGCCGATCATCGACATCATCGATGGTGAGGTCGTCACCCTCGACAAGCCGCGCACCTCTTCGAAGGCGCGCGAAAAGTTCCTGGAAATCATCGGCACGTCACCCATTCAAGAGCTGACGATGCTCCACGCGGAGGCGCCCGACATTGAGGCGTTCCGTGATGAGCTCTGCGCGCGATTCCCAGAAGTGGCCGCCCTGAAGCCAGGGATCGTCCGAGCCGGTGCGGCGATTGGCCCACACACTGGCCCAAAGGGTCTCGGCGTCGCGCTGATCCGCGCCTAGCCGCTGGGCTCGTCCCGCCGCAGAGGCGGGAGCACGCCGCAACCTGCGCGCAACACCTTTTTGGCGCGCGTTGTAGCCTTGGCAGGATCGCCGCACGGCGGCCGCCAGGCACCCGCCAGGGCGGCAGAGTAGAGGTGCACAACGATGAGTTCACAGAAGAGCGCCTGGGCAGTTGCGCAGCAGCAGTTTGACCTTGCCGCCAAGCGGCTTGGCCTTGACTCCGGCATCGCCGCCGTCTTGCGCGAACCACGTCGGCAGCTCACCGTGCACTTCCCAGTGCGCATGGATGACGGCTCAACTCGCGTCTTCGAGGGGCACCGCGTGCAGCACAACCTCGGACGCGGCCCAGCAAAGGGCGGCATCCGCTTCCACCAGGACGTGAACATCGAAGAGGTCAAGGCACTCTCCATGTGGATGTCGTGGAAGTGCGCCGTGATGGATCTTCCCTATGGCGGCGGCAAGGGCGGCGTTACCGTTGACCCAAAGAAGTTGTCGCAGGGCGAGCTTGAGCGCCTGACGCGACGTTTCACCACCGAAATCGCCGTCATCATTGGGCCAGAGTCCGATATCCCGGCGCCCGATGTGAACACCAACAGCCAGACGATGGCCTGGATGATGGACACCTATTCGATGCACGTTGGCTACACCGTTCCAGGTGTCGTCACCGGTAAGCCGATTGCGCTCGGCGGCTCAAAGGGCCGCAATGAGGCAACCGCGCGAGGTGCCGTCTTCTGCATTCGTGAAGCTGCCGGCAAGATCAACCTCAATTTGAAGGGCGCGACTGTCGTGGTGCAGGGATACGGCAACGCCGGATCTATTGCCGCTCGACTCATCAGCGAGCTCGGCTCGAAGGTGATCGCCGTCTCTGACAGCAGCGGTGGTATTCACAATCCAGCTGGCCTCGACCTTGACGCAGTGGATGCGCACAAGAAGAAGACGGGCAGTGTCGTTGGGTTTGCGGGTGCAACGCCGGTGAGCAACCAGGCAATCCTGGAGATCGCCTGCGACGTGCTCATTCCGGCAGCGCTTGAGAATCAGATCACCGCAGAGAATGCGGGCAAGATCAAGACGAAGATCGTCGCCGAGGCGGCGAACGGACCAACGACGCCAGAGGCGGACGACATCCTCTTCGCAAACGGCGCCATGGTGATCCCGGACATCCTCTGCAATGCAGGTGGTGTGACGGTGAGCTACTTCGAGTGGGTGCAGGACTTGAACCGCGACTTCTGGGAAGAGGACGAGGTGAACGTTCGACTCGAGAAGAAGATGGTTCGCGCATTCCACGAGGTCTACGACATGGCCCAGAAGGAGAAGAGCCACCTGCGAACGGGTGCCTACCTCCTCTCGGTGCAGCGTGTTGCCGATGCCATGACGGTGCGGGGTATCTACCCGTAAACCCCTTGCGCGCTAGGATGCGCACATGGCTGGCCTAGACCACGAAGAGCGTTTTCTCTTTCGCGAGGAGATCCTCGCGCTTGCCGCCGCGCTCACTGAGGGTTCGGCCCTCGACAACGTCGAGGATCTGCTCGTTGACCTGATCACCTCAAGCCACTTCGATGCCGAGGTGGTCACGCTGGAGCGCTCGCTGCAGGCGATGCTCGGCCAGCGCCAGGGTGCCACCCTGGTCACCGCGCTCACCGCCGCCCCCGAGGTCTTCGACGAGGTCACTGAACTTCGCCTCCCGGCTGAGGTGGTTGACCGGCTAGCCGGTTGGCGCGCTCGCTTCGGCCTAGCAATTGATAACGCGCTCAGCTTCCTCTCCAACCCCGACGGCATTCAGGGGCATAACTTCACCACGCAGGTCGCACATGCCGACGACCGTCGCACGCTGCAGGGACGACTCACCTTTGTGCGCTATAGCAATGAGTCGGAGTTCTTTATTGCCGACGCCAATGTCTTTCTGGAGGTTGCAGCCGAAGTGCTCGACAAACTCGGTACACACATCAGCCGCGAGGATGTTGACCAGGAGTCGGTGACGCGCCTCAAAGAGGCGGTCGACCTGATTGAGCGTCGCACCGCTCCGCGCGACGAGGCGTAGTCTGATGACCGGCGCCGCGGGCGCACGGCAACTCTTCCTCGCCGCCACGGGCCAAAACCGCGGCAAGACCACTACTTCGCTCGGACTCTTCGCCGCCTTCCGCGCACAAGGGCTCGACGCGGGGTTCATGAAGCCTGTTGGTCAGCGCTGGATCACCATCGACGACACCCCCGCCGACGAAGATGCCGCGCTGATGCGCGGCGTCTTTGACCTGAAAGATGCGGTTGCGCTCCTCTCGCCCGTACAGATTCCTCGCGGCTTCACGCGCAAGGTGATTGAGGGGCAAGTGGTCGAGGATCTCGGCGCGAAGATCATCTCGGCCCAAGTTGAGCTTGCCGAGAAGCACGAGCTGTTGCTGCTCGAGGGGACGGGGCATGCGGGCGTCGGTGCGGTGATTGGCCTGAGCAACGCCGACGTTGCTGCGCTCCTGGGCGCGCCGGTGATCATCGTGAGCGAGGGTGGTATCGGTCGTCCGATCGACGAGATCGTGCTGAACGCAGCGCTCTTTGCCGCACGCGGCGTTGAGGTCGCGGGGGCCATCGTGAACAAGGTTGATCTTGACTTGCAGCCAGAGTTGCCTCGCCTCCTTGAGAAGGGGCTCGCCCGCCATGGCATTCCGCTGCTCGGTGTGCTGCCGTATCGACAAATTCTTTCGAACCCAACGTTGGCAATCATTGAGGATGGCCTGCAGGGTGAGACGCTCTGGCCAGGTCGCGACATGGACGCGATCATTGGCCGCGTCTCTGTTGCCGCGATGCAGCCAGAGCATGTGATGCAACGCATCGGCGACAGCGCACTCGTGGTGGTTCCGGGCGATCGTGAGGATGTGATTGAGGTGCTCACGCAGTTGTGGCTCGATGGCAAAGAGCATCCGAATCGACCGCTCGGCTTCGTGCTCAGCGGCGGCTACCGACCGAGCGCCAAGGTCTTAGAACTCATTCGAGCGGCGAACATCTTTGCTGTTCTGATGGAAGGCGACACCTATAGCGTTGCCTCTCAGGTGCACGATCTGCTTGTAAAGACGCACCCCGAAGATGTGCGCAAGATCGATGAGATCAAACGACTCGTTGCCGGCTCACTCGACGTGAGCCGCATCTTAGCTGCGGCCCGACCCGTTCCAATTCGCTAAGGGGCGCTCCTACGGGAGCGTGATCGCGTCAATGAGGCGCACGCCATCAACGATTGCGGCGATAGAGACCAGCGTCTCACCCGATGCTGCGTCATCGATGTGTGACGTGTCTGCCAACGGCGTAAGGGTGGGGCTGTCGGCAAAGTCGAGATAGTCGAGCGAGAGGCGGTCCTCTGATGAGGTGACGCGTTCGGCAAGAGTTCGGAGCATGGCGACGCTTGTGATCCCTGCGGCAAACGATTCGGCGACGAGCGAGAGCGCAACGGGAATGGTTCGTGCTGCAGCGGTGCGACCCGCCTCGGTGAGCAGCTGATTTCTTGAGCTGAGCGCGAGCTCATCGGTATCGCGTACAGTCGCAACGCGATGAATCGCGACGGCGTCGCGGCGCTGTGCTGCCAGCCACTCGACCACGCGCACTTGCTGTGCATCCTTCTCACCAAAGAACGCCTGGTCGGGACGAACTAGATCAAAGAGCCGAGAGACAACGGTTGCGACGCCGGCGAAGTGCCCGGGCCGCGATGCGCCTTCAAGCCTGCAGGCGAGTGGTCCTGGATCGATCGTGGCAACTGGCTCATCGGGCGGATAGACCTCGGCAACATCGGGGACGAAGATGAGATTCGCGCCAGCGGCTTCAGCGAGGTGCGCGTCAGCCTCGAGTGACCGTGGATACCGGTCGACGTCGGTGGCAGACCCGAACTGTCGCGGGTTGACGAAGATAGAGACGACCACGCTCGCTGCGGAGCGCCGAGCCGCTGCAATCAGTGCTGCATGCCCGGCGTGGAGTGCCCCCATGGTTGGAACGAGCGCGATTGGGCGGGCGAGTTGCGTGAGCGCTTCGTCGAGTTCGGCGCGAGTGGTGACGGTGCGCATCGACCCGAATCTGAACTAGCGAGGAAGCTCGTCGAGGGCGGCGAGGAGTGTTGCGTCAGCGGCGATGCCCTGTGTGGCGGTTGGGAAATCACCGGCCTCTACGCTCGTTCGCCACGTGGCGAGGGCGGTGAGCGCCTCATCGCGAAGGTTGGCGATACGCCCAGCGTGCCGTGGGGCGGTGGCGCCGAGGAGTCCGAGGAGATCGGGGAGCACCTGGATCTGACCCGTGCATCCGTTGCCTGCGCCAATGCCAATGGTCGGAATCGTGAGGCGGCTGGTGATCGCGGCTGCAAGCTCCTGCGGCACGAGCTCAATCACGATCGCTGACGCGCCAGCCCCTTGCAGGGCGATCGCGTCTTCCAGGAGTGCCGCCGCCGCTTCGGGGAGGCGACCTTTAGCGCGCGGCTTGCTCTCATTCAGTGACGACTGTGGCGTGAAGCCGATGTGTCCAATCACGGGGACGCCACTGCGAACCAGCGCCGCAACGATCGGTGCCACCGCTACGCCCCCCTCGAGCTTCACGGCGCCAGCACCAGCATCGCGAATGAAGCGCGCTGCATTTTCGGCGGCGGTCGGTGCATCTACATACGAGAGAAAGGGCATATCGCCAACGACCAGTGCGCTACTCGTAGAGCGCACCACGGCGGCGGTGTGGTGCACCATCTCACTCATGCCAACCCGTACGGTGGATTCGTGCCCGAGCGCGACCTGTGCGAGGGAGTCGCCCACGAGAATGAAGTGAATGCCAGCCGCCTCGGCGAACTCAGCGGTCGGGCGATCCCACGCGGTGACGGCGGCGAAGTGGCCACCCGCGGCGTGCACGGCGCGCATGTCAGCAACGGTGTATCGCGCCATTAGCCAGCTCGCGAGGTGAGGAGTGCCGCCACGCGATCAAGGATGGCGTCGGCCACAACTCGCTTTGGCGCCGGGCCAACACGGGTGACCAGCTCGTCGGCTCCGATAATCTCCGCTGCGTTTTCGGCGCTCTCAAAGCCAATGCCTGGTGCGGTGACATCGTTGGCAACGATCAGGTCAAGATCCTTCTTCTCGAGCTTCTCGCGCGCGCGTGGCGTAGCGCTCGCTTCGGCCGAGAAGCCAACGAGCAGCGTCTGGCGCGTAGTTCGTGGGCCGAGTGCTTGCGCCACGCCGGCGAGCAGGTCGGCCGTTGGAGTCAGACGCAGGGTGATCTCTCCGTCGCGACGCAGCTTCTCAGCCGACGGGCCGCCTGCAACTCGGAAGTCCGAGACTGCGGCGGTGGCAATGAGCGCATCGGCTGGTGTTGATGCACTTCCGTGTGGCGCGGGGAGAAGTGCGATTCGCAGCGCAGCATCCAGCGCATCAACGCTCATGGCTCGTACAACGGTGACGCCCTCAGGGAGCGGGACGCTGACACGGGCGGCGATCAGGGTGACGTCCGCGCCGCGATCGCGCGCCGCCTCAGCAAGTGCGATCCCCTGTCGGCCCGACGAACGATTTGCCAGGATGCGCACTGCGTCAATTGGCTCCTCGGTGCCGCCCGCGGTGACGACGATACGGCGACCTGAAAGGTCACCTGCCGGCACTGCTGGCGGACGGCGACTCTCGTTCGGCTCGCGAATTGGCGCGGTGCCAATCGCGGCCACCACGGCGTCGATGATCGCGGCAGTCTCAGCCAGGCGGCCGACGCCCGTCGCGCCGCTCGCGAGTGCGCCACTCTCTGGCGCAATCAGTGTGTAGCCAAAGTCATCGCGCAGCCGCGTCGCATTTGTTTGTGTGGCGGCGTGTGCCCACATCTCGCCATCCATTGCGGGCGCAACGATGACGGGTGCGGTGGTGGCCAGGCAGGCGGCGGTGACCACATCTCCAGCGAGGCCGCTCGCCATCGCGCCGATCCACTGTGCTGTTGCTGGCGCGATCAGGATCGCATCGGCGGAGTCGGCGGCGACGATGTGACCGATGCGACCGTCGGGAAGTAGGTCGAGCAGGTCGGCATCAACGGCGTGTCCGGTAAGTGTGCGAAGTGTGAGAGGCGAAACGAATCGTGTCGCCGCTGGGGTTAGGAGCGCCTGCACATCGGCGCCCTCAGCGCGCAGTGCCCGCACGATCTCGGGCGACTTGTAGGCGGCGATAGAGCCGGTGATGCCCAGGACGACCAGTCGCCCGGCGAGTCGCGTACTCACGCGCGCACCGGTGCTGGGAGGGCGTTGATGGCGCGCAGCACATATTCGGCATCACGGTGATCGGCCGCAATCGTGGCGCACCAACCGGCAAGCGCCGCGCCGCCACTCAGCACTACGGCGGGCACTGGCGCGCCCGGATCGCGGCGCGACATCTCTTCCATTGATTCTGCAATCAGTGCGGCAAGCGCACCGCGTGCGCCGCGAAGAATTCCAGCGCTGAGTGCCTCAGCGGTGTCCGCACCGATCGGCCCAGCTAGATCGGGACTCTCGTCATAGATGGCGACGAGAGGTAGTGCCGCGGCGCCACTGGCCAGGGCGCGGGAGGCGAGCACCGGCGATGGAGCGATCGCGCCCCCAAGGAGGCGACCACTTCGATCAACGCAGGTGAGGGTGAGCGCCGTGCCGAGGGTGACGGCGATTGCACCGCGGTTGGCGGGTGCGCCGTACTCGCCATACGCGAGCCACGCGGCAAGGAGTCGATCAATGCCGATCTGGGCTGGTGGTGTGAGGGCCAGTTCGAGCGGCACATCGGCCACGTGCACGAATTCAGCTGCGATCGATGCGTTGGCCGCCGCCGCCTTGAGCGCCTCGGAGCCAGCTGGGACCACGCTCGCAACGCGAAGGGTTGCCGGTTCCCCTGCGCGCTGCGCATCAGCGCGGATCGCGGCGATCAGTTCGGCGGCGATGCCAGCCCAGGCAAGGGCGTCGCGGGGATCGGTAGGGGCGGGGAGGCGCACCACGGCGCCGTCAAGCAGGGCGGCCTTCGCCGCACTATTCCCGAGATCAACGGCGTAGCGCACTGCGCAATGATAGGGCGGGAGGCGCGGGTGCGGCGGGAAGCCGCTCTGCGGTAGGCTCTCACCCTCATGGATCATGAACAGCACGATCGCGCCCCCGGCCTCTTCGTGAATCGAGGCCTCGTCGTGCAGCGCGCCGATAAGGCGAATATCCTCCGCCCTCTCCTGCACCAGACTGTCTCGTATCGACACTCCCGTGATGGCGAGCAGATCGTGCGCGGCCACGGCTGGGTCGAGGAGGTGTTGGGCGACGACCCCGAGGTCTCGTCCATCTTTACCCCGCTCACCATCACCATCAATGTCGACGCATTTGAGAGCATCGAGTTTGATCTGAGCGAGCCGGGGAACCTTCGCTATGTCCTGCGCTCAGGCGCCGACGCCGTTGAGATCGAGTACCAGGCCGGCACCCAGATTCCAGATGCCGCGCCCGTAAAGAGCTGGCTGGAGTATCGCGGTGAGCAGTACGTGCAGATTGAACTACCAACAGGGGCATGGCCAACGGCGAGCGACGAGAAACCGCGCGCCAACGATATCGGCTAACCTGCCGCTATGAGCAGCAGCCAGCGCACCCTTGTCCTCGTCAAGCCAGACGGCGTTCAGCGCCAGCTTGCTGGTCGCGTCATTACGCGATTTGAAGAGCGCGGCCTCAAGATCGTCGCCCTCAAGATCGCGCCGGTAAGCCCAAAGCTTGCTGAGACGCATTACGCCGTGCACGCAGCGCGACCATTCTTCAAGGGGCTTGTGGAATTCATCTCGTCGGGCCCGGTCGTAGCGATGGTCCTAGAAGGGCCGAACGCTATTGCCGTGGTTCGCTCCATGGTTGGTGCAACGAAGCCACATGAGGCGGCTCCTGGAACCATTCGTGGTGACTTCGCGCTAGAGACCGCAAAGAACTTGATTCACGCATCCGACGCACCAGAAACTGCCGCTGCAGAGATTGCACTCTGGTTCCCAGAGGGTGGTTTGGTTGAGTACACCCGCGCCACCGACGCCTGGATCCTCTCCGACGAGGAGTAACTCACACCGCGGCCGCTGGTCGCTAAGGCGCTGGCGAGATCTCCCCACTACCTGACGGACTCACCGTTGGCGAGGCCGTTGCACTCGGTGTTGGGTCTTGGCTTGGCGCAACCGTCGGATCGCTGCTCGGCGCAGGCGTAAAGCTTGCGGCGGGCGAAACACTTGGCGCTGGTGGGAGTGGCCCTGTTCCGCCTGACTCAATCGATAGCCAACCGGCAGCGGCTGCCGCAACAAAGAGTGATCCCAGAATGAGCGAGATCGTAATGACGTTGGCGAATGGTCGAGTCTCCGCTTCGTGCACCGTCTGACTCTGTGGGGTGAATCCCACAAGGAGGAGTCGAACCGCTGCGACGATCAACAGGATTTGACCGGCCACGGCAAAGATTGCAACGAGTGGATTACCACCGAGCAGCAGCAAGTTCAGTCGAGCGGCCAACACTGCGCCAGGCGGTAGGGCGGCGAGTGCGACGATCGCTGCACCAAGGGCGATCCCATTTGCCCCGGTACGGCGAGCCCATCCGCCAAGCTCACTGATCGAGGTTGTTCCATAGCGGCGTCGCACACTGACAAGCCAAAGGCCGAACAACGAGATGGAAAGGATTCCAGGGATCACGATCAGGCGCGAAGAGGTGTCGGTAGGGGACTGAAGCGATGCTGCGGCGGCGAGTGCCAGCCATCCGGCGTTACCCACCGCCATGAAGCCAACGATCTCGCCGATGTCGTCGTGGAGCAGAGCGGAGACGGCACCGAAGATCAGCGTCGCTGCGCCGGCGAGCAAGATGCCGGGCACGATCGCGCCGCCAAGTGGATCGGTGATGCTGCTCGCCAGCCCTGAGAGCTCGCTCATGACGATGAGCGCAAGTGCGGAAGGAATCCAGACGCCGACGAGGAGTGAGCCCACGATCGGGAGCGCCTCAAAGATTTTGATGAGCCGACCATGAAACGGGAAGACCCCTGCGGCAACGATCACGACGAGGGAGACGCCGAGGGCCGTCCCTGCCGCGAGCGATGCAGGCGTGGCGTATGAGGCATCTACCGCAGCGTACGAGATCGCAACGCGCAAGATTTCAGCGATGACCACGGCAGGGAGTAGGAGCGAGACCGTTCGTAGGTCGCGGAACACTGCGCGTGCGCGGCCCACGTCATCTTTGCCGCTTGCCGCTGCGCCAGAGATCGCGAGGCTTGCGAAGAGGAGGAGCGCAATGGGCGCGATTCCCGACGGAATCGCCAAGGCGAGGTCAATGGCAGCGATGCCAAAGAGGGCGATCTGCCCCATGGTTCCCGCACGACGACCCTCCCCCGCGCCAACGATCACTGCGAAGACGATGCCGCCGAGTAGGACCAGCAGGCGACCTGGCTCCGAAGGGTCGATGGTGATTTGGCCAATCTTCAACGTGGAGAGGTAGCCGGCGCCCGCGAGAACTGCGCCGACGGAGGTTGCGAGCAGCAGCAGCTGTACACCGAAGGTTGCGTAGGTGGTCGCGTCATCGCGTTGCGGGCCACGCCAGAGCCGAACAAGTGGCACAAGCGCGAGCGAACTGAGCGCAGTCAACACGGGGAAGAGTGCGCGGATTGCGGTGAGTAGCCCCTCAGCGGACATCACTCCTCCTCCGCATTTGAGATGCGCGTTGCAACGCTGCCACCCACGACCAGGATGCAGGTAAACCCTGCGCCAATGGCTAACGCGGCGAGCGGATCGAGTTCTCCAAAGATTGAGGTTCGCAGGAGTAGCGTTCCCGAAAGGGTGACGACTGCAGCGCGTGTAGTCGCTTCAATGAAGCGACTGGTCAGCAGTGGGGGCAGGCCGACGACGAGCAGGGCAACCCCTGCGGCGCGGAGCGGATCGCTACTTGATTCAATCGGCAGGGCGAGTGGGACGAGGCCGAGGAGGAGGCCGGCCATCGCACTCGCAACGACCACGGGGTGCTCGCGCAACGTCTGCACGAGTGTGCGCACCGCGAGATCGCGGCGCAGCGCCTGTCGCTCAAAGAGGTTCTCGGGAAGTGCCGCAGCAAGGCCAATGCCAATGGCCGAGAGGCGAAGGATCAAGCCGATGCGGTTTGGATCCCCGACGGAAAACTCCAAGGCACTCGAGCTCAGGGCCAAGATGGCGATCGCGACCCACGCACCACGCCCAGCGCTCGTGACGGCCAGCATGCCAGCGACGATTGCGATGAGGAGAATCGGTAGCTCTGGGCTCGGCATTTAGGGGGCTGCCTGTCGGTAGGTTGGCGGGGTGATGATGGTGAGGAGGTTGAGCGGGAAGTAGCGCAACACTGCCCGTCCGATCACGCTCGACGTTGGCACCGGACCGTAGGCACGCGAGTCTGAAGAGTTCGAGCGGTGGTCACCGAAGACGAGGAGCTCGCTTGGTCCGAGGACCCAGTGCCCCGTCTCGCCAGCCACATCACTCCCGCCGTCGCGATAGATATAGGTCTCATCGACTGGCACACCATCAATACTGACGATGCCGTCAGTGATATCGATCGTTTCGCCTGGGAGACCAATCACGCGCTTGATATATGGGGTCCCGGAGGCGTCAGCGGGCCAGGTCGTCGGTGGGTGGAAGATCACGATGTCGCCGCGGTGGTATCCCGTCAGCGCGGCGGTGAGCTTGTCAGCGAGCACGTACTGCCCAGGCTCAAGGGTTTGGCGCATGGAGCCCTGCTCAACCCGAAAGGGCTGTGCGACAAAGGTCTGCAGCAGATAGAAGGCAAGGATGGTCAGCGCCACCGTCTGCACGATCTCTATGGCAAGTCTTCGGAGGCGCATCCCGCTGAGTATAGGTGGGGGAGGGTGTGTGGTTGACCCACGGCGGGGCCTCCCCGTACCATCACCTCACCAGGAGCCCATCCTGGCGGGTCGCACCGGCGACCTGCAGCCCGACAGACGCCCGACCCGAAGCGCGGTGCTCAGCACCGCGGCCACGCGACGGACTGGACGCATCGGAGGAATACAAGAATGGAAATCACGTCACTCACGCTTCAGGGGCTCGTGCTCCCAGCAGCGGTTATCGCAATCCTCTTCGCCTTGTGGTTGGCCAGCGATGTGCTGCGCCGCGACAAGGGGACCCCAGCAATGCAGGACGTTGCGGGCATGATCTTCGAAGGGGCTGTCGCCTTTATGCGACGCCAGTACATCACCATCGGCGTACTCTCCGTTGCGATGGCGGTGCTGATCGGCGCGCTGATCGCCAACTTTGAGACTGCAGCCGTTGCCGATACCCCGGTCTACGGGGCGGATCTCGGCATTCGCACCGGAATCGCATTCATCTTTGGTGCCGCGTGCTCGATGGTGTCGGGCGTCATCGGTATGTACGTCAGCGTGAAGGCGAATCTCCGCACCACCGCCGCCGCCCGACAGGGCGTCGTCAAGGCGGTGCAGGTTGCCATGCGCGGTGGAGCCGTCTCCGGATTCCTCGTTGCGGCGCTTTCGCTCCTTGGCGTGTACGCCGTCTTCGTCTTCTTTGGTGGACTTGAGCGCCCAGCAGAGGCGCCCTTCCTGATCGTTGGATACGGCTTCGGGGCATCATTCGTTGCCCTCTTCGCTCAGCTAGGCGGTGGTATTTACACCAAGGCGGCAGACGTTGGCTCAGACCTCGTCGGCAAGGTGGAGAAGGGCATCCCAGAGGATGACCCCCGCAATGCCGGCGTTATCGCTGACCTGGTCGGCGACAACGTGGGTGACTGCGCTGGTCGCGGTGCCGACCTTTTCGAATCAACCGCGGCTGAGAACATCGGCGCGATGATCTTGGGCGTAGGGGCATTCAAGATCGCGCAGTCGATGGGCTGGGCGCACCCAGAGTCCTGGATCTTCTTCCCACTCGTCGTGCACGCCTTTGGGCTGATCAGCACGATCCTTGCCATGGCCTTCGTGCGCGGCAACAACAAAGAGAATCCAATGAACATCCTGAACCGTGGCTACTGGGCGACCACCATCTTCTCCGCGGCGGGCCTCGCGCTTGCCTGCGCCGTGATGTTGAACGCCGGCAGCTCCAACGCCTGGCTCTGGTTCTTCGGCGCCGGACTCGTTGGTCTCGCGACCAGCGTGGCATTCGTCTATATCACCCAGTTCTACACCGCCGGCTCCTATCGACCGGTGCGTGAAATTGCACAGGCGAGCCGCACCGGCGCAGGTACCAACATCATTGCTGGTACCGCAGTTGGTTTTGAGACCACGCTGGTCACCGCCGTCTCCATTTCGGCGGCGATCTTCGCCTCGAACTGGCTCGGCACGCAGGCGGGTATCGCCGCTGGGCTCACCGGAGCCGCACTTGAGAAGTTCGGCATCTTCGGCACCGCCGTTGCAACGGTCGGCATGCTCATGACCACCGCCTACATCTTGGCGATGGACACGTTCGGGCCGATCACCGACAACGCTGGTGGCATTGCTGAGTTCAGCCGCGCGCCACAGAAGGTTCGCGACGTGACCGACAAGCTCGATGCCGTCGGCAACACGACGAAGGCGCTCACCAAGGGGTATGCGATTGCTTCGGCATCGCTCGCCGCCTTCCTGCTCTTCTCGGCCTACCTCGACAAGGTGAACCTGATCTTGGAGCGCGCCGGCAAGCCGCTCTTGGAGTCGGTCAACTTGGCGCATGTGAACGTCTTCATCGGCGCCTTCATTGGCGCGATGCTTGCGTACTTCTTCAGCTCGCTTGCGATTCGCGCCGTTGGGCGCACGGCGCAGGCGATCATCGTGGAAGTGCGACGGCAGTTCCGTGAGATTCCTGGCCTCATGACCTACAAGGCGCGACCGGATTACGCTCGTGTCGTTGACATCACCACCATTGCCGCCCTGCGCGAGATGATCGCCCCAGGGTTGGTTGCGGTGGCAACCCCTGTCCTCGTTGGCATGCTGCTCGGCGCAGAGGCGGTAGCGGGCCTGCTCATCGTGGGAACGATTAGCGGCGTGCTGCTGGCAACCGTGCTGAACAACTCCGGCGGAGCATGGGACAACGCCAAGAAGTTCATCGAGTCCGGCGGACTCAAGGACGAGAAGGGGAAGGTCCTCGGCAAGGGGAGCGATGCCCACGCTGCCGCCGTTGTTGGCGACACCGTTGGCGACCCGTTCAAGGACACCGCTGGCCCATCGCTGCACGTTCTCGTGAAGCTGCTGGCCACGGTCACCCTGGTGCTCGCGCCGCTCTTTATCCGCGGCTAAACCGCGGTTCTCGGCAGGTAACTGAAGCGGCGCTTCCCATTTGGGGGGCGCCGCTTCATGCTATGCCCCCACAGCGCCAGTGCGGCGCGCACGAGATAGCGGGAGGGTGCAATGGGCAGTGATCCAATCTCCGCGGCACTGGTCGCCCTGCTCCTTGGGCTCGTGCAGGGCGCCACGGAATTTCTGCCGATCTCTTCATCGGCACATCTTTATGCAATTCCCTATCTCTTTGGGTTGAGTGACCCGCTTCTGTCATC
>Ga0214917_10003471_pt1 | contig 18176 bp, 14 predicted proteins | sample LL_1208_BB_MetaG_FD_177983 | JGI IMG/M metagenome (GOLD analysis project Ga0214917, IMG submission 177983) | Freshwater microbial communities from Lake Lanier, Atlanta, Georgia, United States - LL_1208_BB | ecosystem: Environmental > Aquatic > Freshwater > Lake | place: USA: Georgia | collected...
ATGACCGCGTATTGGTATCGGTGGGTCGTGTTCCTAATAGCCAAGATCTGGGTGTTAAAAATACAAAAGCGACTTTAAATGACAAAGGCTTTTTTGTTGTGGATGCAAAACAACAAACGACAGACCCTAATATTTATGCCATTGGAGATATTGCAGGGGGTGTACTTTTAGCCCATAAAGCGTCTCGTGAGGCGCGCATCGCTGTAGATGCATTATTAGGTGAAACTCCAATTGCCATTTCTGATGTGGTGATCCCTGCAGTTGTGTTTACTAACCCTGAAGTGGCATGGTGCGGGTTAACCGAAAATGAAGCTAAATCTAAAGGAATTCAAGTCAAAGTGTCTAAGTTTCCCTGGTCTGCCAATGGACGTGCTTTAACATTTGATAAATCTGAAGGGTTAACCAAAATTATTGCTGATCCGATTACTGAAAAGGTGTTAGGGGTTGGTATTGTTGGCGCTGGTGCAGGAGATTTAATTAGTGAAGCAGTTGTGGCAATTGAAATGGGGGCTGTGGTTAAAGATTTGGCCATGTCTGTGCACCCTCACCCGACGCTTGCTGAAACGATGATGGAATCTGCAGAAGTGTATTATGGGCATTGTACCCATAGCTAAGCCTAACGCCTAAATTTTAAGATACTTCACAATACAATTTCGTTAATCTAGTTCACAGGAGAAGTATATGGCTGGTTATATTACGCTTTTTTTAGACAGGGCTGTTCATGCTGCTTATGCTGTACGGAATAGTCCTGATGGCGGGGGGGCTCGACCCCGTAAAGCGGGGTGTGCCGCAAAGCCTGAACGTGTTGGGGATATTATTTCTCCGGTAGGCTTTCCTTTAACTCCTTCGGCTCCTCCTGTGACATCTATTACTATGGCTCAAATTTTATCTTTAGCGGCCTTAACTAACTTTTTTGATAAATTATCGATGAAAATGTCGATTTATTCACTTCAATCGGGGATATATGCCAAAGTTATTGCTAAAGAGGGGGTAATGTCATTGGTATTTGGAGGGATGTTACAACGAATGGTGTATGCTGCTACAGTTACTGAATTATTTTCTGTAGTTGAAGCAGGTGTTTCGTCTCGATTGAGAACTTACCCTGGGATACCTTCTTTTATTAAGGATAGTATCTCAACTACTTGTGCTTCGGTGACTTCGTCTATTGGAACTTATGGTTTTTTTTTAATGTCTCGTGCTGCTCAAGATGATCCTAAGGGCGCACACGCGTCACTTAAGATGCTTTTTGGAGGCCAATTTTTAAGTTCTTATCAACGTAGTTATGTGATGTCTCGATTAACACTTCCTTTGGCGGGTCATTTTATTTCGGGTAATTTAATCGTGGATTTGGCAACGGTGCCTTTAGGGAATTTTGTGGGGAGTATGGTGTTTTCGGCAACTGACTCGAATGAAGCTGGCCACGCTGGTCGTGTGGTAGGAATGACCGCTTTAAGTATTGGGGTGACACATTTTGTTAGAGGCGCATCTCATGGGAAGGAAACTATTTGGGCGGCTTTAAAGCGGGTTCCAGCTGGGGGAATGGCGGGGTGTGGTAGGGAGTTGATTTATAATACTTTAATGACTTTAACTTTGAGAAAACCTTGGGAATCTCAGGCGTCTAGCTCAGAAAAATAATCGCTTAACGCTGAATTATTGAGGATTGCCTTCTGAAAAGCTCTATCAATATCTTGAGTCGTAATATACTCTGCTTTTTTAAATAACCTTCTTGTTTCAGCATCTTCTATAATCCCATGGATATGTCGTAATCCAAAAAAGAGACTTGTCGGTTTTCCTGAATCTGATTTAAGCAATAGTTTTGAAATGAGATGGATAATGGCCTCATTTGTCCATTTGGACTTCATTGATTTTCGAATATGGATGAGCAGTTTTTGGATCAGTCTTTCCTTTTCTTTTTGACTTTCTGGCCATGGAATAAGGACGGATACTTCGTCTCTGACATCGGCATATTGAGCGGCTTCCTTTTGCACTTTTCCCGTTGGATCATTTGCAGTAATACAGAGACCTATGGGCTGACAATTGATAGGAGTGTTTCCGCCTAATACTGCTTTACCGCGAGAGGCTATTTCTAAAAGCGTTCTTAAGATATTTTGGGGAAGCTCATGACCATTTTCGATAAATAACCAACGTTGCTGTCCTTCAATGATTACCGGGGGAGTAATATTACTACCGCCAATATATTGTGTTTGAGGAGAATTTGGATTGGTATGCGGTGTGCCTAGTAAACGATGTCGTGTTAAATCGGATGCTGTAATTTGGAGTAGGGAAATGGGGTCTCCGCCTTTATCCATTTGGCAGGGGTCTTGATCGTTGAATTTTTTTTGTAAATATGGGGCTCCAGCAAGGATGATGCCAGTAATACCTAAGTTTACTGCATAAAGCAGCCATGGAAATATTGCTGCCTTATATCCTTCAGTTAGTGAAAGCTTTTCTTGGATATCTCGGGTAATACTGATTAAAAAGGCACCGCTTACGCCTTCTTCGGCCACTTTGGTTAAGACCAGAGTTTTATTTTTTGGCAAATATGTATTATATAATTCTTCACCCCTCTCTTTGATCTTTTGCCACTTTATTTCTTTGATCGTTGGCCACTTTATTTCTATGATTGTTTGCCATGTTATTGGCTTTGATTTAGCATCTACTGACACCAATCGATATTCGATGGCATCTCCATGTCTAAATATGAGTTGACTATCTCTTTTTTGCTTTGAAAGTTGGGGTCTAATATAGTCCCATAATGCTTTAATGGTTTCAGATTTACCACTGCTAAATTGGTGTTGTGGGGCTTTATCAGTAGTATGTTTGGCTTCATCTGTAATGACGATGATGAGTGGTTTTTGTGGGTTAAGTAAATAGCGATTGGCTGCATTTACTAGCGTTTCAACCAGTTTTGCTCTACCTGCTAATAATGCAAACGGATTTTCAGATAGCAGAGTTTTAAGTGGCTCACTTCCAATTGTCGGAATACTGTCGTAGATACTAAATTGTGTAGCTTTTTTTTGAAAATGGGATTGTGATTCTAAAGTACTAATAATAAGGTGTGTAGCCTCTTCTAAGTTCTTATTACTCTCAAAAAAGGTATCTTCTTTTTCTATTAATTGGGCATAGGTTGGTGTTCTCGCTTTTGTACCCAAAGTTGTTTCAACTATAACTTTTACATCTGCTATTTTAGGCTTTGGTAATAGTGATTTATCGAATTCATAGGGCTGACTTTTTAGGCTATTGGAATTTAAATAGATTTCCCATGACTCTTTAATTGACTGAATTACGAGTGGTGTTAAGTGGCTTTTAAAAGTTTGCTCTAAATTACTTTTAGTAATAGGGGTGTTGGTTAGTGCTGCATTTTGAGCAATGGTGGCAATAATTTTTTTAATTTCTGGCGACCATATAAGATGCATATTTGGATTTACTGAATTGTTAGTATGTGTGGTAATGATACTGCCAATCGTAAGAAGTTGTATGAGCTGTGTAATACAGGAAAAGTCCCAAAAAATATGATTTGGTGTTTCTGCTGGACTATTTTCATCGATAGTTTTTTTGATGATCCGAATTAGGCTGTCAATCATCGTTGGTTCCAATGGATGAATCGGATGGCACTCGATTGTAGTGGTCATCCTACCGCTAGAACTTCGGATGCTTGTTTCGGCGCTGTCGTGACTGGTCGTTGATTTTGGATTTGAAATGAGTATGAGTATTAGCTGAAGTGGAATTGTATGTTCTGAACTTCCTCCTACTCCGACGCCTGTATTTGCACTGGCGATACGGTCCATTAAAAACTCTAAAGCAGTAGGATTAAGCATTAATTCATTTACTAATAATATTCCTCCATTGGCTTTAGTGATCCAAGGGGGGCTGTTGGCATATTTTTCAGAAGATCCTTTAGCATCATATTGAAAGCTGCCTTCAAGATCTTCTTTTGTGACTGGGAAGGTGAGTGCTGTTACAGGAGCACCCTCATTTAATGGTACTTGGGGATCATGTTTTAATACTAATGCTTCTGCCACAAGTCCACTGAGTTGAAGTGCAGTTGTAAAAAACTTTGTAAAAAATAAAAAAATCATTGTGTTGTGGATTGCATTGGCTTGAATTGGCCAGGTGTCTTCAGGGCTATCATGGTAGTTGATAAATGTTGTAAAAAATTGAAGAATCGCTAAGGCAATAATTGGAAGTAAAAGGGCTAAATGGCCTTTATTTTTTTCAAATGGGCTTGGAACATGAGGCGTTTTTGTGAGTGATTTTCCTTTGATATAAAGCTGGTTAGGGGCAATTTTATTTTTTTGTTTTAGCTCTATGATTAATTGGGCTAATTCGACTTCGAGTTCTTTTTGAAATCCGCTAGGAATTTGAATTTCTACACCATACACTTTATGGCTATTATCTTTAAGCATTTGAAGTAGTTTTTGAACGATGGCAATTATTTCGATTTTACGACTGTCATTTAATAAATTGTCTAATAGTGCAGGCTCTGGTACATCATCCCACTTACTATATTTGAGGGCAGTGATTTTAACCTTTTCAAAGTCACTTGATTGTATTGTTCTGGTTGGATACGCAATTAGTTTAAATGTCATGCTTAAGCCTTGAATGGGTAGTTTTAAACTGGTATAGTCTATGCTAGTTTAAAATTTAGGAAATTTTTAGCATATGCGACTTACAAAATCAGTTGACTTTTCGATGCGAATATTGATTTTCTTGGCAAAATCCCAAGCTCCAGTCACTATGCCTGAACTTTCGTCACGTTTACATATATCATATAACCATTTATCAAAATTAATCCAGAGGTTACGAAAAGAAGGCTTAATTAAAACGATTCAGGGTAAATCGGGTGGTATTTTTTTATTAAAAAACCCATCTGAAATTGATTTAAAGATGGTTGTTGATCTTATGGATGGCCCCACGATGTTATCACAGTGTTTAGGTGATGTTTCGGCATGTCATTTGGATGCAGAATGTAAGTTTAAAATGGCATTGTTTAATGTCCAAACTAAAATTAACGATGAGATGAAAAAAATTAAATTAGAGGAATTACTTTAGGAGAGAAGCGTGAGTAAAGATATCCAAGCGATTGCCAGTAAACCTTATGAATATGGATTTGTAACCCCAATTGAATCGGAAACGGTAGCAAAAGGGTTGAATGAAGATGTTATTAAATTAATTTCTGCTAAAAAAAATGAGCCACAATGGATGCTGGACTACAGGCTTAAGGCGTATCGGCACTGGTTAACGATGACAGAGCCTCACTGGGCCAAAGCGGAGTATCCAGCAATTGATTATCAAGATATTCATTATTATTCGGCACCGAAACAAACTGAGAAAAAGGCCAGTATGGATGAGGTTGATCCGGAATTAAAACGAACATTTGAAAAGTTAGGTATTCCTTTATTTGAACAAAAAAAATTGGCTGGTGTGGCAGTCGATGCCATTTTTGACAGTGTGTCTGTTGCGACAACCTTTAAAGGTAAATTACTTGAGGCAGGAGTTGTTTTTTGCCCATTATCAGAAGCGATAGAGAAATATCCTGATTTGGTAAAAACTTATTTAGGGTCTGTTGTTCCGCATACTGATAATTTTTATGCGGCACTTAATTCTGCTGTATTTACTGAAGGGTCTTTTGTGTATGTCCCTAAAGATACAATTTGCCCAATGGAATTATCGACTTATTTTAGGATTAATACTCAGGATACCGGACAATTTGAGCGTACTTTGATTATTTGTGAAGAGAATAGCGAAGTGAGTTATTTAGAAGGCTGTACTGCGCCCATGTTTGATACCAATCAGTTGCATGCTGCTGTGGTTGAGCTTGTGGCTTTGGATAGTGCGACAATTAAATATTCGACAGTGCAAAATTGGTATGCGGGAGACCCTGAAACTGGCAAAGGTGGCATTTATAACTTTGTGACTAAACGTGGAAAATGTTTGGGTAAAAAATCAAAAATTTCGTGGACTCAAATTGAAACTGGGTCTGCCATAACATGGAAGTACCCGAGTTGTGTGTTGATTGGGGATGAGTCTATCGGGGAGTTTTACTCGGTAGCTTTGACAAATCATTTTCAAAAGGCAGATACTGGGACAAAGATGATTCATATTGGTAAAAATACAAAAAGTACAATTGTCTCAAAAGGAATTTCGGCAGGTAAGTCTGAAAATACATATCGCGGTATTGTGCAAATGAATCGATCGGCAAAGGGTGCTGAGAATTTTACTCAGTGTGACTCGATGTTAATTGGTAAGCAGGCAGTGGCTAACACTTTACCTTATATTGATGTCCGAAATGCGTCTTCGACACTTGGTCATGAGGCAACGACTGTAAAAGTAAGTCAGGATCAACTTTTTTATTTTGCCCAACGGGGTATTGCCATGGAAGAGGCTCTTCAAACAATGATTAATGGCTTTTGTGCAGATGTGTTTAAGGAGCTTCCTACGGAATTTGCAGTTGAAGCGACACAGTTATTATCTCTTAAATTAGAAAATTCGGTTGGATAGGTGAAAGGAATGTTATCGATACAAAATTTACATGTTAAAACGGAAGGAAAGGAGATTTTAAAAGGACTTTATTTAGAGCTTGCACCGGGTAAAGTTCATGCCATTATGGGGCCTAATGGGTCGGGTAAAAGTACGCTGAGTAAAGTATTGGCGGGGCATCCTGATTATGAAGTGACATCTGGCTCTATTACATTTAATGGTCAGGATATTTTAGACATGGATGCCGACGAACGTGCCCGACATGGTATTTTTATGGCATTTCAATATCCAGTAGAAATACCTGGTGTTAATAATGCCAGTTTTTTACGCATGTCCTACAATGCCAAGCGTAAGCATTTGGGATTGCCAGAAGTAGATCCTTTTGAATTTGAATTGTTATTACAAGAAAAAGCCAAATTGGTAAAGTTGGGCGAAGGATTATTGGATAGGTCGGTGAATGATGGATTTTCGGGCGGTGAAAAAAAACGCAACGAAATTTTACAAATGATGTTACTTGAACCTCATTTAGTGATTTTAGATGAAACGGATTCGGGATTGGACATCGATGCATTGCGCATTGTGGCGGAGTCAGTCAATCAGTTTCGTGCACCGGATCGGTCGTTTTTAGTGATTACCCATTATCAGCGACTGCTTGATTATATTGTGCCCGATGTTGTCCATGTTTTGGCAGATGGCGAGATTGTTAAAACCGGTGATCGATTTTTAGTCCATGAATTAGAAGAGCGTGGCTATGATTGGGTGAGGAAATGACAGTGACAGCTCTGACAACAAAGCATATTGAAGTTACATCTACTCCTGATGACCCGATTTATATTGTCAGCAATGACATGTCTTTGTGTCAGGATATTGTGATTGATGTGCGTGATACTGCATCAGCTATTCTTATCCTTGATTCATGTCAGTGTAATGTAACGATTTCTATAGAGGATCGGTCATCTTGTGAGCTTATTGTTTATAATTTTGATAACAATTCTTCACGTTCAACCGATATGGCATTTAAGGCCACATTAGGAGAATCGTCTCAGTTTAAATTTTTACAAGCTTCTTGTGGTGCAGGTATTTCTAAGTCTGATGTTCAGGTTGTTTTTACAAAACCTCATGCCTTAAGTGAATTAAGAGCGGTTTCTATTTTAGATGGAAATGACTCTGTTTTTGTTAAAACACATATGACGCATTTAGTGGGTGAATGTCAGGGACGTCAAATTGTAAAATCAATTTTGAATGGAAATAGTGTCAGTGAGTTTAATGGTGGCGTTTATGTTGCTAAAGGTGCAGATTTGACAGATTCGTCACAGTCTAATGAAAACTTGCTGTTATCGGATAATGCAAGGGCTATTTCACAGCCACAGCTTGAAATTCATGCAGATGATATTAAGGCGGCTCATGGTGCTAATGTTGGTCAATTAGATGAACGTCATGTCTTTTATTTGATGAGTCGGGGTATCCCTAAACGTGAGGCTGAGTTATTTTTGTTACAAGGCTTTATTTTGGAATTAATTGATACTGTGTCTAATGACTCTGTGAAAGCATATTTGAAAAATCGATTGGTTGTTTCGGGAGCTTCTTCTTGAGCACTGATTTAGCAGTACAGTATCGTCAGGATTTTCCCGTACTTTCCTTAGTGAAAGAGGGTAAGTCCCTTGTGTATTTGGATAATGGCGCGACCACTCAAAAACCCAGGGTCGTTGCGGATCGGATGTATCAGTTTTATACGCAGGAATATGGCACAATCCATCGGGGAGTGTATTTTTTATCTCAGCAAGCGACATCGTTTTATGATGAGGTGCGAGAAAAAGTTGCTACTTTTTTAAATGCATCTCGGTCTGAAGAAATTATTTTTACTCGCGGGACTACAGAGGCCATTAATTTAGTTGCCTCATGTGTGTCTCGGCACTGGCTAAAGGCTGGTGATGAAGTCATTGTGACTGGCATGGAACATCATGCCAATATTGTGCCTTGGCAAGAGGCTTGTTTGGCCTCTGGTGCTGTTTTAAAGGTAGTGCCTATTACGCAGGCTGGCGAATTGGATATGGATGTATTTCGTCAATTGGTGTCAGCTAAGACTAAATTTGTGTCTGTTGTTCATGTTTCTAATGCCTTGGGGACTATTAATCCGGTTAAAGACATTGTTGACCTTGCTCATTCGGTGGGTGCAAAAGTGTTATTGGATGGCGCTCAAGCGGTGTCTCATATGCCTATTGATGTTCGTCAGTTAGACTGCGATTTTTATGCCTTTTCGTCACATAAATTATTTGGGCCGACAGGGGTGGGTGTGCTTTATGGAAAGTATCAGTTGCTTGATGAATTGCCACCCTATCAAACTGGTGGAGATATGATTGAAACGGTAACATTTGACTGTACGACTTATGCAAAGCCACCTGCCAAATTTGAAGCCGGTACCCCTTCTATTGCTGAAGTGATTGGCTTGGGCGCGGCGATTGACTATGTGACCAATGTAGGGTTTGATTTTATTGGCAAGCATGAAGCCGAATTGCTTAACTATGCAACACAGAAACTTGTGGCATTGCCGGGTATTCGATTAATTGGCACTGCCAGAGAAAAGGCATCGGTATTGTCCTTTGTGATTGATGGGATTCACCCTCATGATGTGGGTACAATTTTAGACGAATGTGGTGTGGCGATTCGAGCAGGGCATCACTGTGCACAGCCGATTATGGCGTATTTTGGAGTGCCAGCTACCAATCGGGCTTCATTTAGCTTTTATAATACAGTTGAAGATGTTGATCGATTGGTAGATGCTGTGCGATATTGCCAAGGGGTGATGTTATGAGTTCTCGTCTAGAACAACTGTATCAAGAGACTATTTTAGATCATAATAAAAATCCTAGATTTTTTGGACAGCCTGAAGAATCTACTCATAAAGCCCATGGTAAAAATCCCTTATGTGGTGATGATTATTGGGTGTATTTAGATATTAAAGACGGCATAATTACAGATGTGCATTTTAACGGAAGTGGATGTGCCATTTCAAAATCAAGCGCATCGATGATGGCCGAGTCGATTCGAGGTAAATCTTTGGATGAGGTTGTTTCAAAAAAAGAGGCGTTTTTAAAATTATTAACCGAAGATGGGTCTCTTCAGGATACTATGAAAGGGACGCTTGGAAAGTTAATTGTTTTTGAAGGCGTTAAAAAATATCCAGCGCGGGTTAAGTGTGCGGCCTTGTCATGGCGTGCCCTCGAAGCTGCGTTAGATGGTGCCGACCAAGTTAGTACGGAATAAAAGGAGAAAAAAATGTCAGATATTAGAGTTACTGCCCATGTTACGCCTAATCCAAATACACTTAAATTTCTATTGGATCGTCAATTGTTCCAGTCGGGTACATTTAATTTTGAGACCAAAGAATCAGCAAAAGGCTCGTCTCTACCATATGCGTTATTTGAAATTACGGGTATTGAAGGGGTAATGGTGGGTCCAAATTTTGTATCAGTGACAAAGACTCCAAGTTTAGACTGGGCCGATGTTGCAGAGCCCATTATTACTACCCTTAAAGGCGTTATCGCTAATGAAGATGAGTATGTGGATGAGGCATTACGTGTTAATCATGCGGCATCTGGGTCAGATAGTGATGATGTGGCTAAAATTAAATCGATTTTAGATAATGAAATCCGCCCAGCTGTAGCCATGGATGGTGGCGATATTGTATTTAATAACTACACTGATGGAATTTTGACTTTGCAATTGCAAGGTGCATGTAGCTCATGTCCCAGTTCAATTATGACATTAAAAATGGGTATTGAGGCACGCTTAAAAGAAGAAGTACCCTCGTTGAGGGAAGTGGTGCAGCTTTAACCCACCCTAGCCCCCTCCAGTGAGGGGAGCTTTTTTGAGATATGTCATATACTAAGATTTCTTTTTTGACCCAAGGGTGTCGCTTAAATCAGTCGGAAACTGCGGTCATTGAACGGCAGTTTAATACTGATGAGTTTATCATTACTGATGATGCCGATACCGCTGATGTCGTAGTGGTAAATACTTGTACAGTTACTGAAAATGGGGATGCCGATACTCGTAAATTAGTGAGGCAGTTGGCCACAAAAAACAAAGCCGTTAAAGTGGCTTTAATTGGATGTCAGGCTCAAATTTTAAAAGAGGCTTTGTTGGATTTACCCAATGTGACTTGGGTAGTTGGGAATGCCGAAAAATTTAATTTGGCGGCCATTGTAGGAGATGCCTCTGCCACAGAACCACAAGTGATTGTGCCAAAAATTGAGCGTGATAGTTTTACAGTGAATGAGGTGGCTATTGACCGTAAACATACTCGTGCCAATCTTAAAATTCAGGATGGATGTGACTTTTTTTGTGCCTTTTGTGTGATCCCGTTTGCGCGTGGCCCAGCAAGAAGTCGGCAATTTAATGATATTTTGGATGAAGCCCAATTATTGGTGGCAGCGGGGTATCAAGAAGTTGTCATAACGGGTGTGAATATTGGGACTTATTTTGATAGTGGTAAAACATTTTTGGATGTCATTGATGCACTTGATGGCATTGAAGGGCTAAAGCGCATTCGTATTTCATCGATTGAGCCTACGACAATTCCGGATGACTTATTGGACCGAATGGCGGACCCTCATTCAAAAGTATGTCGGCATTTGCATATTCCTTTACAAGCAGGGACAGATCCTATTTTAAAGGCGATGAACCGCAAATATACATTGGCTGAATTTGATGCCTTTATTACTAAAGCACGTCACCATGTGCCTGGGATTTGTATTGGGACAGATGTGATTGTGGGGTTTCCGGGTGAAACAAATGACTTATTTGAGGCCGCTGAAGCCTATATTCGAGATGCTGAAATTGACTATGTGCATGTATTTTCGTATTCAGAACGTCGATTTGCCCGTAGTAAACGCATGGAAGGGCAGGTGAGTGCTGCTGATAAAGCCAAGCGCAGTGCCGCTTTAAGGTCCGTATCTAGCCGAAAAAAGCGCTTGTTTTTAAATTCTCTTAGTCATCACCCTATTGAAGTATTATCTGAAACCCAAAAATACGGTTACTGGACAGGCTTAACTGATAATTATGCCCGCATTTATTTTGAAGGTCCAAGTGCTAAAAACCAGTTTCATTTTGTCATCCCTCAAGAGATATATCGCGATGGATTATTATCTAGTATGATGTGATCATGAGCCGAAAAGTATTTGTAGAAACTTATGGGTGTCAGATGAATGTTTATGACACCGAACTTGTAAAAACAATATTAACCAATGCTGGATATGAGTGGGCCACAGAGGAAACTGATGCCGATGTGGTGATGCTCAATACATGTTCGGTTAGGGATAATGCCAATCGTCGTGTGTTTGGGCGTATTCATGAAATTAAGCGTCGGGCTACTGCAGAAAAACCTGTGTTGGTAGGTATTTTGGGGTGCATGGCCACTAATTTTAGACGCAAATTATTAGATGATCGTCAGTTAAAAATTGATTTTATTGCCGGGCCAGATAGTTATAAACAATTGCCTCATTTAATTAGTGAAGTCTGTGATACTGGAGATAAGCAATTTAATATTACTTTATCCGAATTTGAAACATACGCAGATATTTACCCGACACGATCCACCGGCTCGAATGCATGGGTTGCTGTAATGCGGGGATGCAATAATTATTGTACTTTTTGTGTGGTGCCTCATACGAGAGGTCGTGAGCGCAGTCGTGATCCTCAAGGTGTTATAGACGAAGTAAAACGCTTGGTATCCGAAGGGTTTAGTCAGGTGACTTTGCTTGGTCAAAATGTCAATTCCTACCGCTATGAAGATACGGATTTTGCCGATTTAATGGCCATGGTAAGTGATGTGCCAGGGGTTAAAAAAATACGATTTACCTCTCCGCACCCTAAGGATTTTCCTTTAAAACTTTTAAATGTCATGGCCGAGCGGCCCAATATTTGTAAGCAGCTTCATATGCCCTTACAAGCGGGTAACGACAGGATTTTAGATAAAATGAATCGGACCTATACCAAGGAGGAGTTTTTATCTTTGGTTGATCAAGTACGGTCAGTGATTCCGGATGCGTATTTAAGCACAGATGTGATTGTCGGATTTTGTAGTGAAACACCTGAAGAGTTTGAAGATACTATGGATGTGATGCGCAAAGTGCGTTTTGATACGGCCTTTATGTTTAAATATTCCGAGAGGCCCAATACGCTGGCATCGGTCCGATTTAAAGATGATGTGACAGATGAAGAAAAAACACGTCGTATTACACAATTGGTTGCCTTACAACGAGATATTGCCTTTGAAAAACGGATGGATCAGGTTGGGCAAATTCAAGAAGTTGTTGTTGAAAAAAAGGGAAGCCGAAAAGACCCTGAGGCCTATATTGGTCATAATGACGGTAATATTTTAGTGATGTTTTATGGTGAAGGGCAGTATGCGCCTGGTGATGTGGTTAAAGTTAAAATTTCGTCAGCCACACCGGATATTTTGCGTGGAGTAGTGGCATAATGGATAGAGAAAATGAAGTTTGGGCCAAGTTACGAACGATTGTTGACTCGGATCAAGAGCAGGATATTGTTGAATTAGGCTATGTTAGCCACCTAAAAATTAAAGAAGGCTCGGTTGTGTATCGATTACATTTGCCTGCGATGGATGCCCAATTACGAGATCAGTATCAGTTTTTTACCGAGCAAGTGGTCAAAGAACTTGATTGGGTCACCTCTGTGACATCTATTTTAGATAAAGCCCCAAAGTCATCGTCTATGGAATTGGCATTTAAGGGCTTGTCGCATGTAAAAAATATTGTGGCCGTATCCAGTTGTAAGGGAGGCGTTGGCAAATCGACTGTGTCGGTTAATTTGGCCATGTCACTTGCACTTGAAGGGTTTTCTGTTGGCTTATTTGATGCTGATATTTATGGGCCAAGTATGCCCACGATGTTAGGTCTTAAAGGCCCAATTCAACAAGCAAAAGATGGGTTGCTTTTACCTATTGATAGCCATGGGATTAAGGTCATGTCCTTTGGATTTACGGATGGTCAGTATCAGTCTTCTCCTGCCGTGATGAGAGGGCCAATGGTATCCCAAGTGGTCAATCAGTTGATTTCAGGTACAGAGTGGGGTGTATTGGATTATTTAATTGTAGACATGCCTCCTGGGACTGGTGATATCCAATTAACCATGACACAAATGATTCCATTAACAGGTGCTGTTATTGTGACCACTCCTCAAAAAGTCAGTGTTGATGATGTCATGAAAGGCATACGAATGTTTGAAAAGCTTAATGTACCTATTTTAGGTGTTGTTGAAAATGAACGATATTTTGTTTGTGATGGATGTGACAAACATCATTATATTTTTGGACCTGGATTTTTAGATGATATTCAAAAAGAGGTCGTGACCCAATTTGCTTTGGGCTTGCCTCTAGATCCATTGCTTGCCGCTAGTGGGGATAGTGGAATTCCCTTTGTGATACAACACCCAAATCATGAGATTGCATCGTTATACCAAGAACTATCTCAATGTGTTGTTAATGCAGTAAAGACTGTATCCGTTGATGGTAGTCATTATCCAATGCTGTTATTTGAGCCAGGCAAGGGGTTGGAGTTGGTTAAGGATAGTGATAGTGCGCCTTTAACCTTGTCGCCATGGCAGCTTCGTATCAAGTGTCAGTGTGCGCATTGTGTAAATGAGTTTACAGGTGTTGCTATTTTGGATCCCAATAAAGTGTCTAAGGATATCGAGCCATTGGCATTAAAGCCCGTGGGCCGTTACGCCATTAGCGTTTCTTGGTCGGATGGGCATGCGTCGATATTTCCGTATGCTTATTTGAAGACGATATAAGCGATTATTTATTGAAATAACAATTCTTTTAGTTCATCAACGTCTATTTTTTTGTCTTCGATACTGTCGATGTCGATCATTTCGGATAACATTTCTCGTTTGTTTTGTTGGAGGGTTTGGATTTTTTCCTCAATACTGCCTTCAGTAATAAGCTTATACACAATCACTTTGTTTTGTTGTCCCATTCGATGGACGCGGTCTGTGGCTTGGGACTCGATGGCAGGGTTCCACCATGGATCCATATGGATGACGTAGTCGGCGGATGTCAGATTAATGCCCATGCCACCTGCTTTAAGCGAAATTAACATCAGTGTTGCTTTCTCGGTTTTTTGGAAGTTGTTGACGATGTCCATTCGTTTTTTGGCGGGTACACTGCCGTCGATTCGTTCTGTCGGAATGCCTTCGGCTTTGGCCCATTTTTCAATAATGTCTAACATTTTGGTAAATTGAGAAAAGAGGACAATTTTATGGTCTTCGTCAATGAGTTCGGCTACTTTTTCGGTCATCATTTCAAATTTTGTTGATGGAATATCGATAGTATTGGTTTCTTGTAGTAACCCAGGATGCAGACATACTTGCCGTAATTTAAGTAAAGCAGCAAACATGGCTAGTTTTTGAGTGCGTCCTTGACTGTCTCTCACACCGCGACGTGCGGCATCTAAAACGGTTTGATAGAGACGTTCTTGGGCTTCTGACATTTCACATTTTAGGATGATTTCTGTTTTTTCGGGTAATTCGTTTAAGACTTCCCGTTTTTCGCGCCTTAAAACAAAGGGGCGCATTTTAGCTTTTAAAATATCTTTTCCACCATTTTTAATGGCATTATCAAAGACAGTGTGATTGCCTAAATAGCCGGGCATAACAACATCAAATAAATTCCATAAATCTTGGAAATGATTTTCAATGGGGGTGCCGGTTAAAATAAGCCTAAATTTGGCATTTAACCCTTTTACAGCATCGGATACTTGGGCTTTGGGGTTTTTAATCGCTTGAGCTTCGTCAATAAAGAGGGCTTCGAAATTGATTTTAGATAGCTTGTCAAAGTCGTTTTTAACAATACCATAAGTGGTAATGATAAAGTCTGGGTTTGGACAATCCTTTAAAGCCTTTTCTCGATTGCTGCCCGTGTATACTACGACTTTGGCTTTAGGGTAAAATTGCTTAAGTTCTCGTTGCCAATTGTAAATGACATTGGTGGGTCCAATAATTAATGATGTATTTTCCTTGTTAATTAAAGTAGTAAAGGCAATACTTTGAATGGTTTTACCTAATCCCATGTCATCCGCTAAAATTCCGCCAAAATTACTTTTATATAAAAATTGCATCCAATTGACGCCATATTGTTGGTAATCCCGTAAAGACCCTTTAAATTCAGGTCCTAATTGGCAAAAATCGATCGATGCAAATTGGGTATTTTTGATCAGGTCTTCAGAGGCTTGGGATTTTCCATTGGCTTGAATCATGGATACAATGGGTAACATATCTGCTTTTGAGAATTTTTTTCCAATACGAAGCGCGCCCATATCGGACAAAAACTTTAATTCTTTTTGGCTATCCTCAGTCAGTTTGACATATCCTGATTTTGTTTTGATATACCCTTGGTTTTCGACCATTAAACGCGCCAATTCTTGTAATGACATTGCATTTCCATGGATTGACACATTGGGTTCAAAATCAAACCAGTTTTGGCCTGTATGATCCTGATGAGATGAAATGTTAAATTGAAGGTCAATGGGGTCATCATGAACATGAAATTCGGGCACATTGGATTTTACAGACCAGCCTTGTTTTTTAAGTGCAGGGATTAGGTCACCCATAAATTTGGCAATATCGCCAGGCGATTGCAACATAAATGGCAATTGGTACTCTAAAAAACGCTCCATTAGCTGTGCTTGCAGCTTATTTTCGGCCTCCGGTTGGCGAGCATATCGTTTGCCAGATACTGGGTCTTTAATCACGCCGTCTTTGTCATTAGGGCTTACGATTTCGCTGCCATATTTAAATAAAAGTGTGGGGATGAGGGTTTTATTTTGATAGCTTAATTCAAGGTATCCCCTGGGAGGTGAGTGTTGGGGGATGTATTGAGATAAATCGGTTTTGCTATCCCACTTAAGCATCTTTTGAAATGGTAGATAAATCGTATTAATAAAGTATGCAATGTCTGTGTCTTTGTAGATGACTTCTGTTTTTTCAAAGAGGTCATTAATAAAATCGATTAATTTTTCGGGTAAATTAAAAAATAAATTGCCATTTGAAAAAATGACTGAGTTTTTATCCTGATAAAAGGACACCCATTCAATGCTTGAGTGCATGGTGTACATGTCTTTGGCTAAATTGCAGTGCATGGCATGGCCAATTTTGTTAATTTCAATTGTATAGGGGAGGGTGCCATTGGTATGAATTTGAGTCATTTCGCCTTGGTTTTTCCAATAGAGCTCGATACCTCTGTCCATAGCGCGTCTAAAAAATTTAACGACATCAGATTCGTTAGGAATGGCCATAATGATGCGGCCATTAAAACTCATTTTTTTGAGAAATTTGCCAAGAGAGTAGCAAAAATCTGTATCGCTATCTGATAAATCACCCTTGTGTCGGTGGATAAAAATGGCAAGCGACGATAGCTCTAGCGGAACCTCATCTTCAGCATGTCTGGCAGATATGCTTGGGTAAATCATTCCTCTAGAGTCAAAAATAAATTCTACAAAAAAGCGAATTTTTTGCTTGGTCAATGTCATTTTATAAACTAAATACTATCATGACTTTTTATACAGTGGTACTAATTTAAAAGCGTATCGATTTCTTTTGAAATTTTTGGTGAAAGGGGATTTGTCATTGATCCATATCTTGCGACTACTTTACCATTTTGATCGATTAAAAATTTATTAAAATTCCAGCTAATGTCTCCATGGGCTTTGCGATTACTTGTTTCGCTTGTTAGGTAGCGATATAAAGGGTGGATATCACTGCCTTTTACGGATATCTTTTCGCTTATTGGAAATGTGACACCAAAGTTGATTTTGCAAAATTGGGCAATTTCGCTATTGGAGCCTGGTTCTTGTCCCCCAAAATTATTTGCGGGAATGCCAATAATGATAAGGCCTTTGTCTTTATAGGTTTCGTATAATTTTTGCAGGTCATCATATTGTTTAGTAAAGCCACATTTACTGGCCACATTAACTAATAACACTACTTTTCCCTTAAACTGGGTCAGTGGCATGGGGCGCCCATCAACTGTTTTTAATATAAACTGATGAATGCCCATGTCATTTTTGGCTTCTTGATGTCGTTTTACCTGTGCATCCAGTCTTTTATTTAGCGCAAAAGGGGCTAATAATACTAAGACGGCTAGCAAAAAGTAAATTGATAAGTTCATGGCTTAATTATAATTAATATCTCTTCTTTTTGCCAAAGCTACTTTGTTTTTTCCAACCGCCACCATTGCCTTCACGGTTTCCAGATCTACTGCCACTTCGATTTCCAGAGTAACTTTCTGATCGGTTTCCAAATCGTCGACCACTTCCTGCGCCTGCTGACTGTGAGCGACGCGCTTCTATTTTAGGATCTTTGCCATTAAGGAAGTCTTGGATAATATGCCAGCGGCCTTTATCTTTTGATGTGAGTAGGGTGATGGCTCGGCCTGACTTTTCTGCCCGACCGGTACGGCCAATTCTGTGAATGTAGTCTTCTGGATTGATCGGTAAATCGTAGTTAATGACTAGGTCTAAATGTGGGATGTCTAGTCCTCTTGCAGCAACATCAGTCGCTACTAATACTCGGGTACGGTTGTTGCGAAATCCTTTAATAATTCGGGTGCGCTTTTCTTGACGGAGTCCACCATGTAGGCAAGCGGCTTCAACACCCATTTCTTCAAGTTCTTCTTT
>Ga0214917_10003472_pt1 | contig 18170 bp, 19 predicted proteins | sample LL_1208_BB_MetaG_FD_177983 | JGI IMG/M metagenome (GOLD analysis project Ga0214917, IMG submission 177983) | Freshwater microbial communities from Lake Lanier, Atlanta, Georgia, United States - LL_1208_BB | ecosystem: Environmental > Aquatic > Freshwater > Lake | place: USA: Georgia | collected...
AGCGCACAGGAATAAGGGATTCATCGCCAGTGAGAAGTCCTTTGACTGACTTGTATTTCATCTCAGAACTCTTTCACTCGTCTATGGATAAAGCAATGAAGCGGTGCTGGTTATTCAGCGAAATCTCCGCCGCGTCCCGTTAACTTCTTCCTCTTGGACGAAGGTCTTTCGTACTTATAAAGAAGAAGCGCCAAGGTCGAGGCGAAGATTAGGAAGATTGCGACGCCGACATCCATGGTTAACCAAGAACCGCCCAGATAACAAGGGCTGTTGTGGCCAAGCTAAAGAGAACGAGAGCGATTGCGGTGAGTGAGAGGAAGGAGCGCGATTCTGCGATTTTTGCAGTGAGCGCAGTTTTATTTTCTAGGCGATTGAGATCGATTAGAAGTGCTTCTGCTTCGCGGATGGTGGCGTATTGAGTGACAACAGCGAGTATTCCGGTCACAGCTGCAACGCCGATAGCGAGATAGCGCGCGGCATCAGAAGCAGTTTCGAATTTACCGAATGCTGCAGTGACGAAAAGTGCGGTGAGTACGAGCGCTGGGGAGAGTTGGGCCATGATGATTTGGCTGCGCTTTGTATTCCAGAGGTCGAGAAGTTCTTTCTGATCCATTTTGGTTCTCCGTTGTTGGGACGACTTTGAAGTCGGTGTTTATGAGTATAGGGGTAGTGAGTGAACGGGGCTGAGCGGATTAATTAAGAGATTTCTTATCGGAAGTTGACTCCAGCACCAGCGCAGGTTTCTTGGATTCGATCTCTTTGATTTCGTTTTTGATCATGGTTGTGGCTGCGGGAATTCCCTCTTCAAAGGCGTAGAGAGTCATGGCAAAGATGCGGCCGAAAATTGGGCCATCGGTTGGGGAGAAGCGAAGGCCGGAGGTTTTCTTGCGGTTGGAGACGCCGAAGTTGTAATCATTTTGTGCGGGGTTGGTGAATGTGGAAAGTAATTTGGAGAACGCCCATTCAGTTGTGGCGGTGTTGCCGGCGAATATCAGGCGTTGATTAGTTAATTTCACGAATCCTTGATCGCGATCCATCTGCATTTCTTCACCGGGTACCAGTGTGCCTCGGGTGGAGCTGACGCGATAACGGATGCCGGCGACGATGGGGATGGAGAAACCTTGGGAGCCGCCGACGTACCGTGAAGATGTGCGACCTGCTTCGTGGAAGGTAGCGGTGCCGGTCCAGAGAACGAGTTCGCCATTTTTTTGGACGAGGGATTGGTCGTTGGGTTCTTCACCTTTTGCAGCTTTGGTGAAGATGTCGAGCATCTGGGTGAGGGTTTGTTTCTCTGATTCCCATTCGGTGAATTCTTCTTCGTAACGTTGCTTAGCTTTTTTGGCGGCGCGTTTTGCTTTGAGGTTTGCGAAGAAACTCATGGGGGGATTATCGCTTGTTAAGTTTGAAAATTGGAGGTTATTGGCGGTCAAAAGTGATACGCACAGTAGATGGAAATTGCATAAAGGGACTCTTTGCTAAGGAGCCCCTTTATCTTTTCCTGCCCCAAAACGGCTTCGATCCGATAACCTCCGACTTAGCGGGTCGGCGCTCTATCCATTGAGCTATTGAGGCAGGTTTTCGAAACTTAATTTCTGGACCTGCTTCGAGATTTTTTAAGTTGTGAAATTGTGGATATGTACGTATGTGAACTTACTTTTGTCGCCTCAAAGAATTAATCTTTCGGAGTGCAGAAGCGCAAATCGTTGATACTTGTACTCGCATCTCTTCTGTTATTGGGCTCGACTGGGGCGGTTAATGCCGCTGCGCCAAAGGCGGGATCGATTTGCACGAAGCTAGGAAAGAAAGAAACTTACTTAGGTAAGACTTACACATGTATAAAAAGTGGAAAGAGATTGGTGTGGAATAAAGGGGTTGCAATAAAGGTCGCAGCTCCCGAGGTAACACCAACTCCCACAGCATCCCCGATCCCAACCCCATCTCCGGAACCCACACCAACGTTTGTATTTCCACCTTTAGAACCTTTAACGGAAAAAGCGCCAACGGGATTTGTTGATCTGTTAGAAAATTACTCTGGAATATCTAAAGTTGTCTGGAGTGAAATCCAAAAGTTGGCTTTAGAGGGATCGACTAAGAGCTCTTTTGATATTGAATTTGGTCCTCAAACAACTTTGCAATCTAGTGTGGGAAAACCGCAAGACTATTTTGAGAAAGCATCAAAACTGTGGGCGAATTACTCTCAACCTAAAACTACGAAGGCATTTTTCTTTGGTTTTGCTGATTTGAGCTGGGTTCAAGGGAAGAATCGAGGACTTGGCGGATCATGGTTTAAATCAGAGGAGCTTGCAGAAAATTGCAAGAACGAAATTGAATGCAACTCTTTTGGTGGCGCGTACAAAGGTCAGGGTCAACTCTTCATTGGAGTTAGTACACGAGAAAGGCCGATATGGAATCTAGGTTGGGTTCGCGGAAATTTGGCACATGAATTTACCCACGCAGTTCAATACACCGAGCTAGGTGCACCAGCTGGAGCAAAACTTCCATGCTGGTTTGCCGAAGGACAACCCCAAGTTGCAGGCCAAGCGATTGGTTTTGAAACATTGGAAGACTATAGAAAGTCCCGTTTGGCGTGGATAAATCAACCTGCGGGTGTTCTCGAAAGTTATAGCCCTGATTCAATCCTAAAGTTTTACGAGGCTACGGGAGGATCTGGTAACGGCAAGTGCTCCCAGAGCGTTCGTTCTCGAGTTTACGACATTGGATATTTTACCGTGGAAGCTTTATCTGCGATTAAAGGAATCCAATCGACGATGGATTTAGTTGTTAGCGTGGGTAAAGGCGTTAGCTTTGATACAAGCTTTAAGAATATTTATGGAATTTCCTGGAATGAAGCAGCGCCGATTCTGGCCCAGACAATTTCTCGAATTTACTTGATGAGCTAGACGGAAATATGGATTGTTTCGCCGTGGAGAAGTTGTTGGGTTGGAAGACCTTGCAAGATATGGACTTTTGCCTCGCCGTGAACTAACCAGTTTTCTTCGCCACTTCGTTTTACGAGAGCGGTGAGTTCATCAATTCCAATGAGAATGGTGTTTTCGGGGGCGTGTAATAAGACTTTTGCGGCGCTGTCAGGGATCCAGCGGAAGAATTTATTGAAGTGCGGAATAACGCGGATGGTAGGAAGAAGATTGAGGCCCGGTGTGGGTTCGCGTTTTGTGAAGCGGAAATTAGGAATCTGTGCGCTCATTGCCATGGCTCCGGCGCTGCAACCTGCAAGTGATGCTCCGGTGCGCCAGTTATTTTCGATTGCTTTCCATACTGGGGTGTCGATGAGAGTTTCAGCTAAGTAATGGGGATCGCCGCCTGACATGTACATCAGCGCGGAGTTGTTGATGAGACTTACGAATTCGGGATTGTGTGCATCGTTGCGATTAAAGATGGGGAGAAAGTGCGGTTCGACTTTCATCAATTCAGCTTGAGTGCGACCGAGGTTCTCCCAATAGTGGAGGCGTTCGGGGCTTTCTTGTCCGGCGGCGGTGGGGATTTGAACATAGAGCGGTGCTTTACCGTTTTTCACCCCATCATCGATGAGAGATTTTTCGAAGTCGGCCATGATGGGAAGGAATTCGCCGGAACCGACGAGTGCGAGTGAGCCGAACATGAGTGCAGTTTAGGTGTTGGACCAGGATCAGAGTGATAAACTTCAAAAATAGAATTGAGAGTTGGTAGCTATGAATAAGCAGAAGCTTGATGAAGGTGAATGGCTCAATCCGCCTCTATCGTCGAAATTAACTGACGAAGGTTTTCTTATCTCTGCAAAAGAGAAGACCGATTTCTGGCAGAAGACTTCCTATGGATTCATACATAACTCGGGTCATGCTCTTCTAAACACATTTGAAAATGATTCTGCAATTGAAGCAAGTTGGATTCTCAATTACCGCCACCATTTTGATCATGCTGGATTAATGGTTTACTCCGATGAAACACATTGGATTAAGGCGGGAGTCGAATTTGCCGATGGACTTCCTCAATTAGGAGCGGTTGTTACTCGAGACGTCTCTGATTGGTCGGTTGCGCCGGTCCCCCTGTGGATGGATAAAGAAGTTGTCATTCGATTTAGCCGAGCAGGGGATGCTTTAACGATTCGCGCAAAGTGTGAAGCAGATTGGCAGTTGGTTCGACTTGCCCCACTCGATCCACTTCGGACTTGGAGAGTTGGCATTTTTTGCGCTAGTCCCCTTCGCTCTGGCCTAGAGGTTCTATTTACGAAAATTGAAACTGGGCCCGCGGATAGCGCGCTTCACTAAAAGAAAATTAAATAAGCATGCTTGAACTCGGTTCCGATTACGAGTACTAATACATCACTAGGAAAGAGGAGAACTTATGATAGTTACAGCTATTTTTGAGGCAAAGAATGGGAAAGTTGAGGAGCTACGAAACCAACTCCACAATGGGGCTTCAGAGTCTTGGAAAGAAGCAGGGGTCTTGAGTTATGCAGTTCATGAACTCAAGGATCGACCCGGAGTATTTATGAATATTGAAGTGTATAAAAATGAAGAAGCATTCGCGTCACATCTCGAGACTCCTCATGTCAAAGCATTCTTGGGAATGCTCGATGAACTACTTGCAAATCCTTTAACTGTGTACCAAGGACGAGCACTTTTCACCGGCGAACACGCTAAAGCAGCGATTTAAAAGGTGTTAAAGCAGAACTTTATGCGCCGCTTACTTTCTGTAGAACGCCACCAAAAAATTCTTGAGAGAGTAGCTTCTGAATCTGCGGTTGATTTTGTAAGTCTTGCAGAAGAGCTGGGTGTTTCTTCCATGACTATACGACGTGATGTCAGAATTCTTGAGGAGGCCGGGCATATCACCACAACTCGTGGTGGAGCTTCAGCGCAAGTAACCAACACTAAAGATATTTTGACCAATCCCCGTGCCCAAGATCAAAGTGCGGCCAAAGCACAGATCGGACAGTTTGCGGCGTCCTTGATTGAAAAAGGAGAAGTTATATTTCTTGGAACAGGTTCTACAACCGCAGTCTTTGCTCAATTCTTGCCATCTAATTTGGATTTAACAGTAATTACTCCATCGTTGCCCCACGCTTCTGTCTTAGCATCTCGTGGATTAAATGTCGTGAGTACTGGTGGCGTCGTTGCGACAGCTGATTTAGCTCAAACAGGCGTCATCGCGCAAGAAGTCTTACAAAGATTCTTTGCTACTCGAGCAATCATTGGCACTGGAGGCGTCTCTAAAATCGGTGGACTAACGGAATTCGATCAATCTGTTGCTGACCTTAACCGCGTTATGGTGGAACGGAGTGAAGAAGTAATGGTTCTAGTTGATCCATCAAAGAGCGGCGTCACTGCCAACTTTCGAGTAGCTGGAATTGAAGTGGTTGAAGAGTTCATCACGAGTAATGAAGGAAGGAAATTGTTGGAGAAGGAGCTTGGCAGCTCCGCGAGGGTGCGCACTCCAAATATGTAACATTTCTTTACATTACACATGTTATGATTTGTGCTTCCAGAAAGGTGCACAAGTATGGCAATTGCGCTTAGTTCAATCTTTAAAGCTTCAAAACCGGTCATCGGCATGGTCCATCTACCGGCGTCACCCGGGCAGCCGCAGGCAAGCGCTCTACCTAATCTGCACAAAATAATTTCATCGGTAAAAGCGGATATCAAGGCTCTTCAAGATGGGGGAATCGACGGACTTTTATTCTGTAATGAATCAGATCTTCCTTATACAACTAAGTTGAATTCTGAAGTTGGCGCGTGGACGACTTTTCTAATCGGTGCAGTACATGATCAAATCAAGATTCCCTACGGCGTGAATCTCCTTTGGGATCCAATTGCTTCCATCGAGGCTGCCGCAGGTTGTGGTGCATCATTTGTTCGCGAAGTAATGTGCGGATCTTTTGCGAGCGAGATGGGTTTATTGGCACCAGATCCCGCCCTGATCTCACAAACACGTACTCGACTTAAAGCCGATCACATTGCGCTCTTTACCAATATTGTTCCTGAATTTGCTTCCGCTATTGAGGGGCGCACCGTTCAACAGCGAGCAAAAGCTGCAGAGTATTTTGGCTTTGACGCAATTCTAATTTCAGGACCAGTAGCGGGAGTCCCGTACAGCGAAGAAGACCTAATGGCTGCAAAATCTGTTGTGAAAAATACTCCTGTTTTTGCAAATACAGGAGTTAATGCACAAACAATTGCACGAACTCTCCAAATTGCAGATGGCGTTATTTCTGGAAGTGCTATGAAAGTTGATGGTAAGACTTTCAATCCAGTCGATCCAAAACGAGTAATTGAACTCGTGGAAGCTGCAAATAAGTCTCGATGATTTTCAATAGCGAACTTTAGAAAGGTGTCACTATGGCAAAGGTAAGTTTTATTGGGCTCGGGATTATGGGTAGCGGAATGGTGGCTAATCTCGTAAAAGCTGGTCACGAAGTCACGGTTTGGAATCGAACTGCAAGCAAACTAGATGAAATAAAGCGAGTTGGAGCGAAGACTGTCTCTAACCCTGAGGAATTGATTAGTGGCGCGGATTTTTTCATGTACTGCTTAGCAGACGATCGGGCCATCTCAGAAGTCATCACAGGTGGATATTCGCTGGCATCTCGAGTTGAGCCTGGGACTATTGCAATCGATCTTTCGACTATTGACCCAGAGACGAGCGCCAAAGAACGGGCAATCTATGAGAGTCGTGGAGTGGAATTTCTTGATGCACCAGTTTTTGGGACGAAGGGTGAAGCTCGCGACGGAGGACTTTGGATTGTCATTGGCGGTAAAGAAAGTGTATTTAAGCAAGCGCTTCCCGTTCTTGAACCAATTAGCGCAACTACCCATTACATGGGCAGTGGTGGCAACGGCTCGAAGATGAAACTTGTTGGAAACTTACTGGTTGCTTCACAGTTGGTTTCTATCGGAGAAGCTCTCGCCTTAGCGAAGAAAGCGGGCTTAGATCTTAGAAAAGTTTTGGAAGTCGCAGCGGTCGCTGACTTTAAAACTCCAATTTATGCTGGTGTTGGAGCGGGAGTAATCAAGGGTGATTATGAGGTTAACTTTCCTCTTAAGTTAATGCTCAAAGATGCTCGACTTATTCAGGCATTCGCCAGTCAATTAGGCACTTCAGCGACAATTGCGGAAACTACTGAAGATCTGGCGAGAGAGGGTGTCGATGCAGGACTGGGAGAACTCAACGCCTCTGCAATTGTCAAAGTTATAGCTAACCGAGCAGGAGTTGATTTAGTTGAGTAATCGTCGAAAGAAAATGTTTAATTCCAAATCTAAGAAATGTATCAACATCGCATTGGATCTTGGAGTATTCGGTGACCGAGGATTTTCAAAAGGCATAGAAAATCTAGAAACTGCACTCCCAAAGATTCTGGCTGGTAAGCCGGATGTCATCCAACTCAATCCCGGGGGACTCAAAATCTTCAATAAACTCAAGTTTAAATCTGAAGTTTCGATTGCCTTGAGACTAGATGTCACTAATGTATATGAGCCTCGCAATATTGACTACGCCTGGGATACTGCGGATATCGCAAGCTTGGATTTAGCAAATGATCCAAAAGTTGCTTGCGTGGTCCTCAATCTTCTCAATCTTGATGAGAATTCGCACCTGCAAGTACAATGCATTCGAAATATCCAAGTAGTCGCGGCAAGAGCTCAAAAATTAGGAATTCCACTGATGGTGGAACCTTTGGTAATGACGGCGAAACCGGGAGCAGGATCAGCATCTGTTGGAGATGTGCACAAGATTGCAGCGTTAGTACGCCAAGCCGTTGAACTCGGTGCGGATATCATCAAAGTTGATGCGACAACGCCAATGTCTGACTTTCATCAAGTAGTCGAAATCGCGTCGGGTGTTCCCGTGCTCGTTCGTGGTGGTGGGCAAGTCACTCCACAGGAACTATTAGAACGAACCAGAATTGCCATGGATTCCGGCGCTTCTGGCGTCGTATATGGTCGTAATGTTGTTCAACATCCAACACCTGCGAAATTCATCAAATCAATACGTTCAATCGTTCACGACAATGCAAAAGTTGATAAGGCGATGAAGATTCTGGAGAGCAAATAAATGTCGGAGAAAATGAAGGCCGCAGTCGTTACTGCAGTCAAGAAGATGGATGTTGTAGATGTTCCAATGCCGGTAATTGGACCTCGAGATGTACTGCTCAAGATTAAGTCGGCTGGGTTATGCACCTGGGAACAACGCATCTATACCGGCCAGGCGAAAGCAGACTTTCCATTTCTTGGTGGTCATGAAAATGCTGGAGAAATCGCTGCAGTCGGCGAATTAGTCACCAACGTAAAAGTTGGTGATCGAGTCACAATGGGCTCTTCTGCTTGCGGAAGTTGTCGCGCTTGTCTTCGTGGCGAAGATAAAGGTTGCCCTGAACACTTTTTGAATTTTTCACTCAAAGGTGGAGTTTATGGTCCCGGTGGATTTGCGGAGTACAAAGTTCATCGAAGTGATGGGGTCTTCCCGGTCGGCGATGCTCCTTGGGATCAGGCCGCTCTAGCTGAACCACTTTCATGCGCAATTCATGGCGCACGTTTGCTTGATGTTCATCTCGGGGACACAGCAGTAGTTTTTGGGGCTGGGACTATGGGGTTAATGAATCTCATTGTTCTTAAGAAATCTGGATTACGCGTAGCAGTTGTTGATGTCAATGAGGGCCGACTAGAAAAAGCGAAGCAACTTGGGGCAGACTTAGTCTTTCAATCTGATGACAGAATTCGCTCGCGAATTAAAGATGCATTCTTAGGTGGCGTTGACTTCTCAATAACTGCATATGGAAGTGATGCTGTCAATCAAGATGCGCTCGATGTTCTAAACAACAGAGGCAAAATCTGTCTCTTCGCCTCTGCTCATCCAGTAACTCCTTTTGCAATAGATCCAAATGTTATGCATAACAAAGAAACATCAGCAGTAGGAGTAGTGAGTGCTGATCGACGCGATCATGCCGTCGCAACTGATTTGATTGCCAATCAGCAAGTTGATCTATCGAGTCTTATTGACCAAGCTTTTCCTATTGAAGAGGCAGCAGAAGCTTTTCATAAGGCAACATCCTCACCTAGCTATCGGGTGATGCTCAATCCGTAATCAGTAATCTAATTCGTGAAGTTTATGCATTTGGTTCTTTGTTGCGTCATACAATTGTGAGTAAACCTCGCTTAAGGGCGCATAAACTTTTTCTAAAGCGGGATTTGGCGTAACTGTGCGTGGTGCACCTTGCCAGGCTCGAATTTCCTCTGGACTTGAAACAAGTCCGACTGCAACGCCTGCCAAGAGTGCATCTCCGTAGGAGGCTCCGAATGTCAATGGAGCAACTTCTTGAGGAACTCCAGAAATGTCACTGACGGCCTGAAGCCAGACTTCATTCTTCGTTCCACCACCTACTGACTTTATTGTGTGTGGTCTCGCACCAATTGCAGTAAAAAGATCTACGTGTTGCTTTACGCCATGACCCATGCCTTCCAACACCGCACGGAATAGATGGCCACGTGTGTGGGTGAGACTTAATCCAAAAATCATTCCTTTTGCACGCGGATCCATTACTGGAGTTCGCTCTCCACTGAAATATGGAAGGACAACTACTCCTTCAGCGCCAGGTGGAGTTGCTTTGGCCTCAATTACTAACTCGGAATATGCCTGCGCACCTCCAGCTTCTTCTTTTACAACTAAATCCTTTGCAAAATTGTCTCGGAACCAGCGAGTGAGAGAGCCGCTTGTTGCCATTCCTGCGAGGAGGCACCAAGTTTTTGGGAATAGATAAGGGCCTGCCCATAATCTTTTCTCTCGAGCTTGATCATTATCGGTAACTTGGATCATAAAGATAGTGGAGCCGTACATCATCATCATCTCGCCAGGCTTGGTAACGCCCACGCTCAAAGCCTCCGCGCCCGCATCAATCGTTCCCACGGAGACGGGAGTGCCAACCGCCAAACCAGTTTGTTCTGAAGCTTTTTCCGTTACATGGCCTGCTAATTCATGGCTCCAAAGAATTTCTGGTAATTGGTTGATATCTACATAGTCTTTGCAGTATTTATCACTCCATTTATTGGTCCATGGGTCATACATTGGAACCATGCAGCCTGCTGAAAAGTGATCGATAACAACTCGAGAAGTCAAACGAGCAACGATGAAGGTTGTGGCATCAACGAACCAGCGAGCCTTCTGATAGACCTCGGGCTCATTCTTCTTTATCCAGAGAATCTTGGGACCTGTCGCTTGGGAGGATAAACAGTTTGCCGTTGCATTGAAAATCGTTTCTTCGCCAAACTGTGCATTGAGTTCGTCAATTTCGTTAACTGCGCGAGTATCAACTCCATACAGAATTCCCATGCGTAATGGGTTGAAATTCTCATCAATCGGCAGAACATCTGGGCCAATAGCGCTAACTCCAACACCTTTAATATCTATTGGTGAAACCCCGGGTGTTGCCAGGAGCTGTTTTGTTAAATTACAAAAATCCCCCCACCACGTTAATTCTGGATCATGTTCTGCCCATCCAGCCCTAGGAAAGAGTAATTTGTGGGGAATCGCAGCTTGGGCGATTACTTCCCCTTGTACAGTAGTCAGAACACCCTTTGACTCGTAAGTTCCAATATCAATTCCCAACAAAATTTCTCTACTCATGCTCGTTGAAAGCTTTCATTAGAAGGAAAATTACTAATGACTTCAACCAGTAAAGCACCAAGTTTTTCTAGATCGTCTAGCGAACATGTTTCTACTCCGGAGTGGGTATAACGGGTAGGCCATGCCAAATCCACACAAGCAACACCTTGCCCTACTAGTTGCACATACGAAGCATCAGTTAATAACCCCATGGTTGCATGTCTCTGAAGTTGTATTTTTTTGTTATCTGCAGCTCGCTGAACAATTGAAACCATCTTTGGATGAGGAATTAAGCCGTTGAGAGTTCCACGTCCGTGGAACGTATAGGTACCCATTACAGGGCCATCGCCTATTGAAACACCGTTTCCTTTTGGAATATCGGGCGTATCCGATGCTGCTACTAAATCAATTGCGATTGCCGCGGTTGGATTGAGTTGTTGCGCCGCGACCATAGCTCCTCTCAAATTGAACTCTTCTTGAACAGTTCCCACGATGTGTAGCGTTACAGGAGGACGATTTCTATTGAAGTGTCTTGCTATCTCAACCAGTAGAGCGCAGCCACCACGATCATCAACCGACGTTGCCGCAATTCGATTATTTGTGAGTCTTTCAAAGCTGGGACGATAAAGCACGGGGGTTCCTACTTTAACTCCAGCTGCTTCCACCTCTGCTGCAGAAGTTGCACCGATATCTACATAGCACTCATTAATTGTCTTTACCTTGTATTTATCTTCCGGTGGAGTTAAATGATGTGAAACGAATCCAATAACTCCATTTATGCTTTTTTCAGGTGTTACAGAAAGAATTACATTAGACGCTGCGAGTATACGTTCTGGAACCCCTCCGACACGTTCAACTCGAATGAATCCATTACTTTCTATGTCTTTTACGATCATTCCAAGTGAATCCATGTGAGCAAAGACCATCAAGCTAGAACTTCCAGGCCCTTTACCATTAATCGTTGCAATCACATTTCCAAGAACATCAACTCGCAGTTCATCTACAAATTCAGTGAGATCACTCTTGAGGATTTTGATCATTTGATCCTCGAAGCCCGCCATTGCGGGTGTCAGACAGTATCTTTCCAAACGAGCAACGAATGACATTAGGACCCCAGTGACTTATTAATAGATTTTGAGACTCGAATTCGTTCTAGCACGACATTGAGCATCATAACGAGTACCAACACTCCGCCTTGAGCAGCAAGGTAGAGGAACTGACTGAAACGAAGTGCATTGAAACCTGATGCAACCATTTGGAGAACTATCGTTGCCAAAATAACACCGGTGACTGTGCCGAAACCACCCATCGGGTTAACTCCTCCAAGCACGACAATCACAATGGCAAGCAGAATATATGAGTTACCAAAATCGGGGCTTGCTGCTGAGGTCCGAGACGCAATAATCAAACCCGCGAGTGAGGATAAAAATCCAGAGAGAATATAAGTCCACGCAATAACTTTTCGATCTCCCATAACACTGTATTGAGCTGCCTTGCGATTTGTGCCAATGAGGAAAACCTTTAGACCGAGGCTAGTTCTATTGATGATGAATCCCACGACAATCGCAATCATTATCATTAATACAAATGGAGTGGGAATGCCAAAAAATGTTCCATTTCCTATACGCACGAATTGTTCCGGCAAACTGGAAATTGATTCACCATTGGTTATGCCTATTGCAATGCCATTGAAGAGGGTCATAGTGGCTAAAGTCGCCAATATCGGAGTTACATTTAGAATTGAAATGAGAACAGCATTGATTACTCCGCACGCTAACCCCAAAGAAATTCCAAGCAGACATGCAATCAGAATCCATGTATTCGAAATCTTTCCTTCATCCGTCATGTTCTGCGTCATTATGTAGGCGGCCATTAATGCAGCGGCATTTGAGATTCCAACTATCGAAAGATCGATTCCTCCGGTCAACATGGAAAGCATGACGGCAATCGAAAGAATTGCAACTTCAGGAACTTGATATGCCATTGATTGGAAATTCTCGCGACTGAAGAAGATATCTGATGAAAAATAGGAGAAAACGACAAAAGTCAAAACAGTGAAACCCATTAACTGTGTGACTTTGCGATCGGAAAGTAATCCTGAGGTCGTGAAGCGTTGTAGTGAATTACTCATAACTACTCACCTTCCGTCTCAGTCGCAGAACGACGTTGACGATTTTTGCGATTTTCGCTTATGGCTTGAATTGTTATTCCTATTACAAGCAAAACACCAACCGCCGCTCGTTGCCACGAACTACTTACACCAAGTAATACGAGGTTGTTCTTAATCATGTTGATGAAGAGCACGCCCAGGACCGTGCCAAAAACCGTTCCATAGCCACCCATAATGCTTGCGCCGCCTAAGACCACGGCAGCAATAACATCGAGTTCCGAGCCAGCCAAGTCATAGGGATTTGCTTTGCGCTGCAGTGAGACATACAAGATTCCGGCAAGTCCTGATAATCCACCAACGAGCATGTAGATCTTGGTCTGAGTGCGCTTCACCGAGATACCTAAACGTCGGGTTGATTCCACTCCACCACCAAGTGCATAAATAGATCGTCCAAAAAATGTTCGGCTCAGCATCAATGAAATCAAAACAGTTATCACTGCAATGGGAATTACGAGCACGTGTAAACGAACTAATGTGCCAGCTTCTGACTCAAATTTAATCAAATCTGCAGTTGAGAATTTGTCGAGTGCTATGGGAATGTCACTAATGAATGAAGCACCAACGAACGAGAGCATTACTCCACGGAAAACTCCGGCCGTTCCTAAGGTTGCAATCAGCGTTGGAATTCCAAAGCCAGCGATGGCAATCGCATTAAATCCGCCTAATAAGACACCAATTACAATCGCCAGAACTATAGGGATTAGAAGACTTTCGCCATTAAGCTCAAATTTCTGCATTATTACTACCGCGGTATAGCCTGCAAAAATTCCAACTATAGGGAATGAAACGTCAATACCCCCACTAATGATGACAATCAATACCCCTAGAGCAAATAGGAGTTGAACAAATGAAGATCTGAGAATGTCGAAAAGGTTTGCAAGCGTAAAGAACTCTGGACTCTTTGAACCAATTACAAAAGCAAAAATCACAATTGCAAAAATGAGAACAGTCTCATTCCGACTCAATAACTTCTTAAAGTTGATTTTCAATTCAACTCCTTGTACAGCAAGGAATCCTTTAATTCGGATTCCTCAAATTCCCTTGAAATTCTGCCATTTTTGATCACTAGAACTCGATGACAAATCTGGATTAACTCCGGGATGTCGTCCGATACCACCACAAAGGACATTCCCTCTGAAGCCCTTACTTTGATAATCTCAAGAATTTCACGTTTCGAACCGACATCAACGCCAACAGTTGGCCCATTGAGAATCATGAGTCGAGGTTTCATTGCAAACCACTTGGCGAGAACAACACGTTGTTGATTCCCACCTGAGAGAGAAGTGACTGGATTTGCTGAATTCTTGGTCTTGATACTCAAATCTGAGATCCAACGAGAGCCAACTTCAATGAGCTTCTTCGGAGAAAGCATTCCCAGTTTGCTCTTGTATGAATCCACTCCAACCGCAACAAGGTTTCTCAGGATTGATTGCTCTAGAAATAGTCCCTGCGTAAGGCGATCGGGTGGAACATAACCAATTCCTGCTTCGAGTGCGGCGGTTGAAGAGTTAAGCTCCACACTCTGCCCATTTATCACAATCTCCCCCGAATCGACTGGATATTTTCCGAAGATTGCTTCGGCTAATTCAGTTCGACCAGAGCCAAGTAAACCTGTGATTCCTAATATCTCACCCGGAGCCACCGAAAAAGATATTTCATCAAATGTATGAGTTGATGTGAGTTTCTTGACCTCTAAAACCTGTTTATTTGTTTTTTTCAACATGGGAGCAATTCGAGTCGTAGAAATGTCTTGGCCTGTCATCGCTTTTGAAATTTCTTTTGCTCCAAAGTCCTTCATTAGGCCGTCAGCAACAACTTCTCCATTGCGTAGAACTGTAATGGTGCTACAAATCTCCTGAATTTCATCAATCTTGTGGCTGACGAAAACTGTGGCTACGCCGCGCTTTTTGAGTTGATCCACAACTTGGAATAAACGGTTGATTTCTTTCCTTGTTAGCGCTGTAGTGGGTTCGTCCATGAAAAGCATTTTGACGCCAAGATTGGTCGCTCTAGCAATTGCAATAAGTTGCTTAGAAGCAATAGAGATATCCGCTACTGGCGCAGTGATATCCATGTCAACTCCAATAAGTTCAAGAGCTTCAATCGCAATATTTCTAGTTTCTTTCTTGCTTATAAATTTTGTGTTATTGAAAATACGTGTTGGCAAAGCTATGTTCTCGGCAACTGACAAATTTGGCAATAAGGAGAAGTCTTGAAAAATTACTTGAATGCCTTCTTGTACGGCTTCACGCGGTGAGAGGTGTGTAAATTCTTTTTCTGCAAGTCGAATTATTCCTGAGTCAGGGGCGTGTACACCTGACATAATCTTAATCAAGGTGGATTTTCCTGAGCCATTTTCACCGGCGAGACAATGAACTTCGCCAGACTCAACCGACATAGAAACATTTGAAAGTGCGCGAGCGCCACCAAAACTCTTGACTATCTGCTCAACGCTGTACTGCGCTGTTTCAGTTTTAATCACGGATTCAATCTACCCTTCGGATTGCCTTATTAAAAAGAGTGGGGCACGGAATCCGCGCCCCACTCCTTTCCCAGAGGGAATAGGTATGCGAGTTAGATCTTGTACTTACTTGCGTTGTTCTTATCAACAATAACCCAAGCTGCGCCGTTAAAGCTCTTTGGGTTGGTCTTGCTGACAGTGATCTTCTCGTAACCCTTAACACCAAGGTTCATTCCGGCCTTGATTTTCTGACCCTTGTTAAGAATTTCTAGCATGTTAAGCATTGCCTGACCTGCAAGCGCTGAATCCCAGAAGAAGATCTTGTCGATCGCTCCGGTTGCAAGCAACTTGTTGGTCATTGAAGGAATTGAGGTTCCCATTACGCAGACCTTGTCCTGAAGACCAAGTTCTTCGACTGCACGGCCAATACCAACAACGTCGTTAGCCGATGAACCTTCAAAGCCCTTGAGATCTGGATACTTCTTCAACAATTCTTTGGTCTTGTTGTAAGCGACATCCGCATCTTCTTTAGACTCAATTGGGTCCTCAACACGAGTGATATTTGGATACTTCTTCTTGGCTTGTTCGAACGCACCGGCTACCCACTCATTGTGGCTACCGTTAGTCAGAGTACCGACAAATGCGACGTACTTACCTGAATTACCCATACATGCAGCGAGGTTATCCATCATAACCGCGCCATATGCGGCATTCTCGAATGCTTCAATGTTTGCATCCGCATTCTTGATGCCACCAGCTTCGTGTGTTACTACTTTAATATTTGCTTTCTTAGCTTTTGCAATTACGCCGTCAATAGAAGCTACGTCGTTCGGAACAATTCCGATACCAGTAACTTTCTGAGCGATGAGGTCTTCGACCATCTTTGCTTGTTTTTCTGGCGAAGCATCGGTCGCGCCGACCATGGTCGCATCGACCTTATTCTTCTTTGCCCAAGCCTTGATGCCTTTATCCATGTTGTCGAACCAGCCAACGCCAATTAACTTCACGGAAATTACATATCTCTTCTTCGCTGCGTGGCTAGTCGCTGTGCTTGTTGTTACCAACAATGCAGAGGCAGCTGCCAAAGCGATGAGTTTCGTTGATTTCTTCATTCATACTCCTAGGTTGTATGGACCAGATAGAGGTAGATACATGGTTGACCTCCACAGGTGGTCCTGAATATATTTGGTTTTAACAAAATTGGTCAATAGTTTTGTAAAATTTCCCAAGATTTCTATACCGTTTTTGTTATAAACTGTCAGAACTTCAAGAGATAGGCTCCGACCATGCAAAAGATCCTCAACGTACCGAAAGAGTTTGTCAACGAGATGCTGGAAGGCATCTTGGAGGCTTATCCCACACAATTACGCTCTGTCGCAGGTGACAACCATGCCCTGGTGCGCGCGGATGCTCCAGTTGCCAATAAGGTCGGAATTACTACAGGTGGAGGATCCGGTCACTTACCTCTCTTCCTCGGGTATGTCGGAAAAGGGCTTTTGGATGGAGTAGCAGTTGGTGATGTCTTCCAGAGCCCAACAGCGGAGCAAATGTTGGCGGTTACTAAAGAAGTAAATTCAGGCGCCGGAGTTCTTTATATATACGGGAATTATGGCGGAGATGTGATGAATTTTGACCTAGCCGCGGAATTAGCGGCAGCAGAAGGTATTAGGGTTGAAACAATTCTTGGTGCTGATGACGTCGCTTCGGCACCTAAAGGTGAAGAATCTCGACGCCGTGGAATTGCTGGAATTTTCTTCTTGTACAAAGTGGCTGGTGCTGCTGCAGCAGCCGGAAAATCGCTTGATGAAGTTGTAGCTGTAACGCGAAAAGCTGCGGCGCAGACACGCACCATGGGCGTAGCTCTAAGTCCAGTAACACTTCCCACCGTCGGACATCCAACCTTCGAAGTTAAACCAGGCGAAATGGAAATTGGTATGGGAATTCATGGGGAGCCTGGAATCAAAAAGGGCAAGTTAGAGACAGCAGACCAAATCACTGAACAATTAGTCTCAGCAATTAAAGATGACATGGATTTGAAATCTGGAGACAAAGTTTGCGTACTCATGAATAGTTTAGGAGCAACTCCACCTGAAGAGTTATACATAATGTATCGCTATGCAAAGAGAAAACTAAAGAGTTTCGGAGTGGAAGTTGCGCGCGTGTACATCGGCGAATTCGCTACTTCACTCGAAATGGCTGGCGCTTCTATATCTGTGATTCGAGTAGACTCTGAACTTCTCGATCTAATAAATAAACCAGTCCATACGCCATTCTTCACGCAGGCATGAGTTCTTTCGCAGTCTATTTGGAGAAGGTTGCAGCTGCACTTGAGGCTAATTCCAAAAGATTTGAGGAATTAGATTCTGCAGCAGGAGATGGTGATCTTGGAATCACTGCTGGGAAAATTGCAGAAGGCATTAGATCCGGAAGTAAGTCTCTTACGGGTGAGCTGAAAACAGATCTAATGAACGTTGGTAAAGAAATTTCAAAAACGGCCCCATCAACTTTCGGAACTTTATTCGCAACGGGTTTCATAAGAGCCTCAACAGTTGTATCTCCTGAGAATTCACCCCTTGTTAATGCTCAAAAAGGTTTTCAGGCTGCTTTCGACGGAATCTCAGCTCGTGGAAAAGCCCAACTCGGTGAGCGCACATTGTTGGATGCGCTGCACCCCGCAATTCAAGCGTTAAATGGCGTCAGTGAATTAAGTGCAGCTTTCGCTGATGCAGCTATTGCTGCTCGCGCGGGTGCCAAATCAACTGCAGAAATGATGCCGAGACACGGCCGCGCTGGATGGATTGGCGAAAGAGCAAAAGGTTTAGAGGATGCGGGCGCAAATGTCGTAGCTGTTGTGTTTGAAGCACTGCGTCCTTGATTCTCGCAATTAGAGATTAGGATTTCATTCGCTATGAAACGGATTATGGGGCTGACGCGGTACGTGGTTTTTGT
>Ga0214917_10003473_pt1 | contig 18164 bp, 10 predicted proteins | sample LL_1208_BB_MetaG_FD_177983 | JGI IMG/M metagenome (GOLD analysis project Ga0214917, IMG submission 177983) | Freshwater microbial communities from Lake Lanier, Atlanta, Georgia, United States - LL_1208_BB | ecosystem: Environmental > Aquatic > Freshwater > Lake | place: USA: Georgia | collected...
CTACCACGAAAACGCCGCCAAGAGCGCGTGGAACGGCGACTCCATCCAGTTGATGATCGCCAGTGCCGACCGCACCAAGCAGGTGGCTCTCTACAACTACGCCCTGGGCGGCGTGGAAGGCGACATCGCAGACGTCATCGTCAACCACGAAGCCGGCCCCGGCGGGACTGAGGCGGTCGTTACCCGCAATGGTGCCACCAAGCGCACCACGTACGAGATCAAGCTCCCGAAGGCCTCCTTGGACATCGCGAAGCTTGAGGGTGGCGTGAAGTTCGGTTTGGGCATGGCCATCAACGACGGTGACAACGGCGCTGGCCAGAATGGCCAAAAGGGCTGGGGCGGTCTGGGCGCCCACGCCATCGTGTTCGGTAAGACCCCGAGCGAGACGGCCGAGATCACCCTGACTAAGAAGAACGATATCGAGCCGGGCAAGGAGTTCTACACCGTCAACCGCGCTCAGGGCGCCATCACCATCGATGGCAAGCTCGACGAGTGGAAGGGCGTGCCGGTGTTGGCCGATCCCAAGTTCTCGGTACCCAAGGGTTCCGGCCCGAATGGCAAGTATGTGCTGTTCGAGGAGTACGGCGGTGGCACCTGGTCCGGTCCGGATGACCAGACTTCGGCCGTGCAGGTCATCTTCGACACCGACAACGTCTACTTCGGCTTTGTCGTGACCGACGACTATCACGAAAACGCCGCCAAGAGCGCGTGGAACGGTGACTCCATCCAGTTGATGATCGCCAGTGCCGACCGCACCAAGCAGGTGGCTCTCTACAACTACGCCCTGGGCGGCGTGGAAGGCGACATCGCAGACGTCATCGTGAACCACGAAGCCGGTCCCGGTGGTACCGAAGCGGTCGTGACCCGCAACAGTGCCACCAAGCGCACCACCTATGAGATCAAGCTCCCGAAGGCTTCCCTCGCGATCGAGACCTTGCAGGGCGGCGTGCAGTTCGGTCTGGGCATGGCCATCAATGACGGTGACAGCGGTGCTGGCCAGAATGGTCAGAAGGGCTGGGGCGGTCTGGGTGCCCACGCCATTGTCTTCGGCAAGACTCCTGCCGAGACGGCTTTGTTCACCTTGAGCTCCGTCGTTCCGAACGACATCGAGCCGGGTAAGGAATACTACACCGCCAGCGCGGTGACGACGCCGATCGTCCTCGACGGCAAGCTCAACGAGTGGGGTGGCGTGCCGGTCCTTTCCGATCCGAAGTTCTCGGTACCCAAGGGTTCCGGTGCGGCTGGCACGGGTAAGTACGTGCTGTTCGAAGAATACGGTGGCGGCACCTGGTCCGGTCCGGATGACCAGACCTCGGCCGTTCAGGTGGCCTATGATATCGACAACGTCTACTTCGGCTTTGTCGTGACGGACGACTACCACGAGAACGCCGCCAAGAGCGCGTGGAACGGCGACTCCATCCAGTTGATGATCGCCAGTGCCGATCGTCAGCAGCAGGTGGCCTTGTATAATTATGCTCTGGGTGGCGTGGACGGTGATCTGGCCGATGTGATCGTGAACCATGAGGCCGGCCCCGGTGGTACCGAGGCGGTCGTGAGGCGCGACACTGCAGCCAAGAAGACCTACTACGAAATCAAGCTCCCGGCTTCGGCGATCGGCAAGACCGCCTTGACCTTGGGAACGCAGTTCGGTCTGGGCATGGCCATCAACGACGGTGACAACGGCGCTGGCCAAAACGGTCAGAAAGGCTGGGGCGGTCTGGGTGCCCACGCCATCGTGTTCGGCAAGTCCCCGAAGGAAACCGCTCTGGTGTCCCTCGGAACGGCCTCTTCGGGTGCTGACCGTCTGTTCCTCTCGGCCATCAATCCGAGCATCCTCACCTTCTCGTTCCGCGCGAACGACAAGGGTGGTTCGATTGTGGCGGCCAATGGCATCAAGCTGACCATCGATGGTCAGGTCGTGACCACCACCGTGGCGCCCAAGAATGCCGACGCGACCGACGTGACCTACACCCGGACCACTCCGTTCGCCGCGGGTGAACACACCTACAAGATCGAAGTCAAGGACACCCAGGGCAACACGGTGACCGACTCCGGTACTTTCACGGCCGCCAATGTGGCTGTTATGACGGCCGCCCATCAGGCGACCTCGGTCGACAAGACCAAGGCGGGCTTCATCTGGCGCATCGTGCAGAACGAGGCTATGAAATCCACGGAATTGGATGACGTGGAATTGGCCTTGTTGGGCACCTTGAAGGACGAAACCGGCACGGTCATCGACAACCTGGCCAACGAGAACGAGCCGGGCAGTGCATTGGCGGCCGGCGTCAAGGACGGCAAGACCGTCAAGTTCGAGATCGCCACCACGATCAACCTCAACGCGGTTGCCGGCGGCAACGCGGGCAGCTTCACTGAAGACCAGGGAATGCCCGGCGTTCCGGGAACCAGCGGTCTGGATTACGGCATCGCTGCTGAAATCACGACCTTCATCGAGCTTCCGGCCGGTGTGGTGACGCTGGCCATCGCCTCCGATGACCGCTTCCGTGCTCAGGCGGGTCCGGTCGGCAAGGTGGCTGATGGTATCCTCCTCGGCGAGGGTGGCCGCGAGTTGGGCAACAACTGCAAGTTCTTCGTGCAAGATGCCGGCATCTACCCGGTGCGCATCCTGTTCCAGGACAACGGTGGAGCTGCCCACATTGAGTTGGCCAGCGTGAAGGCCAACGGCGACAAGGTGCTGGTGAACGACCTCGACAACGGTGGCTTCAAGGCCTACCGCGTGGGTGTTGCTCCGGCCAAGTCCACCCGCGTTGCCGTGGGCAAGGTTCCGGCTGGCCTGACCGGCACGGCGCTGACCGGTGTGACGCTGTCTGAGTCTACCAAGACCGTGACGGCTGATTTGCCGACCACCGGCACGTCCGGCTTCCTCACCATCACCCCCTCGGTGACGATCATCTCGATCAAGAACGAGGGCGGCAAGTTGGTCATCAAGTACCAGTAAGCCAATGGGCCACGGACTTCGTGGCTTGAATCCAGGAGGGGTTGGTCTTCGGACCAGCCCCTCTTTTTTATGGGCGCGCCTGGCTGGGCGGGCTTCCCGATTTTCTTACCGTTCCGGCGGTGGTCATTTCCGGCGTTCCAAGGCAGATTTTTCGTAATTCCACAGCATGCGACGCTTCCTTCCAGCAACGTTCACGGTCAGCTGCCAGGGCGCCGTCGATACTGTCCTTTTGCCGGTGTGGGCATTCCTTGTCGGTTTGCTTTTTTGTGGGGCTGATGGATTCGCTGCCGACCTGCCGCCCAAGGCCGGATCGATCGCGACCTCGTTTCGCAAGGTTTCGCCGGCATCCGATGGCCCTGTGGGGTTCCGTTCGATGGTTCCATCGGAGATTGGGCTCAATTTCACCAACGCGATGACCGGCGACCTGTACCTGACCAATGCCGTGGCCCACAACGGGGCCGGTGTGGCCATCGGCGATGTGGATGGCGACGGTTGGGCGGATGTGTATTTGTGCAATTTGGAGGGGCCGAACCGGTTGTTCCGCAACCGGGGTCAGTGGCGTTTTGAAGCCATGGACTTGCCTGAGATCGCCTGCGCCGACCAGCGCTCCACCGCGGCCGCACTGGTGGATGTCGATGGCGACCGGGATCTCGATTTGTTGGTCAATGGCATCGGCGTGGGAACCCGGCTCTTCCTCAATGACGGGCGTGGAGCCTTTTCCGAAAAGAAGGACTCGGGCCTGTCCCCGACGGCCTCGGCGACCTCGATGGCGCTGGCCGACATCGATGGCGATGGCGATTTGGATTTGTACTGCACGCACTTCATCGACGTGATGCGGTTGGCCGACCCAACCACCCGGTTCGCCCTGACCCGCAAGGGCGATGGTTGGGAGGTTTCCAAGATCAACGGTGAATCGACCCGCTCCGCCAAATGGAAGGGCCGTTTCGAGGCGCTGCCCGACGGCAAGGTGCGCGAGTTGCCCGAGGTACACGGGTTGTACCTCAATGAGGGGCAAGGCCGGTTCCGGGCCATCCAGAACGAGCCCGGCACGTTTTCGGATGCGCAGGGAAAGCCGTTGGCGCCCTATCGGGATTGGGGTCTGGCGGTGATGTTCCGCGATATCAATGGCGATGGCGCCCCGGATTTGTATGTCTGTAATGACAACACGTCTCCCGATCGCATCTGGATCAATCAGGGACGGGGTCAGTTCCGGGAACTGGAGACCTTGAAATTGCGCCACACCAGCCGCTCGGCCATGGGCGTCGATTTCGCCGACATCAATCGGGATGGCTACGACGACTTCTTCGTGGTGGACATGCTGGCTCGGGAACATCGGTCCCGGATGACTCAATTGGTTCGGGATCGCCCCACCTTGGCCGAGCTGGAGCTGTCCGAGGGGCGTCCCCAGTTCAACCGCAACACCCTCTTCCTGGGCCGGCCCGGTGGTTACTACACCGAGGTGGCCTGGATGTCGGGTTTGGCCGCTTCCGACTGGACCTGGTCCACCTTGTTCCTCGATGTGGACCTCGACGGTGACGAAGACCTGTTGCTCACCAACGGATTCGAATTCGATGTGATGGATCAGGACAGTCATTCGGAGATCAAGGACTCCGGTCGCCGCATGACCGAGAACCAGCTGAAACGTTCCATGCAACTGCATCCGCGATGGCGCACGCGCAATGCGGCCTTCCGCAATCGGGGCAATGGTCAATTCGAGCCGGCCGGTGCCGACTGGAAGTTTGATCTCGAGGGGATTTCCTACGGCATGGCCGCCGGGGATTTGGACAACGACGGCGACATCGATCTGGTGCTCAACAACCTGAACGCGCCGGCCACGATTTATCAAAACACGGGCTCTGGATCGCGGGTGGCGGTCCGATTGCGGGGACAGGCTCCCAACACGCAGGGTATTGGCGCGCGGATTTCGTTGATTTCTCCACGGATGACCCAGGCTCAGGAAATGATCGCCGCCGGTCGATATTTGTCAGCCGATGAACCGTTGAGAGTTTTTGCCTTCGACTCACAGGCCGATGCCGGCGCGCGCCTCAAGGTGCGTTGGCGCAGCGGTCGGGAAACCGTGATCGAAGCCGTCGAGGGCAATCGCGTCTACGAAGTGGCTGAACCCGCCGAGGGCGCTCCGGTGCCGGTGCCGACTCCGGCGGTTCCGACGCCCTGGTTCGAAGACCAAACCACGGCCTTGAACCATGTGCATACGGACGAAGACTTCGACGACTGGGCCCGACAGCCGACTTTGCCGCGACGTCTGAGCCGTCTGGGCCCGGGCGTGGGTTGGTACGATCTCGACGGCGATGGATGGGAGGAGCTGCTGATCGCCGGTGGGCGAGGGGGGGCTTTGGCGATTTATCGCAATTTGCAGGGACAGGCTTGGAGCGCCGTCACGAATCGGCCGGTGGCCACCGCCGATCAAGGGGCTGTCTTGGGATGGCCTGATGGTCTGGGGGGGCGTCGTGTGTTGGTCTCGGTATCCAATGGGGAACGGCCTGCCGGATCGGTTTCCCAACTGGAGGTGCATTCACTCGCGGGGTCGCAGCCGGAGATCCTTCCAGCCGGACCGCACGCCATTGGAGCCTTGGTCAGTGCGGATGTGGATGGCGACGGCGATCTCGATGTCTGGGTGGGTGGCCGTAGCCGAGCTTCCCGTTATCCCGAAGCGGTCCCATCGCAGTGGTGGCTGAATGACAACGGTCGACTGGTGGTGGATCCGCGCCGCAGTGCGGCGTTCGAGTCATTGGGCATGGCCACCGGAGCCTGCGCGGTCGACTTGGACCGCGATGGCGATGCCGATTTGGTGGTGGCCACCGAATGGGGGCCGATTCGGATCTTCATCAATGACGGAGCGATTTTTCGCGATGCCACCGAGGCATGGGGGTTGTCGAACAAGCCGGGCTTATGGACTGGTGTGACCACCGGCGATTTCAATGGCGACGGACTTCCGGACCTGGCGTGCGGGAATTGGGGTCGCAATTCGCAATACGAATTGTACCGGCCTGCGGAGTTGCGCCTGTTCTACGGCGATTGGGCCGGGGATGGCGTGATCCAAATCCTCGAGGCTTGGCGATCGGGTTCCGAGTGGTGGCCGGTCCATGATCGGGCTTGGTTGTCGCAGGGCATTCCGAAGATGGCTTCGGAGTTCAAATCACATGCCGAGTTTTCCCAGTCCACGATCCCAGAAATCTTGAAGCGGCAAGGGGTGACCACGGCGCCGTGGGTCAGTGCCTCGGAATTGTCGTCGATGGTGTTTCTCAATCGGGGTTCCCGATTCGAGGCTGTGCCCTTGCCGCCCGAGGCGCAGTGGGCGCCAGTGTTTTCGGTGAATGCTGGAGACCTGGATGGCGATGGTTTTCAGGATCTGCTGTGTTCCCAGAATTTCTTCGGAACCGCCTCGGATCTGACTCGTGAAGACGGCAGCTACGGTCTCGTGCTGCGAGGCCGCGGGGACGGCACGTTCTCTCCGTGGGATCCGGAAGTGTCCGGCATTCGGGTTTTCGGTGAACAGCGCGGTGCGGCTCTGGGTGACTTCGACCATGACGGGCGGCTCGATGTCGTCATCAGCCAAAACCACGGATCAACCCGACTGTTCCGGAACCGAGCAGCGGTGCCCGGACTGCGTGTGGTGCTGAAAGGAAGCCCCGGAAATCCGGACGGCGTGGGCGCGGAACTGCGGCTTGAAGATGCGTCGGGCAGTCTGGGCCCACTCCAGACGGTCGGAGCGGGCAGTGGGTACTGGTCGCAAGATGCGTCGGCCCGCATCCTGACCAGCAACAACAAAGCGGTTGCCCTGCGGGTTCGATGGCCGAATCGTCTCGAGCGACGCGTTTCCTTGACCCCGTCTCAGAAAACGGTGGAAGTCTCCCAGCCTCCTGCTCCATGAAGTGTTTTGTGAAATCTTGGATCTTCGCCTGTCTGATCGCGTTGCTCGGGATGGGCTCCGGCTGCGGCCAGGAATCGTCCAAGGGTTCTGCGCCTGCCACCGTGTCCGTGCCGGTGCCGTTGACCAACATGGTCCGCATCACTGCGGGAACGTTCCAGCGCATCCGGTTTCCAGTGACCTTGACCCGGGATTTTTGGATCGGGAGATACGAGGTGACTCAGGGGGAATTCCAGACGGTGATGGGGCTCAACCCGAGCCATTTCACGGGCTTGAGCAATCATCCCGTCGAGAAGGTGTCGTTCGTGGCCGCGAGCAATTACTGCGTGAAGGTGACCGCGCAGGAACGGGGACAAGGGCACTTGCCTGAGGGGTTTGAGTATCGGCTCCCCACGGAGGCGGAGTGGGAGTTCGCCTGTCGCGCCGGCTCCACCAACCGGTTCTATTTTGGCCCGACGCCTGAAGGCGGCGATGCGCACGCTTGGACGGCTGAAAACTGCGAGGCCACCACCCATCCGGTTGGTGCCAAGAAGCCCAATGCCTGGGGCTTGCACGACATGCACGGCAATGTGTGGGAATGGTGCTCAGACTGGTTCGAGCCGTATCCCGCCAAGCCGCTGACCGATCCCACGGGGCCGGCCACGAACGGCACCAATAAGTACAAGGTCTTCAAGGGGGGTGGATGGAACCAGGACCTCCAGTATGCCGGGGCTTCGAGCCGCTTCATGATGTCGCCCTCCAACGGCATCCACTTCGTGGGTTTCCGCATCGTCCTCTCGACCCGCTGATCGATTCAGTCGGGAGGATTTCCAGACGTTCATTTGGGTCGCCAGACGGCCGGGGCGCTTTCAATGCCCGGGCTGGAGACCGTGAGGACTCGGATTTCTTTGGGCGGCGTTCCTCGGTAGGTCCGGGGCACCGGGATGCGGCGGGTTGTGCCAGGGAGAATTTCGGTTTTCCAAGACCACTCCCCGTGGGTTTGAACCACCACAGCCGATAGCCGAGTTTTGCCGGCATTGAGGTCGATGGTGATCGGGCCGCGCCCGCCGTATCCGACCTCGATGGAAGGAGTCTCGGGCGGTTGGGAGCCCAACCACGGTGAGGCGGGTACCAGGGCGCGATGCGCGAACGGACCTTGGATCAGTCGGGTGCCGACGCCGTCTCGGTTCTCTCGAAGGGCCGATGCATTCCAGTGGATCACGCCTGAGGAACGGGTTTCGGGTCCGATTTGGTCGGTCTGCCAAACGATTTCGGCGGCGGTGCGGTTCTTGCCGATGTCGGCCGTGTTGATGCCGGGCCAGAGGTGACGGTGGCTGACATTCTCGGAGGCCCACCACGCCAGGAGTCGGGTGAAGCGTTGCTCGGTTTGCCGTTCCGTCCAGTAGAGTTGGGGTGCGAAGTAGTCGGCCATGCCTTCGCGGATCCACTTGCGTGCGTCGGCGTAAAGCACCTCGTGTTGGTCCAAGCCCTTGATGCCCTCGGGAAATCCCGGCTTCCAAATGCCAAAGGGGCTGATGCCGAACTTCACCCAGGACTTTTCCCGGTGCACTGCGGTGTTCATGGCTCGGATCAGGGTATTGACGTTCTCCCGCCGCCAATCGGGCCGACTGAGTTTTCCGCCGGACCGCTGGTAGGTGCTCCAACTGCGTTCGTCGGGGAAGGGTGCTAGGGTTCCCGGGCCGGTCTTGTCGGGATAGGGGTAGAAGTAGTCGTCGATGTGAATGCCATCGATGTCGTAACGGTGGACGACGTCGGTCACCACTTTGAGGGTTTGGTCGCGGGACTCGGCGAGGCCCGGATCCAGCCACAGGAACTTGCCGTACTGGACCACCAGATCCGGTCGAGCGCGGCTCACATGCTGGGCGGAGACCGGGGAGATGGCTTGGCTGTAGCGGGCTCGGAAGGGGTTGAGCCAGGCATGCAGTTCGAGTCCGCGGGCATGGGCCTCGGTGACGGCGAAGGCGAGGGGGTCCCAGGCGGGTGAGGGTGCCACTCCCATGCGGCCTGATAGGTATTCGCTCCACGGTTCCAGAGGCGAGGCATAGAGGGCATCGCAGCTCGTTCGGATTTGTAGGATGACGGCGTTGAGATGCCAGCGTTGAGCCGTATCGAGCAGGGCGCGCAGTTCGGCCTGCTGGGTCGTCACTGGCAGGCCGGGTTTGCTGGGCCAGTCAATGTTGCCGACGGTGGCGATCCACATGGCCCGGAATTCTCGCGGGACGGGCGGCGGCCCTGCCGGTGCGGCCCGCAAAAGGGTCGCGGTCAGGAATCCGGCGATGAGGAGGCGAAACATGGCTGCGATGGGGGCAACGTGGACTCCGCGAGTCCGGTGGGCAAGGGTGGCGAGATAAAGGCGGGGACAGGCTCCCTGGACGGAAATAGGGACAGGCTCCTTGGGACATCAGGCGAGATGGGGACAGGCTCCGTGGGATATTGGGCGAGATAGGGACAGGCTCTGTTGGCGCGTTGTGGCAAGTCCAGCCTTGCTGATCCGTCGGGTTTTTGGGGACCGTTCGCACGTCATGCCTCCGAAAGCGTTGATCACCGGCATCACGGGTCAGGATGGTTCTTACCTGACGGAATGGCTCCTCGGCCGTGGTTACGAAGTCCACGGGGTCGTGCGTCGAACCAGTTCTCTGGAGCGCTCCCGCCTGAGTCACCTTTATGTCGACGCTGCGGTGTACGGACAGTCGCTGCACCTTCACTACGCGGATCTGGACGACCCCACCACCCTGAGGCGCGTCTTGCTGCGAGTGGCTCCGGATGAGTTGTACCATCTGGCCGGCCAAAGCCATGTGGGGCTCAGTTTCGACATCCCGGAGTCCACTTGTGAGATGACCGCGATGGGGACGTTGCGGTTGCTGGAGATGGTCCGGGATCTGCTCAAGCCAGTCCGCTTGTTCCATGCCGGTTCGAGCGAAATGTTCGGACGCCCGGCAGTTTCGCCTCAGAATGAAGACACGCCGTTCTTACCGGTCAGTCCCTATGGTGCGGCCAAGGTGTTCGCCACGCAGATGGTGCGCATTTACCGCGAGGCCCACGGCCTCTACGCGGTGAACGGCATCCTCTACAACCACGAGTCGCCGCGGCGCGGTGAGAACTTTGTCACTCGCAAGATTTGCCGGGCGGCGGCCGCCATCCGCGATGGCCGTCAGAAGGAGTTGTCGCTAGGTGATACCTCCGCGCGGCGCGATTGGGGGGATGCCCGCGACTACGTGCGGGGCATGTGGCTGAGCCTGCAGCAAGACACGCCGCGCGATTATCTCTTCGCCAGCGGGGTTCTCCATTCGGTCCAGGATGTGGTGGAAGTGGCCTTTGCTTCGGTCGGTTTGGATTGGCGACAGCATGTGCGGCAAGATCCCCGGTTCATGCGACCGGCCGAGCCGACGAATTTGGTGGGAGATGCCTCCCGGGCCCGTGCGATTCTGGGTTGGAAGCCCGAGATCGGTTTCGAGCAACTCATCACCGAAATGACCAGCGCCGAACGGACTCAGTCCGGGGCTGCCGCCTGATTTTTCGGGCGCTTGGCGGGGCGTGACTTTGCGGGGCGGGCCTCTGTAATCTTCAGGGATGCGATTCTCCCCGTGGCTGCGATTGAGTCTGGGTGTCCTGTCTTTGCTGCTGTCCCGAGTGGCCGTGGCCTTGCCCAGCGAAGGGCTCTTCTCGAAGACCAACCTCGTGGCGTGGTGCATCGTGCCATTCGACTCCCAAAAACGGGGGCCCGAGGCACGGGCTGAAATGCTGGAACGGTTGGGAATCCACCGGCTGGCCTATGACTGGCGCGCCGAGCATATTCCCACCTTTGATGCCGAAGTGGCCGCGATGCGGAAGCACCACATCGACATCACGGCCTGGTGGTTCCCAGCGGTGTTGAATGCCGAGGCCAAGGCCATCCTCGCCTGCATCGACCGCACCGGAATCCATCCTCAGCTCTGGGTGACCCTGGGCACCGAGCCCGAGACCGATCTGACCGTGTTGGAGCAGAAGATCCGGGCGTCTGTCGAATCCCTCGGGCCCATTTGTGCCGAGGCCCGGAAGCGCGGGTGCTCGGTCGCTTTGTACAACCACCTCGGTTGGTTCGGGGAACCGGCCAACCAAGTCCGGGTCATCGAGCAGCTCCGGAAGTCCGGGCATTCGAACGTCGGGAGCGTGTACAACTTCCATCACGGCCACGCCCACCTGAGCGACTTCGAGAAGCAGTTCGGGATCCTCAAGCCGTACCTCTTGGCGCTGAACCTCAACGGCATGATCCGCGATGGGGACAAGCTCGGAAAGAAGATCATCCCGCTGGGCACGGGCGATCAGGAACAGCGGTTGTTGAAGGTCGTCGAAGCCAGCGGATGGCGGGGACCCGTCGGGATCATCGGTCATACCGAAGAAGACGCCGAGGTGAAGCTGCGCAAGGAGTTGGATGGCTTGGAAAAACTGACATCCCCCTCGGCTCCTGCGGTCAAGTCGGCCGGCGAGCCCCCGGCCTCGGGTCGGGAGCCCGGAGTCCAGGCCGAGAAGGACTGGGTGGACAACCGGTGGCAGCGCGCCGAGATCGGTCCGTTCCTGGCCTCGAGCGTCCGCTTGCCGGACGGGTCCTCGGTGGTCCGCGGGCTCACCGTGCGGGTCGGCCCCGAGGTCAGCGTGCTCTACGACTTGGCCCAGGGATCGGTCCGGGCCGTGTGGACCGGCGGATTCCTGAAGTTCGATGCGACCCGATTCGGCCTGATCGGGACGCCGGTTGCGGAGGGAACCGTGCTGTGGACGTCGGACGCTGTTCGCCCGAAGAAGGCCGCGGCGCCACGCTTTCTCGGACAGCACCACACCCCCAGCGGAGTGGTGCTGGACTGGGAAGTGCAGGGGGTATTGCTTCGCGAACGACCGGAATGGGTCGCCACGCCGGGTGGGCCGGCATTGGTGCGTCATCTGACCATCGGATCACGAACCACCCCGATTTCCTGGTGGGCGGCGGGGCATTTGCGCGGTCGGCAATTCACGACCGAGGCCTCCGAGGAGCGTACGGCTTCCCGGATAAAGGCGGGTGATACCCAAGAAGGCACCGAGTCCGTCCGCTCGCTGCGCTTGATGCGCAACACCGATGCGAATGCTGCGTCAGCGGCGGCCGTGCTCGGTGGTCAGGATTTGCAACTCGACTCGACGACTCGGGAGGCCGGCGGTGTGGCCCTGGGTTCCAGCGTGCTCACGCTCCAGCCAGGCGCAGCGGTTTCCGTGGACCTCGTTCTGTGGCGCGGTGCCGCGACCGCCGCCGCCGAGTTCGACCGTTGGGCCAAGGCACAGAAGTCCCCGCGCTTGCAGTCAGAGAGCCTTCCGACGGCTCCCGACGCTGCCGAACAAATCACCCGAGGCCAACGGGGCTTGGAGACGGGGCCGTTCGCCGTCGATACGCTCACACTCCCGTATGACAACCCCTATCAGGCGCTGCTCTTCGCCTCCGGCGTGGACTTCACGGCCGATGGCGCGGGCTATGTGTGCACCATCCATGGTGATGTTTGGCGGGTGACGGGCATCGATGCGGGTTTGCAGTCGCTGCGCTGGAAACGCGTGGCCACGGGGCTCTTCCAACCGCTGGGGCTGAAGGTTCGCGGCGATCGGGTGTACGTCCTGGGCAAGGACCGCATCACGCGTTTGGACGATCTCAACCACGACGGTGTGACGGATTTCTACGCGACCTTCTATGACGGCATCGCGACCTCGCTCGGTGGGCACGACTACGTCACTTGTCTCGAGGTGGATCAGGAGGGCCGATTCTATTACGCCGATCCGCAAGGCGTTCACCGGGTCGCCGCCGATGGCAAGTCGGCCCAGACCTTGGCTTCGGGTTTCCGCAATCCCAATGGCATGGGGGCCAGCCCGGATGGGCGCGTCATCACGGTGGCGCCGCAACAGGGCACCTGGACGCCCACCAGCGAAATCGCCGAGATCCGGCCGGGAGGCTGGTACGGATTCGGTGGCCCGAAGGCCGACCACAATCCGCCCCTTGGACGCGATTGGCCGCTGTGCTGGATTCCCCACACGGTGGACAACTCGAGTGGATCGCAGGCGTGGATTCCTTCGGGCCAATGGGGAGACCTGGGGGGGCAAATGATGCACCTGCTCTGGGGACGTTGTGGGATGATGCTCGTGTTGCGGGACACGCACGGGGCGGAGGCCCAAGGCGCGGTGGTTCCGTTGCCAGTGAAGTTCTTGAGCGGGCCCAACCGGGCCACTTTCCGCGCCCAAGACAGTTCCTTGTACGTCGCCGGCAGCACCGGATGGCAGACGAGTGCTGTGAAAGACGGGGCGGTGCAGCGCGTGCGCCGAACCGGCAAGCCATTGCGCATCCCGGTGGGCTGGAAACAAGACGGGGCCACTCTGGAGTTCACCTTTGCCGAAAAGCTCGATCCGGCCGTGGCCGCTGATGCGGGCAGTTTCGGGGTGCGTCGCTGGAACTACCGCTACACGCAAGACTACGGATCCAAGGAGTGGTCGGTGGTGGACCCAAACAAGGAAGGCCGGGACGAGGTCGAGGTGAAGTCCGCCGCGCTCTTGCAGGACGGAAAGACCGTGCGACTGACGCTGGCCGATGCCCGCCCGGCCATGCAGTACGAGTTGCGCTACGACGTCGGGTTCCGCGGGCAGGTGTGGTTCAGCCTGCACGGACGCTGAACCTGAGAAGGGGATGGTTCAGCGGGAGGCCGTCGGGGTTCCGGAGGCCTCGATGAACACATCCATTTGCTGGCCGGCGTAGAGCCGCAGATCCGTCCGGTCGAGGCGGTAAATGGCCTGCAGCACCCGGGTGTCCACCCGTTCGATGCTGTCGCCGGTCAGGGATCGCTTGGGGATGACGAAGGGCTCGAAGCGGACAAAGCTCAACGGGGAGGCCAGTGCCGCATTGCCCCGCACATGCCCCTTGGCCCGGGTCCCCGGCTGGACTCGCCAGGCCTCGTGTTCATCAATGTCCACCCTCAGGTGCAGCGGGCTCAGGTTGCCGAGCAGGATGAGGGGCGAAGTGGGGGCGCCGGCGGCGGCAAACTCTCCGGGACGGATCTTCAGTTGAAGCACCGTGGCATCCATGGGGGCCAGGATGGTGCTTCGAGTGATCTCGGTCCGCACGGACGCTGAGGAGGCCTCGGCGACAGCGACTTCGGCCTGAGCTTCCACCGCGCGTGCCTGGGACACCTTGAGGGCAAACCGCGTCCGAATGAGTTCATCCTCACTGATGACCGTGCTGCTGCGCAGTTTCAGTGAGCGCTCCAGGCGATCGTTGAGGTCTTCCACCTGACACTGGGCGGTCGCCTGTCGGGCGCGGGCCGCGGTGAGTTGAGATTCATGCACGGCCAACGAGGCCTGCAGCGCACGCGTATCCAGGCGGAAAAGGGGGGTTCCGGCGCGCACCGATTGATTGAGGGTGACCAACACTTCGGTGACGACGCCCGAGAGCGGCGTGCCGACGCTGATGTGTTCGGTGCTAGCTTCGATGAGCCCGACGGCGGCGACGGTGTCGGTGAATGACGAAGCCGGCGGGGCAGACACGGGTTCGGTGACTTCCCGGACTGGCTGAGTGCGCACCACGGATACGGTGGCGAAGAGGGCCGCACCGGCGGCGAGCACGGGCAGGAGGTATTGCTTCATGCGGAAGGGTGTGAGTTTCGGGACGATCCCAGGTGCGGGTTTGCAACGGTGCGTTGCCCCGGTTCGACGTGGGTGATGTGTCCGTCATCCATGCGGGCGATGACGTCGGCAAAGTGAAAGACCCGACTGTCATGGGTCACCACGATGACGGCCCGGTCCGGATGCACGGCGGCCGAGGCGAGCAGTTCCATGACCGCTTCGCCCGTGGCGTGATCCAGTGCGGCCGTCGGCTCGTCGCAAATGATCAGCCGGGGTTCGTGGACCAGAGCGCGGGCCAGTGCCACTCGCTGCTGCTGTCCGCCGGACAATTGGCGCGGAAAGGAGCCGGTTTTCGAACCCAGCCCCAGCCGGTCGAGCAGCGTGGCCGCACGGTCCACTGCCTCGCGCCGGCGAACACCGGCTGCCAGCAGTGGGATGGCCGCGTTCTCCGCCGCGGTCAGGGCCTGCAACAGGTTGTATTGCTGGAAGACGAAGCCCAGGTGGCATCGGCGGAAGAGGACGCGTTCCGGGTGGGGCATCCGGGCGAGATGGTTTCCAAAGAGACTCACCTCGCCAGAAGAGGTCTCCTGCAAGCCCGCGATGATGGAAATCAATGTGGTCTTGCCGCAGCCGCTGGGCCCCACCAAGAAGCTGAGTTCGCCCCGACGCACCGTGTAGTCCACCCCACGGAGTACCTCCACGCGGGCGTCGTCTTCGCCGAAGTGTTTTCGGATTCCGGTGCACAGCACGGCGGTCGAATCGGGGGACGTCATGGTGGGAATCAGCGGAAGACCGCGGCGGGTTCTAGGCCGCGCACGTGGCGGAAGCTGGCGTACAGGGCGATTCCCGTGACCGAGGCCAGAGCGAAGCAGGTGCCCAGGGCGATCTCCCAAGGCAAGTACAGGCTTCGCAGGAAGGGTTGCGTCCGGATGACGTTGCACACGGCGGCCGCGATGCCGCTACCAAAGCACGAACCCAACACCAGCACCACCGCCCCTTGGAGCAGGATCATGGTCCCGAGTTGGCGATCGGTGGTCCCCACCACCTTGAGCATGGAGATGGGGCGGGCGTTTTCCTTGATGAACATCAGGAAGGTTTGGCCCGTGATGGCCGCGCCGACGATGAGTCCGATGGTGATGGTGACCATGAACAGCATCGGGACGCCTTGGCTGCCGTAGAACCACATGGCATCGGCGGCGAACTGCTCGGTGGTCCGGGCCCGCAGGCCTCCGAGGGTGTTGATCTTCTGGCAGATCTCCCCGGAGTTTCCTCCCGGCGCCGATCGGGCCAGGATGAAGCTGGTCATGTGCTGCTCGCCGAGGTTGAAGGCCGCGGCGGTGGATCGGGAGGTGTGCAGCATCGGCAGTCCGGTGAAGGGAGCGGCGATGTCCGACACCCCCACGATGCGAAGGCGACGGTTTCGGATGCGCACGGACCGACCCGCTCGAAACGGTTCGCCCGGGAAGAACAGTTCGTGACCACCGGGATCGATGATGGCCGTGTCGAGTTCACGGATCGCGTCGGCCCGTCCGATCCGCATCTTTTGCGGCAGTCCCGCCAGGCTGGCGTCGTCGATTCCGAGGAGGGTGACCGTGTTGAGCCGCCCGCCCTCGGAACGTCCGATGGCGTCGATTTTGAGCAATGGGGCCGCCCAGGCGATTCCGGCGACGCCACGCACCCGCAACAATTGGATGTCCCGCATCGGTTTGACTTGGTCGAAGCACTCGACATCCGGCTCGGTGACCCACAGGTCGGCATCCTGAACATCCCGGATTTGGGCCGCCGTCATGGAGAGCATGGTCGCCAGAATCGCCGCCTGATTTTGCATCAGGAAGACCGCCAGCGAGACGGCGACAATCATCGCGGCGAACTTGGCTCGGTCGTTCCGGAGCATTTGAAGGCCGACCCAATTCATCGGGATCCCTTCTTGCGCGGCGTGCGTGACCCGATGGCACGTCCGATGAACTCCAAAAAGCCCCGGGTCAGAGCCCGCGCATTCAGATGGGGATCGAAGGTGGCCCTCAGGACTAGGCCGTCGAACGCGGCGAAGATCAGGCAGGACAAGACCATCGGATCGGTCTCCGATTCGATGGCCCCGGATTTCTGGGCGGCTTGGACGAGGGATGCCAGTCGACCCTGAAGCACCTGATAGCTTTCCCTCAAACGGGCCGCCACGACGGGATTGCGTGAAGCCTCAGCCGCTGTCTCGACCCACAAATTCAGGAATCCCCGGTCTTCCAAATCCTGGAGCCCCAATTCCGTCAAGGCCTCCAATGCGGGCAGCAGTCCCTTCTCGATCGGTAGCCCATCTATCGCTGCGGTCCACCGGGCTTGGTCCGCCTCAATGAGCGCCTCGATGAGGGCGTCCTTGCTGGGGAAATACCGGTACACCGAGCCTGGACTCATGCCGGCCGCCGCGCAGATGTCCTTCATCGACGCCGCATGGAAACCGCTTCGGACGAACACGCCGCAGGCCGCTTTCAGAATGGATTCCTGCCGTTCTGGAAAGCTTCGGTTGCGGGTGCCTGCGGATTTCATAAACGCGAGCGATTGTTCGCTCGCGTTTGTCTCGAGTCAAGTCCGAGAGGCGTGAAGTCTGTGAAAAAGCGCCGGCCAGAACGAAGCCTGGACCGGCGCTGGAATGGGTGACACCTGCTTCAGATACCTTCCAGCTTCAGGCGGATCAGCAAGTCGCGGGTGGCGTTGATGCCCTCGCGTTCCGGGAGTTTGTCTCCTTCGTACTCGATGCCCACGAAACCGCGGTACCCGGCATCCAAGACGATCTTCATCATCTTGCGGTAGTCGGTCTCCACGCAGTTGCCGTCATTGTCGAATTGGTAGGACTTGGCGCTCACGGCCTTGGCGTAGGGCATCATCTCGGTGACCCCTTTGTAGCGGTCGTAAGTTTCGCCGGGACGGATGGTGAAATTGCCAAAATCAGGCAGGATGCCGCAGTTGGACTTGCCCACGAGCTTCATCACGCCAGCCAGCCATTTCCCGTTGGAGCTGAGATGGCCGTGGTTTTCCACGATGCAATTGAGGCCCAACGGGCGGCAGACCTTGGCCAATTGGCTCAGGCCGTCGGCCGCTCGTTTCTGCTGTTCCTCGAAGGATCCGGCCTCTTGGGTCTCGGCGTTGACCCGGATCGAATGACAACCCAGGAACTTGGCGGCCTCGGCCCACTTGCGATGGTTCTCCACCGCCTGCTTGCGCTTGGCCGCATCCGGGTCACCGAGGGCGCCCTCGCCATCGCACATGATAAGCAGGCAGCGGACGCCTTCGCTGTCGGCCCGATCCTTGAATTCCTTCAGGTAGCCCGTGTCCTTGACCTGGTCCTTGAAGAACTGGTTGACCAGTTCAATGCCGTCCAAGTCGTGCGTCCGTCGGGCCACGATGGGGAAGTCCATGTGGGTCATCTTCTTCCCGAACAGGGCCTTGTGATACGACCACTCGGCGAGGCTGATCTGAAAGGAACGGTCCCTCTCCTTGGCCGGCCACAGGGTGCACCCCGTGGCGGCCCAGGCAGCAGCCATCGAAGCCTGACTGAGAAACTGGCGACGATTCATGGCAGCAAGGAGGTGTTCAGGGTTCAGGAAGGATCCGGTGCTCCTTGCGGCTTAGTGCGCTGCGATAGACGCTCCAACTTCCGCAGGTCGGGCGGTAGGAGGCCGAAAAAATAGAGCAAGCAACATGACTGCAGCGGCGGCTAGGCCTGAAGGT
>Ga0214917_10003474_pt1 | contig 18163 bp, 22 predicted proteins | sample LL_1208_BB_MetaG_FD_177983 | JGI IMG/M metagenome (GOLD analysis project Ga0214917, IMG submission 177983) | Freshwater microbial communities from Lake Lanier, Atlanta, Georgia, United States - LL_1208_BB | ecosystem: Environmental > Aquatic > Freshwater > Lake | place: USA: Georgia | collected...
AAACCACGTCTACAACTGAACCTACACCTGTAACTGAACCTACGCCTACGCCTACACCTACGCCTACACCTGTAACTGAACCTACACCTACGCCTGTAACTGAACCTACGCCTACACCTGTAACTGAACCTACGCCTACGCCTGTAACTGAAACCACGTCTACAACTGAACCTACACCCACGCCTGTAACTGAACCTACGCCTACGCCTGTAACTGAACCCACGTCTACAACTGAACCCATGCCTACGCCTACACCTACGCCTACGCCTACGCCTACACCTGTAACTGAAACCACGTCTACAACTGAACCTGCACCTACGCCTGTAACTGAACCTACACCTACACCTACGCCTACGCCTACGCCTGTAACTGAACCTGCACCTACAACTGAACCCAGTGCAACTGAACCTACACCTACACCTACGCCTACGCCTACGCCTGTAACTGCACCTGCGAATAATGATTGCAACATAACATCGCCGCTTGAGGGCATGTCGGATAAGTGCAGCGTAGACGCTCCCCCTCCGCCATTGAAAGCGTACGTAATGTCAATCATGACCCCCATTTTGAATGAATCCGCCGATGCGGTGTTTCAAACGGTGAATGTGGAGCCGTTGGTTGAAAAAGCGGTGTCGGATGTGGTGCTGACTGAAGCGCTGACTCCGGAAGTGTTGGAACGAATGAAGGCGTTGAACGATCCACAAGTGCAGGAAGTGTTGGCTGGGTTTAAAAAAAATGTGGAAAATGCGGTGCAGGAGTCGTCCGATATATTGAAGAGCGGAGTGGCAGACAACATTGGAGACTTGGTTGGACAGGTTGCGAATAAATTATCGGAAGCGGGTAAATCGCTTATAGCAAACATTCCAGGAGTGGGCATTGGCATGGCCGCCTTGGAAACGGCAGATGCAGTGGCACTGGCAGCCGATAAAGGAAAGGGAGTTGTGGACGGGATTCAATCAGCATTGAAACCAATCAATGCACTTCAAACCCAAGTTGCTGAAGTCAAAAACGCAGTAAACGAAGCGACTGAAAGCGCAACAAGCGCAGCGACTGAAAGCGCAACAAGCGGAGCGACTGAAAACGCAATAAGCGAAGCGACTACAAGCGGAGCGACTGAAAACGCAACAAGCGCAGCGACTACAAGCGCAGCGACTACAAACGCAGCGACTGAAAGCGGAGCGACTGAAAACGCAACAAACGCAACAAACGCAACAAACGCAACAAGCGGAGCGACTACAAGCGCAACAAACGCAATAAGCGAAGCGACTACAAGCGGAGCGACTACAAGCGCAATAAGCGGAGCGACTACAAACGCAATAAGCGGAACAAACGCAACAAGCGAAGCGACTACAAGCGCAACAAACGCAGCGACTACAAGCGCAGCGAATCCCAAGGTGGAATCCGAAGTGTCTGTCAAAGGAGGCTCTCGCAAGCGCCGCCGCATTCACAAGCTGTCCCGCCGCATTGAACGCACGTTGCGCCGAGTCCAAAAAAAATACGGATTAAAAGACAAAAACGACTTTTTGCGGCGCAGTGTCCGGAAGATGAAATAATTTGTGTATTGAAATACAATTTAGAAATAAAATCGCATGCTATTTTATATAATACGCAATGCAGATTTTTGTAAAGACGCTCACCGGAAAAACCATCACGCTTGAAATAGAGCCGTCCGACACGATCGGCGCATTGAAAGCCAAAATCCAAGACAAGGAGGGCATTCCGCCCGACCAACAGCGGCTCATTTATGCCGGCAAGCAGCTGGAAGATGAACGAACGCTGTCCGACTACAATATACAAAAAGAATCAACGCTCCATTTGGTGCTGCGACTTCGTTAACTGCGACTTCGTTAACTGAAAACCTAAGGTTTCCAAGGCACGGCTCGTCGTGCCGAGCCGTTGTGTCCGAACCTTTCCTCATCTTAAAACGTAAAACCTTAGGTTTTCCGACGAGTTGACAGCCAGCGAAGGAACCCGTTGCTGCGGGCCAAGTCAAACGACGACCCCAAGTGCTCGCGCGCAATGTCGCATGTGCGCCGTTCAAACGGGGCAAGCTGTTGGTAATACGCAGCCAATTGCTTTTCTTGTGTTTCCAGTGTATCCTGTGTTTCCAGTGTATCCTGTGTTTCCATTTGTTTGTGTTGCACTTGATTTAAACGCCGTGTTTGGTTTAAATCAATTTTTTGCTTTTTGCGGATTTTGACTTAGAATTAAGCACATGACACATTCTATTGCAAATGCTACACCAAATTGTTGCCACCTCAAATGCAATGAATGCGGCCCCCATGCCGTGGGACGACTACTTCATGTCCATCGCGTTTCTGGCGTCCATGCGCAGCCCGTGCACGCGTCTGCGCGTGGGGTCCGTCATCGTCAAGCACAACCGCATCATTGCCATGGGCTACAACGGCTACATTGCGGGCGCGCCGCACGTCAGCCGTTTGCGCGACAACCACGAGCAGGCCATCATTCACAGCGAAGTCAACGCAGTGAGCGACTGCGCGCGCCGCGGCGCCAGCCTGCAAGACGCCGCCATTTACGTCACGCACTACCCCTGCATCAACTGCTTCCGCTCGCTGGCGGCGTGCGGCATCAAGCGCATTCACTACTACTCCGACTACAATAACGACCCAATTGTGTCCATTTTGGCCGAAGACGCCGGCATCGTCATTCTGCAGCATCAGTCGCAGTAATCACTTCGCGCGACGGCAGCGCGTGCCGGCACACGGGGCACTCGGCGCTCTCGGTTTCCAGCCAAGTTTGTATGGCATACTTGATAAACACGTGCCCGCACGGCAGCGTGAGTGCGGCGTCGCCCTCCGTAAATTCGGCCTGCGTGATGGGACAAACCCGATCGGCCCGATCGGCATCAGCAGCATGCACGGTTGCCACGGTTTGCAACAAGTGCTGCATGGCTTCGGGCGTGATGACGGTGCGCACGGGTGACCGGTCGTAAAGGGATGCTTCCATCACATGTGCAACACGCATGCGAACCTGATCATGATGAGAATGTTCATGATTAGCATTTGCATTTGCATTTGAATTTGAACCAGAGTGGACCCGGGTTCTGGTGCGGTGGCAGTGCGCCAGCAGCGCAAAGCAATTCATTGTGATTTTATTTAAATCTGGGTTATTTTTGTATTATGTTTTGATTTGTTATTTTTCTCCAATCCAATCCAATCCAATCCAATCAAATGTCGTCCACATTGATGTGATCCACCTTGAGTTTGGGTTTCAAAGCAGCTGCAGGCACCGGCATCGCTACTTCATCCTCCTCATCATCATCCTCATCTACATCTGCATCATCATCCTCATCATCATCCTCATCCTCATCGTCATCATCGTCGGACGATGTCGGCATGTCATAAGCGCGCTGCTGCATCAAGTCGTCGTCGTCGTCGTCGTCGTCGTCTTGGCCCTTGACCATCTTGCTGTATTTCAGCGTGGCGCTGTCGGCAAACTGCACGGTGCTGTGTGCATTGGCGCTGCTGCTGTCGGCATCGCTTTCAGCCGTCGCGCTCTTGAAACACGGCTCGTTCTTCATTAAGCGGTCGCGCTCGCCGTGGTTGTACACTTCCAGCAGGTCGCACGTGTCCTGCTTGCTGGACCACTCGCGCATGCCGACCAAAACCCAAGACCCCGAGTCCAGAATGTTGTCGCGCTTGCCGCGGCCCTTGAACTTGTTGCGAATGATGCAGAGCTTGTCCGCCCCAGCCCCGGCTCCGGCTCCACTTAAGAGGCGCACGTAGCACATGCCGTTGCCCAGCATTTTGCTCACCACCGCGTAGCGCTCCGCTTCTTGGGTCGCCACGCGCAGCTGCTTGGTTCCGCCGCATTTGGCCGCGTTCACATGCTTGCGCGCCAGCCCTTTGCCCTTGTTTCCTCCGTCGTTCTTGACCATTTTATGAAGTTATAAAATACTGCTGTCGGGTTTTTAAATGGGTTTAAAATATAATTTCTCTCCTTTAGACATAAACCTAAACCCATAACATACCCCCAAACCAATGACATCTCCATGGATTGAGCACGTGGCTGCATTCAGAAAAGCGCACCCCGGAATGGACAACAAGCTCATTTTTGCCGCGGCAAAAAAAACGTATAAGGGCAGGAAGCAAAGCCCGAAGAAAATCGGTGGCGGCGCTTTGGGCGCTTTGAGCCCCGCGCCCGTTTCTGGAATGTCTAACAGCGGCACTGATCTTGACACACAAGTGGCCACTCAGCGTGGCGGCGCTTGGAACGCTTTGAGCCCCGCGCCCGTTTCTGGAATGTCTAACAGCGGCACTGATCTTGACACACAAGTGGCCACTCAGCATGGCGGTAATAAGCGAAGCGCTAATAAGCGAAGCGCTAATAAGCGAAGCGCTAATAAGCGAAGCGCCAATAAGCGAAGCGCTAATAAGCGAAGCGCCAAGAAGCGAAGCGCCAAGAAGCGAAGCGCCAAGTGAAGCACCAAGAAGCGAAGCACCAAGAAGCGAAGCGCCAAGGGCGGCAATCCACACGGTGGTTGTGTTGGAATCGGTTGTTACCATTAAAACAGCGCATAAATAAATATTGTCTCGCTCTTGAGACAATGTTTTTATTTTACTGGACAATTAAGGATGCGATTTTGACAGCGCAATGGTGGATTGTTTAAAGGCAAACTCGCGGGCATTGAAGTTTTGCAAGAGGCTGTCGTACGTGTCCACCGTTTCGTGCGTGTAAAACATCTCGGTGAAGGTGCGCTTGGTGTCGCCCACCGTTTTGCGCCGCGCGGGGTCGGGGTGCACGTTTGCAAGAAGCAGCTGCACGTATTGAATGATCAAGTGGTTGTTCATGAATCCATTTTGGGAAATGAACCCGATGATTTGAAGGTACTCAATGCTGAGCGAGTAATTGTCCCATGTGGGCCACCCCTTCAGCAGCCCGGCGCGCGCTGTGTCGCGCTCCACTCCGATCCACTGTTCGCACTGCTGGATGCACGCCTTCAAGTAGCGCGCCCGAAACCCCTTGGAAAAAATGCGAAGGGCTTCGTTCGCATTCACGCACGCCTCGCAAATGGTTTCCACGTCGTCGCGGGTGAGGGTGTCGGAGACGTTCTGCAAAAAATTAATGACGTGCGCTTCCAGCGGCCACACGTAGTACTCCGGGTTGTACTTGTAAAAATAGGTGGCCCAAACGGCGTCGTCGTGATTGCCCGCATCCGCTTGTTCAAACCGTTTGACGGGGATGGAGAGCCCGAAGTCAATGATGATGGGCGTGTCCGTTTTCAAGTTCACGAGGATGTTCCGCATGTTGATGTCGTAGTGCACCACTGCGTGCTCCACCAACCGTTCAATGGACTCAATTAAATAGGAGTAGGTGTCAAAAATGCAGGAGATGATTTTCTTTTTGTTGTCTCCCATGTCATCAATGTAGTCGTAAAAATACAGGCTGTCAATGTAGGGCATCTTCATGAGCATGAATTTGTCCCCTTTTTTTGTCTTGGCCTTTGGAACAATGTCGCACTTGTTCAGCGCGGTCGGGTTGTGGCGGCGCACATTGTCCAACCGGACCGTGCAGGTGCCAATGACCGGCACAAAATTCACTCCGTAATTCACAATCTCCTTCACGATGTCGCCCACGGCCACTTCATTGTCGGCGACGTGATCCTGCACCACCAATTTGGTGGCGTAGCGCCGGTCCTCCATGGTGTTGCCGTTGCATTTTATGCCTGGATGGTACAAGCACCCAAACCCGCCTTGGTTTATTAATTCCGTAGCCGCCATGTTGGATTGCTAAAAATGAAAACTGCAAACGGGAAAAAAAAAAGCCGCCGTGCTGTATTATGGTTGCATTATTATTTTCACTCCGGTAACTCAATCAGTTGCCCGGCTTGACCTAGCAATCATAAAGTAGCGGTTTTTGTACGTCTTCTTGAGTTTGTCATGCACGGCTTCGCCTGTGGGCATGATTTCGGATAGTCGCGCGACTTCGCTGTTGTAATGATCAGAATTCAATTTGCAAAATTCGGCAAAACCGCTGGCGGGGGTGTAAGCATCGTCGCGCCGCAACCCGCACCGAATGTGATCGTCCATGTCAACCAACAGCGCGTGGTTCAACAAGACGTACTTCCGGGGGGCGACAAGCGCTACCCCCCACGGCTTCGGATCGGCATGACCCGACCCCTTCCTCCTCCCATTCGCGTCGTTGGGGGTAGCGCTTGTCGCCCCTCGGAAGTAGTAGCGCCCGCTCTTGTACAACTTGTCGGCAACGTCGCCCTTGTAACCGAGGTTGTTTAATCGTGCGACCTCGGACTGCATCATTGCGTCAATGTCATCGTGGGCCACCCAAGTTGTCCACGCCTCTTTGTACGTTTTGCGGTCGTCGTACTTATGCACTGTGACAAATTGACGCATTGCGTCAATTAATTCCTTTGAAAACTCAAAGCGCAGAACCCGAAGATTTCCGTTATGCGGCATATGCGGCATGTGTTGCATGTGTGGGGGAGTCGTGTCATTTTAACATTCAATTTTTTTCAGATTGTGCAGGATTGAAATGAATTGCCCGCATTGATTTTGCTGTGTGTGTGTGTGTGTGTGTGTGTGTGTGTTAGTGTGTTAGGCGGAAGACGCGCTGTACACGCACTCAAACATGAGCGAGAACGACCAGTCCATGTTGTTCAAGTCTATCACGCGTCCCAAATCGTCCACCAGCGTGACGCGCAGGCGCTCAATGTTGACGGGGCCGAAATATTCGCGGCTTCGGCAGAGCGACGTGGACAGCGACTCCCCGCCCGTCAAGCCGTACGCCCCTGCCATGTTGATTTGCTGATTGATGTTCAGGCGCGCGATGATGTTGGGCGCAATGGTGGACGTCTGGAACGCCGCCGCGTAGTAATTGTTCCCGTTGTGGTTGTAGTCGTCAATGCACAGGAACAAGTATCTTGGTCCGGATATAAAGCAAATGCCCTCCGACACCGCCGCCTGAGGCACGGTGAAGTTTCCGCTGGCGTCCAGCCCGCCGCGCAGCTCATACATCGCCGTACGAAACCCGAGCTGCCAGCCCATAAAATACGGCAGCGGCCGCGTGTCAACTTGGGTCGCCGAGACGTCCGTGGCGGATGCCGCCGTTCGGTCAATGCTGGCCTTCACGTTGAACACGATGCGCATCGCGCCTCTGTACGGGGTAGAGGGTATCGCGTTTCCGCTGGCGTCCACGGCCGAATTGCATGCAAAGATGCTGCGCCCGCTGGTCGGGTTGGCTGTGAATGACAATCCCGTGTTGGCGACTATTTCGGTGCCCACCAGAATGCCGTTGATCGTGCTTTCAATTAACCCCCCGCCCCCGCTTTGAAACGACGATCGGTAGTTGCCGTCGGGAATGAAGAGGGTGTACTGCCTGTCGTACTTGGGGGGTTTGGTGTAGTCTAGCTCGGGGGCACTTTCCCACTGAAACATGATGCAGTTGTTTTCGTACTGCTGGCTCACGGCGTAGTACGTCAACGGCAGCTCAAAATTGGCCATGCTCATCATGGTGACGTTTTCAAACTTGTACGGAATGGTGAACACGAAGTCCGTGCTTTTGGTGGTGTAGTAATTGCTTCGGAAGCGCGTGTCCACGTTGAGCGCGCGCTTAATGGTGCTCACGGACATCGGATTAATGATGCCGGGCGGCGCCCCCCGGAGCACCGAGTTTCCGTTGTTAAAATTGGCTGTAATGCCCGCTTTCACCGACGGCCGCGTGATTATAAACTCGTCTCCGTGTTGCGTGACGTCATTTCTGAGCTGCATGAAATCGGAGGGCAAGGGCACCACTGTGTCACGATCACGATCACGATCACGATCACGATTGTCATTTGCATTTGCGCTTGTCCTCGCGCTCGCGCTTGCAAACAGCTCCGTGGTTGCTTGGCGCGAATCCGAGAGACGGTTCATCGCACGGTTCAAAAAGTCGTGCATTTTCCCCCTAGTGACGGGTCCCAGCTTGGGGTCTTTGTTTATTTTCTGTTTCAGCGCGCTGCACTTGCGCGCAATTGCTGCAGCATCGTCGTTTGTGGCCAATCCAAAAAAGTCCAACAGCTCGTTCAATGAATAGTTTTGCACGTTCAAATCAAACAGCTGCGACATGTTAGAGCAATGTAAGATTCAACTTGCTAGTGTATATAAAATTGCATTTATTTTTATATACTAATTTTTCATTAAAGTGATCAGTGATTTCAGTTGCATGACCGGCATCCGCCCGATGATTTCACGTGGATCAGCCGGTTTATACTGAACCGATCGGATCGGGTCACTGGCGCTTGCTGCTGATGCGCGGTCACTGGCGCTTGCTGCCGATGCGCGGTCACTGGCGCAGGTGGGAGGGGCGCAGGCTGTGAAGCCCGGAGATTGTTTGTGAATGCAAAAAAGTAATTGGAATTCATTGTTGGGGGGGGGTGTGATTTTAATATGCAAACAAAAAAAAATTGGGAGAAAGAAATGCTCAAACAACGGAGTTCAAGCACATGGTGTACATGAGACGGTTGGTGAAGTATCCGATGAAGTTCATGATGAAGATGGACCAAAACCCGGAATTGGTGATGGCGTACAGTTTGCCGGAGGACACGATTTTGAAGATCGCTAAAAACACGTGAAACACCAGCCCCAGCGCGGACAACACCATGAGCCAGTAAAACCACGCGCAGTACTGGCGGTTGGTGAAGGGGGCGAACCAGCCGCCCATGGCGTGGGGATCGGTCAAATGCACCGCAGCAGCAGAATTCATTGTGTAAATGTGAGTAATTTGTTTATAACATGCATGCAGAAAATAATATGGAAATGGAAAAATACAATCCATTCATGGCGTACAAATGCACGCATCGTCGCGATGGCTGTACGCAATGCCGTACTTCTTCGTTTTGTTGCCTTCCACGGGAACAACGGATGGGGTCTGCGTGCGATACGGACCGCGCCCCTTGATGCGCGCCAAATACCGCGCATACGAACCGTGCTTAATGTCCACGCCTTGCCCTGCAGCCGAACAGGACCCAGGGCGCAGCCGCGTGACCGACGTTTTTGTGGAATTGGCGCCATGACTGGGCACGTTGCGCTGCACCAAGCCCGGTTCCGCGCGGTCGCTGCCTTGGTTCCAGTTCACGAACCCGTACTTGGCAACAGCTGGCGTGTAGACGTTCAGCCCCGCCAAGTTTTCTAAATATTCGGACTGCGACACGCGCACCGTGTTTTGAATGCGGCGCTGCGTGGCATCGGCCGAGGAAGCGCCCCCCCGCCCGCTGCACCCGTTGCAGCGGCTGGAATACACGTACCAGTCCGGCTGGTTGCCCGACGCATCTATGCACTGGTTGCAATAATACACGGGAGGAACAAAATTGGCATTTCGGAGGCTGATGACTGGTTCGTTGTCCATTGCTTGGATTGGCTTTGCTTTGCTTACTATACTCTATTATATTAATATCATGCAACATTTTACTTAAAAAAATTGAACAATCCGCCATCCCGCAATCAACCGCAACATCAACGACATCAACAGCAACAGCAACCCACAAGCGCTTACCAATGCCTGAACTCACCGCCGACTTAACCCCAATCACAATCACGAATCAAGTTCCCAGATACTACAAATGCGGACACTGCGCCCTCCATTTCAAAACCCGAGCCCGCTTCCGAGCCCACGAAGCCACCTGCCTGTCGTTGAAACAGATCCGGGCCCGCGCCCGCGCCACTTTTGCAACGGAGGATGCGACCACATCCGTCACCGTGCACGACCTCTTTGCGCTCGTGCAGCAGCTGGCCGTGCGGCTGGAAACGGTGGAGCACGAACTCAGTGTTGTAAAACGGCAACAACGGCAGCAACAACTAAGGCAGCAGCACAAGCACCCAGTTCATCGCGACAACTTGTTGGAATGGCTCGCGGCACAGCTAAAGCCCAGTGCGCCATTCTCCGATTGGTTGGCCGCCATCCCTCCCCTCACGCGCGAGCACCTCGCGCTCGTGTTCCAGCACGGCTTCATGGACGGCGTGTGCGCCATTGTTGCATCCATCGTTGCACCATCCGACCCGCTTTGCGCCTATGACGAGGCTCCGAGCACGCTGTTCGTCTATGAACGGCAATCACGCGATGAAGGCGCCCCCGAAAAAGCACTCGCAACCCATGCCACGGGCGCGTGGCGCCCCATCACGCACCCCGAATTTGAACGGTTCATCAACCGCATGCAGAAGCTGCTCATGAACGAGTTTGTGCGCTGGCAGCAAGAACACAAGGAGCGCTGGCACGATCCCGATTTCGCGGAGCAGTACGACACCAACCTGCTGAAGGTCACGGCCAGCGGCAAAGCCAAGAGCGGCGGCTGCTCCAATCGCGACATGCTCATCACCCGCATGAAGCCGAAGGTGCACGCGGCCATCAAACGCAGCGCAAATGCCGCAAATGCCGCAGATGCAGATGTTTAAAACACTTGTGCACAAAATGACAACGGTTGATTGATTGACATTTTTTGTCCCGTTATTAATGTATATCTCAGCAAAATGTCATTGGAGGCGGCGGATGCGAAGTTGGAGGCGGAGAAGGCGGATATTGTGTCGTTTATGGGATGGGGGGATCCAGCGTATGATGATGTACTAAACCAAGAGATTGATTACATTGATCAGCAGCTGCGCATTCCTCATCAAGATCGTTCTTCTGTTCCACGACAAAGTAGTCCGTCGCCCACTTTAAGGCCTCGCCGCGGTTATGCACCGTCAAGGTGGCCTGCTGTGTATGTTAGTAAGCCACTTACGCATGATCCAGTTTTCCCTCTTGAGTTTTTAGCAAAGCCGATGAAATACATTGTTGTTGTGGCTTGTCATGGGGGGTGTGACCAATTTGAGTTACCACGCCGCAACGAACAGAGATTTAAAACTGAATTTGATACCATTTTCACATCCGAACTTGGCATGCCAGCATATGTTTCATTTGGTAGTTCTTACAACTACTGTTATAATCTGGTTCATCGTCCGTTTCCATCCATCGGACAGGAGTTGGTTTCAAGACTGCAAGCAAATGTAGATTCTTTAGGAGCAACAAAAAAACCACCACGATTAAATTTTAAAAAACAACAACAACCTGTCACTGACATGGATATATTCGGTGCGGGAGATTATGGCGGACTACCGGACGATGGTTTATTTGTATTTGATGCCTCGGATCCGCCCCAAACCGTTGACGAAGTAAAGACCAAGGACATGGCACCCAGACTTTTGCAACAGGTGCAAAACACACCACACCCAAATGGAAATGGTGGATATAGCACAGATCTTCCATCATATTTACACAACGGCAAAGGCGTCAAACTATCAGACTTGCTTAAATATGGTGGAGTTCTTCATAATGCCGGGTTTACCCCTGAAAATACCACAGTGATTATCGTGAGTTGTCGTGTGATCATGGGGGTTCACGAAGAGGATTGGCGTGCGCTTCAAAGCCCTTCTCCCGGTCCAGCACAACAAACACAACGGTCACATATGGCAACGGCAACAGTTTCACTGCCTCGGACTGAACCCTACAACCCGACATTTGAACGCATTGATTCTAGTAGTGATGATGAGTCTGTCTCTTGGCCGTCTGATTCTTCTTGGCCGGGTGGCCGAAGCAACCGACAAAGCAAACGCAACCGACAAAGCAAACGCAACCGACAAAGCAAACGCAACCGACAAAGCAAACGCAACCGACAAAGCAAACGCAACCGACAAAGCAAAAGCAACCGACAAAGCAAAAGCAACCGACAAAGCAAACGCAACCGACAAAGCAAACGCAATAAATGATCACATGTGCAATTGGCTCAACAGGGCATCCAGTCGTTGTTGTTCCAGCAACGCTTCCACGATTTTGACGCGCCGCAGCTCCTGCGCGATGCAGCCGCGTTCCGCAATGTGTTCCACCTGCGTTTCCAGCGCGGGCAAATCGGCTTCGGTGATATCGCCCAGCGCGCGCATGATGCGGTCCAGCTCGCGCTGGTTTTGGTGCCGTTTTTCGCGCAGGCTCTCTTCATTTTTTGCGTACGCAGCGAGCAGCTGCTGTTCGTATTTGCCATTGCCATTGCCTTGAACGACTGGATTGCCCGGATTGCCCGGATTGGCCGCTGGATCCGCCGCCGAAGAAGAACGAAGAATGGCTTCAATACGGGCGCGCAGCATCGCAATGCGCACATAAAAATTGGCCAATCGTTGTGCAATCGCGTTGGCGGCACCTTTCGCCGCAACCAGTTCGGCCAGCTCGGCCAGCTCGCACCGAGTCATTGCAAGCGTATCCGCATTTGCCCCGTTTTTCAATCGCAAATGCATGTGCAGTGACGCCTTGCGGTCATTGTTGTAATTGCAACGGCGCTTTAATGCGTCGGCGATTAACTCCTCCACATCACGCACGTCTGCGGCGGTCAAAGGTGCCACCAACGCCATTTGTTCGGTCGTGGTCATGGCCATTAGTTCCCTCTCAAACCCCGCAAGGTCGGTTGGTGCACCCAGCATCAACGACGATAAATCCATTGGTTCTAAGTGTTCTTAAAACTTGGGGTTGTGGTGTGTTTATTATGTTATGTTGTTATTTATTTTTAATGCATGCATCAGGATCAACATCAACATCAACCACAACATCAACCACAACCACAACCACAACATCAACCTCAAAATGCATGACATATTGACATTTGTAATGCACCTAATGTATTTTAAATTTTAAAATGTAAATGTCGCACTTACGCGAATGCGGCAAATGTGGAATGGGTGACATCCACATCCCGCGTCATGCGCAAATAATCCACAAACGTGGAATATCGGGGACGGGTCCTGTCGTACCCAAACAACTCCGTCTTGCAGCCGCGGGCAGTGCAAAGCTCGGCAAACGTGGCGTCCCTCACGACCGCGCTGGTCATGGCAAACATGGTCACGTTCAATGCGTTGTCGGTAGATGAACACAAATAATTCGCCAGATCTCGGGACGAACGGAAGCAGAGCTTGACCTCCGGATACATGGTCTTCTTTCTGTTGTAAGTCAACACAGATCGGCGCGTGCCTTTGAACACGTAACGGCGGATATCCGCGTCGTAATAAATGTAGGCGCGCCAATCGGGGTCTCCTTTGACGTTGGTCAGCTCCTCAAAATAAAACACTGGCTGGCACGCGATGCGTTCTTTTGCTGCCACTTGGGCTTGTGCTTCTTGTGCTTGTTCTTGTGATGCCAGGTATGCCTGCGCATCTCGTTGTTCTTTCAATTCCTCTGCTGCCCTCGCCTTGGCATACTCATGTGCATACACTTCCTCCTCCGCATCATACCAGTCGTCGTAGTCATACAATTGTTGCTGCTGCAACTGCTTCACTTGGTCTTCCAACACTCTTTGTGCTTCCGCTTGTGCTTCCGCTTGTGCTTCCGCTTGTGCTTCCGCTTGTGCTTCCGCTTGTGCTTGTGCTTGTGCTTGTGCTTGTGCTTTTTGTGCTTTGAGCGATTTTGCTATCGCACGCTCAGCCAACCGTGCTATTTCCGTTTGCACGTAGAGCTCGTCCTCTTCGTCCTTTTTAACTTTTGCGTCAAGTGCTTGCCTATAGAGCTCATTCTCCTCGTCCTTTTTAACTTTTGCGGCCAGTGCTTGCCTATAGTGCTCCTCCTCATCGTCATTGTACTGGTTATTTAAAGCCTTTGCCTCATTCTTTGCCTCCTTCTTTGCCTCCTTCTTTGCCTCCTTCTTTGCCTCCTTCTTTGCCTCCTTCTTTGCCTCCTTCTTTGCCTTTGCAGCTTTCCTCAAATCGCGCTTGGCCTTCTTCTCGGTCTCGCTGACAAATCGGGCGCCGCTGACCAGATAAACCCACTCGCCGGATTCGGGCAGATATTCGCACCCCCACTCGTCAGCCCAGAACTTCTGGATTGCCGCGTTGCGACGGGCATAATTGTAATGACTGGTGGCAAAATCCTCGTAAAACTGTTCGGTAATTGATTCCATGCGGATCATGATCTCGCGGAACTCCTTGCGGGACAAGGCGTCCCAGTTGGTGTTGTTGTTGTACCAATAAAGCTCGTCCGGCGCGCTGAGTCCCGACTTGGTCTTGAAACGCATATTTTCGGCTGCGAGGGTTGAAGTCATTGGGTTGTGTTGTGTTGTGTTGTGTTGCTTAATTGCAGGTGAATGAATATGATGCGCATGCTTTAAATGCATTTATTGGAAAGATATTTTTATTCGCACGGACGCGCTCATCTTATTCGTCTAGATGCATGTTTCATTCTTTTGACTCTTGACACCCGTTTGCCTTTTTTACATGCATGTGGGCGATGCGTTTTTATTTTTGTTTTTTTATGGGTGCGTCTTCGCCTTCTGCCTCCTGACGGTGCACTCATTTGCGCACTTATGTGCGCATCAATGAAACGAAATTCCGCTTCATTACGTACAACTGCTGCCTTAATACCCGCTGAACGAACATTTATCATGGCTTGAACTACTTCATCAATGAGCACTCTCAGTTTTTGTTCGTGTTTGTCTGTTTCGTCTGTTTCGTCTGGTTCGTCTGTTTCTGGTTCGTCTGTTTCATCTTTGAGTTTTTGGGTAACCCGACTCCAAATAGCCAGAGTGTCTTTTTTCGCCGCCGCCCTTTTCATCTCTATTTCATACCCCTTTGTCACATTGATGATACTCTCTACGAGTTTGAAACGCGGGTCTTGTTGGTCGCTAATTTCCATTTCACTGCGAATGTGGTCATTTGAATCATTAACACTGTCATCAATCTTGGCATCATAAAATTCAGTATTGGCGGCCACAATGCTGTTAAATCGGCCAGATAATTCTTCTGCGGTATTGCACTGCTGAATTAATTTCAAAAATAATCTTACTTTATTATTTGTACACGAATCATTTGCAACAGCAACAGTCTTGTTCATCAACACGGTTATCCCCAAAACCAATCTGCGTCGGTATTCTGCATTTATGGGAATATTAAACACGTCAACGGGCACCGGTTTCGGATAGGCATTTGGCAGTAGGATGCTCATGATAATGGCCAATAATGTACGATAACCGAAAACATAATCAATATTAGTTCTTACAACCCATAACCATAACATAATTAAAATGACATAACACCACGAATATAAATCAATGATGTTTGCAAGTTCCCTATTTGGAAGAGTGAAATTACTATTATCCCGCAGTATATCGCGCCGTATGTCGTTTATTCCCGGAGGAATATTACAATCCATATATAATTTGTATTCGTCTGGTAATGATAAAATCACCATTATAAATGGTTTTTCTGCATCGTTCGTGTTATAATAATTTACTGCACGTCTCATGAAGCTATCATCCCGAGAGTCGTACTCCGTAACAGTTAAGTCTCTCACACGGACCCCACCGGATTCATCCTGTGTGATAGTGGGCAATTCATCAAAATCAACAAGCGTTGCCTTACCTTTATCATCAATTAACACATTTTCGATCTTTATATCACCGTGCACTGCATTCTGACTCTGCATGCAAATGATTTGATTCAACAAATCCAGTGAGATTGATAATATTAGATTCAAATTAAGTTTACCATGTTGTTTGGATTGCATATACTCCAGCAAAAATGTGAATAAATCCACACCACAATTCTCCATAACAGTTACCAACTTCCTGAAATGTGAGGGGCCAATCACTTCATACTTCAATAGTTTACATATATTGCAATGTTCCGACAACCTAACGTAGGGTTGCAGACGAGGTAGTTCAACCTGATCCGATGGAGCCGTTGTCATTTTAACTATTATTTGTTTTTCTGGATCGGTGCTATCAACGCCTTTGAAAACACTTGCAAACATGCGTTCTGTTACTTTCACCGTCTTTAATTTTTCAGACTGCGACAATGAACCATTTAGATGGGATATTTCTCTTGCTGGATTCATTGCTTAATGCAATTATGTAATGCATTGAGATTATAAACCTCTTGAACATTTTTGAACCATTTGAAACCCGATGAAAGATATTTTATGCGTGCATAATGCATAAACACACTATAATGCAAATCCTGCAAAACAAGGCGCTCGTGTCGGCGCTGGGCCTCGTGGCCATTGATTTTGCGTATTTGAGCGTGATTAAGGGCCACTTTGCGCGCCAGATTGCGGCGGTGCAGGGCTCGCCCCTACAGGTCAACATGTTTGGCGCAATTGTGACCTACGTGTTCCTGATTTTCGCCCTGAATTACTTCATCATTGGGCCGAGACGGTCGGCGCAAGACGCGTTCCTGCTGGGGCTCGTCGTGTACGGCGTGTACGACTTCACGAATCTGGCCCTGTTTTCAAAGTGGCAGCTCTTCACCGCGGTCACGGACACGCTGTGGGGCGGCACCTTGTTCTACCTCACGACCCGGCTGGTTGGGTTGCTGACTTGAGAGAAATGCCGCGTTTGACAATCAGATAATGCATTTAAATTTTCAGAGCCAATTGACCCCATTACAGGCATTAAATGTAAGCAAAAGGTAAAGGTAGGATTTAATGAGATGAACGGAAAATTAGACTTGGAAACGGAGTATGCAAAAGGAGGAAGTCGTCGTTCCAAACCATCTAAAAAGCGTTCCGCCACTCGCCGCCGTCGTTCTTCCAAGCGTATGTCTCGTAAAATGAACAAGCGCCGTAGGTAATCACTTTTTTCTTGAAATATATAATCCGGCTCGTTCACAAAATTACACGGTGGAAATGCATCGCACGCGCACGGGCGTGGAATGCATTAATGAATCATTGCATTAAAATCGGATTTGACCGCCGGCCATGACGCTGGCACTGGGACGGCTGTTCCAGCCGCCGCTGACTTGGCCTTGGACAAACGCGTTGCGATTTTCGTTGCCGACGGTCACGCGGCCAGTGCCGCTGAAGCCCTGGTTGTTGGCATTGAACGAACCAGAAACCCCAGCGGGCGAGGTGCGCTGGGGAAAGCGAATAGTTTGCCGTTGCATTGGATTAGCAGAGTAGTAGAGGGTTCAAAGGTGGGATTATGACATGTATTTAGATTTTTTTTTATTTTGAACTGTATTTGCCACATAGCATCTTTCTTATATATAATCACCAATGATTAGTGCCTTCTGGACCTGTATTTCCTAGACCTAGACTTGGATTTCCTAGACTTGGATTTACTAGCCTTGGATTTCCTAGCCTTGGATTTCTTAGACTTGGTGCGACCTCCTTGCCATTTATCATCATCCCAAGCCGAATTTGCAGTGTTGGACCCATCCGTCCCGATCCAAGGTGCATCATCATTAGCTGAGAAAGGGTTTGCCGGGTTATATGACGCCATTTTGAATGTTAAGTTGATTGGTTATAATGTACACATAAATAATTATATTATTGTATGCTTAATATAGTACACATTCCACAACAACACCAATACCAACACCAATACAACACCATGGGAGGTGGCGGCGTGATTCCGATCGCCCTGCACAACGGCGACCTCTACTTCCTCTTCGGCCAAGAGAACGACGTCATCAAAGACGCGTCTAAGGGCCAAGACTGGGGCGACTTCGGCGGCGGCGCCAAGCCCGGCGAGTCCGAAATGGACACCTGCGTGCGTGAAGGCGCCGAGGAGCTGAACGGCTTTTTCGGCAACAAGCGCGATTTTAGGGCGCTCCTCTCAAAAAACCAGATCCTGAAGCTGACCTACGACACCCGCGTCACCCACTTGATGCGCGTGGACTACGACGAGCGACTGCCGTTTTACTTCAATAACAATTACCGCTTCATCAAGGAAACCGCCAACCTGCGGTCCATCGCGGCGCACCCGGAAAACGGCTACTTTGAAAAGTCCCACGTGCGCTGGTTCACGCTAGAAGACTTGAAGCGCGAGCGCGGCGCCTTCCGCGAGTACTTTCGCGCCTTCTTGGACATGATTGCGTACCGCGCCCCCGAAATCCGACGGCTCATGGAAAAGCGAAGCGACCGGAAGCGAAGCGAAAAGCGTGGAAAGCGAAGCGACTGGAAGCGAAGCGAAAAGAAGCGTAGAACAAGACGACATTGAAACCCGTTCTCTTCAAAAATTAAAGTGTTTGCATAATGTAGTATAAAAGATACAATATTATGGAAGGCATTACGAATAAATCCGTCCTCCCCCAACCAATTGCATTTGAATCGGAAGTGCTCGCCATATTGGATGCCAATCTTAAAAACATTGAAGAGATGGCGGCAGAATATAAACGCAGGTTGGTTGAATACAACGATTGGCCGC
>Ga0214917_10003475_pt1 | contig 18162 bp, 15 predicted proteins | sample LL_1208_BB_MetaG_FD_177983 | JGI IMG/M metagenome (GOLD analysis project Ga0214917, IMG submission 177983) | Freshwater microbial communities from Lake Lanier, Atlanta, Georgia, United States - LL_1208_BB | ecosystem: Environmental > Aquatic > Freshwater > Lake | place: USA: Georgia | collected...
AGGGGCAGGGACAGGGACAGGAGCTGGGGCAGGAGCTGGGGCAGGAGCTGGGGCAAGAGCTGGAGCTGGAGCTGCCTCGGCCACAAGCGCTGGGGTCTTCTTTATAATCTTAATCTTCTTCTTGACCTGAGATGATTCAGTGATGTCAGTGAGCTTGACCGTTACAGCCATGGGCTCGGGAGCAGCCACAGGCTCATCAACGATAGAGCCCGACTCACTGCCCTCCTTGCTTGCCTGACTCAGTTGGTCCTTCTTCTCACTGATGAATGCATCATACTCTTCCTTATTCTCCTCCTTATAGTGCGTGGCAAACATAGCCTTTGTGTTGCCACGCTTTTCACCGCCCTCGGCCTTGCGTTTCTCAACAAAAGCCGTGTAAAGTGGAGCATACTTATCAACAGCGTATTCGACCCATGCCTGCCAGGCCTTGTTACCATCACTCTGCGGCGCTCCCTTGGGACGACCACGCTTCTTGTCCGTCTCAACCGCAGTTACAACGGCAGCCGGTGCAACAGGAACCGCCTCTCCTGATGGTAGATTCAGGAGCTTCAGCATTGACTCCAACCGCTCAAGATGAGACTTTGCGCCATATAACTCGGCCAACAACATATCGCGCGTAATCACAGGAGAAGCCATATTTCCTTTTCAGTTACTCTAGGCTTTAATATGGTGTTCTGTAATTTGTAATCGAATATACCTAATTACATATTCTTATATGGTATACAAAAAAGGGTAAAACCGATTCAATTTTTTCGTGTCAAGATAGAGAGCAAATCAAGAAAGTCTATTCATCAGGATAATTTAAGACTCTCTGTCAAAATTTGAACTCATGACTCTTTTACAGCTAACCACACACATAGAGAATCAAAGAACATCACTCATCAAAGAGCTAATTAGTAGGATTGAATCAAGAAAGACCGAATAGGATGAATCTTTCTTTAAAGTATATGATTGAGAAAGCCTTAATGACTGAGACCCATAATATAAGAATTTCTTTAGCATTGGACGAAATCTACGAAAAACTCATTGTGCGACCACTTCAGAAGGCATGGCTTGTGAAATATGAAAGGTATCGTAGACAGCGTGGCATGAAATGCACTGAATATTGGTGCGACTGCTTTGCAGACGAGTGCTGTTAGACTGATGAACAATTCAAACCGGCACTTAGCAGAGGCAAAGCCCCGCTTTTTGTAGAATTAGAAGAGTTTATCGTTGGTCTAAAACTTACAATGAATGCACAATTCCCAATTAATTAATAAAACATATATATTCGTATTATATTCAATTTTTGTCATTCTTTACTTTATAGAATGTGTCTATGATTACAAACAATAAACAATGAAAAAGTCTTTATTTTTGGCTTTTTCTTTTTTATTTAGATTTGTGAGGTTTTTAGTTTTTAGGGTTTGAGATTATTGTGTATTGAACTGCCTACATTGTAGGCTCCTGAGCAGTGTCGTCAATCATCTTGGTTGACGGGTCGTAGGTGCCAGCCCAGTCGCCCTTTGTTCCATCTGAGCTGAGCTCCCAACAGTTGTTGAGTTCGTCGTAGATATAGTCCTTGCCGTTCAGAGTCATTGTCCAGAACTCAGACTCGACCTCTGGCTCGTCATATTGGGCCTTTGCGACTTGAGCTGAGACGGCATCCTTGGACTTGCGCTGCTTCTTTGGCTTAGGAGCGGCCAGTGCAGCACGTTCCTCGACAGTCATCTTGGCCTCCTTCTCAGCCTTGTATTCCTTCTTCATGTGGATGTAGTGCGGCTTGGCCTCTGGGAAATCACCAGAACCAGTCCACGCAGCCTTGCGCTTTTCCCAGAGTGCCAGCTTTCCCGCGAACCAGGCCTTGTATGCCTCCTCGTTAGCAATCTGCTTAGCAGTCATAGGGCGCTTCTCTTTGGGCTCCTTGGGCTCCTTGGATGCCTTACCCTTCTTGCCAGGCTTCTCGATGGAGAGGCCTGAATCAGCGTATAGTTCTGAAGCAGAACTCAAGTCAAGACTGACAGGAACTCCAAATGGCTTAAGGAGAACCTCCCAATCAGACCTGCTAAGCTTGATAAAGCCAGCAAGAGAGTGTGCCTGAGCCAGGTGACCAGTGATCTGGGCAAGGAGAATAGCACGATCAGCCATCCTATTAGGGTGTTGTGTGCCTTGAAAAGCTTTATAGAGGTATGCTGTATTGATGCCTGTAAGGAATGTGGGTGAAAATACTATGCACCTAATTACTATTCAATTTTTTCTGAAAATTGAAAACATTAATGTCCTATGAAGGGCTCAATAACCATATATATTCAATTATATAAAAAAATTGAAATTGTTATTACAACATGATTATCCATACAATTCAATTTAAGGAAAAAATTGAATTGCATTAAGAGCCACATTAATTGCCCCGCTAGTCTCTAAGCACTCCACTGATTGACTAGTAAAACCGCACAACCCAAGAATGACTATCATTGTCGGCAGCCCAACAAGCCTTTCATGGATTTTCAGCTTGGATGAGTCGACTCATCCTTGCCGTTGCTGTGATGCTCCCCATGCGATGGACCATATGGATGGTTATTGGCATTGTGATCAGCAGAACCGCACGTGGGTAGTCCTTGACTACCCTTTTGATGCGACTGCTAATCACGATCCCGAGCAGTGCCTTGGGTCTTGTTGCCAGCACTTGCTTATGGATTCCATGGTCTTCAGCATGATCCACGCTGATGCTCTGAATCTTTCCTGGGGCGACCTGATCCTGGCTGACAATGCGGCTATGCTAGCCGCCGAGACTCCTGAGATGCGTGCAGCTCGTGAGGCGATCGAGGCAGCTAAGGAGGCATCGCGTCAGCTAGCCATCAAGGCTGCTGAGATGGAGCGATATGCTCGTCTCAAGTCTCAGACAAATACTGAGATGGTTAAGACCAACAATGGCAAGAAGATAGCTGTCATCCGCAAAGTTCAAGAGCCGTGTAAGTGGCTATACTTGGACGAGAAGGCACCTAGGCACGAGTGGCGCACCCTGCGCGACGGTAAGCGTGAGCCTCCTTACCGCCCCTATCTAACTGGCGCCGAGTGCTGGGCGTTCGAATACCACGACCCCAAGACAGGTAAGCTCCAAGTCAAGCACACTTGTGACCATCTTCATCCTGGCGAGGAGGGCTGGATGACCAATTGGGACACGAACGGACGCTGGCGCCCTACTACACCTGAGACACGGGACTTCGGATGCCTACGAGATAAGGCATACTCCAGGTCGGACGCCTCATCGACTGTCTCGACCATTTCGTCCACATCCTTCCACTCCTGTTCAGCTCCACAGCGAAAGCCTATCCCAGGTCCCACACGCACCTACGCTAGCAACAAGAAGGCTCCGCGTGGATTCAGCACTCTAGCCTACGACGACTCTGATTAAAAACACAAATAAAAATCATTAAATCTCAAAAATCAAATACAAAAAGAAAAAGAAAAACCATAAATCTTTTTCATTGTGTTTCAAGAATCCTTGGGATAAAATTGAATGCCTCTTTAACTCCTTTGAAGCTTACCCTGTGTTATCAAGTTTCATTAGGATTAGCAGCATGTCTCTCTCAACACCTTTGTCTGCTATTTCTGATACCCAGTCTTCACTCAATCGCCTAACTGAACTCATAAATAAACTATTTATAACGCCAATGCCAAAAAGTCGTGAGTGGCGTTGGCTCTATGACGAATCCGACGATTTCTGTCAGAATACTAAGGACTGTCACCTACTAGTCACGGACATTCGCGACTGGTTCGATTTGACATGCACCAGTCGCTCCGAATTCGATGGACTTGTTGAGCTACTCCAGAACAGTTACCCAGGAGCGCGTCTAAGACTTACTATAAAGCGCAATGGTCGTAAAGTCGAAATCAAAGATGTTGCACCTGATGTCCAGGCAGATGTCTTAATAGAGTGTCTTTGAATTCAGACATATGTTTCCCTATTATGTTGTTGTGGATAAAATTGAAACCTAAATTCTGTGTAATTTTTTATACCCACAATATCACAGTCCCATTCCCATTGCTTTTATAAGGATTTGATAAAAATGTATTCAAAAACTTATTCTGTCGTAATTCCTCTAACTGACCGCGAATTCTTAAGCTCTGGTGCGGCATTTGAACGGGACCCATTAAAAGCTGAAAAGGATGTCCTTGAGCGTCGTATTCGGGACATCGATGCAATCATGGCCGATCGACTTCTAAGTGATGTAGACCCTGAAGCCTATTCTCGCCGTTTATCGCGTCGTAATACCGAGAAGAAGTATGGCTGTGGGATTATTCCATTAGGAATTTGGGATAATGACCTGGACGAACGGCACGCGGATGTTGAATATGAAGTCGAACTTCCTAGTGGCTTCGAGGACTACAGAGCTTTTGCTAAACGCAACTTCTACACCTGGACGTGGGACGGTTATGTCATTACTCCTAAGCAACATGAGCTGCGTATCCTTGCTGAGAACATTGACTCGTCTCCATTACTGACCAAGATTCGACAGTCCCCTATAAATATAGAAATTCTATCGGATGGTAAATTTGGGTGGCACCATGAGCGTTCATATGATTGTTGTCCCGTGCGACGCAGTTCATTAGATGCCCCTTTAAAGGATGGCTATATCGACTTCAAAGGGATTTCAAACGAGTGTGTTAGAGTAGCAACTTGGCTAAAGGCGGTGGATGCTTCCTTGAAGGCGGAGAAGAACCACTGCACATGCGGAAAGTGTGCTGGCTGTATTTACGATACAATTAGCGACTGTTGTGGGGAGTCAGACTGCTCCTGTCGAGACTGTCGGCCGAATCGCAAGCGCTTCACGCTCTCTGAGGGCCAACACGACTGTCGTTTCTGCGATTTTGCAGTTTGTGCCTGCTATGGATGCACTGCGTGTATTGAAGATAGGGAACGTAATTCTATCGAGGTTAAGAAACTTGTGGACGCGGCTATGGCTTCTTCTTGGTTTCGCGCAAAGCCAGCCTCTGAGGCACCTAACCCTACACTAGATACGGGCCTCGATGCTGACCTCGATGCTGGACTCGCCGCGGTGGATGATAAGTGGATCACTGTGCGGCGCAAAAGACGTGGTGCAAAGTAAAATTTCATCTAAAGTTTAACTGTATGACTATTTAAAATGACTATACTATCATACAATTAGGTTTTATGACACTTGCCAAACATATTAATTGGCGATAGCGGTGATCCTATTGTAATTTTTACAGCAGAACTCGGAGCATTATCATCCGCCTCATTTATAGGCTGCGGTATTTTAGAAATTATTAACCATAAAGGTTATTTATCATTGATTAATTCATAATTTTTTGTGTGTATGTGGAATTTCTCTTCAGTTGAGTATGTTTGGTTATTTTTATATACATATATGTAATGATAAAAAAAGATACATTATCCAAGTCGCGTGACCAAGAACTTAGGTAATCTCATATTTAGCTTTGGTTTAGGAGGAAAGAATCATGTAATTATACAATTCTATAACCTTTTCCCATTAGCGTTAAGTATTTTTCAATCATTTGTGATGATGATAGCATCATAGGCTTAAGTTGATTTACTTTCCAACCATCCATAAATATGACTGATTCAATTACTTCATGGCGTGCTGTCTCATAAATTCTTTCCCACTCGGCGTATTCAGCAGATGTAACATTTGATTTTATCTCTTCTGGATGCTTTGGAATACGATGTTTAAGAATATTTGTAAACTCAAATATACCATAAAGGATTTTTTCTGTGCCTGGATAAAATTCTAAATACCAAAGTTGGTCATAACCTTCGTAATCGTAATATAAGCGAGGGAAGGTATCACATGGTTCCAGAATTCGGCAAAATTCCATTAAACTTTCAATGTAATCATTATCTAGATATCCAACAAATTTTGTATCATCCCATTTTTTTGCCATATCTGCCAATGTTTCAGGGCGTTTATCTTTTAATTTATAAACATCTTCCATTAGCCAATGTTTGAAGAGTTTTTCTGTATTCGCTTTGTCCCAATTAATTCGGCAACCATTGGCATTATTTACCACTTTTTTTAAATAGGAGTAATTGCCCATTTTAATGATTGTTTATCTAATACTAATATTCTAAAAATTCAATTTTACACTGCTTTCATAGAAAGGCATACTAAATTTGATATTACAATTGTCTGGTCTGATTGAGATAAAGCAACATGCCATTATTAATTGTAGAATCACCTGCAAAGTGTAAAAAAATTCAAGAATTTTTGGGAAATGATTGGAAGGTAATTGCGACTATGGGACATATTCGTGCTCTTGAAGAAGACTTGAAAGCGGTTGGCATTGAATCCGATTTTGAACCTCGATACAGATGGATTTTACCTGACAAATCCAAGGCCATAGCACAATTAAAAGAATACGCGAAATTATATTCGCCAAGCCAGATATATCTGGCTTCAGACGATGACCGCGAAGGCGAAGCCATATCCTATTCAGTTAGCACTTTACTTAGTCTAAACCCAGCCAATACGCCAAGAGCGGTATTTCATGAAATCACAGCCAAAGCCGTGCGAAATGCCGTGGAGAATCCACGACGAATAGACATGCACCGCGTGAATGCGCAGCAAGCCAGGGCTATGCTTGATATGATGATAGGATTTACCATGAGCCCACTCTTATGGAAACAATTTGGTTTTAATAAACAACAAGGATGTGCGCTTTCAGCAGGCCGATGCCAAATTCCTGCCTTAAGACTTGTTGTAGAACGTGAGGAACAAATCCTACAATTCAAAGCAGAGAATTCGTGGAAAATAAATGGCAAGTGGGCAATTTCAACGCAGCAAAACCAGCAATTCCAAGCGCATCTTCTCGACTCATTGGAAGATGAAGAATCTGCTCTTAATTATATGGAAAATCATTACAATACTCAAAATGCACTAGTCACAAATACATCTTTACAGCCTACTACAGAATCTCCGCCAAAACCCCTCATCACCTCTACACTTCAACAACAAGCCTCGGCACTCTTTCATATTGGACCTAAAATTTCCATGCGTGCAGCTCAGACTCTATATGAAGCAGGGCACATTACATATATGAGAACAGACCAGGCGATTCTTTCCCAGGAAGCCATTACACAGGCACAAAATTGGATTCAGCACAACTTAGGCCAAGACTTTATAGGATTGCGACGGGGACATTCGACGACAAATCTTAGTCAACAAGGCGTTCAAGCAGCACACGAGGCCATTCGCCCTACTCATTTCGAAATCCGAGAACTTCCTGGGAATTTTACGCCAATTGAACGAAAAATTTATTCAATTATCTGGCAAAGGGCTATTCAGTCTACTATGTCCCCCTCAAAGGGAGAAAAAATTATTGTGCAGTTCCAATTTACCGATGAACCGGATTTTACCTGGCAGGCAGAATTTACCAGGACGACATTTCCAGGCTGGCGAGTTCTTGGCAGAGTGGCCGATTTGGATAGGAACGATGCGGAAGATGGTCCAGATGAAAACCTGGCGAAAGTCTGGGAAGTTGCGAAGAGAATTAGCCAAGGCGATACTCTATCCTGGCAAACTCTCCAGGCAGTTCCCCAGGAGTCACGTCCCCCTTCCAGGTACACGGAGGCAACTCTTGTAAGAGAACTGGAAAAACTGGGAATAGGACGACCAAGCACTTTTGCCAGTCTAATTGCAACAATTCAAGAGCGTTCCTATGTGGCTACGCAAGATATTCCAGGTAAGGAAATCTCTGTGCGCGAACATTCCTTACTGGGTCCAGGTATGTGGCCGCCAGTCTCCAAAGAGACTATGCGAAAGATAGGTCAGGAAAAAAATAAACTTGTCCCAACTATACAGGGGCGAAATGTGCTCATGTATTTATTGGGGAATTTTTCGGACATTTTCGAATATCCCTTTACAGCTCGCATGGAGACGCGTCTGGACCTGATTGCTGATGGAAGAGAGTCATGGAAGGATATTTTGCGGGATACATGGACCTCCTATAAAGATCGTTATGAATCTGCTAAACAGGGGTGCCTGGTGGTGGCGTCGGAAAGAAGAACCGCCGCAAAGGCGGCTGAGGCCGCGTTAGAACCCCTGGAAGGGGTAGTCTGGGAAAACAAGCCGGTTTTCAAGAAATCTGGGCCTTATGGACCCTATGTATCCTGTTTGGGGGGGAAACTGAAGGTGAGTATTACCGATACTGATGGGCCTGAGGAAATTTCGGCAAAAATAGCGGCAAAAGCTGGCGGTGGAACTGCATCCACTGCTCCTGGAACTCTTGGAGACTGGAAGAATTATATTTGTCGCCAAGGTCCTTATGGACCTTACATTATGAAAAAAAGTCTGAAAAAAGCACAATTTGCAAAACTTCCTGGGACTATTGACCCCAGTGCTGTAAAGGATATGAGTGAAAATGATATTGAAGCACTCTATAATGCGGGACTGGGAAATAAATCAACGGGAAATAGGCGTGGAGGTGGTCGTGGTGGTCGTGGTGGTCGTGGTGGTAAGGCATAAAAAGATTGAGTCCAATCAAGGCTCAAAGGAGAATAAAAAAAAACTAGTTAATTAGGAATGGCTGAAACAAGTGCTCCTCCTTCGCCGCAACCTCAGGGACAGCCAGGAACAATTGGTGCAGTAGTTCCCAAAAAGAAAAAATTCATGAATGGTTGGACGAAAGAACAAGAAAGATTGATGGCAGACTGGTCCGATATTGCAATGTGCTATCGATGGCTTCATAATCGTTCTGAGACGTATTATCAACGTATGAATTTTGGTATAACAATTCCAGTCATAATTTTATCAACCTTGACAGGGACTGCTAATTTCGGTTTGACAAGTATTGTAGGTAATGATTCGACTCTACAAAAATATGCTAATTTAGCAATTGGTGGTGTATCAATTATTACTGGTATATTATCAACACTTGGTAATTTTCTACGATTTGCCCAACTAATGGAAAGTCACCGAGTTGCGTCTGTTTCGTGGGGTAAATTCCAGCGCCTTGTTGCGGTGGAATTGGCACTTCATCCGAACGACCGCCTCGATTGTCAGGATTTCCTAAAAATTTGTAGACAGGACCTGGATAGACTAATTGAACAGTCTCCGCCAATTCCAGACTTCGCTGTAAAGGAATTTGACAATAAATTTGGTCGGATACGAGATATCAAGAAACCTGATATTTGTAATAACTTGGAGAGAACATGTATTTTTGTCGACAATAATACGCGCCTTATTCAACTCGCATCGGACGCTGCTCTTATGTTGAAGTCAAAAAAGAATCTTCTAAAAGAGCTAGTCCTTACTGATGTTGAACGGCAGATTTCTGAAAAGGTGGATGCGAAAATATCAGAAGCAACTGTATCGTCGCGGAAAGTTAGTTTTTTGAGCTTAGAAGAAGGTAAGAGCACGGGAATTACGGCGGGAGTTGAGGAGAAATCCGATGAAAATACGGCTAATTGCGTAGTTGATGTGAAGGATATTTCTGGCACAAATATGGAGGAAATTAAGAAAGATAAAAAGGAAGATGAGAATATAGTTATACGCAAGGACATTTACGAAAAAATATGAACTGGTGCGTTCAATGGTGCGTCCAAAATACGTTTTTAAAGTATTCGGATAGAGTGTAGAAGATGAGTCGCATAGCTCGCAACGCGTGATATACGGGCCCTATAGCTTCAGTGAAACTATAGGGGTCGCATAGCTCAGTCGGTAGTAGCGCACGGCTGTTAACCGTGAAGTCGGTGGTTCGAACCCACCTGTGACCGTTTCTGGCTCTTGAAAATGAGCCAGTCATCTTATGTAGGTCTCTTTGGAGCTAATGTATTGGAGTAGGTGGTAGAATCCTACCTAATCGCCTATACACAAGATGGTTTTTATTATAATATTATTATTATAATAAAAACTGCATATTACTTAATAATAATGAATCATTTACAATTATCCAGACATTCTCTAAAAAGTCCAGGAACAAACACATTTCTCCGTATCTGCTCCAATTCGTGCTCCCCAATTTGAACTGTGCTTCGCCGTGTTTTCCCTTTTTCATTTCGCATTATGACAGTCTTGGTCCCCTTGCCATTTTTAATATTCACTTCTTTCCTCACCGTTTTACCTTTTCCATCCATAAATTCCTTATGCTCTTGGACTGAATAGAATGTGAAACCTGATTTAGGATGTGTTTTTCGTTTGCCGCCAATTGTAAGTCTTCTCGTTGCAGAATTCCTAACTATTCCACGAATCTTTGTAGGAGTGTAAGATAAGCGTCTATTGGCTGACTTGTTATTTAGTCTACGAACATTGCTTGGAGTAGCTGAAAAGGAAAATGGAACGGATTTCTTAATTTCAGGTGTTTGAGAACGAGACATTTCGGCGCGTAACGGATGACCCAAATCAATTGGGCGAACAACATTACGCACGGGCGATGTTCTACTCAACGTTCCTATGGAGTCATCGCTTGGACTAGATGGTCTAGTCGGAAATTCGCCGAGATTTGACATATTGCCCATTTCAATATTTACCTTCTCCATATTGTCTTCATTGCTATCCCCACCTCTTTGTTTTCGTGTTCTCTGCTTTCTTCGAACGGGCATCTACTATATTCATAGTTTTTTCACAAAGACTTTCTGAGAAAAATTGAAACGATTTACGCCGACAGAGGATACCCCCTATCTCATCTATACAGCACCGTAAAAATGCCGCGCAATATTCAGCCGAGTCGTCGCAGTCAGACGGCCACCGCAAGAAACAAGTCTCGAATTATGGAAACGGCTCGATTGGAGGACGTATTCTTTGGCAAGGTCATTAAGAATCTGGGTGGCACACAAATGCTGGTGAAGACTCAAGAAGGTTTCGAGGCTTTGGCTCGAATTCCAGGTGCTCTGGCACATCGCTCGGCAACACCCATTCGGGCAGGTGACCTCGTGATTCTACTACCATGGGATTTCGAGGTTCGCGCTGATAAGAGTAAGCGGCATTACGAAATTTTCGCCGTTATTCATGATAGAAAGTTGATTCGAGTTCATATCAATGAAGGTCGAATTCCTGAATGGATGTTGGATGATAGCAAGGTAACGGGTGAGAAGGGTATGGTGGAAGAGGGGGTGGAATTTGATTATGGTCTTGATGAGCACGAAGATGATGATGCGCTGAATATCGATGAGATTTAGACGGATGAACATTTCACCTCCCATTTAAGAGGACATAATGTAAGGCTCATATATGCCGAGCCGAAAATTTCAAACCACTTTTGATAGGTTCCTAGAGTATATGGGCTGCGACCAACCAGCATTTTAAATATTCGTTGGCCTAAGAAGAACTCTGAATAATATCCAATGTCTCAACCAAAAATAAATGATAATCTATATTACAAAGTCATACCAACAGCCCCACCAATAACAACAGAATATGCGAATTTTTCATTTAATAATTCCAATACAATATCGTGTATTTATTGTCTAGGGGATGAAGAAAATTTATTTATAAATAATTTATGCGCCTGCTCTTATTACTATCACAAAGAATGTTTCATACAATATATTAATCAACCTAGAAACTTCTGCCCTCTTTGTAGGAATGAATTCTTAATTCCAAACGCAACAATATTTTTCTCTACAACAACAACCGCGGCCATCGCACAACCTCAATCCCCAATTCCATCTCTACTTAATAGGAATTTGGATGGACAATTACAGGAAATTAGACTCGTAGATGAAAATAACACGTATAGTAGATTCTTTGTGAGAATTTTAATTTGTGTATGTGTCCTGCTAATGATTAGTGTAGCACTCTACATCATATTTTCTTTGACCATAAAGACATGACGGCGGACATAGGCCCTGGGAATTATAAATTCGGCATCATCATTAGTCCGAGAATTACTAAGAAAAAGAGACCTGACTGAGCAAAAAATCCCAGTGCCGTAGGAACACCCGCAGAGTCTATATAGGAAAAGTATTTACCAAAGACGCGATTCAGAACTTTGTATGTCTCGGGATTTGCCAGTAGGAAAAATAGGACGGCACTATAAAAACTATATTTTATGCGCAATAAAAATTTATTCCAGGTTTCACTAGGCTTATCCGATAATGACTGAGACTGAGACGTTGAATTGGGCTGATTGTCTGACATAATCACGCCTCACTGCTTTTCTAATATTACTTGATACATAGCCAGCACTATGAGACGCGCGGCCTCCACAGTTATCATTTTCTCGCGCTTGGGCGAAAAAAGGTCGCGAAATACTGCCGCAACAACCAATTTCTGATTTGTCTCGGGAGGTATATGGTCGTATGTGACGTCGTATAATATTGTGGTCGGACCCGTCCCGCCCACGGCTGGGAAGAGATATACAGGATTCTGCGGAGTTTCCTGGTCCAGGTCGAGAAAGTCCCGCATGGTCTTTCTATCCATCACAGTTTGTCTGGGAATATTCTGTTCCATCCATCCTATTAAGTCCTTTGTTGCCAAACCATAATACAATTTGGGGTCCATCTCCTTTACAGGAAGACTCGGCGCATTAGCCAGAGTCTCAAACAATTCCGTTAGAAAAGCACGGAAATTTTGGGGAAACGGCGGTGTAACTAGACGATACAGTCCGCCAGGTTGAATAGGATAATTATTTTCTCCGCCACGAGTCTGAACATCTTCTAGAAAGTTATGAAGCACTAAAAACTGATCAAGGAAACCGCCAGGCTGATTCAGCTCTGTCTGTGCTTTGGGGCGGAGAAATTCAACGAGTATTGTATAATAATCATTATATAGTGCCGCATATGTATCAAATAGGGGTTTTAATTGTATGTAGAGTTTGGTCTGTAGAGAATTTTTCAATTTAGTTTCTAGTTCTAGGGATACGTCACCACTTGCTGATGCGGCGGCTTGATTCTGACTTGATATGTAGCGTTTCTGCTCAAGAACCATGAGAATTCTCCGTAGACTATTGATAGCAAGTGTTCGCTGTTTTTCTTCCTCTGACTCCAGACGAATAAGGCTGGATTTCACGGCATTTTTTGCTGCTTGCTGGTTGCTGGCTGCCTGGAGTTTTGCATAATTCATACGAGACAACCAGTCGAGGGGTTTCGGAGGGGGAGATTCAGGAACTTCCGCGCCTTCCAATTTGGCTTTTGCCTGGACGTCAAGGGCAGCCTGGCGAATTTCTCGAATAAAATCCCTGGGTCCAGCATTGCGCGCCCAATTCTGAATCGTCTCCCATTCAGTAAGTATTGTTTTATCCAGTTTATCTGGGTGAAGAGTGTAGAACGCCATTCGTAGAATCTGCTCCGTCTTGGCGTCTTCTGTCATGCCTGCAAGTCGTTTTTTTATTTCGGCCGCCTCAATCGAAGTCGGTATTTTAATAACCTTGTGGCCAGGAATTTCAGGTATATTTTTAGGTGAAAAAGGCGCGGCCCTGGGAGCATCGCGAAGTTTTTGAAAGAAAACAAGGGTCTTTCGAATGTCCTCTATGGCAACCTCGTCTTTGAAATTTCGAACATAGAATTGCCCCGTGTTTCGTTTCATTTTCACCGCTTCCTTTAATTTCGCAATTCGTGCCTCCAGAAGTTTGATTAAATCCGTGCGATCATCCTCGGACATATCCGCAAAATTAACAATATCTAACGTAACTCCATAGGGGAGATAAGCACGGACTAATTGTTCGTATTCCTCCTGTTTGGCTCGCGGTTGATTTTTCAAATTGAAATTCACTAGGAATTCTTCATAGGTGCGTAGATAGAGATTTATAGGTAGTCTGCGAGAGCGATTAAAATTATATAATTCACCGCCAATATTCACATCCGTCGGCAAATCTGGAAAGGGGTCGCGATTATCTTGAACGAGCGGGAGGAGGGAATTCTGCTGTATAATTTGTTTATTCGAATGGCTGGCCGCTGCATTCATCCTATTTAGACAAACAAACATTTCGTTATGACTTCATCGCAATAGTATAAGAATAAGGAAAATCGGAGCGCAAATATAAATTTGACCTAAAGTCTCATTACCATTCTGATATATAGTAGCAATTAACCGAAATGTCCGAGACCGAGTCTGATCAATGTAAGATTGTATTGTCCAGTGAAAATTATTCTTCTGGAATTATTGCGACTCAAACAAAAGTCCTAAATCCCTGGAATCCACGGAATAAGGAAATTCAGCCACAAGATGCTATATCTATTCTAAAGCGATACGGATGGAAAGGGCGCATCAGAGATTTTGGACTTTTCTCGCAGGCCTGTGTGCATACTTCATATGTAGACAAGCCTGATTCTTTGGAATCTGAGATAGGGCAACAAGTTGTCCTCGCGCCAAAGCCAGAGAATTGTCTCGGATTGCGAGAGAAAGATAATGAAGAATTGGAATTTCTTGGCGACCGCGTAATAGGTCTAGTGGTGGCAACATATTTAACTCAGCGATATGCTGGGCAAGGCGAGGGTTTCATGACTCGCGTATTATCCCGTATTGTCAATAACAAACAACTGGGTGTGCTGGGTAATAAAATAGGGTTGTCGCCCTGGATAATTATGAGCCGACATATGGAAGACGTATGTACTGGGCGGAAAAATCTACGAATTCTCGGATCTGCCTTTGAAGCCTGGATTGGTGCTCTATACGGCCAGGAGACCGAAATGGGCCGAGGTTTTCAGGCGTGTTCCGATTTCATCATTCAAATCATGGAAAAGCACATTGATTTTGTTCAAATAATAACTGATGATACGAATTATAAGGACCAACTCTTGAGACTTTTCCAGGGGCGTTTCCATGTGCCACCACGATATTCGGAAGTCCATGTAGAAGGACCTATTCACGACCGAGTATTTACTATGGGTGTCGTTGGTCCTAGTGGAGAAATTATTGCGACAGCTACTGGACGCAATAAAAAAATGGCGGAGCAGGAGGCGTCCAGACATGCTCTCGAAATTCTAGGGGCTGAATAAAATCGAATATAATAATAGAATGGCTGATGCTGGATTCGGAGCATATCGCCGAAATTTAATAAAAGGAGTAAAAGATATAGCACGGGATAAATTATCGGCGCTTAGAAGCAGAGTATTTTCAGTTGGTAATTATGTCTTGAGCTATCTTTATAGAATAAGTGCCCCTATTTTTTTACGCTCGAGTGAGGCTGAAAAAAGAGTATTTCAGGAGAACTTGGATGATGTGGTTGCACAGATATTTGAACGAGAAATCGAGAATGATAAGGAATATCCCGTTTTGACTGGATTAGAAGATAAAATCAACGATTTATTTGTCGAATTTTATCGTATGCAAGGGAGAACCATAGATCGTCGCACGTTGACATCTTTGAAGCGTCTGCGTTTTGCTATCGAAAGTCTTTGTAGCCAGGCGCCGAGTTTTGATTTATCCGCCGTAACTCCTGCAGATGTTCGTCAAATAAAATATAATCTATGTTATGCTCCTCGTGCTGGTTTGACAGAGGGATTTTTTAGACCTCCGCCAGATTTTATGGCGGGACCTAATGGAGACGTGATGCCGACTATGAATCATTTGCGTAACGCGTCTCCGTCGTATATGCGCTATGCAGAAAGAGCAGGTCCGTCCATGAGAATTTACAGCGAAAATATCAAAAAACAGGTCGTATATCGACCAATTGAAGGAAGCTCTATAGATAGAACTAGAAGTGTGGTTCAGTCCGACAATGGAACGTTGCTTTTACTACCTGGCAATTTAACTATACAACGCCCTGGTCGCTACATGGATCTTGATAGAAAAATAGAGTATAGCGTTGACAATGAAGGACGCACTCAAATTGTATCAGGCGTGAATGGCACACGTAGTGCTCGCAGATCGACTGCTATGGCGTCTAATTCTGTGATGCGGCCGCCAGCTGCCGCAGTGCCTTCCGCGGCTGCCGCAGTGCCTTCCGCGGCTGCCGCAGCCGCTACGACTGACGTTAATATGGTATTGAATACTATAGCTGCCCCAGCCTCAGACCCTGCCCCAGCCCCAGCCGCCACCGCAGCAGCAGCAGCGCCCCCACTCAACCAAGCGGATGTTGTGATGAATACACAGCCATCGATACAATCATTATTACCAAGTTTGAGAGCAGCATCGCCTTCAACAGGACGCACAACACAAAGACGTGGACCCAAATCAACGGGACAGACTGCTGGAAGTCTACGAAATAGAAAAAATAAACTGAAAAACAATTCTCGCCGAAAGAAAAAAGGCAAAAATAACGGTGGAAACAAAAAATAAATACCCTTGGCCGTGGCCTTGGTCTCGATCCCGACCTCGACCTTGACAAACGCAAGCCTAAAAAATTTTTGTTATTATATATTACAACCCACACCTCCAGCACTGGACAAACTCCGCCAAGTTATAGTCCAGCATATTCTCGGTGCCTGCGCAAATGCCAGCAGAGTATCAACAAGTTCTATCGTGCGAAATCACTCGTCCTTCTATGTAGTCAGTCCGGCTGCCATCCAACGGCAGATTACACTTTGGCGTCAAGAACTTCCCCAAATCACTCCATATTATGCGGTTAAAAGCAATCCTGACTCTCGTCTTCTTAATAAACTTCATATGAATGGTGTTAAGTTTGACTGTGCAAGTGGTCGTGAAATCCAGGACTGCGAGGCCTATAGTGGAATTGGCATTGCTGTAGCAAAAGATATCCTATTTGCGAATCCCACAAAAACGGAGAGTGATATACAACTTGCTGCTCAGCGTAAGATAATGGAAACAGTTGTAGATAGCCCAGAAGAAGTCTGGCGAATAGCCCATTCAGGATGGCGACCCAATATATTTATACGTCTTACTGTGGACGACATGGCAAGTCGTTCGCCATTCTCACTTAAATTTGGAGCAGAGAGACATTCTTGGAAATCTATACTGGGAGCGCTTGACATCGCGGGATTAAAATTGGCGGGATTATCTTTTCACATAGGTTCAGCAAGTTCGGATGCTACTCAATATAGAAAAGCCATTGAGCTATGTAGAAAATTTTCATACGAGACAAAGAGAAAAATAGATGCGGTTGATATTGGTGGTGGATTCATGCCTGAAACTTTTAAAGATTCTGCGACGCAAATTCGGTCTGCAATTAAAGATTGGCAAATGAATGGACTAATTCCTCCACCTTTGAGATGGATAGCCGAACCAGGGCGATTTTTTTCCTCTGTAACACATACATTATATACTAATATAATTGGCGCAAAGGCAGGTCCTGGCGGTGTGGGTTGGCGTTATACACTAGACGAGAGTATTTATGGGCAATTTTCATGTATTCCTTTTGATCACCAGCGGCCTAATTGGGTGCGAGTAGGAGGAAATCGTGTCGAGCGTGGGCGTGGGTTCCTATTTGGTCGCACATGTGATAGTCTGGACTTAATAGCATATTCAGAGACAATGAATCGCTTAAAAGAGGGTGACTGGCTATGTTTTCCTGGTATGGGTGCGTATACCATGTCATCATCCAGTGAGTTCAATGGATTTCCTAGGCCTCGTGTGTATTACCAGGACGAGGGATGGGTTGAACCTGGGAAAATAGAAATAGAGCCTGGTGTTATATTCCCTATTGAGACAAAATCATCTATTAATTTGAGCTTAGGAGATATTAAAAATTAGAATAATTTATTTATTTTTTATTTGTAAAATATACATGAAAATTCACTGAAGATGTTATTTTTCAGTGTCTTTTCTTATTTGATTAAACATAATTTACTATTCTAGATAATTTTTCATGGCTTCTTTTAATTCATTGAAAACTTTCTCTGATTCTTTATTTTCAGGTTGTTGTCCATTTCTGTTAATATAAATTCCAATGAATGTAGTTGTTTCTAATTCTAAATTTTTAGAAGGATAAAAAAATACAATATATTTTTTAGATTTATTAAATACTTAAACTTCCCAACTGCTAAAACCACAATAGGATTTTCACAGCAGACATTTTAGTGTGCCTTATACGATGGGAAAGGCGGTTTAATAATTAAATTTTATATATGAGTGCTCACTGAAGATAATATTCCTCCATATTTTTTGTAAATTCGTCAAATGCCTTTTCTGCTTCTTGAACGGAAGTATAATATAATGTAATATGTTTTTCAACATCACTGGTATCTAGATATATTTTGATGTATTCAGTTCTACTACCATTGCTCCATACTTTTAGAGGATGATAGACATAATTAACCTTCTTCAAGTTAATCAAATATTTGAAGCCCTGATTTACAATAATCTT
>Ga0214917_10003476_pt1 | contig 18162 bp, 14 predicted proteins | sample LL_1208_BB_MetaG_FD_177983 | JGI IMG/M metagenome (GOLD analysis project Ga0214917, IMG submission 177983) | Freshwater microbial communities from Lake Lanier, Atlanta, Georgia, United States - LL_1208_BB | ecosystem: Environmental > Aquatic > Freshwater > Lake | place: USA: Georgia | collected...
TGCGGTAGAATCCGCGCCACGCGCCCGTAGCTCAGCTGGATAGAGTACTGCCCTCCGAAGGCAGGGGTCGGACGTTCGAATCGTCTCGGGCGCGCCATAAAATCAATGAGTTGCGCGTTTCGCCGAGTTGTGGTGCCTCAAAAGTGCCTCACTACGTGCTGGACCAACTCGCAGCCACACTCATCCTCACGGCCGCGAGCTTCACCCCGCCCTCATGGAATCGTCCGGTACGTTGGCGACCAAAGCCGTCCTGAGGTAGCATCGCGCCCATCGCCCTAAGAGCTACCAGTCATGCCCGGCAAAAGAACAGACAATCCAGCCCGCCATCTCCCCACAGCCCAGAGAGCGCGGCGCCTGAGAAAGTCCCTCGATATGACCCAGACTGAATTCTCACAGTGGCTGGGCGTTTCTGTGAACACCGTGCGCAATTGGGAGCAGGGCAAGCGCGGACCTAGCGGCCCGGCTGCAGCACTGTTGGGCTTGGTTGAGGTCATCCCTGACGAGATTGCCAAGGCGCTCAAAAAAGCCTCTGCGCTTGCTCAAGAAAGCGGCTCGGTAGCCGGGGAGCGGTAACTAAAGCAGCCCCTTGGCCTTCGCGTAGTAGCGCGCCCCAGCGCCGGCCTGCTTCAACCAAGCAAGTTCCTCTTCGGTTTGGCGTTGCCTCTTGGGCTTCTTAGCCCCTAGCTGAGCAAGCAGCTCTTCCATCAGCTCTGCGCACTCGTCAAAGTAGCTGCCGGGTTCAACGCCCTTCAGAAACTCGATTGCCTCGTCGTACTTATCCATCTCTACCTCCGCGAACTGGTGATTGAACAAGTAGGGAGCGCCTAACTACGCTTGCTCAAGAAAGCGGCTTGGTAGCCGAAAGAGTCACGCCACTCCACAGTCCGTGAGGCTCACAGGTAACGCCTGCAAGCAAAAAGCCCGCAAGCATCAGCAAGCGGGCTCCACGAGTCCGTTTAGCTGCACTTATAAAGCGCCCGCAAGTGGCAAATCGGCGCTGCGTTAGATTGTGCCAGAAGGGATTTCGACGTCAAGCATCGGGCCGAAGTAGGCTCTACCGCACTCAAAGACCCGGCCCCACGTGCAGCGGCGGTGCGATTGACGGCTTCGCCAATGGAGCTATAGCCTCCCGACATCCATAACCGTTGCCTAAATCTCTCCGCAGGGGACTCCTTGATGGCTGCCGTGCACAAGTTCGCAACGGGAATCTCTGCTCTGGCTTTTTTAACTTCCGCCTGTAGCCCTGCCGAACCGCCTGGGCTTGAACGGTTCGACGTTTATTTTTTTCCACCAAACAGCGACCAACAAATTTTCGTCGGAAACGTTGTAGGCCTTGAGGCGTGTCAGATAGCAGCTGGCAACTTTGCTGCTCAACTCGGCGGCGCGCGAGCTGACTATGATTGGTCCTACATCTGCTGCCTTAACCGCCCGGACAATTCTTGCGCTGAGAAACACCGTTAGCCACCGCAATACGAAATATCCCACACGATGCGTCGAACCACGAATCAACAAAAATATATGACAATACCAAAAACCATTAGAGATAGCGGCATGGTTGCGTTGTGGCTTTTCCTAACCACATTGAGCGTCAATTCTTATGCTCAGCAATTCGCGAAATATAAATGCTCTGCCAAAGGAGAAAACGGAGAAATAATATTAGAAACTCGTGAAATTATAAATTCCAGAATACTTAAAGAGTCGGCCTTTAGTTTATTTATTGATTTTGACCAAAATACAATTACTTTTCAAGATAGCGCGGCCTACCCTTTCAAATTTAGCTCCAACAAAATAAGTGAGAAGACTACTTCCGAACAGTACTCGTTCGCGTCTTATGAAACCGCGCCCGGAATCTCCCAAGACCTGAGAATCGACAGGCGGAGCGGCGAATTTTATTTTTCGAGAACTTGGGATATAACTTACAATTCCAATTCAAATTCGACATCACAAAAAATTATCGAATTGAGGGGAAGTTGCCGACTCATTCAAGAACAATTAAATTTTACGATAAGTAAATTTTCCCCAGCCAAACCATTTAAGTTTGGCGATGTTGCAATACCTGCCCAGTTTTCATTTGCGTGGGATTTCAGTGAGGGGCTCGCATCCGTCTGGGCCAGAGATGCGGGGGTGGAGAAGAGTGGTGCAATAGATAAAAATGGGAACCTGAAGATACCCCTCAACTTTAGTCTTCTCAGGAGTTTCATTTCCGGCCTAGCTGGAGCGTGTAGCCAAGGCGTTACAAGAAAATGTGGCTACATTAATAGCGGGGGGCAGTGGGTAATAGAGCCAATATACGATGAGGTTTGGGACTTCAAAGACGGCTTCGCGACAGTCAGTCTAGGAAAGGACGGGGCTGTACTCGACACTAAAACGGGAAAATACATAAATGAAGGCGGCAAGAAAAGCGCATACATTGACGCTCGAGGCGAGATATTAGGCAACAAGTTCTTTGATAAGGCGTATGACTTTAATGAAGGCATGGCGCCCATTGGCGCTGGCGAAGAGAGCGAGGGCAGACTTTGGGGGTTTGTTGATAGAAGCGGCAACGAGGTAATCCCCACGAAATTTGGGCCCGGATTGGTTTCCGCTGTTGAACAATTTAGTGAAGGACTGGCCCCGGCTCTACAGGGCGATTGGCAGGAAGGCAAGTATGGTTATATTGAAAAATCGGGGAAATTTGCAATTCCTCCTATATATTCTCAAGCCGCTAAATTTTCGGAAGGCAAGGCAATGGTTTGCAAGGATGTGCGACCTCCAAAGAGAGCGGGGGCGGACAAGAGTAATCCATATTTGCCACAGCACGATGTACCCGTGTGCAGCTTCATAGACAGGAATGGGAAATTACTTTTTCCGCTTAGGAGTTACTACTACGGAAACTTTCATGGTGGGTTGGCAACCGCCTGCCGCAGAGATAACTATTGGGATGCTCCATCGCCCAGTTGCGGATATATCGATGCAAACGGAAAGCTGGTAATTGGCGAAAGATTTATATCTGCGGAAGATTTCAAGAATGGATACGCAAAAGTATCAATATCGCGGAAACCACTACTATTCGGATTAATTAACAAAAAGGGGGATTTCGTAATCAAGCCCATTTATAGCGACCTCGGGTCTGTCAGTGAGGGCTTTCTTGCGTTTCAGACCGGGGAATTTCCGTCAGGCAAATGGGGTTACTTGTGGGCAAGATAGTAGTTTTACCCGGTTGGGCGAACCATTATTAATATTTTTTCTTGCAAATCCCTTCGAAAAAGTCTCTCCCAACCAAGCTTAATTGGGCACCAGAACATGCTTTTTCGGCTTCATCTGCTTAGATTCCGCTCGGTCATTACATACCGGAATAAAACTAAAGCTTAGGAGTGGGGTTCCGCCCGCGAACCAGGCCGAGTCAACAACAATTGCTCACTGCACGGCACTGGCTGGTAGTCAGCATCGTCTTCCCGGTTGCTATTGAGGGTCAGTTCGCGCGTACGCAACTGCTTCCAAACGTCCTGCTTCGACTCCCCGGTTTGCCGAACATAGGCTGCGATACGGCGCTCCTGCTCGGCTGGAAGCGTGGTGTACAGGCCATAGATGCGCTTGCGAATGTCGCTGAGGTACGTCACCCCCCAACTAGGCGTGTTGTGAGCGATGGTCCACAGCTCTAGAGGTACGTCCATCTCCATTAGGTATCGTTTGAGTTCTTGGTCGCGCTGAGCCATGTCTCGCTCGAGGTCGCGACGGTACTGCGGCTCAGAAAACACGACTCGGTGCAAGCCCACGTGACCAATAGCCGCTCGGCAGACACCACCCACGAGAACCCAGACGCATGCGCTGTCGCACCCGTCGCCCTCATGAACCAGTGTGGCCAAGTGGCTGCGACGAATCATCCTGCCAATTTCAAACCCGGCTAGACGTTTACCTCCCACACTTTTCAGCCAAACCGAATCGTCTACAAGCCGCAGGTTCTCTTTTCGGATGGTCTTCAGGTGACGCTCAAAATCTTTCGCATCAGCAACCGTCAGCTCTGCGAGCACCATCAGCACGGCATAGCCTCGACCGGACTCGTCGACGCTGTTTTGCCGCTCGAAGAAAACATCGGCTCTGGCGACGCCGCTGCAGAAGCCAAGCAGCACCGTCAACCAGAGAAGCCGCATGTCACCAACCATCCCAATCTCCCAAGCTTTCAAAGGTGGAGGCGCTTGAAGCGGTCGAGGGGCTGGCGCTAAGCGGCACAGCCACATCGCAATTACGCTACCACACGGCCGCAACACCCCCATGGGGCCGCAATCGCGCAACAGTGGTGCGAGTGACAGTCTCGAGCCGATGGCCCGACGAGCGAAACCGGGGTTGGCGGGGACGACGCAAGTAGGCATCATCGCAAGAAGTTTGGCTAAAGCATCGCTGTCCGACCAGCCGCACCGATACTCAAAAAAGCTTTTGACAACTTAACGCGAACCTCAGGATATCAAGATGCCTACAGTATTTACTCAGGCCCCGCACTTGTTGGTCACAGGCGGCGCACTTCTTGTTCTCTTGTCACTTTTCGTATCCTTATTTTTAATACCAGGATACAAATATTGGTTTGTCCTCAGCAAAACAATCCGGAATCTTAAAAGTCTACCCAAAAACTCTGGCCCCGATGATTTGAAAGCCGTGTTTTCTGTAGACCAAAGACTTGCGCATCTCTGGTCAGAATATTCGGATACATTGCATTCACAACGGCGGGAACAGTCTGGCCAAATGGTGGTGGTTGCAATACGGTCAACTATAACTGCGGACACCTACTTCAACTCGCAGGTAGTGGTTGACAGCAGGCTGCGCGCTGACTTTTTCAGACACATTCCCGGCATCTTCACTGGCATCGGGATTATTGGTACTTTTTTCGGCCTTATCGAAGGCTTGAAAAAATTTGAGATAAGCGATAACGCATCAGTTGTTAGGGACAGCCTGACCTTTTTAATGGAAGGCGTCGAAGCAGCGTTCGTGATTTCAGCGTCTGCAATCGTTTTGGCCATCGCTGTCACTCTCCTAGAGAAATGGCTTCTCGCCGCACTGTACAAACAAACCGAGGACATCGCGCTCGACATCGACGCCCGATTTGAGTCTGGTGCGGGCGAGGACTACCTCGCTCGACTGGTCAGCTCATCGGAAGATTCGGCCAGTCAATCCAAAATGCTCAAGGATGCGCTGGTGAAGGAGCTTGGTGACATCCTGCGCGACATTGCTGAGTCCCAGCTCAGAAGCTCACAACAGGGGCATGCCGCGCTGGCCAAGGCGATTGCAACCAGCATAAAAGAGGGTTTGAGCGAACCCCTAGGAGATATTGCGAAGACTGTTCGGCAGGCGTCGGGCGAGCAAAGTGCGACAGCAGTTCAGATGCTCAATGATGTAATGGTAAGTTTTAGTCAGCGACTCAATGACCTGTTCGGAGGCCAAATAAATGGAATTAATGAGCTCAATAGGCAAAGCGCTCAAAGCATGCAGGAGGCTGTCGCATCACTAAACACTTTGATAGGCAAGCTCGAGGCGAACGGGAAACAGGCCACCAACGAGATGTCGGAGGCAATGCTTGCAACCATTACTGCCATGGAACAACGGCAAACAGCGATGAATGCGCAGACGCAAGAGGCGGTGAATCAAATTCGCATTCTGGTTGAAAACTCGCAGACGGCCACTCAAGAAAAGGTCAGAGAAATACTGGAGGCCATAGCTGGACAGATGGCTACTCTTCTTGCGCAGCTGGGTACAGAGCACAAGAAAGGGGTTGATGAAAGTCGCGAACGGGAGAAGGAGACGGCCAATCGGACGTCCAGCCTCATGGGCGAAATGACAGACAGCGTAAGCAAGGCTGTGGCTGAAATAGCAGCGGCCTCTCAGACGATGGCTCTCAGCGTGGAAACTCTGTCCAGCACCACTAGCGCATCCGTAGAAAAGATGAATTTCGGCGCTGACAAATTGGGAGTTGCCGCATCCAACTTCGCAGCGGCGGGGGATAAGGTCACAGCAATCATGGGGCAAGTCGCCACCGTGGGCGGGAAGCTGAGCGAGTTGTCGGGACAGTTATCCTCGAGCGCGGCCTCACTGCAGGAAGTCCTGCGTGATTACAAAACTCAGCGGCAAGCCGTCTCCGAGCTTCTAACTGAAGTGCGAAGCACCATCGAAATTGCACGTAAGGACGCGAGCGTGACCTCGGATATATTGAGTCGAATCGAAAGCTCCGCCGCGAAGCTTGCCGAGGCACATAAATCAGCGGACGAATATCTCGAAGGAATCAACGAAGTTCTTGCCACGTCTAACGCCGCGTTCCGGGATGCGGTGGTCTCGACACTCACTTCGGTGAACCGAGATTTCCATGCGCAACTGTCTACTGCGGTCGGTCTGCTCGGTGGGGCAGTTCAGGAACTCGAGGTTAGCCTCGGCAGTTTCGCGCCGCAAAACTAAGCCATGCTAGGGACAAGAATGCACCCAAGGCGCCGGGTGCCGGACGAGGCCGAAAAGCCATTTTGGATTTCCTTTGCCGACCTGATGACCGCGCTTATGGTTCTCTTCCTTGTCGCGATGAGCGTTGCATTGCTGGCCGTGACGAAAAACGTTTCGGAAGCCGAACGCAAAACGAAGCAGCACCAACGCGACATCGAGCTCTTGATGCAGCGCTTCGAGGAGGCAGCCAGGCATCACGATGGCATCAAAGTTGACCGGAAACGTAGCGTTATTAATTTCGGCCCTAGGGCACAGTTCACCCTTGGCGACTGGCACCTCACGACAGAAAAAGAGGAGGTGCTTCGACAATTCGTTCCGGAAATTCTGCGGTTGGCGAATGACGAGTTGGGAAGGAGAGTGCTCAAGCGCATGGTCATAGAGGGCTACACGGACAAGACCGGAAGTTATCTATCCAACCTCAACTTAAGCCTGCAGCGCAGCCAGATGGTTCTATGCACGATGTTCGCCGTGAGGGGGCCCAGCCTCTTGAATGAGCGCCAGAAGGAAGATGTGCGTGCGCTTTTCTTCGTCGGTGGCTACTCGTTCAATGCCGCGAAGGGCACCGCCGAAGAGAGCCGCCGAGTTGAGATGCGCCTAGAGTTTCTTGGCGTGGACGAAACCCGCCCAGCCCCCCCGGACAACATCGCCAATTTTGGCGAGTGTGCGCTCAGATGACACCCGCAAATGGCTGAGCAAAGCGATACCTCGACAGCCGGACCACCATTAGGGTCCTTGGTGAGGATGCTCAGCGCCGGCGAGCAGGTGCATGGTCGGCTGTTGCCATCTGGTGCCGACCTAATGGACGCAGTCGTAAAACGACTCCGGCAGCAGACCGAATCTAATGGCACGGGTGTTCCCGAGGACCGGAAGCGCGCTGCAGTGTCTGCATTCTGGAACGACCCACACATCCGAACCCTAAGCGATGGGCGCTTGGTTTCATTCGGACTATGCGATTCACACGAGCCTGGTGGCACCAGAATCATCGAAGACAAGCTTCGGTTCAGAGCAGTTTTGGATGCCAAAACTGGCATAGAGAAATGGTCTGACAAGCCCGGATGGTTCCGGCGATGCTACCAAGGGCTCCTACATAGCTACTTCCTGTACGACCCAAACGCTTCGCAGACGCCCACCCCGGGTCGCGACAACTGGTACGACTTGCGAGACTACCTGAGGTCCCGCGTAGACAACCTTGTGTCGGCGCGGACTAATCCGGACTGGGTCGGCGTTGCCCGCGACCACCGCGTAGTATTGGGTACTAACCCATGCGACCCCTACGCGCGCGACCTCTTGGAGGGTCGCGCGGATTTTGTTGAGAGCCTCCGAAAAAACCTAAGCATTGACTCTTCGTCATGGTTCCTACGCGAGCTGATGCTTGCGCAAGTGCGATATGCCACAAGCCTGAGCCACGACGAATTCAAATCGTTTATCTCATCCCTACTGCGTGCGCTAGGCACCAACCGTGCACTGAGAGACGAGGGCTTGGTGATGGTGCTAAACAAGTATGCGGAGACCCCGTCCCCGCAGCTCCATGAAGAACTCCGAGACAAATCAGTGGAATGGTGGGGCACCCCGTGGCTCCCATCTCACGCGCTAAGTTGGAGCGGCGTTACCCCAGACGCACGCGACATGGTTAGCGAATGGTTGAGACGCGAATTCATCGAGGCGTTTTTCACGAAGTTGGCGAGAGACGGCGTGGGCGACCGAAGACGCGCCAATTTTTGGCTCAAGTATGTCAAGTCGATGGGCGATGTTCGGTTCGCGCTTGGCGCAACCGCCTTCGGTTCGCGCCATCCTGATTTCGTTGCCCTTCGCTCTAAGATGCGCGGGCTCTATGTAAGCCTGGAGGGAGGGGCGGCAGACAACAATGCCTTCATCATGACGATGGGTAACCTAGTGGCGGTCGAGTTCGGTGCCCACGGAAACGCGTTCTACGCTTACGACTCGAGGAGAAACTTACCGTTCGACGCCAAGAGGCCTCTGTATCTTGCCGTGGATGCACAGAACTCTCTGAAGAGCTCGTCGCGGCTGATGACGCTTCGGCATCAGGATGACATCCACGGTTTCGCGACTTGGGAGGGGATGTTCGCGCGTATGCTCCAAGACAGTTTTGGTATACGGCCAGGACAAGCGTTGGCCAATCCGCAGGCGCCTCGAAACGTCAGTGCAGGCAGTTTGCCTGCTTCTGTGCCTGTGCCTGTGCCTGCTTCTGTCCCTGTCCCTGTCCCTGTCCCTGTCCCTGTGCCTGTGGCTGTGCCTGTGCCTGTGCCGGCAGAAGCACCGAGTCCGCCATCGCCGGCGCCCTCCGTTGCTGGACCAATAGACCCATTCCAGGCGGGCACTCCCTTTAGCAAAGCCGCACTCGACGCTCTTGCCCGGTCAAGATATCTAACCGTGGACGACAACTCGGACCGTAACGGCAATCTATGGGTTCGCACGGATGACCGCGAGCCTGGGGTTAACCGAGTCCTTACGGCTTGGGGATTTAGTTACAAAGCCCCCAAGGGTTGGTGGCGGTAGGCCAGCGCTATGTTTCGACGCCTATTCGGCCAGAGTGAGCCTCGCGCGCAGCTTCCCTGGTATTGCAGTACGGATGCGTCTGGAGTAACCATCTCTGAAACGGCAGGCGCTACCCCACTTAGTGCGGCAGCCGTAACGGCCTTCCTTTCGCAATTGGTCGACGACGGATTCGCGACCGCAATTGCCCAAGAAACAGTTCAAATCGACTGGGGCTCGCTGTTCGCGGCAATTAGGAGCCCGGGCTATGAGGGTCTACCGGACGCCCTGGGGCTCCCCCGGGAAGTCCACGCCGTCCCACGGCTCGTGAGCAGAGGCTCGCTGGCCGATACGGACTTCTCGATTGCACTTGACTGCTGGGATATCGAGGGTCTCGGGCAACGCTACCCCGAGGTTGTCGGTGGCTTGCTCACGACTGATGGCATGACCAACTTGCTCACTCCCCAGCTGTGGGCCCTCTGCAGCTCTGTCTTCGCATTCGCACACCGCGACGCCAGCGAGCGCAATCATGATGCCCACAGACGAGCCTGGAGCTCTATTCGCCGGCTTGCCCTTGAGGCTAATGCGCAGTTGGATGACTTCTTGCATCGCTCAGTCGTACTTACGCCCGACAGACTGGAGATTGGCCTGCGAAAGTCGGCAGGCATCGCTGACGACAGTGTCATAGAGATTCAGCCATCTTTCAGCGGTGCACCCCAGGATTGGCTAGAGCGCTTCGATGCCTATCCCAACGTCCCAGACTGCTACAACATCCCGACAACCGACGGCATGATTCAGGTCGTTGTTACACCAGCAGTTCGGACAGTACTGGAGGAGATTAAGCGGCTTCCGTTACGTCGCGTCGCAGGGTCTCGTGCGCAGGGTTTCGTCCTTAACCCGTACGCGGCGCTAGGACCGGACGCCACAGAAGTAATCGACGAGACACAGTTTGAAGACGCTCGCGCCGCGGCGGGCTTGCGTTACGAGCGGTTCACGCCACAGATTGAGCGTACCCCCGCGGGTAGGATTACTCGGATTGGTCTACTTATCGAATCAGCGGGTACCGAGGGGCTGGTCAGTGCCGAAGCCGAATGGCCAGACGAAAAGCAACTGGAGGACTTCCTTCATAAGCTTGAGGTTGCCATCGAGCGGGGGTTTCAACTGCTTGGCTGGAACGGCTATGACCTGGAATTGGATGGTGACGCAGCCAGGCACCTTGCCACCCTTCGAGCGGCGACTCAAGAAAAAGCGCAGCCAGTGCCGCTCATTTCTTACGACGATGTGCATGACCTCGCTGGCTACTCGGCCCGCATCTTAGGCATCGATATTGATGGGGCTTCTTACTACAAACCCTACATCGCCAAAAAGAAGGATGACGGTGCCTGGTTTCCAGAAAATATTGAAGCGCTCGTGGGCTTTACGCCTGAAGGTGAAACTGAGCCCATCGTGGTGCCAGCTTCGCAGAGGGGCATGGAAGAACTCCGCGAGGAGCTAGAGAAGGCGGAAATTCAGGGGCTGGACACGGTGAAAGTGCCCTGGCTACCAAAACCAGTCAGCTTGCCGGAAGCGAGGAGGCTGTCAAAAACGTTTGCTGACGTGTTCGAACGGGCAGCAGCCGGAACGCTTGAACCCAAGAATTTTGCTGCTCCGAAAGGCGAATCGGTCGGCAAACGCAAGACGCTAATCCTTCGCGCCAACATCACACAAATAGACTACGAAGAACGCAGAGAAGCTCTCCTTACCGTGCCCTCTTCGCCGAAAGTGCCCCAGGGCCTTAGGCGAGGTGTTTCCCTATTGAACCACCAATTGGAGGGGCTCGCCTGGCTCCAGCACCTACATCAATCGGCAGAGTCTTTCGATGTTCGAGGGGCTCTCCTGGCCGACGACATGGGCCTCGGGAAGACCTTCCAAATTTTGGCTTTTATGGCGGGACTAGTCGAGCATAATCCCGAAATCTCGCCGATGCTGGTGGTGGCTCCGGTCTCCTTACTGGAAAATTGGAAAGCAGAGGCTGATAAGTTTATCCAACCGGGGTTGCTTCATCTTCTGACCGCTTACGGAGAGTCTCTGGCCGCACTGCGAGTACCCCGCGACTCAATTGACGCCAGGCTCAAAACAGAGGACGGCCTTGTACGGTTCCTCAAACCAGGCTGGGTCGGGCAAGCAAAGCTGGTACTGACGACTTACGAAACCCTGCGCGACCTGGAATTCTCTTTCAGTAAAGAGCGCTGGTCAGTGATGGTCTGTGACGAAGCGCAGCGCATCAAGAATCCTGCCGCGTTAGTCACTCAAGCCGCCAAGAAACAGAAAGCCGACTTCAGGATTGCGTGCACAGGAACACCGGTCGAGAACACCTTGCACGACTTGTGGTGTCTATTTGATTTCATTCAGCCGGGACTTCTTGGAGCTTTTAATGACTTCGGTGACCGCTACCGAAAGCCAATCGAAGCCCGTAACGATGAGGAACGCACTCGTATCGAAGAGCTCCGGACGCTCATTGCTCCACAGATTCTGCGTCGGACCAAGGCTGAAGTGGCCAAGGACCTTCCTCAGAAAATCGAAGTTAAGGAGTGCAAGCGGCTACCACTCTCAATTGTCCAGCGGAACCTATACGCCAAGGCCATCTCGGATTTCAAGCAACGTGGCAACCCTGGTGCGGCGACACCGTTCAAGAACCACCTTGGGCTGCTGCATTACCTGCGCCTAATCTGCACAGACCCGCGCAGACATGGGATGACCGTCTTCACGCCCGAGCCTATTGGGGACTACAGGGCCAAGTCACCGAAGTTGGATTGGCTTCTCAAGCAACTTGGGAAGATTAAAGCTGCAGAGGAAAAAGCCATCGTCTTCTGTGAATTTCGGAACATCCAGCGCCTGCTGCAGTATTACATCGAAGAGGCCCTGAGCGTTCGGGCGGACATCATCAACGGCGATACGAGCGCATCCTCGACCAGCGCCGACAGCAGGCAAAAACGCATCGCGGCTTTTCAACAGAAGCCCGGGTTCGGGGTGATTATCCTCTCGCCGGTCGCGGTCGGCTTTGGGGTGAATATCCAAGCCGCCAACCATGTGATTCATTACACGCGGACTTGGAATCCTGCAAAAGAAGCCCAGGCCACAGACCGTGCTTATCGTATTGGGCAAACCAAGGACGTCTACGTCTACTTCCCGGTCGTCACCGCGGGGGATTTCTTGACTTTTGACGTAAAACTTGACCAGTTACTTGAGAAAAAGAAAGTCCTAGCCGCTGACATACTGAACGGTTCAGGGGATTTGAGTCCCGGGGAGTTCGACGTGGGCGAAATTGTGCCCGGGGGGCGTGATGAAGAACTGGAGAGGCCGATTGATATCGAGATGGCGCTCCAGATGGACGGACTTTTTTTCGAGGGCCTCGCGGCTGCGCTGTGGGCGAACCTTGGCCATGAAGTTGCTTATCGCACCCCACACACCAACGACCACGGGGTCGATGTGGTTGCGCTATCTGGCAGTGACGGTGCACTCATTCAAACCAAGACTTCGGGGAACCATGGCGCCCGCCTAGGATGGGATGCAGTTAAAGAGGTTGTGGGTGGTGCAGCCTTCTATGAGCACAAACACCCCGGAGTTCGGTTCAAGAAGGTGGGCTTGACCAACCAGTACTTTAACGACACGGCAAAGGAGCAAGCGGCCCTCAACGACGTACAGTTGATAGAACAGTCTGGCCTCGCCGAGCTCCTGAACCGGCACCCCACCACGCTACTTCAGGTCGAGCGCATCCTCTATACAGACTGGGGCCGGTAATTGACCGATTCAGGCGACTGACTTCGGTCAGCCACAAGGCACAACAGCCAAGACCAAGCCCAAGTCGAAGCTCCAGTGTCGACCTCGCTAATTAAGCTTGTGACCGCTGGGAACTCCAGGGATTGGCCTAGCGGGAGGCCGGCCAAGGTTGAGGCCATGGCGGAGCTATCAGGTCATCTAGTTCGTCATCCGAACCAGGCATGCCGGGAAGCCGAGAGGCCACAAGTTCGCTGTGACGTGCAGACTCTAGTTCGGAGCGTCTGCCACCAACGGCAGCGCCGACGATTCTTAGCGCCTTCATGAGTGAGAGTTGCTGCTGCACCAGACCCTGAACCACAAGTGCACGGGGGTTGGTTTTCCGCACGCCATCTTCAGTTACATAGCCCTCGACCTCTAGCAGCGCCGACTCGATGCCAATTCGGTAGGTGGTCTTGACGAGCTGGAACGCAAGGTAGAGGTGGCTCGGATGGTCCTTCCATTCTTGACGCGTGCGAGCTGCCATAACGCTGTCCCAGATGGGGAGTGCCTCTTCCGGAAGTGTCTCCGGCGGTTCGGGCAGAGGCTCGCGAGCAGCAGCTACGGCGGCCAGTTGGCCTTCAAGGCTATTTACCTTCATACGATTAACAGTCATTTTTGTACTCCCAAAATTAGCCCCTTTTCGAGCGGAGTTGGTTTGAAGAAAGCTTCCCCTGCGATGTCCTAGCCAACGCAGTTCACTTTTCACGTACCCCTTCCCCTAGAGTCCTTTTGTAGAAGACTGGGTATCGCGTTTATGCTTTGATTCTTAAAGATAAGTTACGTTTATGGCCCGCAAGTCAGGGGCTTGAACCCGTACGTTCCAAGTAACCCGGCCAGTGCCGCTGGTTAGGCAGTTCCTCTAGCTCGTGGTACTCCCGCCAGCATCGGCGATAGCACGTGAGGGCCTCCTCGAGAGCGCCACTCCTAAGCGCACGCCCAACCTCGAGTTCAACCTTGTAGGGCGCATCCCAAAGCAGGTCTTTTAGGAGCTGTCTCAGCTCGTTAACACGTTGACGTTCTGCGGCACCCCGCACCATTGCTACGGTCGCTCGGGCGGGGAGGGGCCTCTCAATTCTTTCTGTCACCCTTGCTACAGTTGCTACTCTTGCTACGGTTGGGTAGCGGGTGTCCCGGAACGTAGCAGGTGTAGCAGGTGTAGCGGCAGTGTCCCGCCCAATTACGCTGCTGCGGATAAGATTAAGCAGACTCATTGAGGCCTCCCACTAGGGCGGGATTGATGTAGACCGTGTGCGGCTTTTGAGACGTTTCTACACGCACTCTGTCGGCCTCAACCAGCATGGCTAACGCAGCCTCAAGCCGCTTGCCATCGCGGACTGGCCCAAACTGCTGAAGAGCGCGCTTCCCAACCGTTGCCGTGCCGTTCTCTCGACATTGGAGGAGCAGGTACCCGTCAAGTTTGACGGCGTCGAGCAGCCCCTGTGGCAATGCCAACTCGCCAAAAAAGCGCTTGGACTCCGTCAGGTGCCATCCGACAATCATCACAGCGCTCTCTACGGCTTCCGCGCCTATCAACCCGCCCGCACCGTGTTCGAGGTAGTGAAACAGCGCAGCCACCCGTGCCACGTTTTCCGCACTCTTGCCTGCCACATCAGAAATCTCTGCCAGCGCAGCACCGGGGCGCTGTTGCGCCTCAATGATGTCGTAGTAGCGCCGCCATACTTCAAAAGCTCCGTCCGACATCTTCAGCATCTGCGGTGCGAGACGACCGTCTTCGTTGAGTGACAGGGGGCTGTTGAGAATCTCGGTTAGCTTGCGCTGGTAGGCGCTTAGAGCGGGCCACAGCTTTGGAGGCTCCTTGAACATCCGCTCACCTCGGGTCGAAGCAGGCGATGCCAGCAGGAAACGTGACCAGAACCCGCCACCCCTCGCCAGCCCTCCGGATTTGACGTGGAAGGCCTGCAACACTTCAGCCTGCACAGCGAGGTTGACCGTCAATCGCGCACCATCGACGCGAAATGAATCGGACGTCTTACGCACTACATCGATACCCTCACCGCTGTAGAGGCTGTTAAGTAGTCCGAGGTTGCGAGAGATGCTGTCGGCATTCATTCCGTGGGCACCAAGAACCGTCCCACCTTCGGCGGAAACAATGCCAGCAGTCGGCCAGCCCCCAGACAGCTGGTGCGCCAGAGCCTCTGGCGTGACATCCGCGTAGAGCAGATGTGGGACCTTGGGTGGCCGCGGCTCCATCTTCTGGAGGTCGTGCAAATTCGTCTCGAGCGTATCGGCCGGGTCTCCCTTCCGACTAGCACGGTTTATAGAGGCTCGGCAGCCGTCGTAACTCTCTTGCCAAATCGTCGACTCGGCTTTGTAAGCCTTGATGTCGGCGTCGAGGCGCTTCCTTTCTGCCTCCTCCCATGCCCGAATCGGTGCGGTGAACTTGGCATCAGTCGACGACTTGCGCTCGCTGCTCTCCGCAATCACCAGAACGTAGAGACCAACCGGCCCCGATAGGCCCTCTGCGCGTTCGACATCGACATGACCCTGCACCGCTAGCGAGAGAGCGCCCAGTGCACTTGAGGCAACCATCGCGACTGGTGCCTGATTGAAGGCTTGAACTTCGACCACAGCATCCCTTAGGAGCGGTGGTAGCACCTCTACCGGGTACGGCTCTGGTCCGGAGAGGGAAGTGAGAGACTGCGGAGCTGACCACTCAAAGCCGCGCTGCCCCTCGCTACTCTTGCTACGGTTGCTACGCGTCAGCTGTTCGTCTCGCGGGTATGTAAACCAGTTCTGAGCGACCATTTCGTCCAGCAACTCGCGGCCGGCCGCCGTATTGGTATCTAGTTTGCTTAGCTGAGTCATACCGCCCCCGCCAAAATCGCCGCATACCGAATACGTCCGACCGCCGCAAGCAAAGCCGCCTTATCAGGGTCAGACAGTGCCCGGCCACTCGTCAGGTCAGCGCCCACCATGTAGATGTGAGTTGCATCCTGCAACAGCGCGGCAAGCACGCTCCGCGCGTTGAAACTGGGGCGGCGCTGCTTATCCTCGTACGAGTCACCGGTGCGCTCAAACAGGTCGCTCAGGTCCAGACCACACGCGGCTACCACCGCATGAACGTCGCAACCCGCGTGACAAAAGAGCAACACCCTGTCACCCGTGTCTTCGATTGCTAGGCTTGGTGTCTGGTCCTTGTGGGCCGGACAACATGCAACCCAAGCATTGCGGCCAGTGCGACGGACACCCTCTAACTTCTCCAAAATGCGGTCAGCTAGCATGGCAGCCCCCTTTTGACCATTCGTCCCCGATGGGAAACCCAGCCACACGCAGCCGTGCATCTCGGACCTTTGAAGGAGCGCAGGCAAGAGCCGATTTCAGTTGCTGAATACCACTGGACGAGTGAACACCTGCGGTGGCCTCGCACCGCACTGAGTAATCGTTCATGGTTGGGCCCCCAAGGAGAGCCGTTCTGCGAACGAGTCGAGGTCCGTCGTTCGCCAGAAGGAGACACCACCAATCTTGAGCGGGGGCGGCGCAAAGCCCGTCGAAACCCAAGAAAACCAGAGGCTTTTCGAGATTGGAATGCGTCCCGGGCCATTGGCGGTGTTGTGAATCTGTGATGCTCGTAAAAACTGTATTGAGGTAGGCATTTGACACCCTTTTGTGGACTTGACTTTTTTTTACAAAAGATGAGCAAGCCCAGCTAAGAGGTGTTACTTTCCTCTAGCCTGTACCAAGGCCTGCATCATCAACCGCCTGACGCTTTCCAGAGCGTTGGGCGGTTTTCTTTCCTGCTACCAACTCCGTATGAACACAAGATGTAGTGTTTTGGCGGCGGTTGGATTACTATATGTTGTGGGTTTGCGGTCACCAGTGCAAGGACAATGTTTTTGCATGCTTACGCCAGCTGGAAGACCGCCAAATCGCTAGTGTGCGCTGCAGCAAAAACTGCCCGCTCCGGGTTTTTTGGGGGGGCTAGCGAGGCTAACCGACAGCGCCAAGCGCGTGGTTCGACACAACGCACTGCTTACAACATGCGCACGGTGTCCAACTTGGCTCGGGTTGTCTCAAGCCTGAGATGCCCGTAGTGCCTCTCAATCATTGGGACTGAAGTTCCGGCCCATTGGGCAGCTTCGAAAACGCTGACGCCGCCAATAATCCATTCGCTAATCGCGGTGTGCCTTGTCGCGTACAACACGGCCTCTTCATGGATTCCCACCCGTTTGGCCGAGTCTCGCCACTGCAACTTCCAGCGGTCTTTACGCCATCTATCGTCGACAAAAAAGTCTCTGCGAACTGCCGGTATGGCCATTGGCAGGAGGGTTGCGTTGTCAGGCCTCCCACTCGTAGCCTCATTGAAGAAAGCCACTGCGTCAGTGCTCAAGGTACATATCCGCGCCTTGGTCTTGCCCGAAGGAATCCTTAGCGTCCCCAAGTTCTTGTCGAAATCCTCAACGTTAAGCTTTGCGAGTTCCCCCGGGCGTGCGCCGGTGAGAAACAAAGCCTTTAAGAACATCGCGAAGTCAGGTGGCGCCGCCGCTACAAGGCGAAGACGCTCTTCCTTGGGGAAGAAGTATTTGCGCCCAGCACTTACCCCGCCGAAAGCTTTTACTCCCTCCCATGCGACCGACCCGGCCACCAGTCCTTGGGCTAACGCGTGGTTCAGCGCAGCCTTCAGCGTGGCCAGATTGCGGTTCGCGCTGTCCTTTGCTCTGCGAAGAGCCTCCCCTTCATCTTTTTGGTTGTCCACTTGGTCGATGAGACCCAGCTGCCAACGCGATACGTCTACCTTTGTGAGGCGCTCAAGGGGCTTCTTACCGATTGGATGACCGTTAACCAGTCGCTTGAAGCGGCCCTCGGCATCCTTGGCATTGGCGGGGGACTTCGCGACGCGGTTGTGCTCGACGTAGAGCGCGCAGGCCTCGGCGACGGTAACTTTTTTGTGGCTTACGCCCATGCCGAGAGAGTGAAACCATTTGCGGGCGGCTTCTGCGGCCTCATCGAATTCGGCAAAGCGCCCAAGGGATGTTTCGCGACGCTTCTCTGTTACTGGGTCTCGCCATCTAGCACACCAGACTCCCTCAGCCCCTGTCTTTTTCCGGTACCCGAGAGAGCCGCCCACCTCCAGCCTTGTCCAGTAGGGGGCGTGCCTAACCGCGAGTTTGGCTCTGCTCGTCTTTGAGCGGATGTCTGTTGCCATAGGTGCCCCAAAAGTGCCTCAAATTGCCTCAAAAGTGCCCCAAAACATAATGGACCATATTGGACTAAAGAGAGCTCCAGTGAAACAAAATCAATGTGTTACGGGATGACATGAGACAACAATGGAGTAACTTATCTGCCCTCCGAAGGCAGGGGTCGGACGTTCGAATCGTCTCGGGCGCGCCAGACAACGCCGGGTGGTTGCGGCAAAAAATGCCTCCAACCGTCGTATGAGCGTGGCTCCGCTCGGGG
>Ga0214917_10003477_pt1 | contig 18146 bp, 20 predicted proteins | sample LL_1208_BB_MetaG_FD_177983 | JGI IMG/M metagenome (GOLD analysis project Ga0214917, IMG submission 177983) | Freshwater microbial communities from Lake Lanier, Atlanta, Georgia, United States - LL_1208_BB | ecosystem: Environmental > Aquatic > Freshwater > Lake | place: USA: Georgia | collected...
CTGGCCGTAGCGGGCCAGATAGGCGCTGCTGCGCTGTTCCACCGCCGCGGCGATCCGCTGGCGCAACTCCTCGGCAGCCGCCGGATCCTGCGCCGCCAGATCCGCCAGGGCCGCCTCCACCGTGGCGGCTTCGTGCAGGGCCTTCAGCTGGCCATGGGGCAGCCCCTGCAGGGCCGCCAGGGCGGTGAGCACCTCGGCCCGTCCATCGGCCAGGTGGTGATGGGTGTGGAAGATGCCGCCCGCCAGCTTGATCAACTTGCCCTGATAGCCGAACACCAGAAGCCGCCGCACCCCTAGCTCGGCGGCGGCCACCAGCAGCGGGCCGATCCAGTTGCCGCCCTTGAGCAGCAGCTCCGCCGGCAGTCCCAGCCGGGGCGCCAGATCCAGACCGTTCTCGCCGATCACCAGCACCAGATCACCGCCGAAACCGGGCGTCGCTGCCCGGCGCTCCAGCTCAGCGCGGGCCTCGGCCAGCTGATCCGGGGCGGCACTGCGCTGCACCAGGGCCTGGGTGCCGATCAGGGCCAGGCCATCCACCACCCCGAAGGCCGCATTGCTGGTGCGCTCCGCCAGGCGACGGCCGCGGGGAAAGATCAGCCGCAACTGCAGGCTGTAGCCCTCGGGCAGCAGCGGCAGCAGGTTGGCCTCCAGCAGCGCCCGGGCGTAGGCAGACACGCAGAGGGCCCGTGAATCGGCATGCACGCCCGCCCCCTCACCGGCCTCCAGCAGCAGCCAGGGCTCCGGGGCTGCCGGACCAAGGGGAGTCCAGGCCGCCTCCACCCAGACCACCAGGCCGCGGGTGAGGTCAAGGCCATCGCCGGGCTCGCAGCGGGCCACCGCCAGGGCGCGGCCCTCCCCCAGGGGCGCCGCCGCCACCACCGGCACCAGCTCTGGCACCAGCCCCGGGGTGGCTGGATCGAGCTGCAGCGGCTGCTCAGACTGGAACGGATCGCCCCGCAACTGACCCAGGGCCGCCCGGGCGGCGGCCGCCACCCACACCGGCAGCGTGTAGCCCGACTCAGCCATGGACGCAGCGCAGGGGGACCGTCATGGCAGGCAGCTGAACACCGTTTTTTATGGTGGTCGATTGCGCCACCGCGGCCACCGCCCGCCCCCTACCCATGCAGGACAAGCTCACTCTGATGATCCCCGGCCCCACCCCGGTGCCGGAAACGGTCCTGCAGGCCATGGGTCGCCATCCGATCGGCCACCGCAGCGCCGATTTCCAGAAGATCGTGCGGCGCACCACCGAACAGCTGCAGTGGCTGCACCAGACCAGCAACGACGTGCTGGTGATCACCGGCAGCGGCACCGCCGCCATGGAAGCCGGGATCATCAACGTGCTGAGCAAGGGCGACAAGGTGCTCTGCGGTGACAACGGCAAGTTCGGTGAGCGCTGGGTGAAAGTGGCCCAGGCCTATGGCCTGGATGTGGAGGTGATCAAGGCCGAGTGGGGCCAGCCCCTGGATCCCGAGGCCTTCCGCGCCGCCCTCGAGGCCGACACGGCCAAGGCGATCAAGGCGGTGATCCTCACCCACTCGGAAACCTCCACCGGGGTGATCAACGACCTGCAGGCGATCGCCAGCCACGTGCGTGCCCACGGCACCGCGCTCACGATTGCCGACTGTGTGACCAGCCTCGGCGCCTGCAACGTGCCGATGGATGCCTGGGGGATCGACGTGATCGGCTCCGGCTCCCAGAAGGGCTACATGATGCCGCCGGGCCTGGCCTTCGTGGCCATGAGCGATCGGGCCTGGAGCGCCTACGGCCGTTCCGACCTGCCGAAGTTCTATCTGGATCTGGGCAAATACCGGAAGTCGGCCCATGCCGACAGCAACCCCTTCACCCCGGCGATCAACCTCTACTTCGCCCTGGAGGCGGCGCTGGGGATGATGCAGAAGGAGGGTCTTGAGGCGATCTTCTGCCGCCATGCCCGCCACCGCGCCGCCGCCCAGGCGGGCATGCAGGCCATCGGCCTGCCGCTGTATGCCGCCGCGGGCCACGGCAGCCCGGCCATCACCGCCGTGGCCCCCGAGGGCATCGACGCCGAGGCGATGCGCAAGGCCGTGAAGGAGCGCTTCGACATCCTGCTGGCCGGCGGCCAGGACCACCTCAAGGGTAAGGTGTTTCGCATCGGTCACCTGGGCTTCGTCTGCGATCGCGACGTGCTCACTGCCGTGGCCGCGATCGAGGCCACCCTGCAGGGGCTGGGGCTGCACAAGGGCACCATGGGAGCGGGCGTGGCCGCAGCAGCTGCAGCCCTGGCCGGCTGACCTGGCGCCGCCCAGGCCTGAACCCCCCTTCAGGCCTGGGCCCTGCTACGTTGCAACCAACACCTCGCGGGTGTAATTCAGTGGTAGAATGTCAGCTTCCCAAGCTGAACGTCGCCGGTTCGAGTCCGGTCACCCGCTTGAAAACCTGGATCTTCGCCTAAAGCGTGGGCCGTAACCTCGAGAGCTTCAGCGGTGCACTCTCGGTTCAGGCCCGGGGCTTGATCACCTGAAGCACCTGGGGGCCCACACCACCGGCCCGGCGTTCGCAATCCAGTGCCAGCAGGATCAGCCGCGCCGACTCGGCCAGATCGCCCTGGGAAGCTGCATGTTCGGCTTTGGCCTCATGGGCGGCAGCCTGTCGCTTGAGATCGGCGCGGCGATCTACGGCAGCAGCAGAACCGACGAGAACCGAACCCATCACAGACACCATCTGAGAACCAGCTGCGAACAGGTTGTCTGTCCGCTGTCTTCCATGAATGTCGCGATGATGCTAGTGGATGACAGACAGACCACGAGCTGTGATGGAATCCACATCGGTTTCTGGGCTGGGAACCATCAGTATTCAGGTTCCGGGTTCTTCCCGATTACCGCCAAGGTCTGCAATCTGAGCCCGCAACTGGTCGATGCGCTGGCAATCGCCGCGGGTGATGGCAACGGCGAGGGCGAACTCAAGTTTCTCGAGTTGATGGCCGCCCTCGGCATAGGCGCTCTTCTGGGGCTGATTCGCACAGGAGCGAGCGCTTGGGGTGGGGCGCTGGCTGTGGTGGTTGGCCATGGGGCACTTTCTTCCCATTCTGTCACCTTTGGCCAGGGGTCAAGCCGCCATAGGCGGCACCGCGTCAGCGTCCTCCGACTGATCCAGCAGCGCACGGCAGTCGGCCAGCAACACCTCAACGCTCTCCAGGCAGCGCAGTTCGTCCGCGTCGGGCTCGGGGGTGCCGCTGAGTCGCTCCAGCTGCAGCTCCAGCGCTCCCAACCGCTGCTCCAACTTCACCAGGCGGTGCGAGAGAGCCGCCACGGTCTGGGCGAGATCCTCCGTGGTGCGAGTGATCCGGAACGACACCGACTGGCCTGACATCGCTGCACTGCAACTGGCCCGATCAGACCACAGAACCTCCACCTGCTCAAGCCCTCGGCCTCAGACTGAACACTCGCTTGGGCTCCAGGGCCGATGCCGTCACCCCTGAACCTCTTGATCTATCTCCTGGCCGGCGTGGGGGGTGGACTGCTGGCCCTGCGAACGGGCATTCCCGCCGCTCCGCTGGCGGGGGCGCTGCTGGGTGCGGGGCTCGTGAGCATGACCGGCAAGCTGGAGGCGGCGCAGTGGCCCCTGGGGACGCGCACGCTGCTGGAGATCGCCATCGGCACCGTGATCGGCACCAGCCTCACCAGCACAGCTCTGTCTGAACTGCGGCAGCTGTGGCGGCCCGCCCTGCTGATCACCATCACCCTGGTGCTGACGGGACTGGTGGTGGGCCTGTGGTGCAGCCGCCTGCTGGGCATCGACCCCGTGGTGGCCTTGCTCGGGGCTGCCCCCGGCGGCATCAGCGGCATGAGCCTGGTGGGGGCTGAGTTCGGCGTGGGAGCGGCCGTGGCCACGCTGCACGCGGTGCGGCTGATCACGGTGCTGCTGGTGCTGCCGATCACCGTGCGCCTGGTGCTCGGCGCCAAGGGGCCCTGAGCCACCGGCCCTGGATCCAGGCCACCGGCGTCGATACGGTGGTGCCGCCGGACTCGATCGCCATGGCTGCAACCACCACCCTTCGCGTGCTGACCAGGCGCCTGGCAGCCGTTTTGCCCGTGGCCCTGATCGGGCTGAGTGGCCTGGGGAGCCCTGGCCGAGCCGCCGATGCCACCAGCACAGCGGGAGGCAAGGGCGCCCAGGTGTACTGCTTCATGCGCAGTGCGGGCAACAGCCACGACGTGAGCTGGAACGCCGCCTACGCATTGATCAAGCGCCAGAGCGCCAGCATGTTCAAGACGTCCCCGGAACATGCCGCTGTGATGATCACAGAGGCCGTGGTGCAGAACCCGGGCAGCTTCCCCGATTGCGGGCGCTACCTGGGCAGCCTGTTTGAGAAGGCCGCCGCCCGCGATGCAGCGGCTGGCGCAGCTCCCAGCCCCAGCACCACCACCAGCCCAGCCGGTGGTGCTGGCTCCGGCAGTGCGCCCCAGCGCACTGACCGCTACGCCTACTGACGCTGGTGCCGCCTCTGTCCTCCAGCTTTGGCCGCGCCGCTCTGGCCGGTCTGCTGTTGCTGCTGGCGAGCGGCTGCCAACCAGCGGCCGATCCCCAGAACAGCGGGCCCAGCCCCGACGACTGCCTGCGGAACGTGAGCATGGATCAACTGCCCCAGGCCCTTGAGCGCTGCAACGCCGTGGTGCAGGCCTTCCCCGCAAACCCACAACCCCGCAATGAACGGGCCTTGCTCCACAGCCTGGCGGGGGATCAGCAGGCATCCTGCCGCGATAGCCAGGCGGCGGCAGCTCTGCTGCAGCCCTGGAGGAGCCGCCACAGCGTGGATCCCGTGCTGGTGGAGGAGATCAACCTGCGCCGGCGCAGCTGTGCGGCCCTCACCACTCCGCGAGCAACTGGCGCACCATCTGGGGCAAGGCCTGGCGCTGCAGAGCGGTAGAGCGCCGCGGCAACAGCAGCGCAATCCGCTGGGCCTTGCTGGCAATCAGGCCATCCACCAGCTGATCGGCCACGCCGAGCTGCAACCAGTGGCAGTGGAGGCTGCCCTGCATGCCGATGCGATGGCAGCGGTCCTCCGCCTGCTCGGCATCCCCCGGGGTCCAGGGGCGATCCAGGAGCACCACATGTCTGGCGCGGTGCAGGGTGAAGCCAAGGCCACCCGCTCCATAGGTGCTGATCAACAACTGTTCGGCGCCGGCCTGAAAGCGATCCACCACCCGCTGGCGCTCGGGGGGTGGCAGCTCGCCGGTGAGCAGCGATCCCCCCAGCCGAGCCTGCAACAGCTTGGCAACGGCGAGATAGGTGCAGAACACCAACACCGACTCCCCCTGGCGCAGCAACGGGCTCACCAGGGCCGCCGCCGCGGGCAGTTTGTACTCCGCTCCGATCTGCCGCAGCGCCGTGAACACGGCCAGGGCCTCGGCATCGCGGCGCACCTCACCGGCGGCCGCTCGGCGGCGGTACTCGTCCACCGTCAGCTGCAGGCGATGCTGAAACCCCTGGGCCTCCGCCTGGGCCAGCTCCACCGGCAGCAGGTGGCGCTGCTTGGGGGGCAGGTCGAGGCAGTCGGCCTTGCGCCGGTGCAGCAACAGCGGCCGGGTGAAGCGATGCAACTCCTCGAGATGGGTGGCGCCAACGGCCTGCCAGTGCCGCACGCCCCCCGGCTGCTCACGCCAGTGGCCCTGGCAGTAGCGCTCCTCAAAGGCCCGCTGATCACGCGCCAGCGGATGGCCAATGGCCGCCAGCAGCGGAAACAACTGGGACGGCCGGCCGTTCTTCATCGGCGTGCCGCTCAGCAGCCAGACGGCCCGCAGGCGTGGATGGCGGGCCAGGCGCAGGAAGGCCTGGGTGCGGGCAGCGGAGAGGTTCTGGGCGTAGTGCGCCTCGTCGGCGATCAACACCGTGCCCGCGGGAGGAAGGTCGTTGGGGAGGCGCGCCCAGCTGAGCAGCTCCAGCTGCAGGCCCAGGGCCGCCCCCTCCTGACGCCAGTGACCATGCAGCCCGGCGGGGGCGATCACCGCGATGCGGCAGTCGGCAGCGCGCACCAGGGCCCTGGCGGCGGCCAGGGCGGTGAGGGTCTTGCCCAGACCCATCGCATCCGCCAGCAGGGCACCACGACGGGCCAGCAGCCAACGCACGGCGGCCCGCTGGTGGGCGAACAGTTGCCGCCCATCCGGCAATGGCGCCTCCAGCGCAGCGCTGCGGACCAGCTCGCGATGGGGCGGCAGGGGCGGCAGCGGATGGGCGAGCCAGTCGAACCAGCGCCGGAGCTCTGGATCGATCGCAAAGCGACTGCCGAAACGACTGGAGAGGACCACGGCCGCCTCCAGCGGGAATTCCCAGCAGCCTTGGCGCGAACGCCAATGGCCCCGGGGCCGCACGGAGCGCAGCTGCGCCTGGGTGACGGCATCGAAGGGCAGCACCACCTCGATGGTTCCCGCCCGCCCGAGGCGCATCTGGCAACGGGGGGGCACAGCGCTCAGGGCAGCGACTCCAGGCAGGGAGGCTGCAGGCTACCCAGCGGAACAGGGGCGAAGTTGAGCCAAAATCCCCAACGGGCGGCCAAGTTCCACAAAAAGCATCAGCCGACACATTGACAGACCAGTGACTGCCGGCAGACTCGTGGCAACCGATTGGATCGGATGCACGCCAGGGATGCGGTGTTCCTTGAGGATCTGTGCCCCAAACTTCACGTGCGGCGTTGGAGAAAAACGCTCCACACTTTCACCGATCAGTGCTGTATTTACTGCGGCAATCGATCCGAATCCATTGATCATGTCCACCCCCAGAGCCGCGGCGGCCTGAGCACCACCGAAAACTGTGTGCCGGCCTGCCTGGCCTGCAATGGCCACAAGGGGGACGCCGATGCCTTCGAGTGGTACAGGCGGCAACGCTTCTACGACCCCCGCCGCGCCATGGCCCTGCGGGCCTGGACCGCCGGCGATCTGCGGCTGGCCACAAAGTTGCTGCAATGGGCAGCGCCAAACGAGGCCAGCAGGCCACACCACAACCCGCAGCTACAGGCGGCCTGAACACAGCCCTCACCAGACCCGGCAGGCGGCCGCCCCGTTGTGGCGCTGGCAGATGTCGGCCTGGTGGGCCGGCTGCTCCGGAGCCAGCAGGGCCGCCGCCACCAGCAGGCCCAGCACAAGCGGCAGCACGGCCGGAGCGGCCTGGGTGAGGCCAGGGCTGGCCACCAGGACCCCGGATGGCGGCGACAGGAGCGGCAGCGCGGCACGGGCCGGGAGAGGAGTAGAGAAGCAGGACGCGGCCATCAGCCTGGATCGCGATAACTGATACAGGTGTACTCATGACCTGCTGGGCTGTCAACCCGCCCGCCCGGGTGCTGGTGGTGGGCGGTGGCTACACCGGCCAGCGCTTCGCCGCCGCCGCCGCCGCCCTGGGCGCCAGGGTGTGGCTCACCCACCGCGGCCTGACCCCACCCGAGTCGGGCCCAGCCACCGGCTTGCCATGGCTGCGTTTTGATCCGGACAACGGCCATGGGCTGGAGCTGCCAGAGGGGATCACCCAGGTGCTGGTGACGATCCCCCCCGACAGTGGCGGCAGCGACGTGGCCCTGGAGCAGCTGCTGGATCCCCTGCGCCGGCAGGCGATCACCTGGCTGGGCTACCTCTCCACCACCGGGGTGTATGGCGATGCCCAGGGAGGCTGGGTGGACGAGACCAGCGCCACAGAACCCAACCTGCGCCGCAGCCAGGCACGGCTGCGCTGCGAGCGGGCCTGGCTGAGCAGTGGACTGCCGGCGCAGAGCTTCCGCCTGCCGGCCATCTATGGCCCTGGACGCTGCCCCTTTCAGCAGCTGCAGGCAGGAACGGCCCGGCTGGTGCACAAGCCGGGTCAGGTGTTCTGCCGCATCCACGTGGACGACATCGTGGGGACCCTGCTCCACTGCCTGCAGCTGCCCGCCGCAAGGCGGCCTGCACTCCTGAACGTGAGCGACGACTGCCCCTGCCCGTCGAGCGAAACCCTGGGCTACGCCGCCCACCTGTTGGGCTGCAAGCTGCCGCCGCTGCAGCGCTACGCCGACATCGCCGGCCAGATGAGCCCGATGGCCCTGAGCTTCTGGGCCGACAACCGCCGCGTCAGCAACAGACGGCTCTGCCATGAGCTGGGCTACCAGCTGCGCTACCCCAGCTACCGCGAGGGCTTTGCGGCCAGCCTGCAGGAGGAACGCCAGGCCGCCGGGAGGGCCGCAGGCTCCTAGCGGGCCGTCCCGGCCGGGGGCCCGGGGGCCTGATCCGGATCGGGCACAAACGGCACGCCAACATCGTGGAGCACCCGATCCCAGTGCAGCTCCAACCAGCCGTTGCGCACCCCGGTCACCAGACCAAACACGATCCCCATCAGCAGCAACCAGCGCACCATGCCCACCCCGGCCAGTGAAGCCAACGCTAGGCACCGGCGCCTGGCCATCTCCCTGGGGGATCCCGCCGGCATCGGTGCCGAGGTGACCCTCAAGGCCCTGGCTCACTGGCCGGCAGATCAAGCACCGCCGCTGCTGGTGGGCTGCCGCCGCTGGCTCGAAACCTGCCACCGGCAGCTGCGCGAACGCAGCGGGGAGCCCCTGGCGGATCCAGCCGCCCTGGAGGTGCTGGATCTGCCACTGCCTGCGCCGGTCCACCCGGGCCAGGCAAGCGCCGCCAGTGGTGAGGCCAGTTTTCAATGGCTCTCAGCGGCGGTGGAGCTGGTGCAGCAGGGGCATTGCCATGCCCTCACCACCGCGCCGATCGCCAAGCACGCCTGGCATGCCGCGGGCCATGGCTATCCAGGACAGACCGAGCGGCTGGCGGAACTGACGGGCACCCAGGAGGCCTCGATGCTGTTCACCGCCCGCGCCCCCGGCGGGGGCTGGCGGCTCAACACCCTGCTGGCCACCACCCACATCCCCCTGGCCGCCGTTCCCGCGGCCCTCACCCCCGAACGGGTGCGCCACAAACTCAACACCCTGCTGGCCTTCTGCCGGCGTTTCCGGGAGCGGCCCCGGCTGGCGGTGGCGGGACTGAACCCCCATGCGGGCGAAGCAGGCCAGCTGGGCCACGAGGAGCAGGCGTGGTTGATCCCGCTGCTGGAGGCCTGGCGGCGCGAGCACCCAGAGGTGGAGCTGGTGGGTCCATTACCGCCAGACACCTGCTGGATGGAGGCGGGCCGGGCCTGGCAGGGAGCGGACAGCCACGGGGCGGCCGATGGCTATCTGGCCCTGTATCACGATCAGGGCTTGATTCCCGTGAAGCTGCTGGCCTTCGACCAGGCGGTGAACACCAGTCTGGGGCTGCCCTTCCTGCGCACCTCTCCCGATCACGGCACCGGGTTCGACATTGCCGGCGAGGGCATCGCCAGGGCGGCCAGCATGGCCGCGGCCCTGGCCACCGCCTGGGAGCTGGGCTGAAGGGGAACCGCCGTGATCAGCCCGGCTTGACGCGCATCAGCACCTGGCCGAATTCCACCGGCGTGCCGTTCTCCACCAGGATCTCCACCACCTCGCCACTCACCTCGGCTTCCAGCTCGTTCATCAGCTTCATGGCCTCGAGGATGCAGATCGTCTGACCCGCTTTGATCCTCGCCCCCAGCTCCACAAAGGCGGATTCACCCGGGGCCGGCGAGCGGTAGAAGGTAGCCACCATCGGTGCGGTGATCTCCACCAGGTCGCTGCGGACCGCAGGGGCAGGGGGTGGAGCGGTGGAGGGGGCCACCGGGGCCGACCCCGCGGCCGGGAGCACGGGAGCTGGCACTGCGGCTGTGGCGGCCTGCATCACCACCTGGGGCTGGGCCGCCGGCAGGTTGCGGCGCAGTTCGAGGCGGAAATCATCGCCTTCGAGCTTGAGCTCCTGGATATCGCTCTCACCCAGCAGGGTGATCAGCTCACGAAGCTGGTTGTGGTCGAGCTGCATGGCGATCAGTTCTCCCGGCCGAGATAGCTGTCGGTGCGGGTGTCGATCTTGATCTTCTCGCCGATCGACAGGAACAGGGGCACCATCACCTGGGCCCCGGTCTCCACGATGGCGGGCTTGGTGCCGCCGGTGGCGGTGTCGCCCTTGACGCCCGGATCGGTCTGGGTGATCTCCAGCACCACGGAGTTGGGCAGTTCCACCTCCAGGGGCTTGCCGTTCCAGTAGACAACGCTCACCTCCATGCCTTCCTTGAGGTATTTGCGGGTCTCGCCGATCTGCTTGGCGGTGAGGCGGGTCTCCTCGTAGGAGGCCATGTCCATGAAGACGTAGTCGTCGCCCTCCATGTAGGTGTGCTGGAGCGTGGCCTTCTCCAGCACCGCCTGGGGCATGGTCTCGCCGGCCCGGAAGGTTTTTTCCACCACGTTGCCGCTCTGCACCGCCTTGAGCTTGGTGCGCACGAAGGCCGAACCCTTGCCGGGCTTCACGTGCAGGAACTCCACGACGCGCCACACCTGGCCGTCCAGCTCAATGGTGGTGCCGGTGCGAAAGTCGTTGCTCGAGATCATTCCGGCAGAACGTGATGGCCGGATTGTACGGCTGTGCCAGAGTCCGGGCAGAGACAAGGCTGCAGCATGGTTCCGGCTCAGGCACTGGCGTTGAGGTGGGCCCGGGCGAGCCGCTGCTGCCTGGCCCTGGTCGCGAGCATCTGCCTGGCCACGGGCCTCTGGGCCGCACCGGTGAGGGCTGCCCTGCCCCCTGGCAACGCCGTCACCGACCCGGCCGCGATCCTGCGCGATGCCCTGCCGATTCAGCAGAACGATCTTCAGGAGCTGCAACATCGGCTGGAGAGCACCAGCGATGACCTGCGGGCCAAGCGCTGGACGGCCCTGGCCAGCACCGTCCAGCGCAGCCAGTCGCTGCTGAACATCCGCCGCAGCGCCATCCTCAGCAGCCTGCCGGCGGGGGATGTCAGTCGGGGCACGCAGCTGCTGGATCAACTGGAGCAGCAGCTCCAGACCCTGGCGGCCTCCAGCAGCGCCCAAAACCGCGACGCCTTCCTGGCCGACCGCCGTGCCGCCCTGACCAGCGTGGGGGAGCTGGAGGCCCTGCTGGTGGGCGACTTCCCCTTTGAGATCCCCGCGGAGTTCGCGGAGCTCCCGCGGCTGCTGGGCCGGGCCACCGTCCAGATCACCACCACCAAGGGGCCCCTCACCGCCGTGGTGGACGGCTACAACGCACCCCTCACCGCCGGGGCCTTCGTGGATCTGGTGCAGAGGGGCTTCTACGACGGCCTGCCCTTCACCCGCGCCGAGGATTTCTACGTGCTGCAGACCGGCGATCCCAAGGGACCTGACAGCGGCTACATCGACCCCAAGACCAAGCTGGAGCGCCCTGTGCCCCTGGAGATCCGGGTGCCGGGCCAGCAGGCCCCCTTCTACAACCAGACCTTCGAGGATCTGGGACTGTTCAAGGCCACGCCGGTGCTGCCCTTCGCCACCCTGGGCACCCTGGGGTGGGCCCACTCCGACGAAGCCCTCGACGATGGCTCCTCGCAGTTCTTCTTCTTTCTCTATGAGGCCGAACTCACGCCGGCCGGCCTGAACCTGGTGGATGGCCGCTACGGCGCCTTTGGCTACGTGGTGGACGGGTTCGACGTGCTCGAGCAACTGGGGGTGGACGACGCCATCGTGAAGGCAACGGTGATCGAGGGCAGCGAGAACCTCAGGCCCCACGCCTGATCTGAGGCCATGAACCACCCCGGCGAGCGGCTCGCGGATCTGGGGGAGTGGGAACTGCTGCGGCGCCTGGCCGCCTTTGCACCTGCGGGCCAGTTCGATGACGACGCCGCCCTGCTCAACGAGCGCGAGGGACGCACCCTGGTGGTGAACACCGATGTGCTGGTGGAGGGCCTGCACTTCAGCGACGCCACCATGACGCCGGCCGATCTGGGCTGGCGGGCTGCCGCGGCCAACCTCTCGGACCTGGCGGCCATGGGCTGCCGCTCGGTGGTGGGGCTCACCGTGGGCCTGGTAGCACCGGCGTCCACCCCCTGGCGCTGGGTGGAACAGGTGTATGTGGGGTTGGATGAGGCCCTGCAGCGCTATGGCGGCACCCTGCTGGGGGGCGACTGCAGCGGCGGCGCGCAGCGGCTGCTGGCCCTCACCGCCCTGGGCCACCTGGGCCATGGCCCCATCCGCAGGAGCAGCGGGCGGCCGGGCGACCTGCTGGTGAGCACGGGCCCCCATGGCCTGAGCCGCCTGGGGTTGGCCCTGCTGCTGGGGGAATTGGCCCCGGAGGCCGTGAGTCAGGCCCTGAGGGCCCGGGCGATCGAGGCCCACCGCCGCCCCCTGCCGCGCCTCGATGCGGTGGGGGCCCTGATCCAGAGCCAGCCCCCAGGCCACACCTGGCGGGTGGCCGGCACCGACAGCAGCGATGGCCTGGTGGCCGCGGTGGCGGGCATTGCCAGGGCCAGCGGCTGCCAGGCCCTGCTGGATCACGCTGCCCTCCCCCTGGACGCCGAGCTGGCCGGGTTGCCCCAGGGCGAAGCGTGGTGCCTGGCCGGCGGCGAAGACTTTGAACTCGTGCTGGCCCTGGATCCCGGCTGGGCCAAGGCCCTGGTGGCCGCCCTGCCTGGAGCGACCTTGCTGGGCACCCTGGCAGCTGGGCAGGGTGTGGCCTGGCGCCAGGGCGACCGGCCTTTTCCAAGCTGCTGCGCCGGCTTCACCCACTTCCGTTAAGGGCCACAAAAAAGCCGCCCCGCAGGGCGGCTTCAGCTCAGTAGCCGGTCAGCTCACTTCCAATTCTTGGCAACGATCTCGGCCAGGTCCACCACACGCTGGCTGTAGCCCCACTCGTTGTCGTACCAGCAAACGATCTTGACCATGTTGCCGCCCATCACCAGGGTGAGATCGGCATCAACGATGGTGCTCTCATCGGTGCCGGCGTGATCGCTCGACACCAGCGGCAGATCGCAGTACTTGATGATGCCCTTCATGCCGTTCTCGGAGGCGGCCTTCAGCACGGCATTCACTTCCTCAGCGCTGGTGTCGCGACCAGTTTCGAACACCATGTCGCAGACCGACACGTTGGGGGTGGGCACCCGCAGGGCGATGCCGCTCAACTTGCCCTTCACCTCGGGGTACACCAGGGCCACGGCCTTGGCGGCGCCAGTGCTGGTGGGCACGATGTTCACGGCGGCGGCGCGGGCGCGGCGCAGGTCGCGGTGGGCGGCATCGAGGATGCGCTGGTCACCCGTGTAGCTGTGGGTGGTGGTCATCGTGCCCTTGACGATGCCGAAGGCTTGATCGATCGTTTTCACGATCGGCGCCATGCAGTTGGTGGTGCAGCTGGCGTTAGAGAGGATGTCCCAATCTTCGTGGCGGTATTGATCGGCGTTCACGCCCACCACAAAGGTGCCCACCTTGGCGCCCTTTCCGGGAGCGGTGAGGATCACCTTCTTGGCACCGGACTCAAAATGCTTGCTCGCGCCCACGTCGTCGTTGAAAACGCCGGTGGATTCGATCACCAAGTCGACGCCCCACTCTTTCCAGGGCAGGTTGGCTGGGTTGCGGTCATAGAAGGTCTTGATCGTCTTGCCGTTGATGACGATCGTGTCCTCGGTGGTGCTGACCTCTGCGTTGCGCAGGGGACCCAGCATCGAGTCGTACTTGAGCAGGTGGGCGTTGGTGTTGGTGTCACCGGAGCCATTGATGCCCACCACCTCGATACCGGTGTTTGCCCCACGGCTCAGCCAGCAGCGCATGAAGTTGCGTCCGATTCGGCCAAATCCATTGATCGCAACGCGCAGGGTCATGGCAGAAAGCGGGAGAAACCGCCAGGAGATGGGGATTTGGCTGCCGATCATACAGAGATCACCCGGCCGAGCCCTTAGGGGGCCGAGGCCAACGGCAGCGGCAGACAAGCGGGAGCTCCCGGCTTAGTTTCGGTGCAGGTTTGGAGAAGCCCTTGGCCCAGCAGCTCGATCGCCATCAACCTCTCCACTTCATCGGGGTTGGTGGGATCGGCATGTCGGCCATCGCCGGGATCCTGGCGGACCGGGGCTTTGCCGTGAGCGGCTCTGACCCCCGCGACAACGCCGTGTTGCAGGACCTGCGCGGACGCGGGGTGCGCGTCTTTCGCGAGCAGAGCGCCAGCACCATCGCCGCCATCCGCAGCGGCACCTCCCATGCCCCCGTGGTGGTGGTGAGCTCGGCGGTGCCTGAGTCCAACCCGGAACTGCAGGAGGCACGCCGCATCGGCCTGGACATCCGCCACCGCTCCGATCTGCTGGCTTCACTGATCGCGACCCAGACATCGATCGCCGTGGCAGGCAGCCACGGCAAAACCACCACCAGCACCCTGCTGGCGAGCCTGCTGTACGCCACCGACCACGACCCCACTGCCGTGATCGGCGGCATCGTGCCGGCCTTCGGCAGCAACGGCCGCAACGGCGATGGCCAACTGCTGGTGGCGGAAGCCGACGAATCCGATGGCTCCCTGGTGAAGTTCGAGGCCACCCTCGGGGTGATCACCAACCTGGAGCTGGATCACACCGATCACTACCCCAACCTCGACGCGCTGATCGCCACGCTGCAGCGCTTCGCCCGTGGCTGCCAGAACGTGCTGGCCAACCGCGACTGTCCGGTGCTGCGGCAGCACTTCCAGGCCCAGGCCTGGTGGTCGGTGCAGAGCTGCGATGACGTCCAGTTCGCCGCCTTGCCGCTGGAGCTCAATGGCGACAGCACCCTGGCGGCCTTCTATGAGAACGGGGTGCAGCTGGGCACATTCACACTGCCGCTGCCGGGCCTGCACAACCTCAGCAACGCCACGGCGGCCCTGGCGGCCTGCCGTCTCCAGGGTGTGGCCTTCGAGGTGTTGCGCCAGGCGGTGGAATCCCTGCAGGCGCCGGGCCGCCGTTTCGACTACCGCGGCACCTGGCGTGGCCGGCAGGTGGTGGACGACTATGCCCATCACCCCAGCGAGGTGGATGCCACCCTCGCCATGGCGCGGCTGATGGTGAGCAGTGGCCGCAGCCCCCTGCCTGCCTCGCCCCAGCGTCTGCTGGCGGTGTTCCAGCCCCACCGTTACAGCCGCACCGCCGAGTTTCTGGACGCCTTCGCCCAGGCCCTCAGCCAGGCCGATGCGGTGGTGCTGGCGCCGCTCTATGCAGCCGGCGAAACTCCGATGGCGGGCATCTCCAGCGCTGCTCTGGCGGCGGCGATTCAGCGGATTCGGCCGGAGCTGCAGGTGGAGGTGAGTGACAGCCTGGAGGAACTCACCGAGGCGGTGGCCCTCCACAGCCGCGCCGGCGACCTGGTGCTGGCCATGGGGGCCGGCGATGTGAATGGCCTCTGGGGCCGGCTGGAGCAACGGCAGCCGTGCGACCCGGCCCTGCCCCTGGCGGCCTGAACCATGGCGGGCGCAGCCGTGCCACTGGGACTGCGCCGGGCCATCGCCCTGGCCGACTTCACCACCTGGAAGGTGGGAGGACCAGCCCAGTGGTTCGGCGAGCCCGACAGCGTTGAGCAGGTGATGGCCCTGATCCAGTGGGCCAGCCACGAGGGGCTGGAGCTGCGGGTGATCGGGGCGGGCTCCAACCTGCTGGTGAGCGATGCCGGCCTGGAGGGATTGACCCTCTGCCAGCGGCGGCTGCAGGGCGCGGTGCTGGATGGGACCAGCGGCCTGGTGGAGGCCCAGGCCGGCGAGCCCATTCCCACCCTGGCCCGTCGTGCCGCCCGGGCCGGCCTCAGTGGCCTGGAGTGGTCGGTGGGGATCCCGGGCACCGTGGGGGGGGCGGTGGTGATGAACGCAGGCGCCCAGGGGGGCTGCGTGGCCGACAGCCTGGTGAGCGTGACCGTGGTGGATCCCGCCAGGGGCACCGAGCCCTTCGTGGTGGAGGCGGCCGACCTGGCCTTCGCCTACCGCCACAGCCGCCTGCAGCAGGAGCCGCTGGTGGTGCTCTCCGCCCGGTTCCAGCTGGAGCCCGGCCACTACCCGGCCCGGGTGGGCGAGCGCACAAGCGCCAACCTGCACAGCCGCACCAGCACCCAGCCCTATCAACAGCCCAGCTGCGGCAGCGTGTTCCGCAACCCGGAACCCCGGAAGGCGGGCCAGCTGATCGAGGCGCTCGGACTCAAAGGGCTGAGCATTGGCGGGGCCCAGGTGTCGCCGCTGCACGCCAACTTCATCGTGAACACGGGCGGGGCCACCGCCGCCCAGATCGACCAGCTGATCGCCGAGGTGCAGCGCCGCGTGGTCGCAGCCCATGGCATCGTCCTGCATCCCGAGGTGCAGCGCCTGGGCCGCTTCGAGGGTCTGGCCCTGGCGGCCTGAGGTCAGCGCAGGCTGCCGGTTTAGCCTGCGCCCACCTGATCAGCACTGGCATGGCCGGCTTCGGACTCCCCAACTTCGGCCAGCTCACCGAGGCCTTCAAGAAGGCCCAGCAGATCCAGCAGGACGCGGCCAAGCTGCAGGAGGAACTGGACGGGATGGAGCTGGAGGGCAGCAGCAGCTGCGGCCGTGCCAGCGTGTGGCTCTCCGGCAACCAGCAACCCCTGAAGGTGCGCCTGGCTCCGGAGCTGCTGGCAGAGGGCGCCGCCGCCAGCGAGACGGCCACCCTGGAGGCCCTCAAGGCCGCCTACGAGCGCTCCACCAGCACCATGAAGGAGCGCATGGAGGAACTCACCGGCGGGCTCAACCTGAACCTGCCTGGCCTGGGCTGAGGCCGGGTTGCGGCTGATCTGGGCTGGGCCTGGGCTTGAAGCCTCACTCCTCAGCGGTTTCGCTCTGGCGCAGGCGCCGCCGGGAGGGTTGGCGCAGGCGCTGATCCAGCTGCGGCTCCCGGCGGCTGCCCCGCTGCCTGATGCCGAGATCAGCGCGCTCCCGGGTTGGGGCCGCCTGGGCCAGGGCCGTCTCCAGGCATTGCAGATAGAGGGGATAGCGATCCCAGGCCTCACCCACAGCACAGCCGGGATCCCCCTGGTGCAGGCAATTCTTGAAACGGCACCCCCCCCCGGCCAGGTGCTGGCGGATCTCCGGGAACAGCGGTGCCAGTGCGCTCGGCTCTCCGGGTAGATCCGGACGGTTGAAGCCGGGGGTGTCGGCCAGCAGGGCGCCCGCCGCCAGGGGGAAGAGCTCCACATGGCGGGTGGTGTGTCGCCCCCGCTGCAGCCGGCCCGAAACGGCACTCACCCGCAGGCACAGCTGGGGCAGCAGGGCGTTGATCAGGCTGCTCTTGCCCACGCCGGAGGGACCGCAGAGCACGGCGATGCCGGGCTGCCCCAGCCGCTGGCGCAACTGGGCGATGCCCTCACCCTGCACCACCGACACCAGCAACGGCTCGTAGCCCCACCCCTGCAGACGGTGGCGCCAGTGCTCACGCTCGTCCTGGCTGAGCAGATCGGCCTTGGTGAGCACCAGCTCCACCACCACGCCGGTGCGTTCAGCGGTGAGCAGGAAGCGGGTGAGCTGCAGGGGATCCAGCTCCGGCTGGGCCAGGGCCACCACCACCACCACCCGGCTGCAGTTGGCCACCGCCGGCCGCTCCAGCAGGCTGCTGCGGGGTGCCACTGCCGCCACCGCCCCGCGGCGCTCGGGCCAGTCGATCCCCTCCACCCGCACCCGATCCCCCACGCAGATCTGCTGGCCCGTTTTGCCCAGGCGGGTGCGCCGCACACACAGCAAGTGCTCCACGCCCTGCGGACCCGGCCGCTCCAGCTGCACCCGGCAGAAATTGGCCTCCAGGGCCATCACCAGGCCCTGGGCCTCATCCCCCACGGCGGTGGATCAGCAGGGCCACGGCACCATCGGCCAGCCGTTGCAGCTCCAGCTGGTGGCCCTCACCCCGCAGGCCCTCAGCCACCATCCGCTCCGGCTCACCAGCATCGAGTTCAACCCGCAGCAGCGCACCCGGTTCCAGCTTTTCAAGCGCCAGCTTGCTGCGGATGAAATTCAGCGGGCAGGGGGTGCCGCGCAGATCGAGCCGGGCAGCCGGCGGGGAGGAGTTCTGGATCTCGCCAGGGGGCTCCTTCACCCGAACAGGCCGCCGAACAGGCCGCTCTTGTGGGGGTGCTTCTGGCCCTTCGCCGTGTGATGGCCGGCCAGCTGCTCCAACAGCTCCCGCTCCTCACCGTTGAGCTTGGTGGGCAGTTGCACCTTCACGGCGATCTGGTGATTGCCGCGGGCCACCGGATTGCCCAGCTTGGGCACCCCCTTGCCGGTGAGGGTGAGCACCGCGCCGGGCTGGGTGCCGGCCGGGATGTCCAGGGT
>Ga0214917_10003478_pt1 | contig 18144 bp, 9 predicted proteins | sample LL_1208_BB_MetaG_FD_177983 | JGI IMG/M metagenome (GOLD analysis project Ga0214917, IMG submission 177983) | Freshwater microbial communities from Lake Lanier, Atlanta, Georgia, United States - LL_1208_BB | ecosystem: Environmental > Aquatic > Freshwater > Lake | place: USA: Georgia | collected...
CAGCGACGACCTGATCCACTGGCGCGACCTGCCGTACGCCCTTTACCCGAACCCCGAGGAGTGCTGCTTCTCGGGCGCGACGCTGGTCGAGGCCGACCGCGTGATCGCGATGTACCACGGCACGAAGGTCGGCAACATGGTGGCGACGTCCTCCGATCCACTCCTGCTCAACTGGCAGAAGGTGACCGGCAAGGCGGTCGTCCCCATGCGCAAGCCTGACGGGTCGCCACAGCCGTTCGACGTCTTCGATCCGTGCATCTGGAAGCAGGGAGACTGGTACTATTCGCTCTCCGGCGCCTTGCTCCCCGGCCCTGGCGCGACCCGTGTCCGCGGCGAGTTCCTCCTCCGGTCGAGAGATCTGGCCACGTGGGAATACCTGCATCCGTTCGTCGAGAACGATGCCTTCGGGTTGGTCGGGGACGACGGCGCCTGCCCCTACTTCTGGCCGCTTGGCGACCGGCACATCCTGCTCCACTTCAGCCACATGAGCGGAGGCAAGTATCTGCTGGGCCGCTACGACACGGAGCGGCAGCGGCTCGTCGCCACGGGTGGCGGCATGTTCAACTTCGGCCCGGCCTGGCCCTGCGGCGTCCATGCCCCCTCCGCCGCGCCCGACGGGAAGGGAGGCGTGATCGTGCTCTTCAACATGAATGATGGCAAGCAGACGCCCGGATGGAGCCAGATCATGTCGCTGCCACGACGGCTGACTCTGAGCGCCGAAGGCGACCTGCTGCAGGAGCCCGCCGGGGACTACGCGGCGCTCCGGGGCGCGCGCACGGTCGTTGGCAGGACGGCGCTGCCGGCCAACCGCGAGATCGTGCTCGAGGGCGTGCGGGGCAACTGCCTCGAACTCGTGGCCGAGATCGATGCCCAGGACGCGCCGACCGTCGAACTCAGCCTGCTGCGGTCGCCCGACGAGGAGGAGGTCACGCGCCTCTCGATCTACCCCCGGCGCGGGTTTCACTACTGGAACCGCGACGGCCGTCCCGGCCACGACACCGTCGTTTCCCTCGACACCTCGCGCTCGTCAGCGCTCCCGGATGTCACGTCCCGCCCGCCGGAGGTCGCGCCGGTCTTCATCCCCGACGGCGAGCCCGTTCGCCTGCATGTGTTCCTCGATCGGAGCGTCGTGGAGGTGTTCGTCAACGGGCGCCAGTGCGTCGCTGCGCGCGTCTATCCGGGACGGCCCGACAGCGTCGGCGTATCCCTGCGTGCCGTGGGGCGGGACGCCGTGCTCGCATCGGCCGAGGCGTGGGAGATGCAGACGCCTCCGAACCCTTAGCCGCATACGCTTCCCGGGCTTGGTAGACTGTCCCCATGGGCGACGAACAGACATTTCCCCGACTCCGACCGAGCGTCAGCCATGCGGCGTCGCGGCGGGCCGAGATCGACCGTGTCCGGCGAATGACCGTCGAAGAGCGGGTCAAAGCGGCGTTGGGTTTGGGGGCACGATTCGCCGCCTTGCGGCCGGCGGCCCGCAAGGCATGATCGATGAGCGATCCTGAAGAAGTGATTCGGGCCGCTGAAGAGGTCGCCGGCGTTCTCGAATCTCACGGCGTGGAAGCGGTGGTCATCGGAGCCGTGGCGTTGGCGGCGCACGGCTACGTGCGGTTTACGGAGGATCTCGATCTCGGTGTGAGCACCGATCTTGGCACGCTCGGCCAAACCGCCGCGGCACTGCGAACGGCCGGCTTCGACGTTGAGCTCCGGGAACCGGACGGCCAGGACCCGCTCGGAGGCGTCGTCGATGTTCGGGGACCGTTCGGACTCGTCCAGATCGTAAACTTCGGCGGTCGTTTTCCGGCGGTCATCGAGGGTGGACTATCGCAAGCCGAAACCGTCATCCGTCCAGGCAGCCAGCTGCGGATCGTGCCGCTGCCTCACCTCGTGGCACTCAAGCTTTACGCAGGTGGCGTGAAATCCCATGCGGACATCGTGGAACTGCTGTCCCGCAACCCCGACGCCGACCTATCCGAGATTCGCGACCTGTGCCGAAGTTGGAGACTGCGCGGCCTCGACCCGCTCATTCAAGAAGCACGAGACGGCTCGTAAGCCTCGCGAAGCATCCAAGGAACACGATCCTTGTCTCACGGGGCCACCGTCGCGGCGCACGACGGCGCTGTGCCGACGGCCCGGGTGGCCACCGCGCCGGTGGCGATCGTGTTGTCGGCCAGCGTGACGTCGGAAGCCTCCGCGATGATCACCGCTGCGTCGGGCACGAGGCCCACGTTTCGCCCCGCCGCGAACGCCGAGCCGTGCAGGAAGGTGCGGCCGATCGTGTTGCCGCGCACGAGCACGCCGGCGGCGTTCGTGATTTCGAGCGCGGCGCCGAACGACTCCTCGATCGTGTTGTCCTCGATGAGCAGATTGCGGTTCTCGCGGGTCGTGGGCAGCCCCCTGGCCTCGGGCGGAGGACTGCAGCCGACGAACACCGTCGCAAACGCCTCGGCATCCGGGAAACAGTGGTTGGCGGTGGTGCCGCAGCCGCGAAACACGTTGCCCCGGATCGTCACGTTGCGGGCAAAGTGCGTCTCCGACCAGAACCCGATGTCGGCACCGACGTGCAGGGCCACCACGTTCGCGCGGGTGAATGTGTTTCGCTCCACGAGCACGTTCTCGGTCTTGACCATCACGCGCCCGCCGCCGTGAAATGACGATTCGCGGATGACCGTGCCCGCGCCGCAGCGGGTGCGCGACGCCACCACGTCGCCGACCGCCAGATCGAGGTCGCGGTCGAACGTCACGGCCCAGACCGCGTCGCGGACCGCCGGTGCAGCCTTGCCCGCCCACGCCCGCTCGATCGCCGCGGCCAGGCCGGCCGCGGCATGGGATCGCTGCTCGACCACCACGGCCTCCCCCTTCGCACTCCAGGCGGCGCCGAGTAGATCCACCTTGTCGCCCACCGCCAGCCCGAGATCCTGTCGCGTGACGACCGCGCACGACCGCGCATCGAGCCGGCCAACCACGTGCCAGGCGAAGCCGTGCACGTTGACGGGGTCGTCGCCCGTGCGGCGGTATTCGCAGCCGACGATCGTCGGCCCGCGTTCGACGCAATTGAAGTGCGTGCCGTCGGCGTTCGTCGAGCAGAGCCGGGGCCGGTCGGCCCCCGGCGGGGGCGGGCCGGGCACCACCCGCAGGCGGTCGAGCACGGTGCCGCCAGCGCCGCCTGAAAACATCATCCCGAACATCGGCGCCGCATGGAGAACGCAACGCGAAAAACTCACGCCGCTCGACTCGCGCACCGACACCGCCACCGGGCCGAACGCCACGGCCACCACCGTATCGCCCACGGTGAGCGGCCGCTGCCCGGGTCCGCACTCGATCGCGCTCCAGGCGAGCGTGATGCGGAGCCCGCGGTCGGGAAGCGCCGCCGCCGATACTGGCGCCAGCGCGTAACGGGCCCCGACCACAAACGCCTCCTGCTCGCGATCGATCACGTCGAACCTTCCGCGCTGGAGGGCGGCGGCGAACGCCGCGTCGGCGGGGTAGCCGTCATCCACCGCCACGTCGACGACCGTGCCGCCAGCGTCGATCGCCGTCACCGTGCCCTGCGTGAACGGGAGCGGGTCGTAATCGATCGCCACGTTCTCCACCACCACGTCGTGCGCCCGCTCGACGTCGAACACGCTCCGGCGCTCCGTCTGCACGAGCGTGCAGCCGCCACCGTCGATACCGATGCCGGTGTGGTCGCGGATCACGAGCGGGCGCTGCAGGCGATGGCGGCCCGGCGGCAGCGCGACGACCGCGCGCACGGGCAGGCCGGGGCTGCCTTCAGCCTCCACCTTCGCCCGCGCGGCCGCCTCGGTCACGGCAGCCGCAAACGCATCTTCAAACGCCACGCCCCCGCCCAAAAACGGCGCGAGCGGCACGACGAGCCGGCGGGCCGCGGGGATCTCGAGCGGCTCGACGGCAGCGCCCGTGACGGCTTGCCGGAATGGCTCGGAGGAGGTGGCTCCTCGACCGGTCACCGCCACGGCCGCGCATGCCGCGAGCATGATCCGCCCGCCGATGCAGGAAACGCCCGCGCGACTCCGGACCGGCGTGGTCCGCGCCGTCATGACGTGCGCCCCGGGCGGCCCGGCCTCGCGGCGGGCGACCGCTTCTGCGCCCGGTATTCGGCCGGCGCTATCCCGAACCGGCCCTTGAACGCGCGCCGCAGCGACTTCACGTAGTTGAAGCCGGTGCGCTGGGCCACGTCGTAGAGGTCGAGGTCGGTCGTTTCGAGGAGGGTCTTCGCCTGCATCAGCCGCACCCGGCAGATCTCCTCGCTCGGCGACCGGCCCACATGCTCGGCGAACAAGCGCTCGATCGTCCGGCGCGACATGCCGAGCTTCCTGGCCATGCGTTCGACCGTGAGTCCGTCGCAGGCATGGTCGCGCACATGCCGCACGAGGTCCGCCACGGCGGCGTCGGCAAAGGCCAGCGTATCGGTGGAGCGGCGGGCGACCACACCGCGGGGCTCCACGAACGTCACGCGCGGAACCGTGCCCGACCCCGTCATCAGATTCTGGAGCAGCCCCGCCGCCCGGTAACCGATCGTGTAGGTGTCGGGATCGACGCTCGAGAGCGGCGGATCGGCGACCTGCCCGAAGGTCGGGTCGTCGTCCACGCCGATCACGGCCACCTGCTCGGGCACCTCGATGCCGCGGTCGGCGCACGCCGCAAGAGCCGTCGATGCCCACACGTCGTTGCAGGCGACGAGCCCCACGGGCTTCGGCAGCGACGCGATCCAGCGGCCGATCCCATCGCGGGTTTCGGTCTTGATGTTGTCGGCGGCCCGGAGTGTGAGCGGGTCGCGGGAGTCGCCGGTGGGGTAGGCCGCGAGGGCCCCGGCACGCTCGCGGCACACGTCGGCCAGAAAGCGGCACCGCTGCTCCGAGTAGCGCACGCCGCGGAGGCCGAGGAAGGCGACGGTCGGGAGGCCGCGGTCAAGGAGGTGGTCAACCGCGAGCCGCACCACCGCCCGGTCGTCGACGACGATCTGGGGCACGCCGGGAATCACGATCTCCTCGAGCATGTCGACGAGCGGCAGTCCGACGCGGGCGAGGCCGCGGCCGATCCGGCGGTCGAGGATTCGGGCGAGAACGCCGTCCACCCTGTCGGCCCGCACGCGGGCGGGGAGATCGAGGGCCAGATGGTCGTGGTAGAGCTTGAACCGCCACCGGCCATTGTCGCGGCCGAAGGCCGTGATTCCCGCGATCAACCCGCGGACGTAGGCCCCGGCCGGGTCGGCGATCACGGCCACCGTGACGGGCCGCGCGGGCGAGCCATCCGAACCGCTGGTGACGTGGTGAACCATGCGCTGTTTCGTGCCGCGACGCGGCCGCCGGTTGCCGCCCATGACCACGACCTTGGTGAATGAGCCGAAACGCTTCCCCGTGCTCGCTGAGTGTACCCTGAATCCTCTCCTCAGTCTGTCGTTTTGCCAATACAAATGACCGCCTGAACCGCGGTTGAACACATTGTTTCGCGGCTCTTGTCAGCATGCAGTCCGCAAGGGGTGCTGGGGCGTTTGCGGGCCCGAATACCCGCCTTTTGCTGGCAAAATCTGTCCCCCGGCGTGTCGCAAAAAAGGTACGCATCGGCAACCGGGGCGACCTATCCTGCAGCAGTGGTAAGTCACCGGGTTGCACAGGGGAATTGGTCATGAGCACCAACCGAAAAATCTTCCGCCTCGCAGCGTTCGCGGCTGCCATTGTGGCAACGACGGCAGCCGAAGCGCAAGTCACGACGTACATCGGTGCTAATGGTGCCGCGTGGGAAACCACGACCAACTGGAGCCTCGGTGCAGTTCCCACGAGCGGCAATGACGTTTTCGTAGACAACGGCAATCAGGTTCGCATCAATTCGGCAGCCGTCGCCAATAATCTCACCGTCGGCGGCACTGGCGCAGGCATTGTTCAGCTGCGAAGGAGTGGCGCTTATTCGCTCACTGTCGGCGGAAGCATCGTGATGGCACCCGGGGCGGGCGCAGCGACGCTGCAACTCGGCGTGTCCAGCGGCGGATCGTCGACGCTCACGATCGCCGGCGGCACTGGCTCGATCGTCGATGGCGGCGGCGCCGGCGCGACCGACATCGCGGTGTTCGGCCCCGTCACGGTGAATCTCAGAAGCGTGACGGTCGACACGCTGAACCTCAATCAAAACGGCTCCGGATCGCTCACCATCGGCGCCGGACAAAATTGGACGATCGTCAACACGCTGATCGGCGGACCAACAGCAAACATCACGGACGACCTGACCGTCTCCGGCACGCTCAACTCGACGAATGTCAATATCGGTGACGCCGTCATCGCCGGCACCAATAGGGGCACGTTGAATCTCGAGACGGGGGGCGTGATCCTGGCCCAGACGCTCCAGCGATCCAACGCGATGGACACCGTCTTCAACTGGAACGGCGGAACGATCCAAAACAAGAGCGGCGTTGACCTCTCCGTTCAGGGTTCGAGCACCAACACGCTGACGGTGAGCCTCGCCGGAACGGGCACCCACTCATTCAACGCCGACAGTGGCCGGACGATCACCGTCGCGTCGTCGGCCGTCCTCGCCAATAAAGCCAGCGAAAGCGGCACGCTCGACAAGTCGGGCGCGGGCACGCTCGTTCTCCAGGGTGCGAACACCTACTCCGGCGCCACCACGCTCTCGGCCGGCACGCTGCGGCTCTCGAACCAGAACGCGATCCAAAACAGCACGCTCACGATGAACGGCGGCTCGCTCGCGTTCGATTCCTCGGTGGGCGGCAACGCCTTCACGGCCGGTGGCCTCTCGGGCACCTCGAGCGGGGCAGGCTTCGACATCGCGCTGCAAAACAACGCCGGCTCCCCGGCGGCGGTCACGCTCACCGTGGGCGGCAACAACGCGAGCACCACGTATGCGGGTGTGCTGTCCGCAGCCGGAGCGCTCACGAAGTCGGGTAGCGGCGTGCTCACGCTCACCGGGGCGAACACGTTCTCGGGGGCGACGACGGTGTCGAGCGGGTCGCTCCGAATCGGCAGCGGCGGCACGACGGGCGCGATCGGCTCGACGTCGGGCGTCTCGGTGGCAAGCGGTGCCACGCTCGCCTTCAATCGCTCCGACAACTACGGCGGCAACTTCACCCGCACGATCACCGGCTCCGGCGGCGTCGTCCTCTCCTCGGGCACGCTCACGCTCCAGAACACCGGCAACACCTTCAGTGGCGGCATCGCCGTCAACGGCGGCGTGCTCATGAGCCTGGGCAACAGTGCGGGCAACACGATCACGGTCAACAACGGTGGCTCGCTCGGCATGGCTGGCACCGACACGTGGGGCGCCGCCACCGCGACGAGCACGCCGGCCATCACGATCAACGCCGGCGGCAACATGACGACCGATGGCCAATTCAACTCCCTCCGCAACCTCACGCTCGCCGGTGGCACGCTCAGTATGAACGGCGGCTTTGCGAGCACTGCATCCGCCCTCGTCCTCGGCGGCACGGTCACGGCGAGCGGGCCGGTCACGAGCACGATCGTCGTCACCTCGGGCAGCAACAACGCGATCCGCCTCGGTCGGCAGGGCACGTCGGAGGCGACGGAGTTCAATGTGTCCGATCCAGCTGGCTCGCTCTCTGTGGGCACCGTGCTCGATAACAACTTCGGCTCCATCAGCGGCCTTACGAAGTCGGGCAGCGGCGTGCTCGTGCTCTCGGCAGCCAACATCTATTCCGGCCCCACGACGGTCAGCGTCGGTACGCTGCAGGTCGGCAATGGCGGCACGGCTGGATCGATCAACGCAAGCAGCGGCTTCACGGTCGCGAGCGGCGCCACGCTGGCCTTCAACCGCTCCGACAACTACGGCGGCGCGCTCACGAACACGTTCAGCGGCTCAGGCACGATCGCCGTCAACTCCGGCACGCTCGGGCTCAATGCCGCGGGCTCGAGCGGGTATTCGAGCAACCTCGGCGTCGTGATCAACAACGGCGGCTCGGTGGTCCTCAGCCACAGTGATATGTTCGGCGGCACCGGCTGGGATGCCACGGCATCCCCGGCCTTCACCGTCAACGCGGGCGGCGTTCTCTCCTCGACCAATAGCTACAATACGCTCTGGAACGCGACGCTCAACGGCGGCACGCTGCGAAGCAATGGCGGAGCCAACAGCCCCGCCCAGGCCTTCGCTCTGGCAGGCACGCTCACCATCGGCGGCTCGACGGCGTCGCTCATCGAGTCGGGCACGATCGGCAACGGCCTCAATGCGGTGAACATCAGTGGGAACGGCAACAATACGCTCACGATGAACGTCGCCGACGCGACGGGCAATGCAAATGCCGACCTCACCGTCACCGCCGTCCTCCAGAATAATCGCAGCACGCTTTCCAACTTGACGAAGGCCGGCGCGGGAACGCTCGTGCTGGCGGCGGCCAACACCTACACCGGCACGACGACCGTCAACGCCGGCACCCTTCAGATCGGAAGCGGCGGCTTGGCCGGATCGATCGGCTCGACGTCGGGTGTCTCGGTGGCCAGCGGCGCGACGCTCGCCTTCAACCGCTCCGACAGCTACGGCGGCGCCTTCGACCGCCAGATCACCGGTTCCGGAGCGGTGACGCTGTCGTCCGGCAGCCTCGTGCTGACGAACAACGACACCTATTCGGGCGCCACGACGATCTCGGCCGGAACCCTGCAGATCGGCAACGGCAGCACGGCCGGTGCGATCGGCTCGACGTCCGGCGTCTCGGTCGCCAGCGGTGCCACGCTGGCCTTCAACCGCTCCGACAACTACGGCGGCAACTTCACCCGACTCATCAGCGGGTCAGGCAGCGTTGTGCTGTCATCCGGAACGCTTACGCTGCAGAACACGAGCAACACGTTCGCCGGTGGGTACACGGTGAACGGCGGCGTGCTCATGAGCAGCGGAACGTCGATCACCGCCGCCAACAGCGTCACCGTGAATAGCGGCGGCACGTTCGGGATGGCCGGCACCGACACCTGGGGCGCCGCGACCACGACGAGCACGCCGGCGGTCACGATCAACGCCGGCGGCAACCTGACGACGGATAACCAGTTCAATTCGCTCCGCAACCTCACGCTCGCCGGTGGCACGGTGTCGCTCAACGGTGGCCTGAATTCCTCGGCCGGAGCGCTCGTTCTCGGCGGCACGGTCGCGGTCAACGGCGCCACGACGAGCACAATCACCGTCACCACGGGCAGCAACAACTTCATTCGCCTCGGACGCCAAAACACATCCGAAGCGACGGTATTTAACGTGTCGAATGCCGCAGGCATGCTCGCGGCAGGCGCTCCTCTGCAGGATAATTTCGGCGCGAATAGTGGCCTGACGAAGTCGGGCGTGGGCACGATGATGCTCTCCGGTAGCAACGGCTACACCGGTGTCACGACCGTCTCCGCCGGCACCCTGCAGATCGGAAGCGGCGGCTTGGCCGGATCGATCGGCTCGACGTCGGGTGTCTCGGTGGCCAGCGGCGCGACGCTCGCCTTCAACCGCTCCGACAACTACGGCGGTGCCTTCGACCGCCAGATCACCGGCTCCGGAGCCGTGACGGTGTCGTCCGGCAGCCTCGTGCTCACGAACAACGACACCTATTCGGGCGCCACCACGATCTCGGCCGGCACGCTGCAAATCGGGAGCGGCGGCACGGCTGGTGCGATCGACTCGACGTCGGGCGTTTCGGTCGCCAGCGGCGCCACGCTCGCCTTCAACCGCTCCGACAACTATGGCGGCAACTTCACCCGGCTCATCAGCGGGTCGGGCAGCGTCGTCGTGTCGTCGGGAACGCTCACGCTGCAGAACACGAGTAATACGTTCGCCGGCGGCTACACGGTGAACGGCGGCGTGCTCATGAGCAGCGGCACTTCGATCAAGGCTGCCAACAGCGTCACGGTGAACAATGGCGGCACGTTCGGCATGGCCGGCACCGATACCTGGGGCAATGCCGGCACGACGAGCACGCCCGCGGTCACGATTAACGCCGGCGGCAACCTGACGACGGACAGCCAGTTCAACTCGCTCCGTAACCTCACGCTCGCCGGTGGCACGGTCACGCTCAACGGCGGGTTGAATTCCACGACCGGTGCGCTCGTGTTGGGCGGCACGGTCGCGGTCAACGGCGCGACGACGAGCACGTTTGCCGTCACGACCGGCAGCAACAACTTCATCCGTCTCGGCCGCGAAGGGACATCCGAAGCGACCACGTTCAACGTTTCCGATGCCGGCGGTCAACTCCTGGCGGGCGTTGACCTCCGGAACAACTTTGGCGGTTCAGTGAGCGGCCTGACAAAGACGGGCCTCGGCACGATGGTGCTGAGCGGAAACAACACCTATGTCGGCGCAACGACGGTCTCGGCCGGGCAGTTGCTCGTGAACGGCACGAATGCCGGCACCGGCGGCACCACGGTCGCAGCAGGGGCCACGCTCGGCGGCTCGGGCGTGATCGGCGGCGCCGTCACCGTGAACGGCCTGCTCTCTCCGGGCAACAGCCCGGGGCATCTCTCCGTCGCCTCGCTCGTGCTCAATCCCTCGAGCACGGTGCTCCTGGAGATCACCGGCACGACGGCCGGCACGCAATACGACCAGGTCAGCATCCTCTCCGGCGGCTCGCTCACCTACGGCGGCACGATGCAGTTCAATCTGGGCCAGGCCTTCTCCGATAACACCACGTTCAACCTCTTCGAGGGCTTCGGCTCGTCGTTTGGCGGCAACTTTGCGAGCATCGCGAGCGTCGGCTCCTTCTACAACGGCGTCACGTTCACCCGCGTGAACAACTTGTGGACGAGCGGCACGACCAACGGGCAGTCGCTCGAGTTCAACCAGGCGACCGGCCAACTCGTGATCGTGCCCGAGCCGGGGGCCCTGGCCCTCGCGGGCCTGGGCGTCGCCGTCGCAGCGTGGGCTCTCCGTCGGCGAAAGTGAATCCGCGTCCGGGTTGTGCGGGGGCGGCGTGGAATCGACGGAGAAACGGCTCCGCCAACCGCTTCGAGTTCGGCCTCACGGCGCAATGATCCGCGCGACCCGCGAACGGTATCAAATCGTCACGTGACATGTCATACTGACATTCGGTTGCTTTACGCCCCCGCCGACCGCATCGCTCACCGATGAATGTTTTCCACGCCGTTGCGGCGGCCGTCTTGACCGCCTCCCTCGGCTGGGAGCAGTTGCCGCCGATCCCCGATAGCGAGGGCTTCGCGGGGTGTTTCGCCGGCGTGTCCGGCGGGGCGGTCGTGGTGGCCGGCGGAGCGAATTTTCCCGCCGGCCGGCCATGGGAGGGCGGCAAAAAAACGTGGCACGATCGGGTGTTCGTGCTGGAGCCCGGCGGCAGCGCGTGGCGATTGGCCGGGCGCTTGCCGCGGCCCCTCGCGTATGGCGTGTCGGTGACGCACGGGGGCCGTGTGATCTGTTGCGGCGGCAGCGACGACTCGCGGCACCACGATTCCGTGTTCGCGCTCGCGTGGGACGGCACCGCCCTGCAGGTCGAGCCCTTGCCACCGCTTCCGCGGACGCTCGCGCAACACGCGGGGGCCGTCGTGGGCACGCATCTCGTCGTCGGGGGTGGGACGGAAACCCCCGGCGCCACGGCGGCCGGCCGTCGGGTGTGGCGGCTCGACCTCGCCCAGCCCGCGGCCGGCTGGCAGGAGGACGCACCGCTGCCGGGGCCGGGGCGGATTCTCGCCACCGCGGCCGCGCGCGAGGGCGGCTTCTATCTCATCGGCGGCGCGGGACTGCAGGCCGGGGCCGACGGCCGCCCCGAACGGCTCTGGCTGCGGGATGCTTATTGCTGCGACCCCGACAGGACATGGCGGCGGATCGCCGACCTGCCGCGGCCGGCCGTGGGTGCGCCGTCGCCCGCCTGCGTGGTCGAACGCCGGCTGGTGATTCTGGGCGGCGACGACGGCACGCACGTCGGCACACCACCCGACAGGCACCCGGGCTTTCGTCGCGAGCCGCTCGTCTACGACGCCGACAGTGACAGCTGGTCTGTCAGCCCCGCACTCCCCTTCGCGCTCGTCACCACACCGTCCGTCACATGGAACGATGCGGTCGTGATTCCAGGCGGCGAGGTGCGGCCCGGCGTGCGCAGCACGGCCGTGTGGCTGGGGAGCCCGAATCGCACGGAGACACTTCGGGAGAATGCACCATGAGCAGTGGCTCTATCGAGCGGTTCACGGGCCTCGTCGCGGCCCCGTTCACGCCGTTTCGCGGCGACGGATCGCTGGCCGACGAGACCATCGAGCGCCAATGCGAGCGGCTCGTCGCGGAGGGCGTGCAGGGAGCGTTCGTCTGCGGCACGACGGGCGAGGGTCCGTCGCTGAACGTCGCCGAGCGGATGCGGGTGAGCGAGCGGTGGGTGGCTGCGGCGAGGAATCGCCTCAAGGTGCTCGTGCATGTCGGCCACACGTCGGCGGCCGACGCGCGGGCCTTGGCGGCCCACGCCCAGGAGATCGGGGCCGATGCCATCGGCTGCCTGGCGCCCTACTTTTTCAAGCCCGCCTCGATCGCCGCGCTCGTGGAGTTTTGCGGGCATGTCGCCGCCGCCGCCCCGGCCCTGCCGTTCTACTACTACCACATCCCGTCGCTCACGGGCGTGGCGTTCGCGATGCGCGAGTTCCTGCCCGCGGCCGCCCGGTCGATCCCGAATTTCGCGGGCATCAAATACACGCACGAAGACGTCGCCGACTTCGCCGCCTGCGTGCGGTTCGAGGGCGGCGCCTACGAAATGCTCTTCGGCCGCGACGAACTGCTGCTCGAAGGCCTCGCCGCCGGGGCGACCGGCGCGATCGGCAGCACCTACAACTACATGCCCGGCTTCTACCACGCGCTGATCGCCGCCCGAGACGGCAACGCCTGCGTGGCCCGAGTCTGGCAGGAGAAGGCCAACCGCGTGATCGAGATCATGATCCGACACGGCGGGCTGCCGGCGGGGAAGCACATCATGCGGCTCGTGGGCGTTGACTGCGGGCCCGTGCGTCCGCCACTCGTGCCGCTCACCCCCGCGGCCGCCGCAACGCTCGAGGCCGATCTTGCTGATATCGGCTTTCCTGAAGCCTGACGAGCCGCAGACGACGCGGTCGCACAAGGCGCCGGAAGCGACTTACCAGAGCTTGTGCTTGAGCAACTGCCCGATCCAGCCCTCGAAGAGAGGGCCACGCTCAGCGGCGGTGGGCGGATGGAATTCCCGCCTGACCCCGCGCACGATGCCGCTGTCGGTCCAATACAGTTTTGGATGCCGCCGCTCCTTGACCCGCAGCCGCGCCTCGAATGCGGGCAGTAGCCAGGCGAGATGTGTGTCGGCGAGGATGCCGAGATAACCGTCGACCGTCGTGCGTGCCACGCCCGCGTCCCGCGCGAGCCCCGCCACGGAGAGCACCTGGCCATGAAACACGGCTGCCACGGGGAGGAATCGGGCGAAGCCGGGAAGATTGCGGACGAGCGACTCGGCCTGAATCTCCTCCTTGAGATACATCTGCACGTACGACTCGAGGGCCTCTTGGTGCTGGCTTGTTTCAGCTTGCGGGCGCTCGATTGCCTGCCGGAAGGCGAAGGATGCGGTCGTAAACGACTCTTTTAACCATGCCGTCATTTAGACCGGAAAAATGACGGCATGGCTACACGAGGGAGAAAACGGACCGGACGGCCAATGGCATCAGGACGTGGCCGTTCGGGCGGTCAACCTCGTACCCTGAAAAGACCAGCCGCTCACGTCCTCGAGGTGGATCCAGAGCACGTTCGGCCGCGGCTCGACGGCTTCGCATGCGGCGAGCGACCAGCCAGCAAGGAGAGCCACCAGCAGAGCGCCACGCATCGACACGGCAGAATTCTCGGATTTTTAAGTCTTCCGGCCGCGCTGAGGCCTGGTCTTCTTTCCGCCAGTTTTTCCGCCAGTTCTCGCCGGAACACGGGACACGCGGACATCTTCGCCTACGGGCGGGGCTGCCGCGGCCTCGTTGTCGGCGGCCTGCGTGAGAAGCTGGATCCAGGCATCGAGATGGCTGCGGATGAGGTGGTCGGCCTCCTCCGGTGTCGCTTGAATCAGGTCTCTCACGAGCTTGACATGCGACTGCGGATGCCGCGTGGGGCCCTTGGGGAGCACCCGGGCCGCCGAATAATAGAGGCTGTGGCGCATGACGTGCTCGAACATGCGGGTCAGGATCGGGCAGTCGGCCACGTCCACGAGCCCCCGGTGAAAGGCCACCTCATGGCGCACGCTCGCATCCGAGCCCCGCGCCGAGGCGTCGAGCTTCTGTGCGAGCGGCAGGATCTTGTCCTCAGCCTTGCCGATCATCGGACCGGCGTAGATCCGCGCGGCCTGCACCTCGATCGCGACCCGGAGGTGCATCCACCCGAGCACCTGGCGGGCCGAGACCGCTTTCACGGTCGTGCCGCGGCGAGGCTGAGCCTCGAGAAACCCCTCCCACTCCAGTTGCAGCATCGCCTCGACCACCGGGCCGATGCCCACTCCGAGGTCCGCCGCCACCTGCCGCCGGTTGATCTGATCGCCCGGCCGGAGGCGGTTCGTGACCAGCGACTCGTACAGGGCGTCGTAGGCCTGCTGGGAAAGGAGCGGTGAAGTCATGCGCCGGCGAATACCTGGGACTCGAAAGCAGATCATTTTAGATCGGCGTCACTGACAGGTCACGGGGGTCGGCACGGGCCATCTTTCCCAGACCATCGAGCGAAGTGGACGGTTTCACCAGTGTCGACTAAACTCGACACCCATGGATTCCGCCTCGTTTTTACGCGTCGCCGCCGACTGGAGCCACTGGGACGCGCCCCCGCCGCCCACAGTTGCCCGGGCCGTGCCGCTTCCCGTGGAATTGCGGCCCGACATCGCCATCGTCGTCCAGGGCGTGCGCCGCTCCGGGAAATCAACGCTCCTGCGGCAACTGATCGACCGCTACCGTCTCGACCGCACGCGCTGCCTGTTCGTGAACTTCGAGGATCCGCGGCTCGCCCCCGCGCTCGATCACACCACGCTGCAAACGATGGTCGATGCGTTCGAGGCCGATCGGGGGCCCGGCTGCACCTACCTGCTCGACGAGATTCAGTGGGTCGCCGGCTGGCAGCGTTGGCTCCGCGGGCAGCTCGACCGGCCGCAGGGGCGGCGGTTCGTCGTGACGGGATCCAACGCGCATCTACTCTCGGGGGAGTTGGGCTCGTCGCTCACCGGTCGCCACCACACGGTGGAACTGTTTCCCTTCGATTTTGACGAGTTCCGTACCGCCCGTCCCGGTGCCACGCTCGACGACTATCTGGCCTGCGGCGGCTTCCCCGCTGCGGCGACATCGCCCGACCGCGACATGCTGCTCCGCAGCTATTTCCAGGACATCGTCGAGCGCGACATGCGTGAGCGGGTGGCGGCCCGATCGACCCTGCCGTTGCGTCAACTCGTGCAAATGCTTTACGAATCGGCCGGTGCCGAGATGAGCGTGCGGCGGGCGGCGTCAGCGCTCGGGATCTCGGTCGATACGGCCGGCCTCTATGTGGATGCGGCGGAGTCGGCCTATCTCTCCCTCAGCTGCCCGTATTTCGCCTGGTCAGCCCGCAAACGTCTGGCCCGCAATCGGAAGTTCTACCCCGTGGACACGGGCCTGCGGCGGGCGTGCGTGACCATGACCGGGCAGGACCGCGGAAAGCAGCTCGAGTGTGCCACGTTCCTGCTCTTGCGGAGGCGGTTTCGCGATGTGGCCTACTGGCGCGGCGCCGGCGAAGTTGACTTCGTCGTCGACGCTGGGCGCGGCCCCATCCCCGTGCAGGTGAGCTGGGGGGAGACGTCGGAGCGGTCGCGGCGCGGCATCGATGAATTTCATGAAGCGCATCCGACGGCGGGCGAGCCGGTGTTGGTGACCGCGGCGTCATTCGCCGCTGGCGTCCCCGAGCTGGCTGCGGGCTGAACGTCGTTCAGATTGGAAGAGGTGAAAATGACGAACCGCAGTTGCAGCCTCAGAAGCGCGATCCGACCCGCTGCACTCGTGGCGCTCGCCGTCGTGGTTGCGGCGGGCGGCGGTGTTCGCGCCGCCGAGTTTGCCGACGTCGTGCAGCCGTGGCTCGACCAGCGTGCGGTCGCCGGGGCGGTGGTGCTCGTCACGGATCGCGATCGCACGCTCCTCCACGAGGCGGCGGGGCAGGCCGACGTGGCCGCCGGGCGGCCGCTGGCCCCGGACAGCCTGTTTTGGATCGCATCGATGACGAAGCCGATCACGGCGGCGGCCGTGATGATCCTCGTGGACGAGGGGAAGGTGCGGCTCGACGAGCCCGTGGCCACCTACCTGCCCGAGTTCCGCGAGTCGTGGCTCGCCGCCGAGAAGGATGCCGGCCGGATCGTGCTCCGTCGGCCAAGGCGGCCGATCACGGTTCGCGACGTGCTGTCGCACACGAGCGGGCTGCCCTTCAAGAGCCCCATCGAGACGCCCACGCTCGACACGCTGCCGCTGGCCGTGGCGGTGCGCTGCTACGCCCAGTTGCCGCTGCTCTTCGAGCCGGGCTCGGCCTATGGGTATTCGAACGCGGGCATCAACGCCTGTGGCCGCGTCGTCGAGGTGGTGGCGGGGATGCCCTACGAGGAGTTTCTGGAGACGCGGCTTTTCCGGCCACTGGGGATGACCGACACGACGTTCCGGCCGACGCCCGCGCAAGTATCGCGCATCGCCACGTCGTATCGCCGCGACGACGCGACGGGCCTGCTCGTGCCGGTGATGATCGACCAATTGAAATACCCGTTCGACGGACCTGGCCGGTATCCGATGCCCGGCGGCGGGCTGTTCGCGACGGCGGCCGACTGCGGCCGGTTTTGCCGGATGCTGCTCGGCGGCGGGGCCGTGGGCGGCGTGCGGATCCTCTCGGAGGCGGCGGTGCGCGAGATGCGGAAGCGGCAGACGCCGGCGGATCTGAAGGAAGCCTACGGTCTCGGCATCCAGATCCACGCCGACGGCCGCTACGGCCACGCCGGCGCCTACGCGACCGACCTCACGGTGGACGACGCCCGCGGAATCGCCACGGTGTGGCTCGTGCAGGACGCGAGTCCGAACAAGCCGTCGAACGCGTGCAAGGCCGCGGTCGAAAAGTGGCTGGCGATGCGGCCCTGGGAGATCGCAAACGCAGTACCGAAGGCGTGCGGCGACCGCAACCTGCCGCTCGAGCAGGTGTATCCGCCGGAGGCGTTTCATCATGCAGGCCGGGGCGGCAGGGTGCTCGACGTCACGAAGCCCCCATTCAACGCGAAGGGCGACGGCGTCACCGACGACACGACGGCCCTCCGCGCAGCCCTGCGATTCGTCGCCGAAAGTTACGAGCCGCTCACCGGCGACGGCTGGTCGTACTGCGGCTGCAAGCTCGACAAGAGTTGGATCATCTACCTGCCGGACGGCGAATACCTCGTGCGTGACACGCTCGACCAAGGCTGGCCGGTGCGGGTCTGGAGCCCGCGGGATGGCTGGAGCACGATCCGCCGCACGACGCTGGCCTCGCCCGAGGAGGTGGCCCGCCGGCGTCCGGAGCAGTGGGCCGCGGAAAACTTCTGCATCCGCATCGTGGGCCAGAGCCGGGCCAAGACGGTGATCCGGCTCGCGGACGCCTGCCCGGGGTTCGAAGCGGGCCGGGCGAAGGCCGTGGTCGACTTCCACCAGGGGATCTTCTCGAACGTCAGCCAAGGCAACTATTTCGAGAACATCACGATCGACACGGGCACGGGCAATCCCGGTGCGGTCGCCCTGCGCTGGAGCGCCGCCAACTGGGGCGGCGTCCGCAACGTGCTGTTGCGTTCGGGCGACGGCCAGGGCCGCGTCGGGCTCTCGATGGACGTCCCGTGCGTCGAGGGCTACCTGCGGGACATCACCGTGGAAGGGTTCGAGACCGGAATCGACCTTGGGACTGGCGGCGCGGCCAACGTCGCGGTGCTCGAACATGCCACGGTGAAAAGCCAGTCCGTCGCGGGCATCCGCGTCGGCAAACACCACGAGTGCCTCGATGCCCGGAAGGTGCTGTTCGAAAACGTGCCCACGGCATTGAAGGTCGACAACGGCTCGCACGTGGTGCTGCTCGAGAGCCGGGCCGTGAGTGCGGCTGGCGCGAAGGCGGCGATCGCGGTGGCCGAGCACGGGCATCTTGTGCTTCGCGACTTCGCCGCGACCGGATTCGAGGCGACGATCGCGGAGGCCGGCAAAGAGCCGCTCTGCAACG
>Ga0214917_10003479_pt1 | contig 18142 bp, 20 predicted proteins | sample LL_1208_BB_MetaG_FD_177983 | JGI IMG/M metagenome (GOLD analysis project Ga0214917, IMG submission 177983) | Freshwater microbial communities from Lake Lanier, Atlanta, Georgia, United States - LL_1208_BB | ecosystem: Environmental > Aquatic > Freshwater > Lake | place: USA: Georgia | collected...
ACAATTGGACGCCGGCCATGCTGAAAAACATGTAGCAATGCATGCAACAAAATATAAAAAAATTGATTATGGTTGAAACCCCGTTTTTTTAGTTACACGACGCAAACAACTCATATCAACTCATCAACTCATATGGCATCCATTGTGGCATCTAGTGTATTTGAAGTGGATAAAACCGGCATTTTGATCACTCCCGTTGCAAAGGTGATCAAATCAAAAAAATCGGAGTCGCCCGACTCCCGTCGCGACTACGACGAACAATGCGAGCGATTCATGCGCGGCCAATCCATGTGCTGGGACGACGACAAGCACAATAATACCAAGCCCGGAGACATGTTCGGATTTTTCAAGGGCGGCGACTGCGTGGAGGTTCATCGCGTGGAGGCCGTGCATGACCCGTCGCATCGCCTGCCGTCTTGGAGCAACAACGTGGGCCAACAGGGGCGCAACGTGCTCATGCTGTCGTGCCCTTTGTGCGTCATCCCGTGGTGCGACTGGGTCAAGTTCGGATGGCACGCCACCGGATCGTTCCTCGGAACCCAGCGCGTGGCCAACGAACAATCTCGCGTCCAAATGATTCACTACATCAACGACATGTTTCACAAAGGGACTGAGGTTTAAAATAAAGGAAGTTTACTGTGCGGGGTGGAAGTTTACTGTTCTGGGGCGGAAGTTTACTGTTCTGCGGTGGAAGTTTACTGTTCTGCGGTGGAAGTTTACTGTGCGGGGTGGAAGTTTACTGTTCTGCGGTGGAAGTTTACTGTTCTGCGGTGGAAGTTTACTGTTTTGTGGAATGTCAATGATGCATAATGATGCATAATACTTATCTAAATAATATATACAGGACATGAATGCATATATCATTTTTTTAATCATATTTACAGTTGTCGCTTCTTTCATAGATTTTTACACTAACAAATTCTACGCAAAAGTGTGGCACAAAAAATCTTTAAAAGAGCGTTCGCTATTAGTGTTTTATTTACTATTCCATAATGCTTTGTACTATTGCATTTATTTTACCATATTATTCACGATTTACTATTACAAAACCATAAAACTTCAACACCTAGTCGGTTATTTGACATTACTAGTTATTGTGCCATTGCATTGGAAAACAAATGATGACAAATGTTGGTTCACCGTTCAACAAAATCGGTTGCTAGAAATTGATGACATGCATGGGTTCAGAGATCCGTGTTTAATTTTAACCAATCGTCATTCCGTGACGGCTGGAACGGGTGGATTGAGAGATAAGTTGTATTACATCTATTTTATCTGCTCAATCATCGTCACAGTGGCAATGATTTTTATGAAAATCAGAAAGTGACACATCATCCCTTCACCAATCCAAACCCGTACACCTTCCAGAGAACAACCGACACGACACTTCCTGCAATGAAACCATTGCCAAGTGATTCCAATGTCTTTCCAAAAACGAAATAGGCAATCGCGGGAAAGAGGATATATGTCAGCACGGCGTAAAACGCCATAACACCGGTGTACTTTGTTATGTTGAAGTTCATCTGTTGTTGTTGGTTGTTATGAATTAGCGGGAGAAATAAAAATGCGTTTGTCATTTGTTTACTGGTAAATTCATTCATTCACTGCTTCACGTGAAACCAGCGCGAGAAGAAATGCAACACCGTGAGCGACACGACGAAGATTAGTAAGAACTGCACGGGCGCTTTCAAGAAGTTTTTCCGGTAGCCAGTGATGGCGTGTGTTTCTTCTAAATACACGTCAAACTGGCTCACTGCCAAAAACACGGTTGTGACGATTATCGCAGTCGTCATTGCCTTATAAAACAGGGGGGTCATTTTTAATTTTTTTAATTTTTAAATTTGAATGATCATATACCATATACTATGACATCATTTTTATTTTTTTTTAATATATTGGCATACAGTATGCGTTGGAATAAATGATTGTAAAGCATGAACGGAAGGGCGGCATTGACGTCTACTACGTGAAGAAAAATATAACGGATGCCGGCATGGAGAAATACAAGCACCAATTCGTGGTTCCCTCTCTCATTGACATTATCATAAACGACGATGCCGACATTTATACCGACGACGGCCGCCTCCTTCTCAAATTTAGGAAGGGAAAGCTGTCCAAGGACAAAATTGACACGTTTTACGAAAACATGATTGACTTTGCGCGCACCACGTCCACGAATCGCAAGCTCACGTCCGGCCTCAGGACCAAGACGCGTTCAAAAACAGATAAGAAAGACCTCGCCGCAATGACTAATATCGTGGGCTACTTTGACTCGCTCGGCCCCAGCCAGAAGGCGCTGCTGAAACGGCACGGCATGAAGCTGAACCCCGCCGTGCGCGAAACGCGCTTCAACATGCTGTATCCCGACAAGTTTAAGAAATTGATTCCCCTCATCCGAGAGATTGACTCTTATTACGAGAAAATAGTGCCCGACCATTACAAGAAGCAGCACCGCAAGGCGAAGCAGACGTACTTCAAGATTGCCGACACTGCGTTCACCACCGTCACCACCAACGTGAATTACAAGACGGCGATTCACACGGACCGAGGCGACGATGCCGAGGGGTTCGGTAACTTGGTGGTGATTGAGCGCGGCAAGTACACCGGCGCCGAGACGTGCTTTCCGCAGTACGGGGTCGGCGTCAACGTGCGCACCGGCGACGTGCTGTTCATGGACGTGCACGAGTGGCACGGGAACTTGCCCATCCACTTGGAAAACAAGGACGCCGTACGCCTATCCATTGTGTGCTACTTGCGCCACCGACTATGGGAGAAAACGCGCGGGAAAACGAAAAAGTTCATGAAACAACACGTGGCCACGTATCGCAAGTTGCATGATTTGACCAATGCACCCAAACCCTCCTCCAATAAAGGTGGTAACAAGAATGATGGTGACAAGAATGATGGTGACAAGAATGCTGGTGCTGGTGCTAGTGGCGGCGAGTTTCTATTTGGGGACGAAGACATGGCTTATTGATTAGATGCATATCTATAAAAAAAAAGGATCACCCCCGATCCTGTTTTTTTTTGTTTTTTTTTTGTTTTTTTTGTGCCTTTGGTTTTAAGACCATTCAATTTTGGTCAAGCGTGCATTACCTGAGTTCTTCAGCGATTTCAGTTCGCGTCCGGGTGCCTTTGCGAGTTTCAGAGTTACGCCGTGTTCACGAAGGATGTATTCATAGATTGCACCACCGCGCTGCAGTGCTTGCATGATTTCCACCGTCACAATGATGCCCTTCCACGCCGATACCCCATCATGGTTGGATGCGACGCATTTTGGGCGCTGCAGCGAGTCCTCCACTTGCGATGCGATAATGAGGTCGCACAGGTTCCTCTGCATTGTCTCAGCGTTGTAGGAGGTTTCAACTGCCAACGGGATGCTGTATCCGCCGTTGCCGATGACGACCGAGCCGTCCTCTTGCTGCGTGTGGAACGTCTCTAGGCCGCTCGTGCGAGCAATCCCACCATGCAGTAGTTGCTCAGGGCTGATGCGAGTGCGCGTGTACACGATCAAGTCACCGTGGTGGAACCCGTGCGACGCACTGAACTGGTTCGTATTGCACCGCCACACATTGATTTGCAACTCGTGATTTGATTCAAAACCGCAACCGGGGTTGTTGGGACTCATTGGAATCCGATTGTCAATGGATTCACGCACATTTTCCGGCACGTTGAGGTAGGTTGCATTGAGGCGACCCGTGTGGCGGTGGACAAAGTACATGGCATTCATGCATTCGCGCAGGCGCATCACCTGTTCGCATATTTCGGCGGTTTGTGCGGCACAGTTGTAATTCTCAATATTGCCGGATTCAAACGCAGCTTGAATCTCTTGAATGGTGAGATCTCTTTCGTACTCTTCGGCATTGGGATCCATGGCATCATCATCGTCGGCATTGTTGCGCCTGTGGCGAATAACGATGGGCACAGTGTTGTACCACCCGTTGTCGGATTGTTTGGGTCCAGCAACCAAATTCTTGCCACGTTGAGGCATAACTTGCAAATCATCATGGTCGGGGGCTTCCATCATGGCCACATATCGGCGAATGTCATCCAGTTGGATCTTGCGGCTGATGTACACACGGATGTTCATGTTGTCGTGGTAGCCGAACATACGGCCCAGCAACGCTTGTAACACCGTGTCGGTTTTGGAACCCTTGGATGTTTCAACGACGAACGAGATGTGGGCCTTGGGCACGCGCTTGCCCATGCGGCACATGCCGCGGATGAAGATCACGGTGTTGCAATCGGGTGCGACGGCAAGTTCGTCCATGGACTGCATGCTGCCGAGCTGGTTTTTCGTATTGGCGTCATACACGCGATGCGCCCAACCGAGTTCGCCGGCTACACGAATGCACTCGGACATGTTGTCGGAGCCATTGGAATCGCGCACGCGCACAATGGCGTACTTTGGGGCTTCCGTGACGGGGGCTTCTTGGATGGCCTGTGCCACCACCTCTGCTTGCGAGAGCTGGGGGTCAAACTGCACGATGGCGCCGGAATCTAAGAACTGGCGCGGGCCCTTGTATCCTTCGGCGGGCTCAAGGCGCACGATGCACTTCTTTTGACGGTGGTGGTGGTAGTTGCTGAGCTCGGAGAAGGGGGTGGCAGACACGGTCAGCACGTAGTTGTTGCGGTCGCCTTCCAAATTGGAAACGTCGGCATCGGCGGTGATGTGTTGGCTTTGAAGGAACTTGTGAGGACGGTTCGTCTTGTCTTGTGCGCAGTGGGCTTCTTCCCAAATGATGAGCGTGTCGCGGGCGATTTGGGGATGCGGGGCACTGTGAGTGAGATCCGCGCCGCACAACACCTCAATGCGTGACTCAAGGTAGGCAATGGCTCTTTCAACCATGTCTGGATAAGGAACGTTGTTTTGCACATAGAGGCGGATGAACTCGGTTTTGGAGGCACGGAGTTGATCCGACAACTCCTTTTCAGCATGGCCGCACATGATTTTCACGCGTTCAATGCTTAGATGTTTGAAGAGGAGCACATTGCATGCGACGTAGTAGAATGTTTGGGTCTTGCCGGATTGAGGGTGTGCGACGAGAACCGCCCAGTGGTACTCATTCTCCTTGAAGGCAGCGATGATCTTGTTGGCGGCGGCAATCTGGTTCGGGTAAGCCATTTGGACAGGGGCTTCTTGGAGAACAGGGGCTTCTTGGAGAACAGGGGCTTCTTGGAGAACAGGGGCTTCTTGGAGAACAGGGGCTTCTTGGACTTGCTGAGCAGCAGCAGCAGCAGCAGCAACTGCGTTCTTATGCCGTTTGCTGGATTCATGACGAGCGCGATTGCCCTTGTCATTTCCACCAGCGCTGGTCCATTTTCCAGGACGATATCCGTGTGCTACGCAAAAGGGCGCACAAATGGGACACTCGGTGACGGGGCGATAAGGGGATTGACGATTGCGAGACATATTTGTTCTGGACGACTTGTGAAAATTCAACGACTTGTAGAATGGGAAACACTGATTGCAAAATCAAATAATTTGAAAAGCTTTCAATTTTCTTCTCAACGTATGAGTTTTCGGGATGACATCCGATGAATTTTGGACGCATTAATTGATCGGATAGCATTTGATACATTAAAAAAAAAATTGAATCTGTTTTTGAAATGCTAATGCATGTCATGCACGTACACAACAGATCAGACCAATGTTTGCCCACCTTCGTTCCAAAACCGAAGCCAGTTACCGAGTCATCACACATACGATTGCCGCCGACATGCGCGACCGTGTGCGAAGTCAGAGCCCCCTCTTGTCCGGATTGGATCCCACCAACGCTGACACCGCCAACATCCTGGCCGAAATCCACCTGCGCGAATTCGGATGCGCAATCAACACGTTGCAGCAAGTCAATCACATCGCCGCCAGATACCACGAGCACGTGTTTGACAACACGGACGCCTACATTCAAGACCAAGACCAACCAGTGCAACCGCACGTAATGAATGCTGAGCAGCGCCATGCGGCCCAACTGCTTGTCGGTGTGGGCAACAGTTACTCGGAAATCAATGCAGCGCTGCGCGCACTTGACGTGTCGTTGCAATCGGTGATGCACTGCGATTCAGAAGCGCGTGTGAAATTGTCGCAACAATTCATTGCGGATGCATCCCATGCGGAAGACGCATTTGACCGCCTGCAACACATCGCCAAACAAGTGTGGAGCTTGGTCAACATGCTGGCATTGTCCAACCTGTTTCGGTTCGCTGATCCCAACCAGCCCATCTGCATCCCCAATCAGGATGACGCCATCTTCATTCCCTACATTCCGACCAAGACATTCCATCAGTAAGCACCACTGCACACTGCAAAAACTAAACCCAAACCAAGCAAAAACTAAACCAAGCAAAACCCAAAACCAAAACCAAACCCAAACACACAAAAAAAATATTTTTTTTCATATGTCATGAAACGATTTTAACACCTAAATACTCAGAATGAGGGGAATTAAGTGCATTAAACAATTCTCTCGTGTCGTGCGTCTGGATTGGCGGCCGCCGGTTTTGCTGTGCGACCACAACATGCTCCGCATTGGCTTCCACGATTAGTGCCACGTGTCCGTATTTTAATTCGTCCGTGGCTTCAGGAACCCAGAACAGCATGGTGCCCGGGCGCAAGTAGTGCAGTGCATTCTTGACATACGGGTACACGCGCGTTTGCAGTTCAAGCGATTGCACTGGTCGGGCTGGTTGTACTGGAACCAATGCATGAATGCGATAAAACATGTCGGTGGCGTCCACCACAGACGGGAATGTCAAGCCGTGCGTTTGGATAAAGTACCGACGCACGAATTCCACGCATTGAAATGGAATGCCGGCATTTGTTTTGTATGTTTGATTGTCGTTCGTTTTCACATGCACATTCAATGGTTCTGTCATTTTATTTCATATGAATTGTCTATAAAATAAATAATGGGCGGCAAAAAGGCCTTCTAAGAAAAACAGGCGCAGGCGCACCACTTCCTACCGGCAATTAACGGCAGCACGGTGAGTTTGACCAATTTGAAGCTGCCGTCCAGCATCACCAGCGCGGCTTCTTCCTCCGGTCCGTCCAGCGTCAAAATCAAGATGCACTTCAGCACAAAGTGCAGAAATGTCACGACCGTGTGGCTGTTCAACGCCACGGAATTACCACTGGTTGCGTCGGTTGCAAACAACGTGATGCAGTCGTGAATCAACGCGAGGAAATGCGGCGCGTCGCTCATGTCAATCTTGCCATCGGCCATGATGTTGGCAAACGCGGTTTGCATGACGGAGCCAATGGTGCGCCGGCTGCTGTCTTGTCCCGCGTACGAATTCAGCTGCTCCAGCTCTTGCGGCGTGAGTTTGCTTTTCAACTCGGCATGCACTTTGCTGATTTCGGCGCCGATTAGCGACGGGTTGTCCAGAATGACTTGCAGCTTCGTGCGCAGGGCGGGCACATTTAGGATCATGGCGAAAATCACGTCCTGCACCATGCCGACCAATGGTTGAGATTGTTTGACATCGTCCGATGCGATTGCATTTGCTGCTGCGTCCGGGGGTGCTGCTGCGTCCGGGGTTTCAACCACCGCTAAGCTTGTTTCAGGTGCCTTTGCCATGCTGTTTCGCGGCACAGGAATGGAAATGCCAATCACGGCATTGGCCGTCAATCCTCCTGCATTGTTGGCCCCTGCATTGTTGGAATTTTTATTCACGGCGTGGCGAATCATGGCCCCACCACTTGGACCAATTGCAGTTTCCATTTGGATTGGAACGAATTGCTGTGATTGCTGTGATTGTTGTGATTGGTGTGATTGGTGTGATTGGTGTGATTGGTGCGATTGGTGCGATTGGTGCGATTGCATGTTTGACTTTGTTTATACATTATAACCACACATTTTCTAAGCCAATTTTATTATTTACATAATGCAAACATGCGAATCATCAAAACCCACAAAAACGGACGGCAATCGCATGTGAATGCATGGAATGCATCAAGCAATGACATAGTTGTAACAATTGACGCTGCTGCGATTAGACACAACGCAGATTATTTGCGCAAAATGTCAAAAACCGACATTATGCCGGTGCTAAAGGCAAATGCATACGGACATGGCGCAATCCCCATTTCAAAAATACTACGAGCACACGGTGTGAAAATGATTGGCACCGCAACCATCGGGGAGGCCTTGATGTTGCGCAAAAGCGGGGACAATGGGCGCATCGTTGCTTGGTTGTACGACGTCAACGGACCAGAATTGGGAGAAGCAATCCGCAAAAATATTGACATTTGCATTATTGATTCAAGCCACGTGCTCGTTGTCTGTAAATTGGCCGCAAAGCATGCGCAACGGGTTCGCATCCACCTCTTCGTTGACACGGGAATCAACCGCGCTGGAATTCGGTACACCGAAGCAATCCCCACTGCGTTGGAGTTGTCAAATGCCCCCTGCATTGCGTTGGTCGGGTTAATGAGTCATTTCACACAATCCGAACTCCCGAACGATGCAACCACGCACAAACAGTTGAAGATGTTTAGAGAACTTAGGGACACGCTGCTGCGCGACCACAATGTCGCGTTTGAGCACGTGCACATTGCCAATTCCGGTGGATGCTTGAATTATGATGTGTCCGACTTCACGTTGGCTCGTCCAGGACTCTCCGTGTTCGGCATGGATCCAAATGGGAAGTGCAACAAAAACCTGTGGCCCGCCATGACGGTTGAATCCCGCATCATTCAAATAAAACCCATTTCCAAGGGCGACACGGTTGGATACGACAAAACATACACGGCGAAAAAAAACATGTTGATTTGCGTTGCACCGATCGGATATGCCGATGGTGTGCCCAGATCGTCTTCCGGAAAACTGCACGTCATCGTCAACGGAACCAGGCGAAAAGTTTTGGGGAATATAAGCATGGATCAAATTGTGATAGAAGCCCACCCAAATGATGCAGTTGGAAACACCGTGCTGCTGTTTGGCTCTCCGCGCAATGGAGCGACAATTCAAACAATATATGATGTTGCCGATGCGTCAAATACGATTCCACACGAAATAGTGACGAGAGTTAATTCATCCATGCGTGTTGTAATGAAATACATAAACGTGTGATGGGAACCATATTTGTATAATAAAACACACCGATCTTCACCCATGGCAAGCATTCCTTTGGAGTATGGCGCAGAGGCGCCCAAGAGCGAGCAGTTAAGTCGGAAATATAATAAAACTGGGTTGTTACATGAAAAATAATATGACTTTAAATTATAGCATTTTTTTGTAAACATGGCTTCAGCTGCAAATCCGTTTTTACAATCGGCAGACGCGTTGGCTTCAAGCGCGTTGGATTCATCCGATGGGTGGACCGACGATGAACCTCCGTCATTTGAACCTTTGTCGACACGCAGTCATGCTGTGCCAATCCACATCATTATAAAAAGAAGTCTGACCCGTAAACGCATTAATAATCCACACTCTCGGGTTGGAATGCAATGCATGCGAGGAGAGGATGGCAAATATTATTACATTCCAATTGACCTATACAACAATGCATCACAATTGGAAATAATAAATGGATTGAGTCCATTGCTTGTGAATCCAACGCCCAGAGAATTTCAAAAAGGTGCATTATACACATACATCCTTGCATCCATCATCACAAAGAATCCGGGCACAGGTGCAGATATTGAACTCGTTCCACCAAAATTATACGCATGCCAAGCACAAAATATTTTTGAATTTGGCACAAAACACCATCATATATTTTTTCGCATGGCTCTGACAAAAGAATTGGACAAGGTTGCACAAGCTAACGGAATTGATGTAAAGAAAGTGGAGTACGGATTGTTTGCATCCGGTGAAATAAAATGTGTTAAACCGAGAAATTTAATGGTTAATTTTTTTTCAGGAACGTACAAAATGCACAAAAAAATCAAAATCCCCAAAAAGGGGCCTAGTAATCCAACTGGTGAGCCAAAAGAAATAAAGGTGATCAGAATGCTGATGCAGTGGATTGACCCTGATTACAAAATAAAATACAATTCTGCGCCATTCATAACATCAGAATCTGTGCCAATAACCCAAAGTCAACTAGAATTTTTGGAGTCAAACGGAATTCCGACATTTAGATTTGACACTCAAGATAAATGCCGTGACATGAAATTTCATATTATGCGACTCAAAAATACGGAGGACAGATTTAAAGAAATGCAACAAATATATCAGGACATAATGGCTCCTCCTAAACCACCTCCTCCTCCCACAAATGCTTATGCACTGAGTTCGGCTGAACTTAGAGAATATGCCAGTAAGCACGGTGTGGAAGTTCCAGAACTCCCATATGATGCTGACATTAAATATGCAGTTCGACAAATCGTTCAAGCACACATGGACGCAAACAAGGGCGTAAACACGGGCGCAGGTGGCGCAATGAAGCAGAAAATGATGTTCAAGAAGAACAGAACGCTCAAGAAACGAAAATGAATGCACAAGTGATTCATCTACATAAATAAATAAATAAACATGAATGTAATGTAGTTGCAGCAAGACATGATTGTAGTTGCAAAAATTAACGTTTCTCAGCGTTTGGTGAAGTCAAGCGAGATCGTATCAAGCGCGACTAACGCGACGCGTTTTTCGTGCGTGCCGCCATGCTTTTTTTTCATGTTTACATAGTACAATTACAACCACCGCTCACTATTGTGCACCTTATGGCCAACATTCCTTTAGGCAAGTATCGCAAAAATGTGCCGTTTGATGAACGCAAAATGAAAGCGTCTCTCATTTTAAAACAGCACCCAGACCGCGTTCCCGTGGTGGTGGAGTGCAGCGACGCTCTGCAAGCCATTCATCCGCTCAAGAAAAACAAGTTCATTGTGCCGCATGAGCTCACATTGGCGCAGTTCATGTTTGTCATCCGAAAGCACATGCAGCTGGAACCGGAGCACGCAATTTTCGTGTTTATAAACAACCGACTGCACCCAACCACCTCGCTCGTCGGATCCATCTACGCTCAAGAAAAAGACGAAGACGGGTTCATGTATTTAGACGTGTTCCAAGAATCAACATTTGGCAAACCAATATAGAGCGTTTGTGCCATGCAATGTTAACACACACACACACACACACACACCAACGCCATCATGACCTCCGGTTCCTCCCCGTTTTACCCCGTTTCCACGACCGATTCGCGTCTTGCCAAATACGCGTTTGACCACAATGTGCTTGACGGCATTCATGCTGTCATAAAAACCACACAGCAGCGCGAATCATGCATGTGGACGTACTTGCGCGACACCCCCCCATCCGAAAAAACGGGATACATGTTCTCAGACAACCCCATGTTTTCCGTGATACTTGACAACATGCATGTGGGGCATTCCGGTGCATCTTATGCATGGACCATGCGCCACCTGCAGTACATCGCCACGAACGGACTGGATGCATACATTGCTGAATTCATTGCTTGAAAAAAAATAGGAGTAAATGTCATAAACGATAAACCATGGCAACCCGAACCCGAAAACGAACACAAAACAGTTCCGAATCAGCAAAAAAAAAGCACGCCAAGTCCAGAATGCGACAATACTGGAACAGCGTGCACAAGCGAATTAAGCACACAAAGTGTGTCATGCAGACCACCAAAAAATATCTGTCGCGTTCTAGCCCCCCGTATCCCGCAAACAAATGCTGCGGTAAGACGATGACCGGCAATGACGGCGCCAAATATGTTTCTGAACCGAATGTGGGCGGCATATGCGCTTGGAAGAAGGTTTGAGACAACTCATTATTTTTATAATTGGATTTGAAAATTCAAATTATATTAAATGTGATATATATACACGCACACACCACACACACACACACACACGCATTAAATTAATCATGTCCATTGCAACACTGAAGCGCAAGACCGTGCGTGGCGGCAATCCGCGTCTGGACCCCGTGTCCGGCATTGGAGCCAAGGGGTTTTCACTGAACGGAGGGTATCGTAATATTGGCGGCGTCGGACAGTTTCGCATGGTGTCCAACGTCACGCGCACGCCCTTTCGCGGCACGCAGCCCATGGGACACGGCGGATTCAATGGCGAGTATTATGACACGCCATCCAACTCCGGGGACTGCTGCACCAATGATAACTCCATCATTAAGGACTCCACCCTGACAACCGCCGGCATGATTGATCAAAAATACAAATGGACCAAGAGCCAGTACCCCCGATACTGGGTCAAGAATGACGACAATTCATATCGCATGACCAAAACGCAAGGACAGCTAACGGGGGCCAAGACATGGACCGCAGGCGCGTGCAACTTTCAAAAAGCCGCCAATGACGACCCAGACAACGTGTGGAAATGCAGTAGCAAGTGTTATTATTGGATCAGCGGCAAGCGGAAGTTTTTGTATTACCCGTACACCAAGTGGCTCAACGCCTCCAAGGTGCAGACGCAGGGGGTTTACATCACGGCCGGTGGCGTGGCTCGTCAAAATAGGCTGCCCACGCCGGCGTGCATGCAGCATTACCCCATGATGCTGTCGGCCAACGGGTGCGATTCAAATGTCGTCACGTGGCAACAAGCGCAGGCCCAAGGGTTTTTGCCCGCCGATTACATGACGTGCGATCCAATTGACGGCAAAAGTGCAAGTGCAAAATGCAACTAATCATTCCACTTAAAAATAATAATGTTTACATATGTCAGCCATATTTACACACGATTCGCCTAACCAAATGATCATTGAGCATCCCGAAGACTACACCCTCGTGGGGTTTGAGCGCTCCAAAGTTCGCGGAAAAAAATACGACGCCATTCTGCGCAATAAGACGACGCGCAAAGGCCGAACCGTAATTCGTCGTGTGCCGTTTGGCGCCGTGGGATACGAGCAGTTTAAAGACTCCACGGGGAAAGGGCTTTACACACACGTGAATCACGGCGACCCCAAACGCCGTCGCAATTACCGCACCCGTCACCATGGAGAGAATAAACACAAATTCAGCAGCGGGTACTTTAGCTGGAAGTACTTGTGGTGACCGTCAGAAAACCTACGGTTTTCCGAACCTTTCCCTCATAAAACATACGGTTTCAGGCTAGAGGGAAAGGTTCGGAAAACCGTAGGTTTTCTGACGGTTATCGCGGGATTTTTACACCCAATACAGTCTGTATTTTGTTGATGTGTGCTGCATTGTACACACCACCGCCCCGTTCCACTTCGTTTATTATCGCAGCATCCATGTTGCACTTTTGTGCCAGCTCCTTCTGCGTCATCTTCTTTTCACATCGCGCCGCTTTTACTGCATCCGATGTGGCTTTGCCCACGTACTTTGTCTTTTTCATGTCATCGTCCGAGGCTGCTTTATACACCCCCACATTTGCAAGGGAAGACGTTGTCGTGGATGCGGGTTTGTTGGCCGCGTTTGCTGCTGTGGTTGGCCGTTTGTTGAACGTCACGGTCGTCCAATCTTGGCAATCGGGAACCGTTGACTCTTTGTCATCATATCTGGACATCACACACCGAGAGATATTAAACAATGAGTAAAACAGCGGCAATTGTCTATATTCTTTTTGTTTTATAAACGTTTTTATGCAAACATTCGTGCATAAAAAATGAATCATTGCAATGATCATAGGATAGAAGCAGGAGTGGCAGCAGGAGCAACAGGAGCAGGAGCAGCAGCAGGAGGGGCAGCAGGAGCAGGAGGAGCAGGAGGGGCAGCAGGAGCAGCAACAGCAGGAGCAGCAACAGCAGCAGGAGCAGCAACAGGAGCAGCAACAGGAGCAGCAACAGCAGCAGCAACAGGAGCAGGAGCAGCAGCAGGAGCAGCAACAGCAGCAGGAGCAGGAGCAGCAGCAGGAGCAGCAACAGCAGCAGGAGCAGGAGCAGCAGCATTCGGTCTAATTCTGTATTTTGGACCTATTGGAGGAATCTCATAAAGAAATCTTGCCTTTTTGGCCTCATCTGTTTCAACTAGTGATATATACTTTTTCTGTGTTATTTTTTCAGTCGTGCCATCTTTCACACTTGTTACCCGTTCCACGGTTTCGTTTATGTAAAATTTCTTTCCATTAGGATCTGTTACACCTGGTTCATATCTGTTGACTACGACATCCCTTTCACCAGATAGCTTATTATTAGTGTATTTTTCTTCGTCGTAAAATATCTGTGGAGGGTTTGACATTTTTCACATATACACATATGAAGATATAATATTACTTGCCTGTGTTGCATTATTAAATGCATCAGGAGAGTTTAAATGATATCTAATGGCTGCGTTTTCGCCGCATAGAACATTTATGCCGCTCACCACGACGACTCGTTCCATATTTTTTATGTTTCTTGTTCTTAGTTTTTTTAAACTTGTGGCTTCGCAACGTGCGTTTACCACCACTTTTAGACATGCCGACTTTACATTCATTGGCAACCAACAATACTAAATTTCCCAGATCCATGTCCGGTGCAGGGTCTATAAAAAATACTGCATTTGGATGATGGGTGAACTTTTTCATTAGTTCACCTACATCATAATTTACTAGTTGTATCTGACTCGGTGTCTGCTGTTTTGATTTTTCGACCATGGGGTATTTATGTAAATATTTATCTACAATTTGGACTCTTGTATCATTGGGTTGAACATTCGCATCAATTGCACATTGGTTGCCGTTTAATGCTTTTTTTATTTCGGCTTCAATTTTTGCCATTCGCGTTTTTTTAAATGTGAACCACGACGACTTATTGTTGTTCTCTGCTTTAACAATTACAGCATTCAATTCCTTTCTACAATTGTTGCTCCTTTCCAATGTTGCATTTTGGTCGGTTGCATTCTGATTGGGAGCCACAGTATATCCACTCATTGATCCACAGTTTAAGTTGGATGCATAGATGCATTTTGGATTAGACAATCTCACTGGAATGACCCATTTACCGTTTTTAAAATTTGTGGCAGTGTATTTTTGTGATAAATGTTCATAAGTTATATTGTCCGTCATGTCAAATGATATCAATCCAATCGGCGTGCCAATGTCCTGAAAACTTGAGGTCGCATTCCTAAAGAAATCTCCAGCATTAAACGTTTGGCTATCGGGACATTCCAAGAATTGGGAACTTGAAAAACGGGATTTAATTCCGTCATCATCATGAGTAATAGACAATGTAACAAATAATGCAACGTACCCCCAAGTGAGTTTAGTTTCTACGCCGGAAGAACTGTTTTCCATATGATATCGTGGTGTGTTAGCGTTAGTGATAATATTAATTTTTTTTTTGTACAATTTAAAAAAAGCAAGTTTGTATTGGTATTTTTTGTCTTGCAAAGGTTGTGCTAAAACGAACGCCAATGCTTGTGGTGCGCCGATGGGCCCAGTGGCATCATAGTTGGATTGTCTCATCTTATCTTGTTCTTTTGCTTTGACGAGTTCGTCGGCTTTTGCACGATCCATCTTCACCTTTTCATCTAATAATTCACCATACTTGTACCTAATTGCGACATATAATCCTGTCTTTGCATCTAAATAAAATATTTCGTCATCAAGTTTTAAGTCATTCACATTCGCAACAGATATCTTTTCATATGTTACGTCAGACATTTTGATTATATATCATTTATCATATATTGATTCAATAAAAAAAAATTCACGTGCATGCAACCGCATTTATAAAAAATATTTTTTTTAGTGCAAGTGATTTGTGCATGCATGTGCTTACCAGACAGTAAACTTCCATTCCTACCAGACAGTAAACTTCCATTCTTACCAGACAGTAAACTTCCATTCCTACCAGACAGTAAACTTCCATTCCTACCAGACAGTAAACTTCCATTCTTACCAGACAGTAAACTTCCATTCTTACCAGACAGTAAACTTCCGTTCATCCTTGGAGGTCGTTGTCGTCGTCTTATCCGTGATAGTTGCTGTAGTAGTCGTCTTCGTCGTCCGAGTCAGAGTAAATTCTGTGTCGCCGCGGGGGTAGCACCGCTTCAGGCAACAGTGATTGGCATTCGCATTGTGCTTTCAACGGAACAAACAGCGTGTCATCGTTTGAAATCTCCATGAGAGGCACGCGGTACACATCCATAACAGGATTGACGGCCACGTGCAGTTCGGGCGTCATCATTTCGGGGAAGTACCGCATGAGCATGCATGCCGAATGTTCAATGCCTTCTTGTGCCATGAAGATAATCCGTTCAATGTATTTTTCCCAAAGCCGTGACAGGTTGACCACATTTCGGACAACTTGGTTGGTCATCATCCAATCCATCCTCGTCATGAAACGATAGAGATCCACCAAGGACATGGCACGATCCATTTTCCCACGTGAGCTGTTGCTGACTTGATCCGTTTTGATGGAGCACAACTTGAAACATGCCCCGGCGTAATCCGTGATCCATTGATTGTCCAGCACGATTGAACGGCAATTAATCAATTCTGGATTCGCTTCGTTGATCTTCCACTGATCTGGCAGCGTTTTCATGACACGGGACTCACATGGATCATTGGCAACAAGGTTGCACTGTTCCAAAAATGCTTGGCGGTTTTCGGGCGTGTCCAGTGCGTTGAAGCGCGCCAGCAATTCGTCTGCTGCCATGCCGTGATAAGGGTGCTGATCGCCGGGCTTGTAAAGATTTGCACCGATGTTGAAACGCAGTTGGAATTCGGGAATGGACCAGTGAATGTGTTCGCATCCGGACTCGCTATTCACGCGATGAATGACGCATGAGGAATGCAGTGTGCGCGAACGCCAACGCCTGACATTTTGAGTTGGGTCATTCATCAGTCGGAAGGCGAGCAAGCCCGTGATGCCACCGTGCACCAAGTTCCGCACCCGACTGCTCCTCGTAAAGTGCCTCACACCAATCCGATTGGGAACAAAGGCCGGCAGCAGGGATCCTCCGACAGGGTTATTCTCCTTCAATTTCATTTTTTGGTTTTGGTCCGGCGTGAATGCAATCAGCATGCCACGGGCACCCAGCAGTGACAATGCAGTGCGGCACACCGTCACATCCAGCGGGCATTGCTTGATTTCTCTCTGAAAGTCGTCCACAATCTTCTTCAAGTCGTCCATGTTGTACGTTCCATTCGGGTTCGGGTTCAAGCGGAATCCGTTGTAAATAGTCTCAGTAGTAGTCGCAGTCGCAGTAGCATTCATCGTTCGTTCGGTCGGTCGGTCGCGGTAGAAACACTGATGTAAATTGGACAATGTCGGATCCGCTTTCAATTTTTTGATTTTCATATGGAAATCCATCATGACATCGGAACCCCATCCAGCTTAAAAAAAGGCACCACGCCAATTTTATCGCATGTCCCAAAAATGGGATTTCTTATTTTCAAAATAAATGAAACCCCGTTTTTGGGACATGCACAAACGCCCAAAAATGCAGGTTTTTGGCCCAAAATGTCGCATTTTTCTGCTAGATGATTTTTGCCACCTTTTAACACTGTGCTAAAAATGACAGCATTATGGTGACGTCGTGCGTGTTCTAAAAAAAGTTCCGCAATTTACCTAGTGCGCGTCGAATTTTCCCAAAAGTATTTCGTCGATCTCATTTTTGGACATCGATTCTTGTCCATTTTCTCAAAATTTTTTCGACTCTTGTGCAAAGTCGAATCGAAAAATAACAATTTTTAATTCAAGGATTTGTGTAAAAAAACGAGAGCATAATGGTCACGTGTTTTTGAGGGAGGTGAAAAGTCATTTTTTGGCGCCAAAAAAAACTTAAAAAAAGGCACCAACCGATGCATTCTCTTGTTGAAATGTTATCAATAACAATGATAACAAAATGATAACATTTGCCAAATTTCAACAAGAGATTTTTACGAACGCCGCATCTCGCATGCTAAATGGTGTCGCATAAGTGGACCCATCGTACCTCGTTTCTCTAGATGATAACAAAATGATAACAAAATGATAACATTTTGCCAAATTTGGCAACGAGATTTTTTTCATTTTTTTGTGAGCATTTATCGTGTCGCGACTTTACACGCGCGTATATGTTGTGAAAAACACACATAATGTTGCATGTCCTTATTTTGACAAAAGTCTTTTTCCGAAAACAAGAATGTGCAAAAAAAGGACATGCGCATGCCGTTTTGGGCCGTTTTGGGCCGTTTTGGGCCGTTTTGGGCCGTTTTATGTCCCATTTTTGGCAAAAGCTTTTTCCGGAAAACAAGAAACCCCGATTTTTGGACATGCATCAG
>Ga0214917_10003480_pt1 | contig 18132 bp, 14 predicted proteins | sample LL_1208_BB_MetaG_FD_177983 | JGI IMG/M metagenome (GOLD analysis project Ga0214917, IMG submission 177983) | Freshwater microbial communities from Lake Lanier, Atlanta, Georgia, United States - LL_1208_BB | ecosystem: Environmental > Aquatic > Freshwater > Lake | place: USA: Georgia | collected...
GCGTCAAGTGGTAATCGCGGCAATCACCCGTAAAGCGAAGGTAATTGGCTTTCTTAGCGAGCATTTCAAACTGCGTAAAGAGCGCGTGCTTCTGCGCTGTCCATCGACCGATTGCGTCAAAGCTTCGTAAACATTGGCCAATCTCATCATCAATTGAGTCGGGAATTTGCTTCACAAAAAGTAGCGACATGTTGACTACCCGCTTAAAACTTTGAGCATCGCATGTAAGTAGCTCAGAAAATGAGCCAGTCGGGACGTAGGATTATCTCGAGGCAAGAAAGGGCAAGGTGCCGCAACTTGGTTGCCGAAAAAATATCTAAATGTGTTAACCAGCCGCTAGAATCTTTAACTATGCTGATGTTCATCGCTAACACTTTGTTTGAGGCCGTTTCATCAAGCCGCGCCGGGTACACCTTCGTGACCATCGGGAAAGTCGCTGGAGGCCGCATGGTCGCCGGGCGAAGCATCTACCGTCTCACAAAGGCGCAACCGAGCACTGTTCTTAACGATGGAGGAAGTTGGCTGTTATCGAACGAAGAAATCGATGAGTGTGTCAAGGCGCAGAGCTTCAATAAGTAATCTTGGCGATGGGTCCCAGCGAGCGTAAGCCAGTACTCGACCCTCTACCTATGCCTTTGAGCCTTAAAGTCTGGGCACCCAATGCTTGTTGTGATCCTCTTTTTTTTAGATAAGCGAACAAAATGACGCTAAAAGCCCATTGCACCCCACGCGACTCTGTTTTTGTTGCCGACCGTCGCGCGACGGTCCTTAGTCTGGACACGTTCCTCAAAGGCAAGGTGCACGGAGGCGAGTTTTTCGACGAGAACTACTTCACCAACGGCATGGTGACCTTGGTAGACCGAGCCTTCCGGCATTTAGCTGGCTCCGGCGCGGGTTCGTCCGTATTTTTGCTGTCGCAGGCAATGGGTGGTGGCAAGACGCACAGCATGATTGGGCTTGGACTCCTTGCCCGTGATCCTGAACTGCGGCGGAAGGTGCTGGGTGAAAACGACCCCGCCCCACGGCTTGGACGCTGCCGCGTCGTGGGCTTCAACGGCCGCAGCACCGATGCTCCAGGCGGCATCTGGGGCTCTATAGCCGAGCAGCTGGGCAAGGCAGACCAGTTTGCCCGCTATGTCTCGCCGCTACTTAATGCGCCTGGCCCGGAGGCCTGGAAGCAGCTTCTTGGTGGGGACCCCTTGATCTTGTTCTTGGACGAGTTGCCGCCCTACTTGGAATACGCGGTGGCAGTATCCGTAGGAAACGCTGATCTCGGCGTGGTGACCACTGCGGCACTGGCTAACCTCTTCGTGGCTGTCGCCGAGATGGACAATGTCTGCCTCGTCCTCTCCGATCTGGCCGGTACCAACTTCAGCATTGGCCAGAACAACCTGCAAGCGGCCTTCGACCGTGCCGTACAGGGCATCACTTCGGAGTCCAAACGAATTGCAGTACCGATCACCCCTGTCAACCCGAACGGTGACGAGCTCTACCACATCCTGCGCAAACGCCTGTTCTCCGAGGTGGCGCCACAGGCTGAAATCGATCGGGTTGCCGAAGGCTACCGGGAAGCGCTTCGAGAGGCAGGTCGCATGAACCTAACCAGCACCACGCCGGAGTCGCTCTACACCCGGGTGCTGGATGCCTACCCCTTCCATCCCGATCTGCGTGAGCTCGTAGGCAAGTTCAAGGAGAACGACGGTTTTCAGCAGACCAGGGGTGTCATCCGGTTGATGCAAATGGTTGTCGCTGACCTATGGAAGTCTGACAAGGCCGCCGCCAAGGACCTCATCGCCCCCTACGACATCGACCTCAACGTTGACGAAATCGCCTCCGAGGTTCGAACAATCAACCCGTCACTTAGTGAGGCCATTGCTCACGACATCGCCCATTGCGGGGACGCCGAAGTTGAACAAATCGACATCGCAAACGGCAACGCTGACGCCTCCGAGGCAGCTCGCCTCATCCTTGTGGCATCGCTTTCCACCACACCTGGCGCCATCCATGGCCTGCGTGAATACCAACTCGTGGACTGCCTGCAGCGCCCAGGCAGAGATCTATCCACATTCAAAGCTAACGTGCTTGACAAACTCGCCACCCGGGCCTGGTATCTGCATAACTCGGCAGATGGGCGGTTGTACTTCAAAAATCAGCAAAACCTAGCCGCCAAGCTGCGCTCAACGGCGCTGTCCTTGCACACCGAGACGGTCGATCGCATGCTGCGCGAGCACCTCGAGCAGCACTTTGCACCCAGCTTGCGTGACTGCTATCAGACCGTCAAAGTTCTGCCTCCACCGGACGAAGTACAGGTCGAGCAGGAGAAGACAACGCTCGTGGTGGTTCGTCCAGGCGGCCAGGCGAACCAATTGCCGATCTCAGGCGACTGGCAGGCCTGGTGGACCCAGCAACAATACAAGAATCGCGTGCTGTTCCTAAGTGGCTCGCGAGACACCTTCCAGAAAGTTATTGACGCAGCCCGCCAGACCCGCGCCTTGCAAAACATCGAAGACGAACTTCGCAGCGAGAACACGCCTTCCGACGACCCCCAATGGCGCGCACTGGATACCCTTCGCGATCGGATTGCACTGCAATTTAGTGCTGCGCTCAAAGAGGCTTTCGACCAGATCGTTTATCCGTCCATCAACTCGGCCCTGAGGCATAGCGGCGTTGATCTCGCCTTCGCTGGCAACCGCAGCGGAGAGGCCACCATTCGACAGACGTTGGAAGGGGCACAAAAGTTCACCACCAAGATTGACGACGACGCTTTCCGCTCGCGCGCTGAGGCCCGCCTGTTTGGATCCGCAGAGACCAAGGTTGTGCTCTGGTCTGATTTCAAACGCAACGCTGCTGTCAACACTCACTGGCCGCTGCACAAAACATCGGCTCTGGATGATTTGAAGGCTGACTGCGTGCGCCGCGGGCTTTGGCGCGAAGAAGGCAACCACATCCGTCGAGGCCCATTCCCACCGCCTGCGCCCTCAGTCGAAGTGCGTGAACTTTCAGTGGAAGAAGATGGCGATGGTCGCACCTACCTTAAGATCGAGCCGCTACACGCTCCTGCCGTAGTCTACGAAACGGGCGACACCGACCCCACGCCCGCTTCCAGCCCGGTGCCCACCCCGGCTCGCTTCGAGGCCACAGCACTACGCTACCGATTTCTTGCTCATGATCCGGCAGACATCGCCCGCATTAGCCCCATCAAAGAGTGGGTGGCTAAGATCCGGCTCAAGTACCAACTACATAACCGCGGTGACCACTACGAAGTGGAACTGCGCGCCCTTCCGCGCACCAATGGCGTGACGGTCCGATACACGACCGACGGATCATCACCGACCCATGTCGGCGCTGCGACCTACGACGGAGTCATCCGCGTGCCGGCAGGCAGCCGCACTATGCTGGCCATCGCAGTCGCCCCAGCGCTCGGGCTTAGCTCAGAGGTGCTACGCATTCCTATTCCTCAGCCGGGAGCTGAAGGCCCCAAACTCGATCCGAAGGCTCCGGTACGCTGGACACAGCGTATCAAGCTTGACGACACTGGCGCGGTTTGGGATTTCATTCGTCGCCTTGACGAAGCGGCCTCGGTTATTGCTTATGACTTAGAGCTAACCGCCGAGAGCGCTGACGGCCTACAGCACATCGAGTACTTTGGTGCCATTGAATCAGGCTACATTGCCACGAACATCAAAGACGTTGCCGAACAGCTACAAGCGATTGTTGGCACTGGTTCGCTGCGCATGGCGGTCGGCTCACTCGGTTTCCTTACGGGCCAGGCGCTCCTCGATTGGCTCAGGGCCAGCGGTCAGCCTTTCGATATGTCCAAAGTCAGCCAAAGCGCGCAGTAAATTATGGTCAAAGAATCGAATGCTTCAAAGCGCCGCGTGGTTGGCTTGGGCTTTCTGCCCGACGAGGCGCGACACGGTTTTCTGATTGATGTACCTAAGGGCACCAGCGCAGAAGAACATATTTGCATCTCTGAGCACCGGGGCAATGACCTGGACCACCTCGGCGCGAGGGACAGTTCGGCACCCAACCGAGCCGACCCGGGGCTGCGCGTGATGATTGACCGCGCCCGCTGGCTCGCCTTGGCCCCTGAATTCTGGGATGAATCCAACCGCCGACTTCGCGCTAACGGCTTGCCCATCGCCAAGTTTGTCAAGAGCCCTTCGAAGCCGGTACCAGTGCACCCATCGCTTGGCAAAGAGCTGTGCGTGTTGTGTTGGGCCGTTGAAGACGCACCGCAATCAGACATACCCAACGCCCTGCGCAACTGGGAGGCTTTGGCCCCCGAGGAGCGTTGGTGGCTATTTACCATGACGGTAGCAACCACTGGCCAGGCTTTACAACGGGGCCTGGGTTGGCGTAGAGCCTTACGAGCCGCATTATCTGACAACCCCTTTATTAAAGGCGAAGGGATGTCACCCCGCGCACGTCGCGAACTGCTGGGTCACTCCCAAATGTCGCTGAACCTGTAGAGCTCCGAATCCATGCCCTCTTTCATCGAAACCCAGTTCCCCATCGCCCGCCTCTCTGCCGAGTCCTACAAGGAGCGCAAGGCCGGCGCGAGCCAGACGCTCACTGGCCTTGGCAAGTGGTGGGGCCGCAAGCCGCTGGTGCTGGTGCGCGCAGCCATCGTGGGCATGCTGATGCCGGCCTCGAATGACCCCAAGCGGGATCGTGAGGTGTTTCTCAAGATCCTTACGATGGACGACGATGGAGCGTGGGACCGGTGCAAGCCGCCCGCGCAGCGCAAGCTTGGCCGCGCAGGTTTTGGCGCGCTCCCCTATGCCGAGCGCATCACGAACTGCGACCGGCCTGAGAACGTATCTGGCCCGTCGACCGACGCCTGGGCCGACATTAACGCCCACCTGGGCACTACAGCCAACAGCCTGCCCGAACTCATCGACGAGCTAGGCCAACGCGCCTTCGGCCATCGTCCCCGTGTAGGGGACAGCTTTTGCGGGGGCGGCTCGATTCCTTTCGAAGCGGCGCGCATTGGCTGCGACGCCTTTGGCTCTGATCTCAATCCTGTGGCGGGTTTGTTGACGTGGGCCAGCCTAAACCTGCTGGGTGGAGGGTCAGAGGTTCAATCGGAAGTTGCAGACGTACTGACCTCCGCGTTCAATGCTGCCGATCGTCAGATTACCAATTGGGGTATTGAGCACAACGCAAATGGCGAACGCGCTGAAGCCTACCTGTATTGCGTGGAAGTCAGGCCCGAAGGATGCGATTACTATATCCCTCTAGCGCCCAGCTGGGCCGTTTCGGACAACTACAACACAGTCGTTAGATGGAAACACTCCACAGGGTCTAATCGCCTTGTCCCCGATGTTTATTCAGCACCTGATTCTGAATACCAACTGTATAAGGCAAAGAAAGGTGCGACGATAGTAGATGGGCGCGTAGTGGATCCCTTTAATTCCAATCGAACTTGGAGTGTTGAGTCGCTACGCGGCCCCGAGGGATTACGTCGGTGGACCAGCGACGATATCTGCCCAAGGACTGAGGATGTTTTTCAAGAAAGACTGTACTGCATTCGATGGGTGGATTCGGGTGGGAATCGCAGATTTGCTGCGCCAGACGCTGACGACCTAGCGCGCGAGGCGCGCGTACTGGCACTGCTTCGTGAACGATTTGAGGCTTGGCAGCGGGAGGGTTTTATTCCGTCATTGGCCATAGCTCCTGGTTACAACACAGAGCAACCCATTCGCGAGCGCGGCTGGACGCATTGGCATCACTTGTTTACTCCAAGGCAGATGCTGACATATGGAGCTTACCTAGCGGAGGGCGCAGGCGTCAGTGCATCACAGGCTGCTCAAGTCGCATTGCTTCTAAAGATCGGCGTTCAGGCAAACTGGAACTCGAAACTGTGCACATGGAACGGCGACAAATCGAAGGGCCCCGGAAGCACAGACCAAACTTTCGTGAATCAAGCACTGAACACTTTATTTAACTATGGAACTAAATCTTTTGGCTTGCTGCAGGATTCGCTACTAAAGCCGTTCGGCGAAATTGATCGCTTCCAGGGAAATGTCTTCACTCAATTAATAGATGCTCGCGAGATTGGGCATCATTGTGACATTTGGATAACAGACCCCCCGTATGCAGACGCGATCAATTATCACGAGCTCGGCGACTTCTTTCTATCCTGGTATGCAAAGCGAATAAACCATTCATTTCCCCAGTGGATTCCGGATGCGCGCGCAGAATTGGCCGTACGTGGCGACGGCGAGGACTTCCGTCGGTCCATGGTGGACATCTACCGCAACCTTGCCCGGCACATGCCCGACAACGGCTTTCAGATGGTCATGTTTACGCACCAGAATCCGTCTGTCTGGGCGGATCTAGGGATGATTCTGTGGGCATCGGGGCTCAAAGCTACCGCCGCATGGACAATTAGCACTGAAACTCAAGCAGGCGGGATCAAGAAGGGTAATTACGTCCAGGGCACCGTGTGCCTAGTTCTGCGCAAGCGCGTCAACAACGAGCCCGGATTCCTTGACGAGGTTTACCCGTTAGTTGAAGACGAGGTGAAACACCAGATCGCCGGCATGCAGGCATTAGACGAGGGCGGCGAGCCCAATTTCAATGATGCTGATTACCAATTGGCCGCCTACGCAGCTGCGCTGAAGGTGCTGACACAGTACGGCAACCTTGACGGCCGCGACGTGGAGCATGAGGTGTTCGCGGTGCGGGGCAAGAATGAGAAGAGCGAGTTCCAGGCCGTAATCGAACGTGCGCTGGGCATTGCCTGTGAGACGCTCATACCGCGCGGGCTGGACGCGACGTGGCGTGACCTGTCGCTGGTGGAACGCTACTACCTGCGCGCGTTGGACATTGAAAGCCGTGGCGAGCGCCGCCAGGGCATGTACGAGGAGCTGGCGCGGGGTTTTGGCTTAGCTGACATCAAGCCACTGCTCAAGAGCGACAAGGCCAATGGCGCGCGCATGCACACGGCCAGTGGCTTCGCAGCGACCACGCTCGCGGGGGCCTCGGGTGGCGCCGGCACCGCACCTGCGCGCCGCGGGCGAGCGGCAGCCAGCGGTCTGCATCCGTTTGCCGAAGCACCGCTGCGCCACCTGCTGTTTGCGGTACGCGAGACGGCCGCCGCCGACAACAGCCCCGACCTCGGCCGGCAATATCTGCGGGATACCTTTGGTCAGGGCTACTGGCAGCTCCGCGAGCGGTTCGTCGGACTGCTGGAGTGGCTGGCCGCACTCGGCAACGCCACCGACATGGGTGAGTGGGCCACTGACAGTGAGGCTGCACGCATCCTCGCAGGCCGGTTGCGCAACGATCACGCTTGATAGCTTTATCAATCGCCTTTAGGGGAGCCGAAATGACGAAGAAAGTGTCTAAGATTCAGCGCATAGAGATAACTGACATCGGTCAGGGCCTGTTTTGCCCGTTTTGTGGAGCCCGTGGCTTACCCCCAGCTGAAGAGTGGGGCCAAGTTGCTTTCGAGCCCTGTCAACATGTGCTGTTCATCGCGCACGATAAGAGTTCGAGTACCGCGCTAAACGGTTCGATCGGCTCATGAAAATCGAAGATGTGGATGGTGATGAACTCGAACTGCCCGATGAAAAGGGAATTGACGGTTTTACTGACGATACGCCGGTCTCTGGAGCCATTAAGTTCGCCAGTTACGAGGGCGCTCCCTCGTTCTACGGCACCTATATAGGCTTTGCGCCGGCCGACGAAAGTTGAACGGTTCCTCCCTTCTCTAACGACTCAATTGATCAATCGGCACTCCAGTCGACGCAGCCGCCTCGACCAGACGGTTCTGAGCCAGCGACTGACCGGCGCGGTGGCCTATGACCGCATTGCAGGCTACTTCCGTAGCAGCCTATTCGAGGTGGCCGGGGAAGCTCTCGGGCAGGTGCAAGGACCAATCCGCATACTGTGCAATTCCGATCTGGACCCGCAGGATGTTGTCACCGCTGCAGCAGCTCAGGCGGCACTGCGCCGCAGCTGGTGCGAAGGACAGCCACAGACTGCGCTGACGCCAGCCATACCCCGATATACGGCACTGTACGAGGCGCTGACCTCCGGTCGCGTCACCGTTCGCGTGCTGCCGGACACCGCTTTCGGCCTCATTCACGGTAAGGCGGGCGTGGTGCGCCGCGCTGATGGCTCGGCCACGGCCTTCCTAGGCAGCGTAAATGAAAGCGCCTCAGCATGGAAGCTTAACTACGAGCTGCTCTGGGAAGACGACTCACCAGACACCGTGGCTTGGGTGCAGGAAGAGTTCGACGCACTCTGGAACGACCCACGCGCCATGGACCTGAGCGTGTGCCCGTTCATCGTTCAAGATGTGCAACGCATAATTCACCGCCGCGTGGTAGAACCGACTGAATGGAAGGCGACTGCTGACCCAACGGCTGCAGCCGCTGCTGCCGCCGTTGAAACGCCTGTCTATCGCCGTGAGCAAGGGCTGTGGCCACATCAGAAGTACTTCGCGCGCCTTGCGCTCGAACGGCATCGGCTGGGCGGCGCGCGCCTCGTCCTCGCCGATCAAGTGGGTTTGGGCAAGACCGTCCAGCTGGCGATGGCAGCGCTGCTGATGGCCCTAGACGATCCCGACGGTGGGCCCATTCTCGTACTCGCACCTAAGCCATTGCTGCAACAGTGGCAGGACGAGCTCATGGAACTGCTGCAACTTCCCTCGGCTAGGTGGAACGGCCGAGCCTGGGTCGATGAGAACGATTTGGAGTACCCGTCTGAAGGGGCAAAGTCCCTCAGCCGGTGCCCTCGCCGCATTGGTCTAGTTTCGCAGGGGCTAGTTGTTCGAGGTATGCCTGAAGCGTTGCAGCAGCTGCTGAGCCGCCGCTACACGTGCGTGATCGTTGACGAAGCGCACCGTGCTCGGCGGCGCAAAGTCCCTAAAGTGGATGCCAGCGAAGACGAAGTCGATGAGCGGGCCGATCCCAACAAGCTCATGGCTTTTCTAAGACAGATCGGCGAAAAAACCAAGAGCATGCTGTTGGCAACGGCGACTCCGGTACAGCTGCACTCCCTTGAGGCCTGGGACCTGCTGGAAATCCTCTCACACGGTAACGATGGCGTTCTGGGCGGCTGGACGCGCACCAGCCCGTGGTTTCAGGCCAGCCATTGCCTAGCCATTGCCAACGGTGAGGCCGCTGTGCCTACCGATCTGCACGCCGGCTGGCAGTACGTGCGCGACCCATTGCCATCCAGGCCAGAGGGCCAAGCTTTCGAGCGCATCAGACGGAGCCTCAATGCTAGCGACAGCTCTTGGCAATTTACACCCGAGACACTTGATCGGCTCTCTCCCGCCATTCGGCGAGTTCAACTGCATAACGGGCTTTTGCCTGGTTATGGAGAACACTTCAATCCGTTATTGCGCTGCATCGTCAGGCGCACTAGGGGCTACCTTGAGTCGACGATTAACCCGGCTACGGGCGGCTACTACCTGCCGAGAGTGACTGTCCGCTTGTTTGGAGAGGATGAATACAGTGCAGTCACCTTGGGTGGCTATCTGCGCGAGGCTTACGAGGAGGCGGAGGAGTTTTGTCGACTGCTGCAACAGCGGGTGAGAGGTGCGGGTTTCTTCAAGACGCTGCTGCTGCGGCGTCTTGGCAGCTCGATGGAGGCAGGGCGCAGAACAGTGCTCAAGCTGCTGGGCAGCGCCCCGGACGAGCTCAGCGACGAGGACGATGACGACACCGACGATGACGACAATGCACAAACGAGTCGCAAGGCCCAATCCGATTCAGACTTCAAGAACTTCACACCAGCTGAGGTGGCATCGCTGAACCGCTGCCTCGCACTGCTTAGACAGGGCGGTAATAATGACCCTAAGTTGGATGCTGTTCTGGGCTACCTTTTGGGCATGCGAGCAGATATCGAGCAGCGCTGGGTGGATCTCGGCTGTATTCTTTTCTCGCAGTACTACGACACTGTTCGGTGGGTCGGAGAGGAACTAGCTAGACGGCCTGAGTTGGCTCACATGGAAATCGGCTTGTATGCCGGAAGTGGTCGCTCTGGGCTTTGGAGCGGTGGGCAGTTCCGCCGATGTGAGCGCGACACACTGAAGACACGTGTTCGTGCAGGTGAGCTCAAGCTGCTGCTTGGAACGGACGCTGCTTCGGAAGGGCTGAACCTGCAGCGGCTCGGCACGCTCATTAATATCGACCTCCCTTGGAACCCGACTCGACTTGAACAACGCAAGGGTCGCATCCAGCGCATTGGTCAGGTGCGCAGCGAGGTTTGGATCGCAAATCTTCGCTACCGCGGCTCGGTCGAGGACAGGGTCCATCAGGTACTAGCAGATCGTCTGGAATCCATTCATCAACTTTTTGGACAGATTCCTGACACACTGGAAGATGTATGGGTAAAGATTGCGCTAGAAAACGAGCAGGAGGCTTTGCAGCTCATCGACCGAACCACGGCAACCAAAAACCCGTTCGACGCAAAGTACAGCGTAGTGGAAGATGCCGACTGGGAGACTTGCTCCTTAGTGGTTGACCCGCTGTCAGTGAAGGAGCAGCTTTCTCGCGGTTGGTAGTACATCCTAAAGCACGGAGATTAAATCTTGAGTAAATCAAACCGTGAGTACGCAAAGTTCATTTTTTTCAATTTTGATCAAGCGACGATCAATTCATTTGCGTCAAAAGCGCCAACGATCAGTGCACTTCAATCATTCGAGACTTTCCTGCTCTTGAGCGCTTTGGGTCGGCATCCTCAGGCCCTTGTAACGATCTGCTCAGCCCTTGAAAGCGCAACAGCAGCATCCACGGGAAGGAAAATCACTGATACGTCAGAGGGCGGATTGGCACGGGCATTGGAGGTGTTGAATGAGGTGATCCCTCGCGACTACCAACTTCCGACCAACCCGACTCGAAAACAACTTAGAGATAAGCGCAACGACGTAGCTCACTTTGGTTTCAGCAACAAAGACGACCATGACTGTGCTTTCTACAGCTTGAGTCTCGGCGTCCCCCTCTTTGCGGGTTGGGCTAAAGGGGAGTACGGACTAAACCTTTTCAAATCATGCGGCAACTTCGGAAGATTGCTAGAAATCACGGTCGGCGTCATCCATGACTCCAAAAGAAATCGAATTACCGCACTGGATGCCTCCAGCGTCTTGAGAAGATGGATCACATTTCACTTGCGTGAAACATTCATGGCTGATTGGGAGATTGAAGTGCTGGATGCTGACCGGTCGACTTTTGGTACATCGCCAGCGTCTGGAATAGAGATTAGAGAAACACGGCTAGAAACTTTGCAGGACACTGAGCCAAACGCGTTGATTGACTGTCCCATATGCGGCGAATTCGACTCAATGTTTATAGCTTTAAATGAAAAGGAGCTTTTCAACAACAACCGTCTCTCACCGGACTTTGGGCAATGCAACCACTGTGATGTGCGATTTCCCCCGAAGCTGTCGCCGATCCTGAGAGAACTGTGTACTCCTCATTTGAACGAGGCGCTAACCGCGAGCATTTGCAAGAGCTACGGCGTAGATCTGGCCTGATCCAAGGATCGTCACTTTAGTCGGTACGGCCCTCAAATCGCCGATCTTTCGCTTGACCCCTCCCCGATCCGCCTCACCACAGCGGAACGGCAGGAGCTTCTGAGTCAAAACGGAGTTTGGGACGTTTATCGGGGTGGATGACTATGCGGTCGGATAGGAGCCCTTAGCAAAAAGCCCGCTTGGTGCAGGACCTGACACTGTTTCAAGCCTTCTTGAGAGTGTTGAGGTGCTTGCAGCGCCTGCAGAACGGAATGTGAACGATACGCGCAAGGAGGTGTCGATGCCGAACGATAATTGACTCGCGGTATACCGTGTCCACCATATTTTTTCAATACATCTCCCCTTGCCAAGTTACGCCTCAACAAGGGATCCGTTTTCAAGAGGCAAGCTTAGCGGCTGGGTATCTTAAACAGAGTTTTGATGGTATCTCTCTTGAATTGAAAGTAAGTACGCTATCAACGACCTGGACCGAATCTTGAAGTTACTCGGCTAAGAAAAGTTCGACGAAATTTCTGGCCTGAAAAATTTCGTCGCCCAGTGATTTTGGCTAGGATTCCGAGAGCATCCAACGTTGCTCGAAATGGTCTTTCTGTGTGCCACTTATCCAGTGCTCCCTTTTTCGGTGAAATTTTCATCCATGCCCTAACTTTTTATGTGGTCCAAGCATGTACGCCAACCATTTACCCCCACCTAAGTGCTGCAAATGCGCTCTGAAGTTGTCATCAACACGGACCGAATATCTTTCTGGGCCATCTTTGGGCCATGGCTTGAAATTCAAGCCATGCAGCAATCGGTTTTCGAGCATCTTTGTTTTGGTTTGCTTCCACTTGGCTTGTAAATGGGCCAATCGGCCTTGCAGTAGTTTTACTACATCGTCGCCATCTTGGACAACGTGCACAGGCGGGAGTACAAGAGCAGGGGATATCCATGTAGATAGTTTGCGAGGATAGATTACGTATTCAGGGCAGAGTGATGCCCTGAGAAGACCTGTAGGCGTTGCTTCCACCCAATGCGCCAAGTCTTGTCGGAAAGATGTGCCAGGCGGCTTTAGATCTACGACAGTCCCGGCCCACTCCGCTGCCAAGTCCAGTCTTGGTTCAAGAAATCTTGAATAGGCGTTAGGCTGTAGTGACATGAAGTCTATTGCGAACTCCTCAAGTCCAATTGCACCTCTCTTTGCCCAATCCCATACTTGACGATTGGCCAACGCCTCTTCAACAAAATGTGATCTTCTTCCCCTGAGAGCGTTCCGCAGTGGCAGATAAAGGTGCTTGCCAACGGTCGCTTCGAACATCAACGTCTGAAGATCGGCCCGATAGTGAAAGCGCTCGTGCGCCCGAAGAAAGTTGACTGCTAAATTTTTCGGGTCACCATATCCTGGGTAGGATTGAATTATTTGTGACCCGACATAATCCAGTCCTTGCTTCAAATAAAAAATTCCCCACCGTCCGGGGAAAGGACGATGGGAAACAATACGTCGTGATTTGTAAAAGGCTAATACTTCGAAGCCGCGAGACCGGACTCCACCTTCGATTGCCTCGGCTTCATCTGAGTCCAGCTCACCAAATACCCGCCTCCCTGCCATTCTCTCCATGACATTCTCAGAGATTTGCTCTTCGTCGAAAGTAAAAATCCCATCGTCTGAAGAGTCCATCGGCTCATCAATCGGATCAACATCTAAGGCGTCTCGCGTCTGATCATCTGGCCAATTGAGATCGTCAACATCTTTAAGGTTGCCTAACACCAAATCAAACAATCTCTCCGCAGCATTTGCCATAAAAGCTCCTTGCCAGTGTATTTTTTTGGTCTTTAGAACTGCTTGATATTCCGATTGAAACTGCAGTGTCCAAAAGCGAATTTGGCGCATCCTAAGAATGCTCCGCACGTGCCTTCTCTCCAGACAAGCATTCACCCATCCCACTCAGGACTTGCCTCAGACTCCTTGTTGCGTCTACGGTTGTCACGCGAAATGTGCACCCCATAGCGAACCAGGAAGCCTCACCTGTTGGTGCCTGTTGAAAACTGACCAACAGGTAAATTTTCGTTCGGCATCAACCATCGAAGGCTTTGCCAGATTAATCAACAAGGGCTTGTAGAGGGAAGAAAAACCCAATTCCATCCGGGATCTTTGAGCGCGACACCTCTACTAAAACACAAAAACGTCGGCCTTAATCCTTTTAGAAAACTGGGATTATTCATAATCTTACATGGAATGATCAAACAACTAAACCTTGCTTTTACGGCATCTTGTGGTTTCTATAACCAACAAATATTCGTGATATTTTGTCGAGCAATAGGGCGTAAACGGTACTCCTATTTAGATTTTCCTGATCGCCCTACCACGGCAAAAAAGTCAGGAGATTATTAAACAAAACGGAAGGTGAGACGGGTTTCGGGGATGAGTTGCAATGAGCTCAGTCAGTGGCCGACTTTAAAAAAATCCCCGCGTGGCGACTGGCTCTGAGCGCCTGACAACCCGGCTGAGCGAGTTGGAAGGACTTGTACTGGCGGGTCAGAAGAGATTGTATAAATAACTTGCTCAGGTCTAGAAGCATCGTTTTCTGGTGGCGTTGGGGATTCGAACGCTCGATGCAATCAGTCACTTGTCAGGCTTGACCCAAGTCTGACCGTGCTTCAACACAAAAAAGTTCTTCGGCGCAGCGACCTTTGCTTTCGCGATTTCAAGGTACTTGGGTGCCTGGTCCAGAGGCTCGTCACTGATGCCCTCAAAGGTCCCTGTGTATGCCGACTGACGCCCTGGCGTTTACTTCCTGCATTACCTGCAATGCCTCTTGTGAATTCAGGTGCGAATCCTTCATGAACCAACGGGGTTCGTAGGCGATGGCGATGGCCGCCAGATCAAATCCGCACATCCGCTGGCCGATGTTCCGTGTGTCTGGCGAGTTGAAGTCTAAATCCCCTAAGAACCAGAAACGGAATGTTGGGTGTATGACCACCCAACTTCCCCAGAGGGTTTCGTAGCGATCGCCCAAGGAACGCCCACTCCTAAAAAAGCGAGCATTCAAAGACGATTCACCATCTTAAGCCTTACCGAACTCTTTAATTATTGGCACGTATCAAAGCCAAAGCATCGTGTGTTTCGATGGTCAGTACCATCAAAAATGTAACGAGAGATAAATATTGCGCCGCGTAGCTAAGCTTTACGTTCTTCGCCACCTGAAAATATTCAGAATTTAATATAGCTCGGTTTGTGTATACACTCCAAAGTTGAGGGAGTGCAAAAAGTCCAATCAGAATAATCATAGGACTTGGCTTCCAAATGAATAACGCAATAAGGATTGGCAAACCAATGAACCAAAGCCTTGGTGATATGGCAGACATTACTCGCCCTCCATCCAAAGGGCTAAGCGGAATCAAATTGAAAAGATTAAGCATAAATCCAGCATACGCTATAGCCAAGAAAATTCCCTCCCCACTTTCCTTTGCAATCAAGTAAAAAATGAAAGCAGCGGCACTGCCAAGCATCGGGCCAGAGATAGCAACAAATGCTTCCGTTTCGGCATCCATCGGTTGCTCCTTGAGTTCGATCCAAGCACCAACAAATGGAATAAACGTGGGCAATCCAACGGGTAAACCTCTCTTACCAGCCGCGATGAAATGCCCCAATTCGTGAATCAATAAAAGTAATACAAACCCAACGGCATACTTCCATCCATAGATAACGGTGTAAGTACCAATGGCGATAAGCATGCTTCCGCCGGAAATTAGAAATTTTCCAAATTTCCCCGCAGCGAAAAGCAACATCAACGTCTTCAAGATCCTTCGCCTCGAAAGTTCCGTGCCTCTTGATAAGCTGCGTTGATTGCTTTTGATTTTTGTTCTGCCAAACTCCGGAGTTCTTCACCCAAACTTGCCACTTTATCTGGATGATATTGCCTAATTAGTGATTTATATGCAGCTTGTATCTCCTCCATTGAAGAGGTTCGGGCTACACCAAGTACCACATACCATGCTTGGGAATCTGAATTTTCAGATTCGTAATCATTTTTGAATGCGTTTTTTTCTTTGGATTGCTCAAACTTATCCGTTTCGACTTTTTTACTAGGCATCAATTTAGCGATGACCCAATAACCAAGAAAAAGGCCAAACAAACTAACAAGAATTTCTGAGGCGCTCATTCAGAAGCCTCATTTAATAGTCTGTCTCGATTCGCATTTAGATTTACAAATCGCGGGGTGTTTTCATCTTCAAAATCAATATCTTCAACTATTCTAGCGATAAATTTTTCTTTGGTTGTTCGCCAATCTTCTACCCCGAGGAGATTCTGCGAAACCACCAGAAGATCCTGGTTAATCTCAGGAAGACCAAGGGATAACTTTCGGACCAAATTTACAGCTACGGGAGGGCAAATTAAGCACTCAAAACTCAAAGATAAAAATTTTCCACTTGAAAGATGAAACATCCTTCGACTTCTATAAACCAGCAATAAAGCAATTAATATAGACCCATAAAGATAGACAAGAGAGACAATAATTGATGTTTCCGTCAGAAAGAAAAAAATCACGTATGGAAATACTATAAATTGAGCGACACCAATTCCATAGATTGGCATCATCAAGCCTTTGAATAGAGCTACTTGTTCATTCCAATCAAAAGAATTTTGTTCAACTTTACTTGCTATTCCTTCAGAGTCCCATGACAACTTAAAGATTGGGCGATGAACAAGCAGAAGGTTGGGGAAAAGAATTTCTTTACCGCGCAGTCTAGTTTTATCGGAACCTAAGGTTACTCGCCATTTCGCTTTACCTAAAGAGGTAAGGATGCCCTCATTTGGAAAAAGTAATAGCATTGAGTCGAATAAATAAAGTCCAATTGCTAGTGCAAGCAATTGAAGTTCGACAGAAAGGCTCATTACTGCTTTTTCTTAAAAATAGAACCTAAGCCAGCAATTGCAGCAACCACTACTCCGGCAATCAATTTCCAGAATGCAGCAAAAAATCCTGCAATAACTGCCCAAAAACCTTTTTTGGTTGCAACTGCAGCTGCTCCACCCAATATCAAAGCCGCTAGACCATATTCGGCCACCTTATCACCAGACTTAAATTCTGCATAGGACTCGCCAGCGTTGTAAGAGAAATTCTTTAATACTGTTTTAAAGTCTCTAATATCAGCATCCAAACTTTGAGGCTCAGAAACAAGCACTGCACTCATAACACCAGTCCTGCCTAGCAGTCTACTTGTGTAATTTACCAACTTTTCATCTCTATCAGTCCTCAGTCGAACACCCCACTCTAATCTTTTCGTATCGATATCATAATGAGGAGGCACTTGCCATCCGTCAGTAAAAAGTGGCCTCATCCCCAAACGTTTCCGCTCTTCGTTACCTGGACCATCTGAGTCCTTTAATGACTTTAATAAATCATCAGGATCAATTTTTTCATCATCTTTTATATATCCGGATGGATTAAATGAAAAAACAGCAAACCATTCAAGCGACTTTGGAGCTATTAAATAATGGCGATCGTCAGGCGGATTGCCATTTAACTCTAGAAATCGTTTTGTATTTTGTTCATCTAAAAAAACATAACCAGCAGGAACTTTTATAGAAGCTTTCCCTGCAACTGCACCTTCAGTAGGTCCGTTTTGCCAGGCAAGTTTTTTCAACTCTAAATTCACATCTGGTTGCCCTTGACCCCAAGCCAGAAAAGGAACCAAAAAAAGTATCGCCAGCAATTGCTTCATAAGATAACCTTTGTTTGTTGTAGGAATGAGATCGCTTTTGATTGTGAGCGTAATCATCAATTTGATCAAGCAAAGCTATCCTCTGATTCCATTCTAGACATCTCAAGGCTCACTACATGAGCCTGCACTCAGCCTCTCGCTGCGCCACAAGCCCCGGCAGTACTCTGCCCCCACCGAACAACCAGCGCCTCAGTTCGGACACCGCCCCAACCCACTCCCTTTGCACTCGGGCTGCAGTTCGCTGGGCACATGCCCGATGCGCGGCACGTTGCTGGTATCTGCGGTCTCGAGCTCACCCAAATCCTTGGTCAGGACGAAACGCCCGCACTGGCTTTGGCGCCGGCCTTCATCGTTTGGCATGACCGAGCCCGATCAATTCAAGCAGCGTGACTTGGCAGCGCGAACTTTTGCAGATTTCTATCGAAACCAGCAATCAGAATTCCCCATCGAGACGCGTGAGAGTGAGTACGAGCAGCGGCTGAAAGCCGCTTACCCCATTCACCCGGAGATCTTTGACAGGCTGTACACCGACTGGTCGACGCTCGTGAAGTTCCAGCGTACACGCGGCGTGCTGCGTTTGATGGCTACGGTTATTCACTCGCTCTGGGAAAAGGGCGACCGTGGCCCGCTGATTCTCCCTGCAAACATCGCTATCGACGACCCACGAGTTCAATCCGAGCTCACACGTAACCTGCCTGACAACTGGGTCCCAGTGATTGAGAAGGATGTGGATGGGCCTAACTCGTTGCCATTGAAGATCGATAGCGAGATCAGCAATCTTGGAAAGTTCTCCGCTTGCCGTCGGGTCGCGCGAACAATTTACCTTGGCTCTGCGCCAACCAACGCTGCTGCGCACAAAGGAATTGAGGATCGACGCGTCAAGTTAGGCTGCGTGTTGCCGGGAGAGTCGCCGGCGGTGTTCGGTGACGCACTCA
>Ga0214917_10003481_pt1 | contig 18129 bp, 17 predicted proteins | sample LL_1208_BB_MetaG_FD_177983 | JGI IMG/M metagenome (GOLD analysis project Ga0214917, IMG submission 177983) | Freshwater microbial communities from Lake Lanier, Atlanta, Georgia, United States - LL_1208_BB | ecosystem: Environmental > Aquatic > Freshwater > Lake | place: USA: Georgia | collected...
TGCTGCAGGATGACCGAGCTGCCAGAGTCGCTGGGCAAGCTGGCAGCGCTGACGACGCTACATCTCGGCGAGTGCAGCAAGTTGACGACCCTGCCCGATTCGCTGGGCCAGCTTGCGGCGCTGACGACGCTAAACCTACGTGGCTGCGACGCCCTGACGAGGCTGCCCGAGACGCTGGGCGTGCTGGCGGCGCTGACGACGCTACATCTCAGCGAGTGTTGCGCGTTGACAGAGCTGCCTGACTCGCTGGGCCAGCTGGCGGCACTGACGTCGCTTGATTTGTCCGAGTGCGACACCCTAGCAAAGCTGCCCGAGTCGCTGGGCCAGCTGGCTGCGCTGACGACGCTGGATCTCAGTGGGTGCAGCGCGTTGACGCGGCTGCCCGAGTCGCTGGGCCAGCTGGCGGCGCTGAGGACGCTGGATGTTAGCTATTGTCAAGCGTTGACGCGGCTGCCCGAGTCGCTGTGCCAGCTGGCGGCGCTGAGGACGCTGGATCTCAGTGGGCGCAGCGCGTTAACGGAGTTACCTGGGTCGCTGGGCCAGCTGGCGGCGCTGACGACGCTGGATGTCGGAGGACATTGTATGCGGTTGGAGTCACTGGGACAGCTGGCAACGCTGACAACGCTGACAGCGCTGACTCTCAGCGGATATTCTACCGTGGTCCAACTGCCCGAATCGCTTGGCCAGCTGGCGGCACTGAGGACGCTGAAGCTATACGAGTGCTGTGTTTTGGCAGTACCCGAGTCTCTGGGCCAGCTGGCGGCCCTGACGACGCTGCATATTGAGGGGTGTGCACTGACGGGACTGCCCGAGTCGCTGGGCGAGCTGCGGATGCTTACACAGCTGCACTTTTACGAGTGTCATGCACTGACCCAGCTGCCCGAGTCGCTCGGGCAACTGAGCAGACTGACTCTTTTGAATCTGAGCGGTTGTCTTGCAGTGAAGAGACTGCCCGAGTCGCTGGGCCAGATGACAGCGTTGACGACGCTGGATCTCAGCTTTTGCTGGGCATTGTCCGGGCTTCCCGAGTCACTTGGCCATCTATCGGCACTAGCAGTGCTTAATCTTGAGGAAACCCTCGCGTTGACCCGGCTGCCCGAGTCGCTGGGCCAGCTGGCGGCGCTGGCAACGCTGAAGATCAGGGGGTGTCGCGCATTGACAAGACTACCGCTGTTTTTTGCGAACTTTTGCCATTTTTCTGTGTATGATCTCCATGGTCTTTCATCCTTAGCGTTTCCGCCTAAAAATGTCATCCGGGGGGGCGTGTCTGCAATTCAAAAGTTTCTGTACAATATGCACCACCCGCTCAAGATTTTACTTGTAATCATGACCGCGCGCCGGCGTCGTATGCGCCACCCGCCGGCCGAGCTTTGGGTGCTGATGCGCGACGAGTACTTCTTATTTTAATTTTTTATATGAATTACTTTTAACACACACCAATTTTCACACCAATTTTTATACCAATTTTCACACCAATTTTCCAAATTATTTTTTTTTATTTTTCAGTGACGTCAGTGACGTCAGTAACGTCGGCGGGTGACGTAAGGTGACGCAAGGCAATAGATTCAGCTTTGATATACAGCCCTGGCATCAAGCTCTAACATCAGGCTCTGACGACAGATTTGCAAGATGGACGAAAAAACCAGAAATGACATCAGGCAGCTCATGTCACAGAAAAAGCAGAGGAGCAAAACAAGGAGCTGCACGTTTGTTGCGCACGCTGCGGGTGATCCCGTGCTGTGCGCCGAGCAAACTGTGCTGGATCTGAGCAGGCACATCATGTTAACGCAGCTGCCCGAGTCGCTGGGTCGGTTGGCGGCGCTGACTTTTATAGATATGAGCGAGTGTTATAATCTGGTGGAGCTTCCCGAGTCGCTGGGCCAGCTGACGGCACTGACCACGCTAACTCTCAAAGGATGCAGCGCGTTGACAGGGCTTCCCGAATCGCTAGGTCTCTTGACGGCACTGACCACGCTAAATCTCAAGGGATGCCGCGCGTTGACGAAGCTTCCCGAGTCCTTGGGCCAGCTGGCAGCGCTGACTACCCTTGGTCTTGGAGAGAGCCCTGCCTTGACGAGGCTGCCCGAGTCACTGGGTCAGCTGGCGGCGCTTGTGAAACTTGATATTTACCGCTGCGCAGTGACAGGGTTGCCCGAGTCGCTGCGCAAGCTGACAGCGCTGGCGACGCTGGAACTCAGTGTGTGTTCTGCACTGACGATGCTGCCCGAATCGCTGGGCCATCTGGCGGCGCTGACGACGCTGGATCTTAGCGGGTGTTGCCACGTGGCGGGTCTGCCCAAGTCATTGGGTCAACTGACGGCGCTGACGACACTGGAGCTCAGAGGATGTCGCGCGTTGACAACACTGCCCGAGTCACTGGGCAATTTGAAAGCGCTGACGACACTTCATCTGTGGAGTAACGTGATGTCCAGACTGCCCGAGTCGCTGGGGCAGCTGACGGCGCTGACAACGCTGGATGTCAGCGGGTGCAGCGCGTTGACGGTACTGCCCGAGTCTGTGGGTCGGCTGACGGTGCTGGAAACGCTTGATCTTAGCAATTGCAGCTCGCTGACTAGCCTGCCGCAGTCAGTCGGCCAGCTTGCGGCGCTGACGATGCTAAATCTCAGATATTGTCGCGCATTGGTTGAGCTGCCCGAGTCGCTGGGCCAGCTGACGGTGCTGGCAACACTGAATCTGCACCCGTGCGCACGGCTGCCTCAGTGGGTTACGCGGCTGACGACGCTGACGACGCTGGACGTTAGCCATTGTGACGCGTTGCCCGAGTCGCTCGGCGACCTTGCGGCGCTTGTGACACTTGAGTTGTATCGCTGCGCGTTGACGACACTGCCTGAGACACTGGGCCTGCTGTCGACGCTGGCAACGCTCGATGTTTGTGGGTGCAGTGTGTTGACGAGGCTGCCCGAGTCGCTCGGTCGGCTGGCGGCACTGGTGATGCTGGACCTCAGCGACTGCATCGCATTGACACTGCTACCCGCGTCGCTGGGCCAGCTTTCCGCGCTGGCTTTTCTGAATCTGAGTAGTTGCGAAGCGTTGACGAGCCTGCCCGAGTCGCTGGGACAGCTGAGCAGGCTGAGTGCTTTGAATCTAAGCATGTGCTGTGCGCTAACAGGGCTACCCGAGTCATTGGGTGGGCTGGCGGTACTGGCAACACTAAATCTCAGTGAGTGTCAGGCGCTGACGCGACTTCCCGAGTCGCTGGGCCAACTGGCAGCGCTTAGTACGCTGGATCTCAATGGTTGTCGGGCGTTGACACAACTTCCCGAATTGCTGGGCCGGCTAACGGCGCTCGATGAGCTAATTCTTTACGGGTGTCACGCGTTGGTACGACTACCGCTATCATTTGCTTTCTTCCGGCACTTTTCTGTCCCAGATCTCCAAGATCTCGCCTCACTGACGTTTCCGCCTGAAAAAGTTATAAAAAAGGGTATGCCTGCAATTCATGAGTTTCTGTTCGGAAACCACCACCCGCTTAAGATTATGTTTTTAAGTATGGCTGCGCGCCGGCGTCGTATGCGCCGCCCACCCGCTGAGCTTTGGGTGTTAATCCGTGACGAGTATTTTTTTTGATATTTTAATATTATATATGGATCATTTTTAGATTAGAGCAGTGGAACAAATTGAAAGGACAATGTTAACTTTTTTGATCGTTCTCTTTCATCATCTCTGTATTGATGACGTCAGCTGACGTCAGCTGACGTCAGGCACACGGTCTAAAATTTCCATACTTTACCAGATCCACAATTACCAGATCCACAATTACTAGATCCACAATCCGTCCACCGACCGGGCCAGGATGGACAAAGCGGCCAGGGAGAAACTAAAACGGCTTGCGTCGACGAGCAGGATGCGAACGAGCGCAAGAAAAAAATTTCGATTTATTGAGGATGCTGCCGAAGATCCTGTGCTGTGTGAGGAGCTTTCCGTGCTGGATCTGGGCGGCTGCATCATGCTGACAGCGCTTCCCGATACGCTGGGCCTGCTGGCGAAGTTGATCAAACTGGATCTCAGCAGATGTGGCGCTTTGACTGGGCTACCTGAGACACTGGGCCAGCTAGCTGCACTGAGAATGCTACTCCTCCGCGAGTGCAGGTCGTTGTCGCGACTGCCCGAGTCACTGGGTCGTCTGTCGGCGCTGGGGAGGTTAACTATGTCTAAATGCTACGCGTTGACGGCGCTCCCCGAGTCGCTGGGCCAGCTAGCAGCGCTAAGGGACATGGATCTTGCGGAGTGCCTTGCCCTGACGGGTCTGCCAGAGTCGCTGGGCCAGCTGACGGCGCTGACTATTCTCGATCTCAGCTGGTGTTGCGCGATCATGAGGCTGCCCGAGTCACTGGGCCAACTGGCGGCGCTGACTTTCCTGGATCTACACGATTGTGTTGCATTGACGCGGCTTCCCGAGTCGCTGGGTCAGCTGGCGGCGCTGACTTATCTGGACCTTACCTGGTGTCGATCGTTGACGCAGCTGCCCGAGTCACTGGGCCGGCTGGCGGCGCTAACTCTCCTTGATCTCAGCGGGTGTGGTGCGTTGACGGAGCTGCCCGAGTCGCTTGGCGGACTGGCGGCGCTGACGACGCTGAGTCTGAGGTGCTGCGATTCATTGACCAGGATTCCCGAGTCACTGGGGCACATCCCGTCACTGAGCATTCTCAACATAACGCTTGAAGATTGCAGTTGTTTGACGAGGCTGCCCTTCTTTTTTGCCTTTATGCGACACCTTTCCCAGAGGCATCTTCGTGGCCTGTCTGCGCTGACCTTCCCACCCCAGACAGTCATAACGATGGGCATGCCTCGAATTCGAAAGTTTCTCATAAAACACCACCACCCGCTCAAGATATTGCTGTTGATCTTGGCTGCGCGCCGCCGTCGCATGCGTCATCTGCCCGCTGAGCTCTGGGCGCTGATGCGCGACGACTTTTTTTGTGCTTAAACAATGACATCATTTATCACATTACAATTGTTTACTTGTCAGTGTTGTTACACGTCATATGTTCAATAACGGAGATATGAAGATGAAGCCAGGGGAACGAAAGTGTATCAAAAAGCTCATGAGAATGAAGAGGCGGCAATGCAACATGACAATAAACTTTGCGTTCCTCGCGCGCGCCGCCGAAGATTCCGTGCTGTGTGCGACACAGACCGTATTGAATTTGAGCGAATGCCTCTTGCTCAGTGCGCTGCCCGAGTCTCTGGGTCGGCTAGCGGCACTGGTAACGATGAATCTCAGCAATTGCAGCGGGCTGACGGCGCTACCCGAGTCGCTAGGCCAGCTGACGGCGCTTACTTACCTGAATCTCAGCAATTGCAGCAGGCTGGCGGCGCTGCCCGTATCTCTGGGCCAGCTGACGGCGCTGACTTTCCTGGATCTCAGAGGCTGCTCTGTGGCTGCGCTGCCCGGGTCACTGGGCCAGCTGACGGCGCTGACTTTTCTTTATCTCAACCATTGTGGCAAGTTGATGGAGCTGCCCGGGTCGTTGGGCCTGCTGACGGCGCTGTCGTTACTGGATCTCAGCGATTGCCATGCGTTGACGGGGCTGCCCGGGTCGCTGGGCCAGTTGAAGGCGCTGATGACGTTGGATCTGAATTGTTGCCGCGCGTTGACAGGGCTGCCCGAGTCGCTCGGTCAGCTGGCGGCGCTGACGACACTGAGTCTTGGCTGGTGTGTCGTGTTGACCAGGCTGCCCGAGTCGCTGGGCCGTCTGGCGACGCTGATGACGCTCGACCTCCACGGGTGTTACGCGATATCGGGGCTGCCCGAGTCGTTGGGTCAGCTGAGAATGCTGACGATGCTGAATCTGAGCCAGTGTTACTCGGTAAGGGAGTTGGCCAAGTCGCTGGGTCAGCTTCCCGCACTGGCAAGCCTTAATCTTCGGTATTGTGCCGCGTTGACGCTGCTGCCGGAGTGGGTGACGTATCTAGCGACGCTGACGATGCTGGATGTCCGCCTAAGCGGCGCATGGCTGCCCGAGTCACTGGGCCAGCTGACGGCGTTGACCACGCTCAACCTCAATTGTTGCAGCGCGTTGACAAGGTTGCCCGAGTCGCTGGGCCAGCTGGCGGCGCTGACGACACTGAATCTAAAGTGTTGCAGCGCGTTGACAGGGCTTCCCGAGTCGCTGGGTCATCTGACTGCGCTGGTGGCGATGGATCTATGCGGTTGTCACTCGCTCACGGCACTGCCCGAGTCTATAGGTCAACTAGTCGCGCTGGCGGATCTGAATTTAAACTCGTGTCACACGTTACCAGGACTGCCCGAGTCGTTGGGTCAGCTGACGGCGCTTGAGGTGCTCAATCTTGGTGTATGTGTTAACTTGACGAGGCTGCCCGAGTCGCTGGGCCAGCTGGCGGCGCTGACGACGCTACTTCTCTACGGGTGTCGCTTGTTGGCAGAGCTGCCGCTTTCCTTTGCGTTCTTTCGGCACTTTCCTGTGGGGGATCTCCGTGGTCTGCCCGCTCTCACTTTTCCGCCTCAAAATATCATAAAGAAGGGCAAGCTGGCCGTTCGTAAGTTTCTCTTTAAAAACCACCACCCGCTAAAGATGCTGTATATGATTTTGGCCGCGCGCCGCCGCCGCATGCGCCGCCCGCCGGCCGAGCTTTGGGCGCTGATCCGCGACGAGTTTTTTGAGTTTTGTTGCAGTTAAAAATTGTAATGTTGGTGGATGTTTGATTTTACTTTTGGCAGATGTTTGATTTTACTGTTGTGTGCGGCGTCAATATGATTTTTATGGTGTGTATGGTGTCACGCAGAGTGTACAATATTACGTGTTTCAGTACATTACTATATGATTGTGTTGCGTTAAAATTTCCGCCAGCTCTTGTTGTTTTACAGGGAGCTGCCTTCAAGGCGTTTCTGCGGGCACACCACCATTTGCTGAAGATTATGATTATGATTATGGCCGCGCGCGCCAACCGCCGCCCGAGCTTTGGGCGCTGATCCACGACGAGTTTTTTATTTGAAAAATTTTTAATTTATCGGATGACGGACGTCACGTCTCGTTCCATTTCACATCATCATCATCATCCTCTGTCACGAGCCGAAAGCGTAGCTCATGGCAGAAGATCCTGTCCTGTGTGCGGAGGAAACCATGCTCAATCTGAGCAGATGCATCGAGTTAACGGGTATTCCCGAGTCGCTGGGCCGGCTGCAGGCGCTGACGGCGCTGAATCTCAGCTATTGTCGCGCGTTAACGGGGCTGCCCGAGTCGCTGGGCCAGCTGACGGCGCTGTCTTTACTGGATCTCAGCAGGTGTAGCGCGTTGACCCGGCTGCCCGAGTCAATGTGTCAGCTTGCGGCGCTGACGGCTCTGAATCTCCATGGGTGTTTGTCGTTGAAGGCGCTACCCGAGTCACTGGGCCAGCTCGCGGCGCTGATGGAACTGGATCTCTGCGGGTGCCACGCGTTGACGAGGCTACCTGGGTCGCTGGGCCAGCTGGTGGCGTTGACGGCGCTTATTCTTAGCTGGTGTACCGAATTGACGGGGCTGCCCGAGTCGCTGGGCCAGCTTGCGTCACTAACAACGTTGAATCTCAACGATTGTAGCGCGCTGACGGGGCTGCCCGAGTCGCTGGGCCAGCTGGCTGCGCTGACGACGCTGGATCTCAGCGATTGTAGCGCGCTGACGGGGCTGCCCGAGTCGCTGGGCCAGCTGGCGGCACTGGAAACGCTGGATCTTTGGTTTTGTACTGCGGTAACATCGCTTCCTGAGTCGCTTAGCCAGCTGGCGGCGCTAACGACGCTGGATCTTCGCTATTGTCGCTTATTAACAAGGCTGCCGCTGTTCTTTGCGTTCTTTCATCACTTTTCTGTGGGACATGATCTGCCCGCTCTCACTTTTCCGCCTCAAAATATCATAAAGAAGGGCAAGCTCGCCATTTGTGAGTTTCTCTTTGAAAACCACCACCCGCTTAAGATACTGCATTTGATTTTGGCCGCGAGCCGCCGCCGCATGCGCCGCCCGCCGGCCGAGCTTTGGGCGCTAATCCGCAACGAGTTTTTTGCCTGACGTCATTTTATAATATTATAATCAACGATTTGTTGTCAGTGTCATAGCATACGCAAAATGGAAATGAATCCGCTCGAACGGATAACGCGCGCTGCAGAAGATCCTATGATGTGCGCAAATGAGATTTCGCTAAATCTAAAATATTACGTGTTCACAGCGCTGCCCGAGTCGCTGGGCCGGCTGACAGCGCTGACCATACTGCATTTGAGCTCGTGTCACACACTAACAGGGCTACCCGAGTCGCTGGGACAGCTGGCGGCGCTGCAGACGCTGTATATTCATAACTGCCCGGCTCTCACTGGGCTGCCTGGCTCGCTGGGCCAGCTGGCGGCGCTGACAACGTTGTGTATTCTTGGGTGCACCGCTCTGACAGAGATGCCCGAATCTCTCGGTCAATTGACAGCGCTGGAGACTCTGGATCTTCACTTTTCGCTCGCGCTGACACGGCTTCCCGAGTCGCTGGGCCATCTGACGGCGCTAACAACACTAGATCTCAGTTGTTGCGAAGCGTTGACGGGACTTCCCGAGTCGGTCGGTCAGCTGCAGGCACTTCAGATGATAAATATCTGGCGTTGTGTATCGTTGAAAAGGTTGCCTTTCTCTTTTGCCTTCATACCGGTCAGCTGCCGTGCAAATCATTTCTGCAGTCTCTTTTCTCTGAGTTTCCCGTCTGAGCATGTTGCGGGGCAAGGCATGCAAGCCATCAAGGCGTTTCTGCTGGCACACCACCATCTGCTGAAAATTATGATTATGGTTATGGCCGCGCGCCGCCGTCGCATGCGCCGACCGCCGCCCGAGCTGTGGGAGCTGATTCACGACAAAATTTAAACATATTTTTTTTAATCATTTTAATTTTTTAAATTTTATTCATGTAAAATGACGTCACGTTGTTAAAATGACATAACCGGAAATGAATGTATTGGATGTATTTGAACGTGCCGCAGAAGAGACGTGGCTTGATCTGGATCTCAGAGGGTGCCACGGGTTGGCAGCGCTACCCGAGTCACTGGCCCGGCTAACGAAACTGATTAATCTGCGAATAAGCTCGTGTCGCGCGTTGACGGGGCTGCCTAAGTCGCTGGGCCAGCTGGCGGCGCTGGATTTGTTATATATCTTTGACTGCTGGGCTTTGACGACGCTGCCTGAATCGTTGGGCCAGCTGGCGGCGCTGACGGCCCTGGAGCTCGTGAGGTGTGAGGTGTTGATGGGGCTGCCTGAGTCGCTGGGCCAGCTGGTGGCGCTAACAACGCTTGATGTCAGAGACTGTCGCAGGTTGACGGGGCTGCCCGAGTCGCTGGGCCAGCTGGCGGCGCTAACAACGCTAGATGTCAGAGAATGTCGCAGGTTGACGGGGCTGCCCGAGTCGCTGGGCCAGCTGGCGGCGCTAACTAATCTGGATCTTCACTATTGTCACGCGTTGACACGGCTGCCCGAGTCGCTGGGCCAGCTGGCGGCGCTGACGACGCTAGATCTCAGCTATTGTTGCGCGTTGACGGAGCTGCCCGAGTCGCTGGGCCAGCTGGGGGCACTGACGACGCTGGGTCTTGACGGGTGTTGCGCGCTGACGGAGCTGCCCGAGTCGCTGGGCCAGCTGGCGGCGCTGACGACGCTGTATCTCCAATGGTGTAACAGGTTGACGGAGCTGCCCGAGTCGCTGGGACAGCTGACGGTACTGACTTTTATGTATCTCAGCTATTGTAGCGCGTTGACGGTGCTTCCTGAATCGCTGGGCCAGCTGGCGGCGCTGACGACGCTGGATCTCGGAGGGTGTCACACGTTGACGAGACTGCCCAAGTCGCTGGGCCTGCTGGCGACACTGACTTTTTTGGATCTCAGCCTTTGTCACGCGTTGACGTCGCTGCCTGAGTCGCTGGGCCAGCTGGCGGCGCTGAGGACGCTAGATCTTAGAGGATGCATCGGGCTGACGGCGCTGCCTTTCTCCTTCGCTTTCCTTTCAGTCAGTTGCCGTTCGGATCATCTCAGCGGTCTTTTTGCTTTGTCCTTCCCGCCTCAAAATGTCGCGGTGCAAGGCGTGCGAGCCATCAAGGCGTTTTTGCTTTTACACCACCACCCGCTCAAGATGATGATTATGATCATAGCAGCGCGCCGGCGTTGCATGCGCCGCCCGCCGGCCGAGCTTTGGGTGCTGATCCGTGACGAGTATTTTTGTACACTATAATTTTTATTTCCACTTAATTGCACAACAGATTCTGCTTGAGTTTTCTTATACATTGACCAACCCTTCCCTCGCGGTAACGTCTTGCCGAGCTTTGGGTGCTAATCAGCGACGAGTTTTTCTGTACACTAATAATTTTTATTTCCACTGAATTGCACATCTGCTTGAGTTTTCTTATACATTGACCAACCCTTCCCTCGCGGTAACGTCCTTTGGGATGCAGCGATTATTTGGAGTTAATTTCTTGTTCAATCAACTTTGAACGAAATGCGTCGGGTCCATCCACGGCGGCAGCACTGGCCAGTCGACAATATCGCGCAGTATCCCCCACAGTCTGGCTAGGATGGATCTGGGCTCATAATACGCAATGTACGCACATTCAATAGTCCCGCAGTCGGTTGTTCGGACGCGATTATGTCGCACATGATTTCGGCCGTGATATGTCTCAATCACGTCGCCTGGTTTCAGAATGTACAAACTGCACTGGCTGGCCACTGCATACAACCGTGCCGGTGCGTTGGGTCTCAGGATCTGGGCCACGGAGACGGCTGCTATGCGCTCCGAGCTCGGCAGTCTGTCAGGCACGAGCTCGAGGAAAAAAGGCGAAGAGTACAGGGCCCACTTGCGGCCAATATCAATGCGCCCGAGCTGTATAATATGGCGTTTTGTTGATGATGTGTGGAAATGGCAAGCTCGCACGCCGCCGGTCCGGCGCGCGCAAGGCAGGTGTGTCCAACGGCATTTCTGTCCGCACATGGTTGGTACGAACGGCACACAGCGGCTCACTGCGTGACAGCATGCCAAACGCTCTTCCATTTTGATGTACAATAGTAGTAGTATATTTATTATTTTACAGTGACGCGGAAAAAGGCCAATAATAATCCGTTTCTGTCGACGGAAATCGGAAAGTGAGGTACAAACGTGAAATCCGGCCATCTTCTTTCACAAGCGAAAGCGGGACCTATGGTCCCCAGTTCGATTCTGGGTGGGCGCATATTGGTGTCCATGGTGTAGTTGGTTATCACGATCCCTTCACATTCGCCAATTATTTTTTTTGGTGTTCAAATGTAGTCTTCACGGCCAGCCAATCAGAAAATTTCTTTTTGGTGTTCAAATGTAGTCTTCACGGCCAGCCAATCAGAAAATTTCTTTTTACGGCCAGCCGATCAGAAAATTTCTGCAGGCTGGGGTGACGCAAATGCAACACGCGCCAGTCGTTAGCTTGCTGGCACAGGAAAATGAACGACCAGTTCGAATTTTGCGTGCAGACATTTGCGCAATCTTTGCCGAGATTCTTCGGCGCGAGCCCACGGAGATGGAGTACCATCGTCTGGAACGTGGCGCGTTCCTCGACGTGTACAACACGGTGCTGCGCTTGTGGAAGCGCACCGCGATGCAAGAGCCTACTGTCGAGCCCACTGCTGTTTCAGTTGTTCCTGTAATGATGCTGTTCCGCGACAACGAGGAGTACTGCCGCCGATGCTTGCCCGATATCATGCGCACCGTGAGCAACGCGGTCAGCCTGATGGGATGGCGAGCCAGGTTCTACTTTTACGAAAACAACTCGGCTGACCGGACGGTGGCTTTGCTTCGCGAGCTCGCTGCCTTCTTTCCTATCGTGCTGCGATCCGAGGCGTTGCCGCTGCCGCCAGCGTCCGAGTGCAGCGGCGAGCGCACGACCACGCGGTGCAGTCGCATGGCGCTGTGCCGCAACGCCGTCATGGCCATGGCCTTGCCCGATCTCGTGAGGGCGCCGGTCGCTCTGCTCATGGACACAAATGTGTTTGCAAGCGCGGACACGATCATCGGTGTCGTTGCTGCCGTGATGGGAAACCCGCGCGTGGGCATGGCGACAGCCTGCACAAAAGACGCGCGGAACATCATGCACTATTACGACACGTTTGCGTACCTGTGCACCGAGGATCCGGATCCCAGCGTCAGCGTGCATCGGTACCAGTGCATGCTGGACGGTTGCGCCGAGTGCGCGGCCAGGCGCCGTCCGCATGTCCGGCTTGTGCACCCGGCGCAGTCGAGTCTGTTTGATGTGGCCAGCGCCTTTGGCGGCCTCGCGGCTCTGCGGCCCGGTGCCATGCTGCTGTCCGAGTGGTACTCGGCCAACAACCTGTGCGAGCACATCGAGTTTTGCCGCTGCATGCGCCGCAGCGGGTTCCGCGTTGTGTTGGTACCGAGCGCGCACGCCGAATGGCTGTCCGAGTTTTCACTGTTTCTCCAGTATGGCTACATTGCCCGGCGCGTGATGGGCCTGGTTCATTTGCGTCCAGACCGGGAGAGCACCAGAAAAATTCGTACATGGACGGTGTTGAAACGAGATGACGGATCACTGGACCCAACTGGTGCACACCCTGACCGGGGACGCAGACGAACCGGCGCCGGCCAGGCCGACGGGCGTGGAGGACATGACAATCCACGCGCAGCACACGGACCCGTTTGTGTTGCAAAGCGACGAGTGCGCGTGGCCTGAGTGTGCGGGCCGGCAGGCAGGGCTCCCGAAGGAACGGCGCGTGCCGTGCCTCAAGTGCTTTGGCAAAACGTCGTACTGCAGCGAAGACTGCATGGACAGCGACTTTCACGCGCACAATTTCGAATGCGGCTGCGAGCTGCGCAAGGTGATTCGCGGCGGGATCAACATTGCACACATGCGGCGCCAGCAGGTCGGGTCGCAGTCGTTTGCCAACCTGCTGAAGCACGTGATCAAAAACGTGGACCGGAAAACGCTGCTTGACAACATATTCTTCGTGCGGCTGCCGTTTGACGTGACGGAGAAAATCCAGACAACGCATGCGGTCAAGACGCTGGCCCGGGCCGGATGCGCCGCCAAGCTTTCAAAAAACATTTGTCTGTTGGAGACATGGAAGCGGTGGATCAAGCACGTCAAGTACACGCGCGACTCGGACCAGCCCCCGCATCTGTACTTTTTTGCCTACCCGCCCGACTTTAGCTTTGTGTTTATGACTGCCGTGCCGTACGACGAACAGGAGCATTTTGACGAGTCTCTTTTGCCGTTTGCCGACATGATTGCGTGCCCGTGCACACTGCACTCGCCCACCAGCGTTTGATGAGTACAAATGAATTTTGCTTATATTACATTACATATCACCTGATGAACCTCCATGGATTACTTGATCATCTTTGAAACGCACCGGCCTTTGGCAATAAAGATAATGCCTCCCATTGCAATCAACACTGCAAAAGCCAAGTTCAGCATCCCGCGCGTTTTCGGTGACATTGTTACCAACTTTGCGTTGCTGTCTGTCTTCCGCTTGGTCTCAAATTCATCCAGGTCAAGCAAGTCTTTTGCTGTCATGCCAAGTGCTAGCATGCCGGCAATCAGCACGCACACACCCGCGAGGATGTACAAAATTTGGCTTTGGCAATAATAGCTTTTGCGTTCTGGCAGGACTGTGTTTTCAAGGTTTGCAACCGCCTGTCCAATGTAGTCGTTCCTTTGCGCTCGGTTCATTGGTGTTGTTTGCTCATTCAGAAATCTTCGGAATTTTTTTCACGAACGCCGTTGCTTGGACGACACAACAACAAAAAAACCATGCCACCAACGACGCTTGCCCCACAGCTGCCGCACAGAATTCTGATTGGTAGACATTCATTCGTGCACCCCCGGCGGTATTGTGACGCCATTTTCGAAGGCGCAGTAAGCGACTACCGAGATTTCCCGCGAACTCGCCAGGCAAAAACTCTTCGGGAGCTGCAAGAGACGCTTGCGCCACTCGGGGTTGAGCTGACCGGCATGATTGCTGGGTTGCGAACGGACTGTTTGCCGCGTCGGCCGCTCATTGCATTTGCGTGGTCTTCGGATGGCAATTTTATATGGCAAAAGTATGAGGGCAAAACACCTGGCTCCGGGGCAAACAAAGTTTTCGTACGACACATAGAGTTGACCACCACAGCCTGGATGGCCATGTCGTACATGGAACGCCAGAATTTGCTGTTTCCGTAAGGCATAGCCCGTCATTGCATGAGAATAATAATAAAGCTGAATGGAGTAAGTGAATGGATTAAGTATGGAATAAGTGAATGAAATAAGTAAGTTTTCACGTCAGCGACAGTCACCAAACTCCTGCAAACTTGATCCCAAGCACCATGGGCTCATTTTGCATATCCCGACAAACCGCAACCATGTTGTGGTAGGCGGGAAAGTGTGCCTTCATAAACTGTGGAACAAAAGAAGGATTGGGCATCCGGACGAGATACCACTCATATCCATTAAACAGCGGGTGAGGGCAAACTTTGCATATTGGCAGCTGGGTCGCAAAGCGGCACTCCTTTATCGTTGGCGGGCGTCCAGGCGGAATGTACATTGCGTAATCATCGATATGTTCCATTGATGCATGTATTTTATTTTCTATTTTTGGTTTCCATTGATGCACGTATTTATTTTCTATTTTTGGTGTATTTTATTTTCTATTTTCAATCAGATAAATTATTTTTCAAATGCAGAAATCATTTTCGCAGAAATCATTTCATGCCTGTCGTGTTTGTGACTGGCCTTGGGGGCAGCGGAAAAACTACGTACGCCAAGGCAAACTTTGACCGCGTTGTGCATATCGATGCCATAAAATTTGGTCCTGGCTGGCAGCGCGTGCCCGCTGACGTTGTAGCGGCGGACATGAGACGTCTGGCAAATACGGATGCTCTGGTGGCATTTGAAGGAACCTTTCACGATCCGACAGACCCCGTGACCCAAGACTTTATTGAAGAACTCATGAAGACCGGCCAACTGGCCGGCGTTATCTGCTTTACGCCGCCATCCACAGCGCTGGAACAGGCCACGCGCATCATGACGCGGTCGTTTAACCGGCTGCTGAACACATGCGCCCAATGTGAGTCTGGCAACATCGAGCAGCCGGCCAATGTGGCTCGCATGATGCAAAAGACATTTGGTCACTTTGATGTGTGCAGCACGTGGCTTCATCTGCTGTGCCAGCAATGTCAAGAACAAAAGATACCGTTTGAGTGGCGCACATCGGACGCCATGCAGTACGGTCGAGCAGCAAGTAACTAAATCAGCCGAACTTGTGGTTACTGTCAATCCATGATGTATCTTCAAATGGTTACTTTCAAATGGTCACTTGCAACGCCAATACAGCTTGCCGTACGAGCACAGCAGCTCTTCTCCGCTGGAAATGTCTCGGTTTGCTCGGAGCCATGTGACGCCGTTGTTATTTTCAAGCCTGCAGTTGTTTTTCGCCGGGGACAAACCGTCGTTGGCGAGTGACGCGCCGCCGCATCCGGTTTTTACGGTGGAGCCCGTGTACCCGTCGATGCAATCGCCCATCAGCCCGACGCTGCGTATGTGTGTGTCCTTCCCGCGACTGCGCCGTTCCAACGCCTGTTCTCGCGTGATGGTCTCGCCGTCGTAAAACGTGATGTACGAGTTGCGCTTGAACGCTTGCGTGCAAAATAGCCCCATACCCGCTTCCCGAATGATTGACGGCTTCACCTGCAACCCGTGCCCAATTGTGTACACCTCGCTAGTGGCCCGTGGCGCGTAATGTCTTTGTGTCATTTGCAACATGCATCATACAAATATTTTATTATTTGCAATTTTTTTTGAATACAACAGTGTTGTAAATTTCACGTGATGGCACGTTCTTTCACCACATTGAATTTAGAGCAAATTGCAAAAAACATTCGTTTGCGAAGTCAGAGTAACGCGGAAATTGTTGCTGAATACGTCGCACTGCAATTTCCGCCGATCGGGCGTCGTGTCAAATTGTTGAAAATTGGCTTGTTGAATCCTGAAGAATCGATGGGCCTCACCTACGGCATGTTTCGTTCGGTCGATTCAAAAAATTTTCCCGAATGCACTGACCCAACACTGGACTATATGGATAGCGAGGACGTATCTCCCGTTATACTAACGGCCGACGTCGATGGCAGACAGACTACGTTTCGTGTGCCGATGTTGCTTTGGTTCCCACTCAAAGATGTTTGTCTTGGCATTCAAACCAGACAAGGACGAACCGGACGCAAAGCGTTGCCAATTTGGGTCACGTTCGACGAGAATCATAAATGGCTCGTTCCTCTATTTAACTTGTGCGATAATGTCGATGGTCGTATTTACACGGACGTGTCGCTATCGCAAGAGGAAAAGTACCGGCCGGCGTAGATAGCATTAAACATAGCGCTAATCACAAATCACACATTATACTTATTTTTTGATAATTATACATATATATTCCACATTATGATACCCGCAAGCGCGGTACCACTGAACGATGCGCAAAAAGATGCTCCGTGCGGCCCGATTTCCGGCTCCGGTTCAGCAGGGTGACATTGTGCTGCCAGACACTGACAAAGTCGTCCGGCGCAGCGTATTCGCTGACAAGCACAATGTGCGTGCGCGAGAGGCTGCGCACCCAGTCCCAAAATGCGGCAAAATCAAAATCTCTCCACGATTGCGGCATGTTTGTCGACACGGCTCCCTGGTATGGGCAGTCACAGTACACCAAACACCCGTCTGGCGGGCACGGCAGGTCCTCGTACCGCTTGTGCTGGAAACTGATGTTTCGGACGCGCGGCGCCCACCGCGCCACCTGCTTCCGCGTGTCAATGTATGTTTGCAACATGCTGGGCCGAAACTTATCGGCAAAATACAGGCCGTTAAAGCAACAGCCGAATCCGACCACCGCGTGCATCGGGGTGTCGTTGCTTTTTGTGGCTTTTAGATGGTTGAACATTTCCTCCGTCAGGGCTTCCGGAGGCAGCCAGCCGCCCATGACAGCTTGAAGAAAATTGATGATGCACCGGCTGCAGTCGGACCCGGCAACAGGGACATCGTCGGACAGCAGCTCGCGAACGTGAACCAAGACTCCCGCAACTCCGCAAAAGGGCTCCAGGTACGATTTCACCGCCTCTGGCGGCACCAGAGCCAGGATGGCTGATGCGATGCGTCGGCCTTGGCGATTCTTTGCGCCCCAATACTTCATTTGTAATATAACGCCAACGTGATGATAATTTGGGTGGGATGGTACTTTGAGTGATGGAAGATGGTGACGATAGTATGATGATAATTTGAGTATAATGAAACGAATTTCGAGAACAATAAAACGAATATGATGGGCGACGAATCGAGTATGATAAAACGAATATGATGAACGACGAGTTAAGTGCAATGTTGACTGGAGCGCAAGGTGGTATCGTTCAGTAGATAAGGAAAACAGAAGTGAAAAGAAGCATTGTTGTAGAACACGTCATAATGTCTAAAAAGTTGAGCATTAGTATATTAGGAAAAACATGTCGTGTTCAGCTCGATGTCAAGCCCAAACCAAGCTTGGCAAGCAATGCGCCAACTATGCAACGGCTGATACAATCTTGTGCTTTATGCATGCCGATTCCAAAGTTCGGCGCAGCCCACACAATCGACCGTGCGTAACACGCAGAAAATCGAGACGCAACTCCCGGCGAAACTCCCAGCGGCGGAACTCGCAGCGGCAAAACTCCCAGCGGCAACGTGCAGTTGTTACACCACCAGCCACACGCACAAGCCGTAGGCGCACGCCGCGCGCAGCCCGCAGGAACACTCCGCAACGCGCGCTGCAGAAACCAGCCAACGCGCAGCCTGCACCAGCCAAACCGCAGAACTTAGTCACGCAGAAACTGGCCAACGCGCAGCCTGACCCAGTAGTTGCACCAGTCAAAACGCAGAACCCAGTCAAAACGCAGAAACTGGCCAACGCACAGCCTGACCCGGTAGTTGCACCGGCCAAAACGCAGAACCTAGCCAAAACGCAGAACCCAGCCAAAACGCAGAAACTGGCCAACGCGCAACCTGACCCGGCAGTTGCACCAGCCAAAACGCAGGACCCAGCCAAAACGCAGGACCCAGCCAAAACGCAGGACCCAGCCAAAACGCAGGACCCAGCCAAAACGCAGGACCCAGCCAAAACGCAG
>Ga0214917_10003482_pt1 | contig 18116 bp, 19 predicted proteins | sample LL_1208_BB_MetaG_FD_177983 | JGI IMG/M metagenome (GOLD analysis project Ga0214917, IMG submission 177983) | Freshwater microbial communities from Lake Lanier, Atlanta, Georgia, United States - LL_1208_BB | ecosystem: Environmental > Aquatic > Freshwater > Lake | place: USA: Georgia | collected...
ACAATAATGAAAAAGGTGTTGAAGTGAGAACCCACGATATTCCAATTGCTGATGCAATGACAGAGTTTATGAAAGAGGGCTGGGCACCTTCACCACTCACTGGAATTACCGCTCATCCTTCAATTCCAAGTACAAGGTAACGCAGAAGCTAGTTAACTTGAATTTAGCTATTTCAAATTTAGAATAAATGCCCGACCTAAACCTCGATAATTACAGTATGGTGAAGCAATGACACTAGTGCTCGAATTGAAAATTTCTTCAAACGCTCGTCTTTGACCCATTCTTGGATTTCCACGGTAGCACCAATAATCATCAAGTAACAACCAAGAACCATCTTGCGCATAATTATGCACAAATTCTAATGAAGCTTTGCTTGAAGAATATAAGTCACAATCGACATGAAAAACAAGAGGAAAATCGGACTCAAGTTGTAATTCAAATTTTTTGAGTGTTTTACGAAAATCACCCGGAAATAAATGTAATTGCTCAGAGTTGATATCGGTAGTTATTAGTATTTGCAGCTTAACATTTTCATATTGAGCGGATTGAAAATTGCCTTCTGCAAAACTAGGCATAGTGTGGTTGTGCTCTAGGTCAATTTGCTCTAACTCTGGGATTCCCTCAAAAGTATCAAATCCGTAAATTCGATTTAAGTCCCCTCTCAATAACCGAATCATCTCAATTAGTGACTCACCATTTAGGACACCAAATTCGAAAATACAATATGGGCTTAGGTCATGTACTCGCGCCCATTCTCTTATAAAAAAAAGTAAGTTAACTCTAGATAATAAATCTCCATTAATCTGAGGATAAAAGGACGGACTACTAGGAAGCTGGCGAGAAATTTTTTTCACCTAATCCATCCCCTCTAATTGGCAAAAAAGTCGATGTTCAAAATCAAGAAACAATTATTTTTAAATTCGTAAGTCAATATAGTATCACACCACTAATTTTACTATAGAATTAAATCTCTTATGGATCTTGGAATTGCCGAAAAAATAGCGCTGGTAACGGGTGCTTCAAGGGGTATTGGTTTAGAAGTTTGTAAAAATTTAGCAAGGGAAGGAGTTCAGGTACTAGCAGTTTCAAGAAGTGTTGGGCTATTGGAAACCATAGATAATACAAATTTTAAATTTCCAATTAAATATTTGGAATTGGATTTAGAAAACCCAAAAACAGTTTTGAAGATAGGCAAATATCTGCAAATACATAATTTGACGATAGATATAGTAGTGAATAATGTTGGCGGAAATTTAGGGATAACAGATCCATTTTGTACCTATGAAGAATTTACAAAAGTCATGGATTTTAATTTTGGAATTGCGATGGAAATAAATAACTTAGTGATTCCTTTTATGCGCGAAAGAAACTGGGGGCGAATTTGTCACGTTTCATCTATCTCTGCTTTGGAAGTTCAAGGTCCGCCTAGTTATGGTGCGGCTAAAGCAGCGATTAATGCATACGTAAGATCTGCTTCTAGATACTTAGCTTCTGAAAACGTAATATTGACCAGTGTCATGCCAGGTGCAATATTCACCGAGGGTGGATATTGGGATGATGTATCACAAAACAGACCTGAACACCTAAAAAGTTATTTGAAGGAAAGAATGGCAAGCAAAAGATTAGGAAAAGTTTCCGAAATTGCCGAATTAGTTACTTTCTTAGTTTCAGAGCATTCATCCTTTATGGTTGGCTCCAATATTCTGGTGGATGGGGGTCAGGGAAGAGTTTTTGAGCAAAATTAAAAACTAGAAATGTGTTTTAATCAGTGGTTTAAACTTAAGTGAGACTTTTGTTTAAACTATATCCATGAATTATTTTCATTAAGTTAAAAATATCTGAATCACTTAATTTCACTAATTCAGATCTTGAAAGTTGTGCAAGTTGATCGATATTTCTCACGCCCCAAATTGAATAATCGGAATTAATTAAAGAGAAATGAAGTGAGAAATCAAAAAGGTTCAATCCCAAGGTTTTAAGCTCTAAGTCGAGAGCCTCTAAGCATTGTCCGAGATTTTCATCCTCCAAGAATTTTCTTATCTTGCAACTCTTAACTGCTCTTTTATTTTCATCCTGGAATTGTAATCTCTTATATTCGGCGAAGGTTTGTGCTAGAAGTCCATGCATTAAAATTCCATAGGATACCGAAAAAATTTGAAATTTCTTAAGATCTTCAAAAAGATTTGACCAAAATTTTGGAGATCTGATTGCCCAATTAAATTCATTTTGCACATAAATGGGTATGTTATAAATTGAATTTTCAATTAGTGTGTCTATGTACCTCATAATTTGCGGTTTATCTACATTGCTAAAGCCGATGGCTCCCACCACATTATTTTCAAACAAGTCAACAAAAGCGCTGATGGTTTCCTCTGGCTCCGTAGTTGGATCTGGGTTGTGCAGAAATAAAACATCTAAATAATCTGTTTGTAAATTGTCTTGGGATTGATGGACAGTCTTTGTAATATTGCGTTTTGCTCCTATTCCAGCTGAACTTTGTCCGGTTATCATTCCAATTTTTGTTGAAATAAACCATTTATCTCTATCACAATTTCTATGAATCCAACTACCGATGATCTTTTCGGACAACCCATAAGAATAACTGCTTGATGTGTCTATGGATCTTATTCCCATACTTGAAGCATTTTCCAGGATTTCACCAGCACGCCGTTCATCACATGTATAGCCAAAGAGATTCCCGCCAAGCCATATTTTGGAATTTTTTTCTGTCTCCATATAGGAATCGTAGACTAAATGACAAAAGAAAAATATTTTATGCCCATTCTTGGGCCAGTAATTAAAGTAAGTTTCTTTAGATTTCAATTTTTACTCGATAAATATGTCTCAAACGGAACCAATTCCAGAGCTATTCATGAGCCGTGGCATAAAATATAAACATGAATATTGGCCAAAATGAGAGAATTCAGCTTCACTGGAGTCTTTCTAGAGAGAATTTAACTTTGGGTGGCGCTCTAACCCTAAGGGCAGAATGTGAGCTTATTTCGAAAATTAGTGGTCAAGAAACTTTTCCAGTCTTTGTAACCCCTGGCACAAATTCTTTAAAGCGAATCGAAAGATTGTTTCTAATTGTTTTTAGCTCTTCACGTTTAAAATTCGAATTAGGATCGAAAATAAAAAATTTACCTGCTTATCCAGACGATTTCTTGACAGAATCAATCCATCTTGAAACCTTTTCAACTCGGAGACTATCAGTTCTATACAGAACTTCCCATATTTTGCCAAGATTAATTTGGAAAGATGAAATTCTAGAGAAAACAGAAATTTTTTTTGACCAAATTGCAAATGAGAAAACTATTCTTGTTACTCTCAAGAATGTTGACGGTGATTTTCCAGATGGTAGGGCCAATCTTCATTCCTGGCATTCAGCAATGAAAATTCTTCATGATGAATTACGTTTGAATTTTATAATTATAGGGGAGGATAATTTAAACGGACAACTAACGCCAGAGGATTATATAATTCGGATGGAAGACCTAAAAATTGACCTGCAGATTCAATTAGCAATGATTTCACAAAGTCCTTTATTTATTGGAACAGCGTCCGGAACTTCAACGCCTGCAATACTGGGAGGGAAACCTTATACAATCTATAAACATCCAAGACATCACACTGAATCAATGAATAAGGAGTTAGTTGATGGAAAGTTTCCTTTTGCACTTGATTTTCAGAACTTTAAAGTCTATTCCCCCAATGTCGATGACATTGTTGCGGATGCACTTAAACTCTGGAAAGATTTGAAAATATGAACAGAATTATAATAACTGGTGGTGGAAGTGGAATTGGTTTAGGAATTGCTAAATATTTTGCATCTAATGGAATTCATCCAATAGCTGTAGATGCTAATAATGATCTGGAGAGAGACTTTTACCTAGCTCTAAAAGAGCATAATGCAAACGGGATGTTTATAATTTCAGATACTTCTAATTGGGAAAGCGCTGGCGAAATTTTTGAGAGTCTAAATAAATTAGAAATAGTGCCAAATATTTTAATCAACAATGTTTCCCCAAGGTCAGTGAATAACTTCTTGTCTGAGGATTTTGATAGTTGGAATCGTACCATTAAAGGAACATTGGATTCGGCTTTTAATTTCTCAAGAAGCTTCATTAACGCTAATCTAAATACTTATGCACCGAGGATAATTAATATTAGTTCGGTTAACGCTGAATTAGTGGGGTCTCAAAGCCCCTCATACCATGTTGCAAAAGCGGGAATTGAGATGCTGACAAAATATCTCGCTGTAGAAGGTAAAAAATTGCTGCCAACTTTGACAGTCAATGCCATACAAGCTGGAATGATTGTACAGGATAGGCATCGTGAAAAATTCTACAATTTAGACAATTCCAAATATAGAAACGTGGTTCAAAAATACGCGGTCGGCGGCGTGGGCGAAGAAAAAGATTTTTGTAAATTAATCGAATTTCTGATCTCAAAAGACTCAAACTTTATAAATGGTTCAATAATTAAACTTGATGGAGGGGCATCTAATCAGGAGCAATTATCATTATTATTTGACACGGCAAATTAAAAACTTAAATAGAAGGATTTGTTTTTAAAATATTGGACCAGAAATAATCCTATTTGGATATTTTTCAGTTAACTTTTTTAATAACCCCCTGTGATTTTCATACGAAGTTGGCACAAAAATTACATTTTCATCGATTCTTGCTTCATCGGAATGGACAATGTCTATATCAATGTTTCGGTATGACATATTGTTTTTTAATTCGTCATCATCAATAATGAAGTCTAAAACCTCAATTGCACCTCCCATGTGATAGTTTAAAGTAGCAAGCATATGTGCTGCCCCGTATCCGGCCTTTCTGCCTGGCAAATACTTAATAAAATCACCCAGAACCTTGAAAGCACTCGTGAAAATTTCTATTTCAATCTTTAATTCAGAAAATTTCTTCTCTATGGAACCAATGGAATTATGCTCTAAAATATTTGTGTTTTTGTTATATTGCTTTTTAAATGCAAAAATCATTGATCCACCGTTTGAACCCTCCTTATTTAATTCCATTAAGAGTAATTCGCAGCCCAGGTTTTGCAATAAGATTTTTACAGATGCTTCATCAAAGTATTGACAGTGCTGATGAAAAACTGCATCAAATCGGAGGTTCCTTCTTAGCAGTTCCAAACTTGGGACTTCGAATACAAATATTGTTGTTGGATCAATATTTCTTAGTAAATTCTCAAGTAACGATTGTGGATTAAGTACATGCTCCAAGACATGCCTCCCAATAACAAAGTTAATTTCAAGTCTTTTGATATCTTCCTCAGCATTTTCTATAAGTTTCCCGATAACTTCTATACCAGATTCATCAATTTTTTCTTGATTTAAAAATAGTGGGTCACATACAGCGAATGATTTAAAACTATTTCTTTGGTTCAGGAATTTTGCTAACTCTAAATTACTGGCACCAATTTCCATGGCACGTATCTGGTCTGAATCTAAATTTATTTTTCTTAAGAATGCTTGAATAAATTCAAATTCTTTTTTAGTTTTATAATTATTTTGAGTTCTAAATGCATAATAATCAATGTTGTATAAAAAATTCGGATCAACTTGATTCTTTAGTTGAATATGTCCGCAACTCATGCAAATCATTAATTCCTGATCGAATTTAGGATAGTTCGCATCATATTCACCATAAGCTTCAGTTATTGGGAAATTAGGAAGTTTCCAAACTGTATCTAGGTATGTGGAGCTATCAATGCCACACATTGAAATAGTTTCTACTTTTGGTATCAAGTTACTTACCAATCAGATCTATTCCAGCTCGTGTTATTTGGTGTCGAGCTAATCCTGCCCGCGTCTGAATTTCGGCATAAGTTCCGTAACCGCTTATGAAATCTGAAATTGCGAGTTGCTTACTTTTAATCCCATCCAAACCCAAACTACCCTTCAAAACTAAATTATATAAGCCATCATGGCTGGATAATTCTTCTACGGATATAAATTTTCTAGTTTTTCTCAGGCTTTCAAAAACAATTTCGCTATCAAATGGCTTTAATGTTGGTAAATACAAAACTTCGACCGAATGCCCTAAATCTTCCAACTCAGTAGCTGCCAAAATGCAGTTTCTCAAAGCAGCGCCAGTTGATATAATCGTAAGGGCTGAACCTTCACGAAGTTTTATTCCTGCCCCGATTTTAATTGACTTTCTTTCTATTTCTATGTCATGCGAATTCTCAGTCAGTCTAAAGTAGTTGATTTTATCCTGTTTAAAAGCTTTTTGAAATAGAATTTCAAATTCGAGGGGACTACCTGGTAGAAATACTTGAGAATTGGGTAAATGCGAAATTAGTGAAACATCTGCGTAAGAATGGTGGCTACAGCCCAATTTTGAATAATCGAAAGCAGATCCCACTGAAATAAAATTTCCTGACAATTTTTGATATCCAAAGTCAAGTTTAATTTGCTCATATGCCCGTTCAATCAAGAATGGAGCTATCGTATGAATTACAGGAATTAAGCCAGTTTTGCTCATCCCCGCGGCGACCCCAACCATTGCCGGCTCACAGATACCTATATTGAAATACCTATTTGGAAAAGAATTGCGAAAGTCTCCTAACAGACCATGACTTATATCTCCGACTATTACTACTAAATTTTCATCTAATGCTCCCAAATTAGACAATGTTTTTGCGAATATAGGTCGAAGGCTAGGCACCTTGTAACTCCAATGTAATCTGCCTAAGTTCTTGGGCGTTCGGGATTTTGTGGTGCCAAATTCCATGCCCTTCAATCAATTTCGAACCCTTCCCCTTAATGGTGTTGGCTAGGATTACGGCGGGTCCTGATACTTTAGACACTTCTAAAAGTGTTTGCCGTAGTGCTAAATTTGAATGGCCGTCGCAAGTAAAGACTTTCCAACCGAAAGCTTTCCATTTTTCACTTAAATTTTCAATAGGCATTAATTGTTGGGCAGAGCCGTTCCAATCAATAAAAACGACTAAATTTTCTAAACCTTGATTTGAAGCAATATTTGCAGCTTCCCAAACTGTGCCCTCTTGGCATTCACCATCACCCACAAGGCAAAATACTTTTCTATTTATTCCTTTAATCTTAAGTCCCATTGCAATACCAGTTGCAATTGGCAAACCATGACCGAGCGATCCAGTACTGGCTTCTACATATTTAATCTTAGTTGTATCTGGGTGACCTCCTAAAATAGAATCACTCTTTCCATAAGATTCTAATTCAAAAGTTGTTAGAAGCCCATATTTCTCAAGAACTACATATAAGGCGACTGCACCGTGCCCTTTACTTAAAACGAAATAATCTCTATCAATTGAACCACTACGTAATGATTCGATGTCAATTTGGTGTTCATAAAGATAATTAATTATGTCTACTATCGAAAATGCACTTGGAATATGACCTTCACCAGATGCACAAACCATATGTAAAATTCTTAAACGAAGTTCTGAATTCATAGCATCCTTATATTGATAGTGGGTCAGAAATCTAACATATGTAGCAGATTATCGAATAATTGATTAATAAAATAGATCAATTTCTTCAAAGGTTGAGTTAAGATTACGCCATGCTAAACAATAGGAGCCTTTTGGCTGATATAGCAAATAATTCAGCTTCTCACGCAAGAGGCACTTCTTATTATGCAAGAAAAGAGAGTGATCTTCTTGCAGAAATAGAAAAATTGTATGCCAAAAACCTTAATGGCAAAATTTTACTTGCAGAAATCGGAGAAATAGTTTTTCCGTATTTTAGTTTTGGGAATTTGGATTCAAGAAAATTATTTGGCCTTGATGAGATAGTTTTATTTTCATTTTATTATGCTAACCAACATCGCTACAAATCAGTCCTTGATCTTGGAGCAAATATTGGATTACATAGTTTGGTAGCACTTAAATTAGGTTACGAAGTGGTTTCTTATGAACCAGATGAACAACATTGCCTACAATTCGAAAAAGTTATGGAGTTAAATAATATTTCAAATTACAAATTGATAAAAAAAGCTATTGGAATAAATAAAGATCCATTGGAATTTACAAGAGTTTTAGGGAATACGACTGGCTCATTTGTTGGTGACGCAAAATCAAACCCGTACGGAGAAATAGAGTCATTTTCCGTCCAAGTTGATGACATTGCAGATGTTTTAAATTTGACCAAATTTGATTTAGTCAAGATGGACGTAGAAGGATATGAGGCTACGCTCCTAAATAAAGTTAGTGTAGAAAGTTTTTATAGTACTGATTTTATGCTTGAAGTTGGTAACGCTAAAAATGCAACCTTAATTTTTGATTTAATTTGTGAGAAAAATCTAAATGCATTTAGTCAAAAAACTAATTGGGGTCGTATAGAATCCGCTACAGATTTACCTTCACATCACTCTCATGGAAGCTTATTCATTGGAAATAAAGCAGGGCCTAAATGGAATTAAACATCTCAGAAAGTTTTCGCTAAATGCACCAATTAAACTTAAAAACATTGGAAGGCTACATACAAAGTTTGGTTTCAAGTATTGAAGAATTAGATATTGAGCTGATCTCAGGTTTTTCAGAAATTATTCATGCTAAACGTATTTCTGGAAACAATGTGTTTATTGCCGGGAATGGTGGAAGTGCCACTACAGCCTCACATTTTGCGACGGATATTGGTGTCGGCGGGCTGAATCGAACCAAGCCAGTTAAGGCGATAAGTCTTTGTGACAATTCGGCCGTAATAACTGCAAGTGCAAATGACAATGGGTATGACTCTATTTTCAGCAATCAATTAATGACACTTTCTAATCCTGGTGACTTATTAATAGTTATTACAGCCTCTGGAAATTCAATGAATCTTATTCGTGCAATTGAAGCATGTAAATCTCTTGGTGTTGAAGTGTATTCGCTAACTGGCTTTGATGGCGGAAAAGTCAAGAAATTAACAAATGGAAGAAACATTCACATCAGCACTCCAGTTGGAAGCTATGGAATTGTTGAAGACTTACATTTAAGCATTTGCCACATGATCACTGAATGCCTGCGAGTAGAGTAAAGCAACATGTCCAAGGCAGTAGTAATAGGTGGAAATTCATTTTCAGGTTCAAATACGATTCGAGCGCTGCTTGAAAAAGATTTCGAAGTTCTTTCAATCGGACGATCAAAAGAAATAGATGTACCTTTTAATCCGTATAAAAAGTTGGTTACTAAGAATAATTTTAGATTCATCAGAGGAAAACTAAATAATGAAATTGAATCTACGGCAAATAAAATTTCTAAATTTAAACCTAAATTCGTTTTCAATTTTGCCGCTCAAAGCATGGTAGCGGAAAGTTGGAAGACTCCAGAAGATTGGTATGAGGCAAATGTTATCGGGGTTGCAAGACTGTCTAATGAATTAAACCGAATAACTTCCATCGAAAAATTTATTCAGTTCACAACACCGGAAGTGTATGGAAACACTAACGAATGGATTAGGGAAAGCTTTAATTTCAATCCGACGACCCCTTACGCGGTATCGCGGGCTGGTGGTGACTTTCATCTAAAGTGTATGTTTGAAACCCATGGGTTTCCAGTAATATTCACCCGAACAGCGAATGTTTACGGCCCTGGCCAACAGTTATATCGAATTATTCCGAGAGGAATCCTTTCAACATACAGCGGGTTAACAATACCTCTGCATGGTGGCGGGCAATCAGTTCGCTCATTCATTCATATTGAAGATGTAGTAAACGGTTTGATTAGAATTTCGGAAAGTGGGATAATTGGAGATTCGTATCATATTTCGACAGATGAACTTGTTTCAATAATTGGACTAATTAAGTTAATCGCAGAAAAAAGAAATATTTCGGTTTCTGACTTTACTGAATTAGTACCAGACAGACCTGGAAAAGATCAGGCATATAAATTGGATTCGAGCCATATCAGAAAAACTCTAGGTTGGAAGGATTCGATTTCTCTCAGCCAGGGGGTCGATGGAACAATCTCATGGATTGAAGATAATATTGAGTTACTGATGAAGTTACCAACTATTTATCATCACAAAAGGTAGTCAATGAAAATACTTGTTACTGGTGGGTGCGGGTACGTAGGGTCAGTTCTCGTTCCTGATTTATTACTCCAAGGCCATCAGATTGAAGTTGTTGATACCCAGTGGTTTGGAAATTATTTGCCTGCTAATCCCAATCTTAAGCTTACACGGAAACCAGTATCATTAATTGATGTAGATGACGTGAAAGACAAAGATGTGATAATTCATTTAGCAAATATTGCCAATGACCCCAGCGTTGATCTCAATCCGGTACTTTCTTGGGAAGTTAATGCCTTGCACACAAACCAATTGCTCGAGTTGTGTAAACGCTATTCAAGTATTTCATGCTTTATTTATGCAAGCTCAGGAAGTGTTTATGGTGTAAAAAGTGAAGAAAAAGTAACTGAAGATTTAGAGTTAGTGCCAATATCGGTTTACAATAAGACAAAAATGGTGGCGGAAAGAATTTGCTCCAGTTATGAGGAGTTTTTTTCTGTCTACAACGTTAGACCTGCAACTGTGTGTGGAATTTCGCCACGAATGAGATTTGATGTCGTTGTGAATATGTTTGTGCTTCAAGCATTCAAAAACAAAAAAATAACAGTCTTGGGTGGAGACCAGATTAGACCGAATATTCATATAAAAGATATGTCATCTGTTTATTCTCACCTGCTCACCTGCTCACCTATATCAGGTTCGTATAATGCTGGTTTTGAAAATCTCTTGGTAAGTGAAATTGCAAAGATGGTTGCCAATAAATTTGAAGTAGAGATTGAAGTTAAACCTTCTAATGATCCAAGATCGTATCGACAGGATTCAACAAAACTACTTGCTACCGGATTTACCCCTAGGTTCAAAACTATTGATGCCATAAATCAAATCGGCGACGCTCTTCAGAGCGGTGATATTGAGGATAATGCGCGTTGGCATACTGTCACCTGGATGAAACAAACCAAGTCAGAATTAGTTTGTTGAATATGGGAATTGAAATTGATAACTTAAAGAATTATCCGAAGTCTATTAGAGACCTGACCGCTCGACTTGAAAAGAAATCAGAGGAATCTCGATTAATCGCTAGGCGATTTGATAAAGATTATTTTGATGGTTCTAGAGATCACGGATATGGGGGCTTTACTTATAATCCAAAATTTTGGTCCCCGGTAATCCCTGATCTAGCTAACAGATATGGATTAGGGTCAGATTCAAAAGTTCTGGATGTGGGCTGTGCAAAAGGTTTTTTTCTGCATGATCTAAAGGAACAAATTCCTGGAATTTCTGTATCAGGGTTGGATATTTCTGAATATGCGATAAATAATTCAATGTCCTCCGTATCACCATTTCTGCAAGTTGGAAATGCGACGCAATTGCCGTACCCAGATAATAGTTTTGATTTTGTAATCTCTATTAATACGATTCATAACTTGAATCGATATGAATGCGCCATAGCCCTCCAAGAAATTGAACGAGTTTCGAAGAAGAATTCTTTCATTACAGTAGATGCATATCGAAATGAATCTGAAAAAAAAAGAATGGAAGCTTGGAATTTAACTGCACTCACAATTATGTCGTGCGACGAATGGGTGAGCTTTTTTAAAGAAGTTGGATTTAGCGGTGACTATTATTGGTTTATCCCATGAGCCAGAAATCTGAATCAGCGAAAAGAATTGTTGAAACTGCAATTCTCATTCGAAGAGTAGAGGAACGAATTGCGGCCGAATACCAAAATCAACAAATGCGATGTCCTGTTCATCTTTCAATCGGCCAAGAATTTACAAGTGCTATTTTCTCTGCCGTATACAGAGTTGGTGATACTGCACTAAGCACACATAGAGCCCATGCTCATTATTTGGCAATGCGTGGGAATTTAAATCGCATGATTGCTGAAATTTTTGGAAAGTCCACCGGTTGTTCGCGTGGTCGTGGTGGATCTATGCATCTGGTTGATCTAGAAGTTGGATTCCTGGGGTCATCAGCAATCGTAGGCAACAGTATTCCTGTAGGTGTGGGTGTTGCTATGTCACACAAAATTAATAGAAATGGACTGGTTTGTTATGTTTTTTTAGGTGATGCCGCAATCGAAGAAGGCGTTTTTTATGAATCTGCAAATTTTGCAGCCTTGCATAAGATTCCCGTTGTCTTTATATGTGAAAATAACTTCTATTCTGTGTACACAAATTTGCAATCAAGACAGCCAGTAGGGCGTAGTATTTCGAATTTAGTTTCGTCAATCGGAATTAAAAGTAAGAAAATTGAATCAAAAGACCCTATTAAAGTTTTGGATGAAATTGAGAAATTAGTTGAGCACTCTCGCACAGGACTCGGTCCAGTTTTCATTGAAATAGAAACTTACAGGTATGTAGAGCATTGTGGTCCGAATCCAGATGATGATTTAAATTATCGTCCTGAATTTGAGATAAAAAATTGGCAGAACAATGATTTTGTTGAATCACTAAAAATATTCGCTAGTTTAAATAACATAGATTCAAACTCTATTCAAGAATTAGAAAAATCCGCCTTACAGAGAGTAGAAGAGGCATTTTCTAAAGCAAAAAATGATCCATTTCCAACTTTAGATGAGACATTAAATGATGTTTATGCTGGTGTAAGAAATGAATAATAAAAATAATTTTGCGGGTGAAATTTTGCGGGCGACAATAGATGAAATGAAAAAAGATCCAAAATCAATCATTATGGGGCTTGGAGTAACCGATCCGAAAGGTGTTTTTGGAACAACGCTCGGGCTTACAGAATGCTTTGGATCTGAAAGAGTAATTGAGACTCCTACATCAGAAAATGCAATGACTGGTGTCGGGGTAGGTTTAGCAATTTCAGGTCATCGAACAATTCTTGTACATCAACGTTTAGATTTCTTTCTTTTGGCGATGGACCAACTTGTAAATTCTGCCGCAAAATGGCATTACATGTATGGCGGCCAAAAGAGCGTGCCTTTAACTATTAGGTTGGTGTTGGGACGTGGATGGGGGCAGGGGCCAACTCATTCACAAAACCTCCATGCTTGGTTCGCTCATGTACCTGGGTTGAAAGTTTTAATGCCAGCCTTTACTGAAGATGTATATCCAATGCTCTGCGCTGCTATAAATGATCCAAATCCAGTGATTTTTTTGGAGGATCGTTGGCTGCATAGCCAATACGGAAATTCTGAAAACCAGAAATCTAATTCGGCATTTAAGTTTGGTATGGCTCGAATTGTACGGAGGGGGAAAGATTTAACTATTATCTCTTCCGGGTATGGTTCAGTTTTATCATTAAACGCGGCAAAATACTTAGCAAATAATAATGTTGATACCGAACTGATTGACTTACGTTCAATTAAGCCTGTGGATATAAACTCTATAATTGAAAGTGCTAAAAAAACGGGAAGAGTTTTAGTTGTTGATTCAGGACATGAATTTTCGGGATTCTCAAGTGAAATTGTTAAAATAATCGTTACCAATACATTTAGCTCCCTAAAGTCCGCACCATTAGTTATTGCTGCCCGGGACGTTCCCGAACCAACTAGCCACGGCGTTATAGGGGAATTTAAATTTGGTGCATTTGAGATAGCTCAAAAAGCATTCGATTTGATGGAGAAGCCAACTCCACTTGATTGCAAAAGTTTGTTAAAGCCTTTATTGCCTGATGTTCCTGATGTAAATTTCAAAGGACCATTTTAACACTTATGGCAAAAAATTTAAGTCCAGCTCTATTTTTAGACAGGGATGGGATAATTAATGAGGACGCTGGTTATGTTTATAAAGTATCAGATTTCATTTTTAAGAATGAAATATTTGAAATAGTCAAAAAAGCTAATAACAATAATTATCTTGTAGTTATTGTCACAAATCAGAGTGGTATAGGCAGAGGTATATATACTCTTAGGCAATATCAAGAGTTAACAAAGTGGATGCTAGAAAGATTTACCGAACAAAAATGCAAAGTTGATTTGGTACTTGAATCAACTTTTGACCCCGAGTCTAAAGATCTCAGTGGATTTGAAAGCTTTCGGCGAAAGCCCAATCCAGGAATGATTTTGGAAGCTGCTGAAAAATTGAATATAGACTTGGAAAATTCTTTTTTAATCGGTGATCAAGAGCGGGATGTTAAGGCTGGTTATGCTGCTGGAATCCGAAAATTGTTCCTATTGGGTAAAGAAACTGAGTTACCAGATGTCATTTCATTCACATCGCTGAGCGAACTCTCTTTGAGAGATGATTTTCTTGTATTCTGGGGCGATGGCGAATCAGTCGATTAAATCTTCTCCGATGACTTTCAAAGCTGCAGTATTGGTCTCCAGTAATGAGCCTCTTGTAATTACTGAAATCAAGCATCCAAAGCTTGGGCCAGATCAGTTACTAATAAAAATTAAATATTCTGGAGTTTGTCGAAGCCAACTAATGGAAGTTGATGGGAAAAGGGGCTATGACAAATGGATTCCTCATACCTTAGGCCATGAAGCTGTAGGGGTAGTACAAGAGGTAGGGTCACAAATCTTTGAATATAAAATTGGAGAAAAAGTAATTTTAAGCTGGATTGCAGATAAGTTAATTGCGGCTCCTGGACACATTTATGAAAGCCTTGATGGAAGAAGTATTAATTCGGGACCAATAAGTACCTTCAGTGAAATTGCTGTTATACATAAAAGTCGAGTTCATAAGGTTCAAGGAAATTTTAAAGATGATTTGTTGTCACTGTTTGGATGTGCATTGTTAACTGGAGCTGGCATGGCACTTAAGTATTTCGATCGCATTAAGCATAAGAAGGTTTTAGTATTAGGGTTTGGAGGAATTGGTTCAGCGGCCGCTATTGCTTTAGAAATATTCAATGATATTGAAATCACAATTTTAGATACCTCTCTCGAAAGAGTGGAAATGGCTAAAGCTTTAGGATTTAAGAATTCATTTCAAATTACAAATCAAAAGGTACCTAAATTAAATAAGGAGTATGGGTATTTCGATTTGTGCATAGAAAGCGGTGGCTCAATTGAATCAATTGAGCTAGGTTTTTCTCTAATTAGTAGTAATGGTACACTGATTTTTGCTTCTCACCCGCCTGTGGGCAAGAAAATTCGAATCGATCCATTTGAGCTGATTAATGGGAAAAGGTTGATTGGAAGCTGGGGTGGGGATTTAGATCCAGGAGAAGCCGTTAAAATGGTTTCTGAACATCTTTCCAAATCAAAACTGCCACTAAATTTATTAATTGGACAACATTTCCCATTGGCGAGAATAAACGATGCATTTGATCATTTACGTCAGTCAAAATCTGGCCGTGCGCTTATAGATTGTGAAATTAACTGGTGAGTAATACAAATAAAGTATTTATCTCTGGAAAATTTAATGTAATTCATCCTGGCCATATACGACTATTTAGGTATGGCAAAAAATTAGCAGAATCTTTGCATGTTGCACTGGATATACATGGATTAAGTCAGGATGAGATTGACTGGCGCGTTAATGCCTTAAAGAGCATTCATCTTGTAGACCAAGTTCATACTTTCAGTGACGATAACTCGAATCTTATTGCAAATATTAAGCCCAAAATTATCCTGAAAGGCCAAGAGTTTAGAGACAGAGAAAATCCTGAGAGAATCTTAATTGAAAGTCTTGGCGGAAAATTAATATTTGGTTCTGGAATAAACTTTTTTTCAGAAACTGAATTTATTGACAAATCTGAGGCTAATCTTCGGTTTGATTCTGTTCAATTACCATTTGAATTCATGCGACGAAATAATATAAGCCAAGATGTCATTAATGATTTTTTAAAAGTGACTCCAGAATTGAAAGTTTGTGTTTTGGGAGATTTAATTGTTGATGAATACATTAATTGCCATCCTCTTGGTATGTCTCAAGAAGAGCCAACAATCGTGGTGAAAGCAGTTGATAAGAAAAAATTTATTGGGGGCGCCGGAATAGTTGCTGCACATTGCAAGGCGTTAGGGGCAGAAACCTATTTCATCGGCGTTATCGGAGCTGATGAATCAGGGACTTGGGCGAAGAATAAGATTAAGGAGTATGGAATCAAGGGAGAAATAATTTTTGACGATTCTCGCCCCACAACTTTAAAGCAAAGATTTCGTAGTGGCTCTCAAACATTGCTTAAACTTACGGAATTAAGCCAAGAAATAATTAATCCAAGTTTTCAAGATATTGTTTATGGTCAATTTGGTGAAATAATTAAGGAAATAGATTTACTAATTTTTTCAGATTTTTCTTATGGCAATCTCCCTTCCGAATTAGTTAAAAAAATAATCAAGTTAGCAGAGAAAAATAGTGTTCTAGTAGCTGCAGATAGTCAATCATCGTCCCAAGTTGGGAATTTATCTAAATTTACCGGTGCATTCTTGGTCACGCCAACTGAACGGGAAGCGCGAGTAGAATTACGGGATCAGTCCAGTGGCCTCGTGATTTTACTTGATAACCTTAGAGATTATTTGAATGCAAAAAATGTGTTACTAAAATTAGGTCCGGATGGAATTCTTGTGCGAGGTATAGGATTAAACAATCAATTACTCCCAACCGAACAAGTTGAACCATCTAATAAAAAACCAATTGATACATCAGGTGCAGGAGATTCTGTATTGGCTGCAAGTTCTCTTGCTTTAGCTGGAGGATTCAGTATTTACCAAAGTGCCCTACTTGGTTCATTTATTGCTGGAATTCAGGTTGGACGTCTAGGCAACGAACCTGTAAATCACAATGAAATTGAACGGCTACTAAATAATTGAGAGCTTTAATCCTTGCAGGTGGTTATGGAACCCGACTAGGTGAATACACAAAATCTGTACCAAAAGCACTCATTGAAGTTGGTGGAATTCCAATAATTGATAGAACAATAAGTAAATTAATTGAAGTCGGAATATCAGAAATAACAATTAATACACACTACTTAAGCGAAATGGTTGTACAACATTTAAAAAATAGGTTTCAGTATCTAAATATTAGAATAGTTTTTGAGCCTGAATTATTAGGTACAGCGGGCACATTAAAAGCCAACATCGAATGGCTTGCTGTGGAAGATTTTATTGTTATGCATGGTGATAACTTTTTTGTAGATAATTTATTCGGACTTACTAAGAATAATTTAAAACCAGGAATACTTGTTCGTGCTTGTACATTCTTAACTAATAATCCCAAAGAATTTGGAATTTTTACAGTATCAAAAGACAATGTTGTAACTCATTTTGATGAAAAAAACCATAATGTTAAGTCTAATATCGCAAATGCGTCAATTTATAGATTTTCCAAAAACACATTCAAATTGATATCTAATTTGGGACTAAATGAAACAGACATAAGTTTACACATACTCCCAGCAGTTCTCAATGAAATTGAGCTAGTATCGCTTAGTGGCGAATTTATCGATATTGGAACAAAACCAGGACTAAAGAGGGCCAATATTGTTGCACAATCAATCATGAATTCTTAGAAATCAGGAATATCGCCTTTACAAAATACTCACTTAAAAACTTGATTTATTGTTACGAATTTTACATTATTCAGTCCGATTATAACTTTAAAACTTAACTCCCCATTTGCCCAATAGGGTTACTCTTTGATTGATTAGTTTTAATGGCATAATGAGAATATCAGGTGTACATTTAAGGACTTAAATGTGGTTTTTAAATTGAAAAATAAAAATTGTCAATATTAATATTTACTTTAATAATTGTTAAAATGGAATGCACCTTATTGGTGTCGAATAGATAAATAGACTCTATAGTACAACGCGAAATTTTCCCGAATTTTTAAATTCGATTATATTAGAAGTACGGATTTTTAATTAACGTGCGCAAATATTTCGGTTGTATATTAATTTTAGTCTGCCACTTTCTATTGTTCGTTTATTTATTGAGTGCTTAATTAACTTGCGTGGAATTACTCTTACAAAACTTTTATTGTTATGAGTTCTCTTTCGCTGTTATGGTTCTAGCACGTAAGCCATATTTTTAATTCTGATAATTACCTATCTTGAACCTGCAAGGTGACATCTCAGCGGAGACGAGAGGATTTGAACCTCCGAAACCCTTTAGGGGTTAACCTCATTAGCAGTGAGGCGCACTAGACCGGGCTATGCGACGTCTCCAACGCACAAAGATTACCGCTGATTGCTCACCTCT
>Ga0214917_10003485_pt1 | contig 18112 bp, 18 predicted proteins | sample LL_1208_BB_MetaG_FD_177983 | JGI IMG/M metagenome (GOLD analysis project Ga0214917, IMG submission 177983) | Freshwater microbial communities from Lake Lanier, Atlanta, Georgia, United States - LL_1208_BB | ecosystem: Environmental > Aquatic > Freshwater > Lake | place: USA: Georgia | collected...
TTTAACGGAAAATTGAGGGTGACCGCGGCCCCCGATGGATCCATGAGGCCCGGCGTGATATCGAACCGCATGTACGTGATCGGCTCATACATGATTTCGAGCGGCAGACGCATGTAAGAGGAGCGCAGCGGGTCCTCCATATGGGCCACGCCCACGAACACCGTCGCATCCTCAAAGGCCGGTACGGTCGTCGGCAACTTGTAGGACCACGGCACGGGTGTAATGCCGGAACGATCCAGCAACACAATCGTTTCCCCCAGTGGCACTTCACAAGGAGAAGACCGAGGAATCGCCCGTCGACGCACGACATCCGCAAACGGCCGCAACGTAATGTGAACCCGCACCTCCTGGTCGCCCATCGCGATCAATGGAAACGCTGTCTGGGGCCGCCGCAAAAAACAAAGAGGCAGCCAACAATACACATAGCCATCCTCCGTCGGTTGAATGGTGTTGAACGGGGGTCGTCCTATGTCGCGAAGCGTGGTGAACGGTTTCTGAGCATAGATGTCCGCATCCCAGACCGCCGCGCGACTGCCATCCATCCAGGCCCGCGACCAAATATCCATCCACTCTCCGGGCCACGACTCCACCAGCGTGTCCCCTATTTCGAATTCCACTAACTGAATGGCGATCGAACCGAGTGACGAAGCCCACATCCAGGTCGACTCCGGGTTCGCATACGACCAGAATCCACTCTGGATTTTCGCATCAAGATCTCCACCCAACCAGGATCGCGGCTTAATCCGAAGACAGAGCCATTGGAGCATATCACCCGAATCCTTTCGTGTCAGCGTCACCGTGATCCGACCACCCCAGGCCGCGTTTCCCTGAAACCCGATCTCCACGATTTCGGGTGTGATGTTATGATACGGTGCCCACTCACGCCGAAAAACGGTATTGTTCGACGACGCAGGATAAAACAGATCGTCTTCGGGCCCGCGATCCACAAGATCCACGAGGCGTTTGATGTTTGGCGCCGTGGACATCCTCTCTCTCTGTTGGTTCTGACAGAATCTCGGTTTAGATCTGGCACTCAGGATTTCTGAGACTCTTCATTTTGAAAACCGTTGAATTGAAGCGCCAGGCCACTCAAGACAATGAGAGCCGCACCACCGACCGAGATCCATCCAGGCACCTCCTTCAGAAACACGATGCCGAACAGATAACTGGCGATCAGACCGGCGTAACTGAGAATGGCGTATGTCACCGTAGAAAGACGGGGAACCGCGTAGAATCGGAGCCAGTAGCCGCTGAACATGGTGATGGAGTGAAAGGCGGTGAGTCCGATCGCATCCCACAAGGTGGCGCCTGTCTTGATGATGGACGTCGTAGCTCCGGCCGAATTATCCATGAGCTCCTTGGCGATCAGAAAGAATGCCAACAAGACCGAGGAACTGGAATTCACCACGAAGACGGACTTCGCGGGATCGCGCCAGCCGAGCATCTTGAGGATCACCACCATGCTGGATTCGGAGAGCGCCATCAAAAGACCCATGAAGACCCCCCATCCAGCATCTGCCTCTTTGACAAGAGCCGTCGGTGCGGCAGTTCCGGGATCCATATTCAACAGAAAGGAGCCGATCGTGGCGAGGCCCATGAAGAGATAGTTGCGCACCGGAATACGTTCTCCGCCGAACAGACTCATGAGCACGAGATTCCACAGCGGATAGGTGTACAGCAGACTCATGGCCTGTCCCGCCGGTAAATGCCGAAAGGACTCGTAACTGGAAGCGATGTGAACCAGATTCGTGATACCGAGTGCCACGGACCCGCTGAATTCTTCAACCGTAATGCCGCGATCCGACGAAATCAAGTAGCCAAGAACAGCCGAACTCAGAATGCGCGACCAAACGGCGAAGATCGCATCCACGGGTGTTTTTTTAATGACGATCGGTGTCAGAGCCAGAATCGATTCGGCCGAAACAAGTGCTGCGCCAGCTGACATCCCTTACCCTGAGTGAAGTAAATTATGCGCAACACCACAAGTACCAAGGTCGCACGGGCTTTGACAACGCCATCCATTCCTGGATCGTGTAGGTAGAGCCCATCGACAAATTACATCGCGCACAGATCGGTTTCAGATTCGAGATCTCCGTGGCTCCGCCGCGACTTTCTGGAACATCATGACCGACATGGAAATCAAACACGGTCATCACATTCTTACACCAGGGGATCAGACACTTGGTATCAAAGCGGCGCCCCGCATGCGTGACCCACACCTGCTCTCTCAGCGCCTTGGGAATTGTGGTTTTCTCTGTCACCAGGGATTGTTGGAGCGTTTTTGCCATCTTACACTCTCTTCGACCCCGATCTCTCTAGACTGAAACCAATCAAAACCAATCAAAACCAATCAAAACCAATCAAAACCAATCAAAACCAATCAAAGCGAAGGAATCATCATGAGGCCGAGCATAGCCAAGAAGAAGACGACCGTGTGGAGAAGAAGGCCGGTGGGAGTCGCCGCTCCCATGGGATGGGCCACTTCAAAGAAGGAACCGAATACGGCCTGGGTCACCTTGTAGGTCTCGGGATTCGCGACTATAAAGAAGACCAGAGCCGAAATGAAGGAGTACTTTGCTTTCAACATCAAATTAAGCATTTTCTTGTAATGGTCGGTCAAAAAAGCCACGGAGTTCATTCCACGTCGATTCTATTTCGGTCATCGTGGTCTGTAGTTTCCCAGTGATAGAAATCGTCGTTGGAAGATACGGTTTCGCATAGTAGGACTGCCAATAATAGCCCGGGAGTGTATAGGTAACAAGAAGAGTTACAAGAGATTTCAGGGAAGGACTGCGTTCTCCCTTGTTACTGGCGAACAGACCTTGTTCTCCATATAGAAAAGAGGCCAATGAACTGACATAATAGGTGTTCGGATCCTCTCCATCCTTGACAAGACGGAGGCGTCTCAGATACGCAATTTCCTCCAGAACCTCCTTGCGCGTCTGTGGATCCACTCCTTCTCCGAGAATCAATTTGGCATAGGATCGCGTATCCACAACATCTTTGAAGGGATCGCCAAACGGTGTTTCGAGAGGATTCGCTTCGGTGGCCTTTTCGTTCAGACTGCGAACGGCATAATAGGGGGAGTCCGTTGATTTCAGTGTTACGGAATGTTTGTTCGTATTGAAATCGAGCAACTGAATCAGCGAAGGTACGGGTGCTTTCCGAAAGAAATTTGTTAGAGTTGCCATTCCTATCTAAGTGGTATTTTTCCCATTTGTGATAAATTCACTAAATGCCCTAATCCGCGACCTGGTAATACAGGAACTCCTCCTCCAAGTTTGGTGGAGGGAATCAGACGTTTGATGTTGGATGGTACGGGTCTTCGTTCTTCTTTTCTGACGGTTTCATTGGCTTCATTGGCTTCATTGGTTTCATTGGTTTCATTGGTTGCCACAGATGAAGAAATCATAGGTAAGATCGCGATATCCAACGATCCCAGCGACTCCGTACCGACTATATTCTTCACATCGGCCACTATCTTGGCCAACTCAGGCCATCCGCCATCCTTGAAGGTGTCAACTCCATGCGTAAACTGATCGACCTGACGCTTGAAATTCTGATATTCTCGAAACTCTCCCAACACCTTGGCAGGAAAACAGCGCGGATCATTGCCGAGATCCGGATTTTTACCACAAAACCAGAGGCTTTCCAAGATCGTAATCGACAGATCCTTGTCAGCAACAATCTCAGGGTTGGCCAGGGCTTTGATAACTTTGATATTCTTGTCATACAGATCTTTTTCTTCACCCGTCAATCCGGTAGGATTCGCCCAATTGAGAGCGGGATTATTACGATACGCATATGCTTTGTAAGGACTCACTACATCGAGGGCTTTCACGCGATCGTTATTATAGATCACCTGAACATGATGGTCTCCGTATTTGCGTTTTAGTATCTCCTGTGAAGCGGCCTTCACCGTTGGGTCGCGTTCAGTGGATACTGAATTAATCAGTTTGTTATAATTCTGAAGATCTGGATCATCGCTCTTTATAAGATGATTGGCTGACATTTCGGTCAGAGTATTCAGATGATCGCTCAGCGTTTTTGCGGTACAATCGGATGTGATCACTTCAGACCCAAGGCATGTGGGCTTCACATTGAGTTTAAATAATCCCAAGAGAGATGATTTTGGCTTTGGAGGCGAAGGAGTTGTTAGAGGCAGTTGTGTCTGTTGAGTTTGTTGTATTCGTGCTGCTGCTGCTGGCCGTGTTGCTGAAGGTTCAGGTTGGGTTTCTAAAACTTCTGGCCGTGCTGATGGAGGTTTTAGTTGGGCTGCTGGAACTTCTGGTTGGGTTGATGGGACTTCTGTCTGTGTTGCCGAAACTTCTGGTTGGGCTGCTGGAACTTCTGTCTGTGTTGCCGAAACTTCTGGTTGAGTTGATGGAACTTCTGGTTGAGTTGATGGAACTTCTGGTTGAGTTGATGGAACTTCTGGTTGGCCTGATGGGACTTCTGGTTGGGCTTGTGTAGATACAGGTGGCAAAGATTCAGCCGCGGTCTTCGCTGTGGCAGCGGATAATAGAAAGTGAGAGGCAACAAGGGCTGGTAATACTGCTTCTTCTGATCGACCGGCTGCGGGGGATGCGAAAGAAGATGGGGTCGGTACATTTATTACAGAAGAGGAAGGTTCCTTACTAAAAAACTCCTTCATTTCCGCAAGAGATTTCGTTTCAGCATCCGCAGGCAAAGGACCGGCCAACGGATATGTTATACCCTTCATACGCACCGAGTCGTAATGTTTAAAATCCTCACCATAGTAAAACAGATTAATCGGCGCGCGACCACTTTGATTGTTTGTGGTATCGATGATTCCAATAGTTCCATCATCTTTGAAGTTAAACACTTTAATGGGACGATTTAAGACCTTGCTCAGCGCATTTATCTCATTATCTCCACCATACTCAGAATCTTCTCTGTATTTGGCAATATACGCTTCTTTATCCAATCCTTCAAACTCATATCCTCCTGAAGAATCACGAATCTCATCCATCGCTAGAAGACGAAGAAGGCCTGGATATTCCTTTAAATCATCATTGTTGGATAACTGATCCGCAATCGCTGTAAACAAACAGTTTCCGTCTTCTGCCACAGGATTTAGCGATTGGACGTTAGATGTAGGTGTGAGGAGTGCTTGTTTCGCAGCTTCCCGCATTCCTTCACTTAATTTATTGCGTTGTTCAGCCGTTTTAAGACTTGCTGCGATAGCAGCCGCTACATTTCCATCAGCCATGTCCTCTACTATTCCCCCACGATTCCTCTGTCGCCCATCTAAACCCATGGGAACCATTCAGTGTCAGAATGGACCCTCTCCAAGGTCAACCAACACAACAAAACCAACAGAACCAACAAACCCAGAGACAAACACTCAAGAACCGCGTCCAAGGCAAACAGGATTTCATCGTCCGCTGGCTCCAGGACTTCTACAACCAGCCGGGGCGGCTGGAAGAGGTGCTCCCCATTCTGACAAGCAAATCCGCTGTGAGCCTCCGCCTCATAGACTGGTTCGTCACGAACTATTCCAAGAAGTTTAACGTGAGCTATCCTCTCACAGAGGAGGCCGGTACCAAACAGTTCATGGTCCACTTCCATTACAAGCGTGAGCTCAAGGCGTATTCCAAGCGCCTCTTTGATCCCTTCTGTCGTCGCGAACGCATCAGCTTCCAGATCCGCGGCCAAGCACCGATCGAAGAGACTACGGTGGGCCAACTCAACTTCTTCCGCTGGGCCATTGAGAAGGGCGTGATCCGCTACATTCTGGCGAATGCGGCCGATATTGAACGGGATATGAATGTCAGTTTCCGGGAACATTACAGCAAGGAGGCGGAGGTGAAGACGGCGACGGGGCGCCGCAAGAGGAAGGAGATGAGCCATTCGGCGATGAAGGCGGTCAACCATCATGATGTTCCGATCACTGTGAGTTTTGATTGAGGTATGAAGTGAATCAGTCATAAAGAGCGACCGCATAAATTTGAAACGGTCACCACCCTGCTGACACAACCCGTACGATGAAGATCATCACAGAATCTGGAAAGCACACATTTACTCTGAAGAAGAGCGAATGCGTACCTTTGGAACTGAAACTCAGTGTGACCTCGAAGGCAAAGGGCTGGAAACACATCAGCGATTATCTGTTTGAATTCGGAACTGATAAAGAAAAGGCGATCTCAGAGCTAGTGGTTACAGATGAACAGTATGAGTTTCTAATCATGCTCATGGGCAAAAGGAGTTGGACCGAATGTAAGGAGCTGTAAGGTGCGATCCTGTGGTAAGGTGCCGCAAGTCTTACAAAGGCGGTGACCTCAGTGTCGATAAATAGGTCTGCCGATAATCATCCTGCGACGGTCGCAACAGTTCTGACGCATCGATTTTGCGTTCCGCGATCTGGCGCGTCGCAGACTCTGGAATCCACTGATGTTCAAACGTGCGCCCCGCGATCCGCGCCGACACATCCTGGGTCAGATGCCGATTGTTCTCCTTGACCACGCCCCGAAGCTCATGGGCCACATCCCCGCTCTCAATATTGTAGCCCGCCGACCACGGATTCTGAAACAGATTTTTGGGTGGCAACGGCGGCCGTTCCACAGGAGCTCCATCCACAACTCGAGCCGGCGAATCCGGAAAATACGGCACGTTTTGACGATCGTTGTAAGGACGCATATCTTTTCGTGCCGCCGCCGGCTGCATGGTTTCAGCTCCTTGACTGGGATGCGCTGCTAACATTGCGGAAGTCACCTGTAGAGGACCGACCTCCATCAGATTCGACCACATACGATTGCTCAACGTGTCACGCGTCTCCCATTCCAGGCGTTGACGGGGCAGCCAATTAGCGGACAAACCATCCGATAACATCGCGGTCTCTCCCCCTTCATACGGCGTACGCTGAAGCAGTGTCACATCGGGGAGCGGCGGAGCCCACGCACGTGTTTGTGCTTCACGTCCCTGGAGCCGCTTTTCATGTTCGCCATTCGACTTCGTCGCATGCATTCTCTTGTTGGTAGCACATGAAATCTTCGCCTCCTTATAACCTAAACCGGTTGTCATCCATACCAGAAGAATGCCTCCAAAGACACCGAAACCCAAAACAGTAACAGCACCAGCAATACCCATTTCCAAAGGCGCCGGTATGACAGCCGGTCTCGAAATACACAGAGTCAACAACATCTTCATCTTAGTCGACTCTACACCGGACAAGCGGTTCGCAACTGATGTCACTGAATGGAATGCCGCCGCCAGTCTAAACATACCGAGCCCAAAGAAGATCAAGGATGCAAAGAAATAAGACACAGCGTCGCCGTCTGATTCCCACACCCACACCCGATGTTCCCGTTGGTCCCTTTCTGGGCGACAACGTCGCGAAGGCCACGGAGGACAGTCTGGACGCTCTATTCGCCGCCGAGACCACCAACACCTTCCAACAGACATGGCAGAAGCTGGACCGTGGCAGCCGCCTGGATCGCCTCCGCAAGTTCGTTCAGACCTACAATCCTTCCAGTCCCGCCGCCGCCTTGACACCCGCCGAACGCGCCTCTCTGCTCACCGCTGTTCTTCAGGCCTTTGAACTACGCCAGCTAAACACCAAACTTGCCGTCGAATACGATGGACCCACGGCGACGGTAACCAGCATTCGTGGACTCCGCGAACGCACAGCACCCTCCGGACTCCGTACGTTTCGTATCGAAGCCGTTGTTAGCCGCGCAACCACTCAGAAGCAACGGAAGACAGCCAGCCAACAAACACAACAAACCCATCAAACCAATCAAACCAATCAAACCCAACAAACCCATCAAAACCAATCAAGTCTAAACGAAACCGTCGCAATTGAATAGTAATGAACTCCGAAGAACTCGCATCCTGGTGTGATGAAACACTGCCAGAACTCTACGATGGGGGCATGTTCGATTCCGAAGAGATCAGTGACGATGTCTGGGCCTCTGTCGAAGCCGCGATCGAGCCCCTGGCAGAAGCATTCACAGAAGAAGAACGCGACGAACTCATGGAGGCCGCAGCCGACTGGTTCCGCGCCTACCACGATCTGATTCTGGAGGCGATCGAGCCTCTTCCTTCAAACACAATCAAGGCCATGACCACGAAGCCCCAAACCGCTCAACATACCGCCGACTGGTACGCCCAGCGCCGCAATCGTCTCACCGCCTCCGAATTCTCCCAGATCCTCGATGGTCGCCGTGGAGCCCTCCTGAGACAGAAGATCAGCAACGATACGGGCGACCGTGTTGGAATGACGGCCCCCATCGGCATCTGTCAGCCCGACGGCGACATGAACGCCACCACCTGGGGCCATCGATTTGAACCGATCACCCGTCGCATCTATGAGCTGGAAGTCGCCGGTGTTGACACGGTCTGTGATACCCTGGGTCGTTTCACACATCCGAAGACCGAATGGCTCTCTGCGAGTCCCGATGGAGTTGTAACAAAGGGATCCCGTGCCGGTCGCCTGGTGGAAATCAAGTCGCCGAAGACCCGCATTCCAGGCACCTTCGTCCCCCAGGAGTACTACATCCAAATGCAGATTCAGATGGAGGTCTGTGACTTGGACGTGGTGGATTTCGTGGAAGCACAGTATGCGCAGCGTCATGAGGAGGCGATGTCAGCCGGTGACAGAGACGCGTGTAACAAAGCGACCTGGAAGGGTCGAATCGAAGTCCGTGGCTATCTAGAGGATCCCACCACCTGGTCCTATCATTATTCCACTGTGGTGGAGGATTTGGAGGATGCCACATTCAAGACATCATCGGATCTCCCTGTGCTAGAATCGTCCATCTGGTGGCTCACGGGCTTTTTCCCCCGTACAGTTCTCCGTAATAGCGAATGGTGGACTTCCACGGGTTGGCCGAACGCCCAAATCTTCTGGGCAGAAGTTCGGAGTTTGCGCGATCAACAGATTACGTCGCCACCGTTGGTCGCTATGTCAGGAGAGCCTGATAAGATTGAACACATTGGTGGTTGGATGGGGTCTTCGTAAAGAATCGGGACTAGTCTTTTTGTAATCAGCCTCTTTTTGAAGTTAATTACAAAAAATATACTCATGATCGTTTATGTAGCTATACGGTGAATTCTCTGTCTGCGTATGTAAGCAGATCCAGAAGAACCAGAGGTAGAGTTGGAACCAGAAGAACTAGAGGTGGAAGGAGGAGGAGCGGATGTAGAGGAAGAGTTGGAACCAGAAGAGCTAGAGGTGGAAGGAGGAGGAGCGGATGTAGAGCTAGAACCAGAAGAAGAGCCAGAAGAAGAGCCAGAGCTTGAGGAGCCACCAGTGCTAGTAGAACCAGAAGAAGATCCAGAGGAACCAGAAGAACCAGAAGAAGGACCAGATCCAGAAGTGGAGGTAGGAGGAGCCAAATAGTACAGGTCATTCACATGATTATACTGTCTTTGTTCGTATATGGCAGCAATACTGTGATTGTAAGAAGGCGCAAATGCGGTCACGGCAAACAGAAGCGCAGAAAGCAAGAAAAAACGCATCTTATACTTTACGGCCTCAATATTACTTTAGACCCATATGTCGGTACTTAGCACCCAACTCATAACATCCAGACGATCGTGGAATCCGACCCATTGATTTCAACGAACTCCGCGCTGTGAATCCGATGCGTTTTCCTTCCTTATAAGCCTTCTCAGTCTTCCTAGCGGCCGCTGTAGAACGAAACGGACTCCTTCGCGTCCTTCTATTATTGTAAGGAAACGGCTTCAACCTACACGTCATCACTACTCTTTTCCGTATTTAATAAAAACAGAAAAGAGTCTCCAAGACCGGAATCGAACCAGTGACCTAGGGAGGTTCATTTAGATTGTTAAGAGATCTACAATCCCTCGCTCTACCAATTGAGCTACCCGGAGATTCAAAGGGGGCGAAGATTTTTGTTGTAGATAACTAACGCACTCCTGTCTTAACACAAACCCCGTCGTCTCCTTAACAGTCGCCCGTTGGTTTGTTAACACAAACCATCACAAGGCACTACAAGCCCAACTCCCCCGTATTTCGGCTTGTAAAAGCCCCCCACAAAGTCCGACAACAACGAGGAGCAGTGATCCGGGTATTCGCGTTGATAGTTGTTCGTCCTCTGAACGTACTGACCACCGAGCTCCATCTGACGGGCCGAATCCGCTGCCGCACAGTCCGCCGCCCCCAAGGTTGTCACCCCCGTCTTGGGCTCCAAGAAATCGGACAGTGGCAAGCCCTGATAAAACGACGCTTCCTCCACCGACCCCTCCGCCTGAAGTGGATCCTCCTCTTCATCGATCTTCGACCCAAAGAATCCCTCACGATCAGGAAAGCCGTAGTCGGATCCCCGCATCTGGAGCACATAAGCCGCCGCGATCACGATCAACACGAGCGCCACAACAATGAGCCAACGCATATCCTCTACCGATGGAACCGATAATTTACTGAACTAGAACAGTGATAGAAGCGGACACGGGGCCCGCACCGAGCGCATTCACGGCATATCCTGACACAGTATAATGAATTCCACTTCTGAGTCCCGTGACTGTTGTTGTGACCACCGCTCCTGATGTCAAAGAAACGGGTGGAGAAACAATCAGAAGCAGCCCACCACCGCGAACGTTCAGGACATATTCCGTCAAAGGAATCCCTCCATTCGCGGGACCCCTCCATGCTACGACGGCGGATCTGACACCCGCGGTCACCGCGAAATTCACCAGGGCCGACGGCAGATTCGGAACCGTAAAGGAATCTGAGTATCCCACCGACACTGTGGAACCGTCAATATGTTTAGCGATCACTCTGAATACGTAGGATGAACCAGGTGTCAGATTTCGGATCAAAACGGCATGGGATACAGTGGTAACAGATGCGGATGGGTTCGAATAAAGCGCAACGGTGTATTTGAATGCCGATGAGACTCGATTCCAGATAACGCGAACATCGCCCATTTGAGATAGATCTGGAATTACAGTGACAGGGAACTGTGATGGTGGAATTGTGGTTGTCGTTGTGGTTGTTGTAGGCTGTACCGGATTATTGATGCGGATCGAATATTTATCCACATAGTCATTAAGGAGAATATATAACGTATTCACTCCTTCGATTAATAAGACGTTCGGCGCAGTCAACGTCGATGATACCGCAACAAAAGATTGAGAACCGTAATAGAGACCTACTTTTGACCCTGTAGAGACTATGGTAATGGATACAGATGCTTCATAAGAGGGCAGCGTAACAGAATATGAATAATCGCTAGGATTGTATGTAGTCGATTGCCCATTTACTGTGACAGAAGTTACAACGGGATCCAATAACGTTGTGGTGGTTGTAGCTTGTACCGGATTATTGATGAGGATCGAATATTTATCCACATAGTCATTAAGGAGAATATATAACGTATTCACTCCTTCGATTAATAAGACGTTCGGCGCAGTCAACGTCGATGATCCCACAACAAAGGATTGAGAACCATAATAGAGACCTACGTTTGACCCTGTAGAGACTATGCTAATGGATACAGACGCTTCATAAGAGGGCAACGTAACAGAATATGAATAATCGCTAGGATTGTACGTAGTCGATTGTCCATTTACGATGATAGAAGTTACAACGGGATCCAATAACGTTGTTGTGGTGGTTGTAGGGGGTATTGTAGTTGTGGTTGTAGTTGTTGTGGTTGTTGTGGTGGTTGTAGTCTGTACCGGATTATTGATGCGGATCGAATATTTATCCACATAGTCATTAAGGAGAATATATAACGTATTCACTCCTTCGATTAACAAGACGTTCGGCGCAGTCAACGTCGATGATGCCACAACAAAGGTTTGAGAACCATAATAGAGACCTACTGTTGACGCTGTAGAATCTATAAAAATGGATACAGACTCTTGATAGGAGGGCAGCACATAAGAATATGAATAATCGCTAGGGTTGTACGTAGCCAATTGCCCATTTACGACGATAGAATTTACAACGGGATCTCCAGACATAAAATCACTACTGTATATCAACAAAATTGACAGACCGTCAGTCTAAAACCCGCTGAACCTTACGATGATCAGTATGACAGAAACAAATCAAGAAATGTATGTTATGAAGCGCGACGGTTCCAAGGAACCCGTCATGTTCGATAAGGTACTTGAACGAATCCGAAAAGCGGCCACGGGTCTTTCCGTGAATTACACCAGGCTGGCCCAGCTGGTTCTCGCCGAAATCCATGATGGAGTCCATACAACGGAACTCGATGAGCTGGCTGCCCGCCTGTCCATCTCCTTTATGACCACCCATCCGGACTGGGCATCCCTGGCCTCACGAATCATCCTGAGCAACTGTCAGCGTTCGGCCCCTCCCACCTTCTCTGCGGCCATGGAGATCCTAGCAGCAGTCACTGACAAACGCGGCAATCCCGCTCCTGCCTTGGCCGCCGATGTGATCGTCTTTATCCGTGAGAACGCCGCAGCCTTGGATGCCATGATCAATCCCGCCAATGATTTCCTCTTGGACTACTTCGGCTTCAAGACCCTGGAGCGCGGTTATCTCATGAAGGGCTCCAACAAGAAGATTGCGGAGACACCCCAGTACATGTGGTTGCGCGTTGCCGTCGGTATCCACTATTGTTTCCCTGACCCTCTTGCCAAAATCAAGGAGACCTACGACCTGATGTCCACCAAGGCGTTCACCCATGCGACACCGACCCTCTTCAATTCGGGAACACCGCGACCCCAGCTATCATCGTGCTTCTTGGTCGCAATGAAGGGGGACGACCTCTCTCTCATATTTGATACCCTTAAGGATTGCGCGCAGATCTCCAAATACGCGGGCGGTATCGGACTCCATGTTCATAATATTCGCGCCGAAGGAACTTCCATTTCAGGTACTAATGGTACTTCTGATGGTCTCATGCCCATGCTCCGCGTCTTTAATAACACAGCCCGATATGTGAATCAAGGCGGCAGACGCAACGGTTCCTTCGCCATTTATCTGGAGCCCTGGCACGCGGACATCCAGGCGTTCATCAAGATGAAGTCGAACACGGGTTCCGAAGAGGAGAGAGCCCGCGATCTCTTCTATGCGCTCTGGGTGCCCGATCTCTTCATGAAGCGCGTGGAGTCCAATGCGGATTGGTCCCTGTTCTGCCCCCATGAGGCCCCTGGATTAGCCGATGTCGTCGGCGCTGAGTTTGAAGCCTTGTATACAAAGTACGAAGCCGAAGGCCGCGCAAAGAAGACAATTCCCGCACAGAAACTCTGGTCCGAGATTCTTGTCAGTCAGATCGAGACGGGCACGCCCTACCTTCTGTACAAGGACGCCGCCAACGCAAAGAGCAATCAGAAGAATCTGGGCACCATCAAATCATCCAACCTCTGTGTGGCACCCGAAACCCTACTCACAGTCTACGACGAACGTGGCACTCCCCACACTACTCAGATTCATACATTGGCGGGCCGCGATGTTCTCATCTGGAATGGCACCGAATTCTCCAAAGTCCGTGTCCTTCAAACCGCCACCGGACAAGAATTAATCCGAATCGTCGTAGAACAAACCATCTATTCTCCGAAGGGTCCAACAAGAAAGCAAACCCAACATCTGGACTGTACCTCTTATCACAAATTCCTCCTTCCAGGCAACGAACATCTGACCGATGCGATCCGTGTACCAGCCTCCGAACTCAAAGCCGGTCAACAGCTCCGCACATGGATCACGGAAAACGGCGATATTGTTCAACAACGTGTTCTCCGTGTAGAGGACAACGGGCGCATCGCGGACACCTACTGTTTCAACGAACCGATCAATCACACCGGTGTCTTCAACGGAATTCTCACGGGAAACTGTTCGGAAATCATTGAGTATTCAAGCCCCGAAGAGACGGCCGTCTGTAATCTGGCATCGATCGCGCTCCCATACTTTCTCAACCCAGACAAGTCCTTCAACTTCACCAAGCTCCGTGAGGTCACGGCCGTCATTGTTCGCAACCTGAATCGCGTCATTGACATCAACTATTATCCGACCTCTGAAACCAAACTCTCCAACATGAGACACCGTCCCATCGGCATCGGCGTTCAGGGCTTAGCGGATGTGTTCGCTCTCATGGGACTCCCCTGGGAAACCGAAGAGGCCGCCGCTTTGAACCAGGAGATCTTCGAACACATTTATTACGCGGCTGCCAATACTTCCGCGGACCTAGCAATCACGGAAGGCCACTATGAAACCTTCGCCGGTTCTCCCGCCTCCAAAGGGATCTTACAGCCGGATCTCTGGTCTCTCTCAGAAGCCGCTTACAAGACAGCCGCGACTCTGGACTGGGTTTCCCTGAGAGCCAAGATCCAAGCCACGGGCATCCGCAACTCCCTGCTCTTGGCCCCCATGCCCACAGCCTCCACCAGTCAGATTCTGGGATACAACGAAGCCATCGAACCCTTCACGACCAATATATATGCCCGTCGCACTCTGGCCGGTGAATTCACCGTGATCAACCGCCACTTGGTCGCCGATCTCATGGCCCTGAATCTCTGGTCCACGGATCTGAAAGATCGGATCATCGCGGCTAATGGATCAATTCAAGCCATCACGGAGATTCCGGCCGAGATCAAACAGAGGTACAAGACAGTTTGGGAAATCAAACAGAAAACGCTCATCGATATGGCGGCCAGCCGCGGCGCATTCATCTGTCAGTCGCAGAGCCTCAACCTGTTCGTAGCGGAGCCGACCATCGCGAAACTCTCCAGTATGCATTTCTACAGTTGGCGCAAAGGGCTCAAAACGGGCATCTACTATCTCCGCACCAAATCCGCGGTTCAGGCGATCAAGTTCACTGTAGAAGCAAAACAGGAAGAAAAACCATCAGAGCCAAAAGAATCCGGCGAATGTGTTCTGTGTTCTTCCTAAAAGAGACGCAAAATATGACGCATTATTTTGGTTCAAGAATAGAATGTAATCCAATGTCAGCACCGGTTCCTCTCTTCACATTCGGCGATGGCAGTAAGCTATACAAATTATCGGCCAAGGGGTTTGTCCAGCGATTTCCTGTTTGGGAAGCCAATCGCATCCTAGATGAATCGCATGTTGCCGATCTAGAAGGATCGATCGCAACAGCTCAAGAACTCCAAGGTCCCTTTAGTGTGATCAGCTATACCGATGAAGAGAACAAAATCCAGAATCGTGTCATTGATGGACAACATCGGCAGGAGGTTCTTCGTCGATACTTTGACAGAAATCCTGGAGCGGATGATTTCGAGGTTCTGGTGCGGCGTTATCCCGATACGAAACACGATGCTGCGATCAAGATATTTCAAAAAATCAATCATGCGAAGCCGATGGTCTACAAAGGATCCTCTACCGAACGACTCCACGAGTTCGTCGCAGCCCTGAAGCGAAATTTCGTAACTGAACGCACAGGAGGCACCATGATTGCTCTCATCCGACCAAGTACAAATCGTCCCTTTCTTAGTACGGAAATCTTGGAAGAGGCGATCAAACTCTACAAAATTCATGAACGGTCGGATCTCACAGCCGAACAGGTAGTAGCCCATGCCGAAAGTATGAATGCGTTCTACGCGGAGGATTACAATCGTGTGACTGCCCGTTTCACGAAAGCGACCTTGGATCGCGCGACCGAATACGGGTTCTTCTTGGGCCTAGATCCGAGATGTTCGTGGCTCGTGGCACTAAGGCCGAAGTAAAACGTAACGAAATACTTTTGACCCCGCTGTAAAACTTGACCTTGCCTAGCCATAAACAGACCCCCGTACATCATATTAAGGAAAAGATCCACGATATGAATCCCGAATTTATCTGCCCCGTAACACAATCCGTAATGACCGATCCTGTGAGCGCTCCCTGTGGTCACACGTTCGATCGCTCTACACTGGTGAATATAGATGAGTACCGATCCACACATGGACTCTGGAAGTGTCCTGTCTGTAGAGCCGCTTGGCCCTCCAACTTCACACCGAACGCCCCCTCCAACTTTGCGCTCAAGGCCCTCATTGATTACGTCGTCAAAGCAACATCTTTCACCTCTTCACTCACCCCTGCTCCGACCTCATCCGTGACTTCGGATGCCTCTCCTCCCCCGCCCCCTCCCCCTCCCATCCAAGTCACCATGAACCGAATCAAAGGCTCCAACGAGATCCTCATCTCTCTCAACGTTGACGAAGCCCCCGACGCCACAATGCGCACGCTCTTCATTGACTGTCTGGACACCAGCGGTTCCATGGATTCCTCCTCCGTGGATACCACTCAGAAAGAGAGCGACGCCGCCATCTTCAGCCGCGCGGACTTGGTCAAACATTCGATTGCCACACAGATCGAACTCCTCCGTAGCGACGATGAACTTGCGATCATCAAATTCAGCGACAATGCCGACGTCCTTCTGGATCCCACCCCCATGAATACCGCAGGACGCACCAAAGCCAGAGACTGTCTGACTAAGCTGAGATCCAGCGGTGGAACAAATATCTGGGCCGGACTCCACAAGGCCTACAGCATCGCCAGTCGTCCCGAACACGCCAACAAAAACATCGTCATCATCTTCCAAACAGACGGCGAACCCACGCCCGAATATGTTCCTCCCAAGGGAATCGTGGACACCTTCCGCAATTGGCTCAGTGATCGCCGCGATCTCAAAGTCACTCTCCACACAGTCGGCTACGGCTTCGGCACCGCACTGGACATGCCCCTTCTTCGCAGCCTAGCAGAGATCGGTAAAGGAACTGTCAACTACGTGCCCGATGGCAGCATGATCGGCACTGTCTTCATTCATCTGATGGCGAATCTGATGTCCTGTCTGTATCGCGGCGTCCGCATCAGCATTCCGGATCTGGCGATCACCATTCCCGTAGGTTATATCCAAGGCGGCCAGAGCCGCGATATCCTAATTGAAACCTCCGAATCCTTCCGTGAGGTCACCGTCCTCTCTGACAATGATCCCAGCCACACCGCCTCTCCCACGCACATAGGATCCATTGACGCAGACGCCGCCGGCTTCCATAGAGCCCGCCACTACTTGATCGATAAACTCACGTCCTCTCTCCACGCGGCCGAACGCGATCCCGCGTCTACGAACGAAGGCTTCTTGGATTCATTGGTCACATTCTGTCAGTCGCATGCGTCAACCGATCCCCGTGTGGCCTCTCTTCTGATAGATCTCAAAGATGCCGATCCGAACAAAGGACAGCTGGGCAAAGCCTTCGCCTCTCCTTCGGCCTTCAAGCGCTGGGGTCGCCACTACGCACCGAGTGTTCTCAGCGGTCACAAACAGCAGTGGCCCATCAACTTCAAAGACGAAGGATCCAAGATCTATGGGCCCGCCCGTGGTTTCACCCGCACTCTGATCGATCGAGGCGATGAGATCTTCAACAGTCTCCCTCCTCCTACGGCCTCCTGCGACCCCATCCAAAGCAGTGGCGTCTATGGATACAACACTCCCCCCTCCACCGCTCCCCGACTGTCTTCCATGATGACGGTCAATTCTCCGATCGGCCCCTGCTTTCTCGGCGCCAGTCGCGTGAAGATGGCCGACGGAACCGAGAAGCGCTGCGACCAGATCCGACCCGGTGACATCGATGCCGCCGGCTACGTGATTGCCAAAGTGATCAAGACACTGGTTCCCTATGCGGACATTGTTCGCCTTGAAAACGTCAATCTCCGACCGATAGGCCATGCGCCTCTACACGAATCCGGCGGCTTCACGCTCTGGCATCCCGTTCACCACGGCGGGTCATGGGTCCATCCGGCTACGGTCGGTCCCGTCGTCCGTGTTCAGACCGACGCGATCTACAACTTCGTTCTTGAATGGGATGATTCCCGTGAGTTTGTAGACCCCTACAGATCCGAAAGACCCGGTGTCCTCATCATTAACGGGCTCATGACCTGTACAATGGGCCACTCCATGACGGGTCCCGTCATTGGCCATCCCTACTTCGGCGCCAGAGAGCCAGGCAAACGCAACATCATCGACGATCTCCGAGCCACACGCGGATGGGCCTCCGGCACCATCGTCTGGAAAAACGCCCAAGTGATCCACGATCCGGCTACCGGATTTATCTGTGGGATGACGGCAGAGGAGGATGCCCAGGGAGTGTATGATATGCCTGGATACAATTCGACAACCGTGGAGACCTGAAACATCCTGTGATTGTAGACCCT
>Ga0214917_10003486_pt1 | contig 18109 bp, 18 predicted proteins | sample LL_1208_BB_MetaG_FD_177983 | JGI IMG/M metagenome (GOLD analysis project Ga0214917, IMG submission 177983) | Freshwater microbial communities from Lake Lanier, Atlanta, Georgia, United States - LL_1208_BB | ecosystem: Environmental > Aquatic > Freshwater > Lake | place: USA: Georgia | collected...
TTTTCTTTTCAAATGCAACTTTTCCGGCTTAATTCCTTGGTAATTGGCTGTTTCCACTGCAAGTAAATTTCATCCGCTGGGATTAAGTGCCTGAAAATGTATGCGTTTGGGCTTGAGGCGTTGGGGATTTTTTTCAGGCTTTCGGTATTGGGCCGCCCGCGGCAGGGATTGAACCGGGTTGCCCGCAAGGGGGGCGGCCTGGCTGCCGCGCGGCGAGGAGGCGACCTTGGGAGCCACCACAGCCCGCTGGCAGCCTAGCCGCCCACCGCGGACAACCGGTGAAAGCCCGCCCGCCGCCCAAACACCTATCCCCCCGCAATTTCATGCCGCTCTGTGCCGATTGGAACTGCGTGGAATGGTTTGCGGAGTATCTTTGCGCCTAAATGGGTAAAAATAAGTTAAAGCGGTTTGCGGAAAATGCCGAATTTGAGCATGTTTTTCAACCCGCATTTGAGGAGGTTAGCCAAGATGCGTTCCCGCTGAAAGGGCATTGGGCCGATTTTTTTGGGAATGTGAACCCCATTACGCTGGAATTGGCCTGCGGGCGCGGTGAATACTCTGTAGGCCTTGCCGAACTGTACCCCCAACGCAATTTTGTGGGCATGGACGTGAAGGGGGCTCGCCTGTGGCGCGGTGCCCGAACCGCCCACGAACGCAACTGGAAACATGTGGCGTTTGTGCGCCAACACATCGGCCAACTGCACCGCATTTTTTCCCTTGCCGATGCCATAGACGAGGTGTGGATTGTGTTCCCCGACCCGCAGCTGCGCGACAGCAAGTCGGCCAAACGCCTGACCTCGCCCCGGTTTTTATCGACCTACCGCAGGTGCCTGGCCCCAACGGTGCGAATGCACCTGAAAACCGACTCGAAGGAGCTGTTTGAGTTTACGCTGGAAACGATTGAACAGCAAAAGCTGAAGGTGTTCCACTCGATTCCAGATGTGCATGCCGCCTGGCCAAACCACCCGGAACTGGGCATTCGCACGTTTTACGAGTCGATGTGGCTGGAACAAGGCCGAACCATTTATTACCTTTGCTTTGAACTCGGAACGGAACCTTGTGGATGATTTTTTTGATTTGGTGCATCAGGTGGTGCGGCAAATTCCCCCCGGCAGGGTGAGCAGCTACGGCGCGATTGCCCGGTATTTGGGCAGTGGAAAATCGGCCCGCACTGTGGGCTGGGCGATGAACGCTGCCCACCAAGTGATTCCAGCCGTTCCGGCTCACCGCGTTGTGAACCGCCTGGGCATGCTGTCGGGGCAACATCATTTTGAAGGTCCCGGCCACATGCAGGCGCTGCTGGAAGCCGAAGGTATTCAGGTTGTTGAACACCGGGTACAGAAATTTGATGAACTCTTTTGGGACCCATCTGTTGAACTTAGATTATGAGCGCATTGAAACAAGACATTGAAAAAGCCCTGATGGGTGTTTTAGACCCCGCTACAGGCAAAAACCTGATGGAAGCCGATCGGGTGAAACGCATTGATGCCACGGATTCCCACTGGGCCATCGATGTGGAAATTACGAATCCGGCGCTGCACGTTAAGAAGAAGATTGAAGGAGACATTGCTAAGGCCTTGAGCGGAATTAAGCCGGAAGAGGCTGTTCTGCAGGTGCACTTTATGGTGAATGCTCAAGCCCGGGCTGAAGAACGCAAGGTGCTGCCGGGGGTGAAACGGATTATTGCTGTGGCGTCGGGAAAAGGCGGAGTTGGGAAGTCGACCGTTGCTGTTAACCTGGCGGCCGCACTCAGCCGCCTTGGCAGTCGGGTGGGCATTTTAGATGCCGATATTTATGGTCCGTCGGTTCCCCTGATGCTGGACACGAAGTATGTTCGCCCCGGTTTGGTGCAGGACGAACAAGGTCGGTCGCTGATTGAACCCATTGAAAATTATGGGATAAAGATGCTGAGCATTGGCTTTTTTGCGGGAGATGATCAGGCCGTTGCCTGGCGTGGCCCCATGGCCAGCAAAGCCCTGACTCAGATGATTACGGAGGCCGCCTGGGGCGAGCTGGATTTCTTGATTTTGGATTTGCCGCCCGGCACCGGAGACATTCACTTAAGCCTGGTGCAAACGGTACCGCTGTCGGGAGCCATTGTGGTAAGCACTCCCCAAGAAGTAGCCCTGGCCGATGCGCGCAAAGGGGTGGCGATGTTCCAAATGCCGAACATTCAAGTTCCGGTGTTGGGCCTGGTGGAAAACATGGCCTGGTTTAGTCCGCTGGAATTGCCGGAGAACAAGTACTTTATTTTTGGAGAAGGAGGGGCTGCCCGGTTGGCTCAGGAACTCAAGGTTCCCTTGTTGGCTCAAATTCCGCTGGTTCAGGGCATACGCGAATCGGGAGACCGGGGATTGCCCGCCGCCCTGGACGATTCCAATCCGGCATCGTTCTACTTTAGAGATTTGGCGGTATCGGTCATGGAAATGTCGCACCGTTTGCCCAACCGATAATGAAGATCAGCCTGGTGGTTATTGCCAAGAATGAAGCCGAGAAGATTTCGGCTTGCATTGGTTCGGCCGCCGATCTGGTGGATGAGGTTTTGGTGGTGGATTCGGGATCGACCGATGGGACTCAGGCGCTGGCTGAATCAATGGGGGCTCGGGTGGTTTTTAGGCCCTTTAATGGACATATTGAACAAAAAAATGCCGCCGCCGATGAGGCAAGGAATGAGTGGGTTTTATCGCTGGATGCCGACGAGCAATTGGACGAAAGGGCTCGGCAGGAAATGCAGCGCCTGAAGGCGGAGGGGCCAAGCGCCTCGGCCTATGGTTGGAATCGGCTGAACCATTATGGGCAACAAGCCATTCGGCATGGAGCTTGGTATCCCGATCGGAAGCTGCGTTTGTGGAAAAAAACCGCGGGGAGCTGGCAAGGGCAGAATCCCCACGACAAATGGGTTCCTATGGCTTCGGAAAAAGTGGTTTGGCTGAAGGGGCATATTTTGCACTATTCGTTCAATGGGCCTCAGGAGCACCGGAAGCAGGCTGAGCGCTTTGCGGAAATTGCAGCGGTGGCGATGCATGGTCAGGGGCGAAGGTCGGCCTGGTTTCGGCCTTACTTGCATGGGGGCTTGCGCTGGGTTCGGGATTACCTGTGGCTGGGTGGGTTTTTGGACGGGAAGGCGGGTTGGCAGATTGCGGGGATTAATGCTTGGGAGGCTTTTGAGAAGTACCGGCGATTGGGGGAAATTTAAGTCTGTTTTTTACCACAGAGGGGGTGTCGTTTGGCGAAGGTGTTCGAGGCTCCTTTGCGAACCTTTGCGGCTCCCTTGGCGGCCTTAGCGTTGAAAATTTAGCCGATATGTCTTGATTGGTTTTTTACCACAGAGGGCACAATTGCAAACAGCCTCGAAGGCCTTTGATGAATATCGTCAATTCCAGAACCTTGAAAAAACAAAGCCGGGCTTTCTTGACGTATTTTTACCCAAGTCCAAAGCCAACTGTCGGAGCTATTACCTACCTTGCATGCATGATTTCCGAGAGTCTAATAGCTACACTGGAACCCTACAAGCCCGTGATTAAAGTGGCCGTAATTGTGGCCTTGGCTGTGGCCATCAACAAAATTATGCGCTACACCTTGGGCGCCTACTTTAAACGGGAATCGGCACGCATCAATGTAGATCCTACGGCCTATAACTTTTTGAAAAACGCGTTGACCTTCATCATTTTTATGGGGGCTTCGTTCAACATTGTATATGTGATTCCCGGATTCCGACAAGTGGCTGTGACCTTGTTTGCCGGTGCCGGTATTTTGGCAGCCATTCTTGGTTTTGCCAGTCAAACGGCCTTTTCAAATATAATTAACGGGATAATGATTGTGGCCTTTAAGCCCTTTCGGATAGGAGATGTGATAGAAGTCGGGACAAACGAAAACTACAAAGGGACCGTAGAAGACATTACCTTGAGGCATACGGTAATTCGGAACTACGAGATGAAAAGGGTTGTAATACCAAACACCGAGATTTCCACTCAAATAATTATCAACCGAAGCATGAACGAGGAGGCCATGATTCGGTATTTTGAGGTAACCTTGCCCTATTCGGCGGATTTGGTGAAAGCGATGAGGATTATAGAAGAGGAAGCCATCAATCATCCATTGTTTGTGGATATGCGTACTCCGGAAGAAATTCGTGAGGGCAAGCCGAAATTGGATGTTTTTTGCAGGGATTTAAGTACGGCGGGGATGATGATTCGGGCCTACATTTCGGGGGCGGATTCCAGGAAAAGTTTTGAGTTTTTGATGGACATGAACAAGATCATTAAACTTCGTTTTGAGGGGGAGGGTATAGAAATTGCGATGCCTTATATGAACGTGGTGATGCGAAATGGAGATAGGGTGGCCGGGGCTGGTTTGGGGGATGGAGCTGAGGTAAATCCAGGGGTTTAGGGGGGATTTCCAGCGATTGAGTTGGTGGTTGGTTTTGGGGGGATTTTTTGGAGGGCGGTTTAGGGATGAATGCAGGTATGAGCAGATTCGGGTGGCTTTTCGGGGTCGCATTTTCAAGGGTACCCTTTTAAAGGCGTCCACAAACTCCAATACCGCCTCATCCAACCTAAAAAGGCCGGATGGACTCTAAAAGTTCAGTCCGCACTTTTTCCCAAAAACAGGAATCTGAAATTCCATTTGCCCTCTCCCACTTTCCTCTCTCCCTCTCCAAATTTCCTCTCAATCCCTTACCTGTAAGGGTGAATCTGCCAGTTTCACCCATCTCATTCCCAAGCTCCCGCTCCCCAAAACCACAAAGTTTCCTTTGCAGAGTTGAAAAGCTTTTCTGAGACCCCCATGGCGAACCGGTTCCGGCTTTTCAGCTTTCCCCGAATTCCCTGGTTCACTTCAAAAAGAACCCTAACCGTCCTTCGCCACCCCAATACGTGACGAAGCCAAAAATTTTATTTCATCGACGAAACTCAGGCAAGTTACGCGAGGCATTTTTATTTGTCAAGGCATAACCACACCTTTTTAAGGTTTTTTAACCCAATCTATATCCCCGTTTGGCTCTTTCGTTTCGAGACGCTTGCGGTAGGGATTGAGCCGTTTAGCCCGCAAAGCTAAGCCTGCATTGCCCCGCGAGCTGCGCAGGCGACCTTGGGAGCCCGCGCAAAGCCGCTGGGGCAAGCAGGTTTAGCTGCGGACTAACGGCGAAAGCCCGGCCACCGCCCCAAAAAATTTAGTTCAAACCCCGCTGTTTTACCACCACCTTAAGTTGTTGACGTCGCGACTCAATTCCTTCTAAATCAATACGTAAGCGTTCCATCCGCAGTCTGTGCGGACGCAAGAATGATTCGTTGCCTTTGGCGTTGATAAAGCGTTCCAAGCTGTTTTCGATTTGAATAATTTCATCTTGAATTTGCTTGGCTTTGCTGCCCAAAAATCGCCGTTCGTCGAGCAATTTCTTGTCGTCCATGGCCTCTAATTTTTCCTTATAGGCCATTTTCGACTGCCGTTCGGGGTCAATTCCCAGGCGTTGGCGCAGGGCAGCAACGGCAGTGTCCCAGGCTGTTTCCAAATTCTTTTTCTCGCTCATGGGCACGTAGCCGATGGCTTCCCATTTTTTTTGCAGTTCCGACAGCAGGGTTTGTGCATCGGCTTCGGTTTCCGGAGTACTTTGCTCCAATTCAGAGATCACTGCCTGTTTCTGTTGCAAATTGGCCTGTTCGCGGTCAGATTGCCCGTCGAACCAGCCTTTTTTGGCTTCAAAAAAGGCGTCGCAGGCGGCTCTAAAGCGGTTCCAAAGGGCGTCCGAGCGTTTGCGGTCAACGGGGGGACTGGCCTTCCAGCGTTGTTGCAGGGCCTTAATTTTCTCAACGGTTTCCTTCCATTGTGTGCTGTCTTTCAGGGCTTCGGCTTCTTCAATCAGGGCCATTTTGGCTTTTAATCCTTCGGCGTAGCGGGCTTGTTGTTCTTTATAGATTCGGTTCCGATGCTTAAAAAACTGCTTTTTTGCTTCCAGGAATTCGGCCCAGATGGCGTTGCTTTGTGCCCTTGGAACGGGGCCGATTTTCCGCCATTCTGTGTCTTGAACTTGAAATTGTTCTTCGGCTTTTTTCCATTCGGTCAGACTGCTGTAGTTTTGCGATGCCAGGGATTTCACCTGATCCAGCAGCTTGGTTTTGGCCTGCAAATTTCCGGCCCGAATTTCATCTTGTTCTTTGTGGTAGGCATCGCGGCGGGCGTACAGGGCATCGCAAGCGGCCTTAAACCGTTCAAACATGGCTTGGTCCAAATCGTCGGGCAGGTAACCGGCTTCGCGCCAATCTTTTCTAAGTGTTTGCAGGCGTTGCAAACTTGTGTTGATGGAAGGTTCTTCTGCCAGTCGTTCGGCTTGTTGAATAATTTCTTCGCGCAGGAGTTGCACTTTTTGAATGTCCATTTGCGACAATTCCTGATTGATTTTCAGAAAGTCGTAGAACATTTTATTAAAATGTCGATAGTTGTTGTACACCACATCGGCTTCCCTGCCGGGGATGCTTCCGATTTCTTTCCAGCGTTTCAGTAGGTTTCTAAATCTCTGAATGGCCTTTTCAACATCGGATTCGTCAGAAATTACGTGGCGCATTTCGTCCAGCAGATCTTTCTTTGCAAGCAAATTGGCGTTTAAATCGTTTTCCGTTTGTTTGCGAATTCGGTTCAGGGCTTCTCCAAATTGCTTTGAAAGTTTTCTAAGTTCCTTTAGGATGTCGGCGGGTTCGAACACAAATTCGGATTCCTCGGCATCGTCTAAGGTCATGAATTCCCGAAGTTTTGCTTGACGGTCTTCGTCAAAAAGTTCATTCACTCTGAGTTTTAAAGGGGTATAGGCCCGGCGATTTTGCCAAATCAGGGCATCGTCCAAATGTGTTTTCAGCCAAGAGTACAGCAGTTCGGGTGCTTTTCCTGAAAAATCTTCATCTTCGGTTTGAATTTCAATTTCGTCTTCAGATTCGGCATTTTCAAGTTCCAGGTCAAGCTCTTCCACCTCGTCCAAATCTTCGACAGCAGGGGCAGGTTCGGGTGCATGGTCAGCAGCCTCTGAAGTGGCCATGGATTGTGGTGCTTCGGCTAACTCATCCTTTTCATCTAGGTGAATCATAGTGTGTACGATTTATTTAGGGAAGCAAAGATATAGAATTGCGTAAAGTCCACGTTTTTTTTTGAGGGGGCGGGTAATCGGGCTTTCGCGGGTAGTCCGCGGTCGGCTTGGGCTGCCCACTGGCTTTACGCGGGCTCCCAAGGTCGCCTGCGCAGCACAGGGGCAGCATCCAAGCCGCCCTTTCGGGCTACCCTGCTCAATCCCGCCCGCGGCGGCTCAAAAGGAAAAATCATTAAGAATGCAAGTGGCCTTTCGGCTTATTTTCAAAAGTAATCTTCTTCTCCGCCAAAATCATCAAAATCCTCCTCGTCGTCCTCCTCCAAAAAGTCCAAATCGTCCTCCAAATCTTCTTCCTCATCGTTAAAATACTCCTCATCATCGTCCGATGAATTTTGTTTTCCGGCAATGTGCGGAATCAGATCCGAGTTTTGGAACAAATAGGGCTTGTCAATGCTAGTAGAAAGGACGTTCATAGTAGATTGTTTTTCATATACTAATGCAAATTTAGAGCAAAGGAAACTATTTTTGCAACAGGAAAATATCAACTTTTTTTTGTTCATATTTTAAGCTCGAACCTAAGGTTTTCAGCCTATTATTTGGTCGGGCCTGCAGAAATTTCAAAAAATCGGCTCAAAGGGGGACTTTTTTCCAACAAAAATTGGCTCTTTTCATGCCGATTTTCGAGGCCGATTTTCGCTCAAACATCTTGCCTTGCAATTTAACTTTGAACCTGCAGCAGCGGGAATTGTTGGTGCTTTATTAAACTATATTTAACCTTAATTTAACCGAAGTTCCGTTCCTTTGATTAAATTTATGGATTATGAGCGACCTTTTACGCATCTTATTGGTTGACGACGAACCGGACATTTTGGATTTTATCGGCTTTAACCTTCGCAGAGAAGGCTATGAGGTTGAAACCTGCTCGAATGGTCGCTTAGCCGTAGCGAAGGCTTTGGATTTTTTGCCCCATTTGGTGTTGTTGGACGTAATGATGCCCGATATGGATGGCATTGAAACCTGTAGGATGATTCGAAGCCATGAGCCATTGGGGCATACGCTTATTGCATTCTTAACAGCCCGGGGCGAAGATTATTCTCAAATTGCGGGATTTGATGCGGGTGCCGACGATTACATTACCAAGCCCATTAAACCTCGAGTGCTCACTTCGCGTGTTGCGGCCTTGCTTCGCAGAGTTCAGAATCCGGAAGACACTATTTCTTCCGACCGGTTGGTGATTGGAAATTTAATCATCAACCGCGAGGCGTACACAGTAGAAAAAAACCAAGAGATTCAGCAGCTTCCCAAAAAAGAATTTGAACTTTTGTTTTTATTGGCCTCGAAGCCCGGAAAAGTTTTTGGCCGAGACAAAATTTTAAAGTTGGTTTGGGGGGAAGACGTAGTGGTTGGAGACAGAACCATTGATGTGCACATCCGCAAACTTCGGGAAAAACTAGGCGACGAATACATCCGCACCGTAAAAGGAGTGGGGTATAAGTTTGACTTTTAAGGCTTCTCAGTACATTTGGGTATGAAAAATGCCTCTCCAAGGCTGTTGGCTCTGTACGTGGCCATGGCAGGCTCGGCCATGTTGGCCATAATGCTGGTGCTTCTGGCCTGGTTGGCTCCCATTTCAGGGTCTTGGTATTGGCTCGCTTTGATTTGCATCACCATGGGATTGGCCTTGTATGGTCTGGTTCAGTTTATCCTTGAAAAGTTTTTATACCGAAAAATCAAACTGGTGTACAAAACCATTCACCAACTTAAATCAAAATCTCCGGGCAGCAATTTAAAAAACCGGATTCGTTCCGGCGGCGACGTAATTGGCGAGGTAAATGCGGAAGTTCTTCAATGGGCAAATCGCCAAAAATCTGAAATGGAAGAACTCCAAAAAATGGAGGCATACCGCCGAGATTTCATCGGGAACCTGTCGCATGAACTAAAAACCCCCATTTTCAACATCCAGGGATACCTATCTACCTTGGTTGATGGGGGTCTTTACGACAAGGAGATTGCAGAAAAGTATCTTCAAAACGCCGAAAAAAATGTCGAGCGCATGATTTCACTCATCGAAGACTTGGATACCATCCACAAACTGGAATCGGGAAGGATTCAAATGGATTTTGAAAAACTGGATTTGGTGGCCCTTGCTGTTGATTTGTTTGAAATGCTTGAAATGAAAGCCCGAAATCGAAATGTACGCCTTCAATTTAAAGACAACTACTCCAACCCGATTTGGGTGCGGGCCGACCGAAACGCATTGCGGCAAATCTTGACCAATCTATTGGTAAATTCAATAGCCTATGGCAACGACAATGGTCAAACCAAAGTCTCGTTTTACGATATGGACGACCGCATGCTGATTGAGGTGAGCGACGATGGTCCCGGAATCTCGGAAGAACATCTAAACCGGTTGTTTGAACGCTTTTACAGGGTTGACCGAAGCCGCAGCCGAAATCAAGGGGGCAGTGGCCTGGGCTTGAGCATCGTAAAACACCTGGTTGAGGCACATGAACAAACCATCAATGCTCGTTCCCTGCCCGGAAAAGGCTCTACTTTTTCCTTTACCATGGAAAAATGGAATGCCTAAAAGCGTCCCGATTCGCCTCAATATAAAGGATTTTAAAACCCATAAAAATGAGGCTAAACCTTTCCCACCGCTGGCTGTCTTTTCCTGAAAATACCCGGCTGAACGAACCCGAAAGGTTAGACATGCCTGCCCGGCCCTGCCATTGGCTAGAACTGCAGATTCAGCAAAGGCCTGCCTTTTCAAAATACAGTGGCATGAGGCGCTATGCCGGCTTGATACCTTTTGCCGATGAAGAAAAATGGATTGGATTGGGTGAACCCTGCACTCCCATTGAACAAACCGAAATTTTTGGCGAACCCCTACAGCTTAAGCTGGACTATTTAATGCCCACAGGCTCGTACAAAGATCGAGGCACCGCAGGCCTAATGCAGCACGTTCAATGTGTTCGGCCCGGGCTATTGCTTCAGGATTCATCCGGAAACGCGGGAATTTCAGTTGCGGCCTATGCGGCCAGGCTAGAAATACCATGCCGCATCTTTGTTCCGGCCGATTTACCCGCCTCAAAGCGAAAGCAACTGCAAAGCTATGGAGCCCAAATTCAGTTTGTAAATGGCAACAGAGAGGCTGTAACCCAAGCACTGAAAGCTCAAACAGACCAAGGATACCTGGCCAGTCATGTTTGGAATCCGTTGTTTCTGCATGGCACAAAAACCTTTTTATGGGAATTGCTGGAGCAGGCGGAATCCAAGCAAGCCACCTGGCCCGAAGAAATTCTGTTTCCCGTCGGAAACGGAACGCTTTTGCTGGGGTGCTATTTGGCCTTGAAAGAAATGGAAACAGCCCGTTGCTTGCCGGCACCTATTCGGCTTTCGGCGGCTCAAACCGAGGTCTGTGCACCGTTGATTTTAGGACAAGCGGTGGCCTCCGCCACCTCGGTGGCCCCCGGAATCGCCATTGGAAATCCGCCTAGAATACACCAAATTAGGGCTGCAATAAACGAAACCGGAGGCCGCATCGTTTCGGTTTCTGAACCGGATATCCAAGATGCGGGTACTATGCTTTTCAGGCAAGGCTGGTACACTGAATATACTTCGGCCGTTGCATTGGCAGCATGGAAAAAATCCGGATTTCCCAAAAACACGCTGATGCCTCTTACGGGAACCGGATTAAAAAACCCTTAAGCCAAACTTCCCTTCACCTTGCTTACCTTTGCAGCATGAGGTCCGAAAATCCAAATTCAAAAAGCAAGACAATTATCTTGGTTTTGGCAATTCTACTCCTAACGTCTATAGGCTTTAATGGGTATTTATTGCTTCAAGACAGCAAACAAACCACTCGAATTTTGGTAATGACCAAGCAGGTTGACACCCTGGCAGAACGAAAGGCCGATTTGCAAAAAGAAGTGGATTTGGCTTTGGCCGATTTAGAGCAATACAAAGGACGTAGCGCCTCACTTGATTCATTGCTGGCCGAGGCTACCCAAAAAATTGAAGTGCAGAAAGCCCAAATATCCAAGCTCATCGCCACAAATCAGGATTATCAGGTCATAAAACTAAGGTTTGCTGAACTTCAAAAAACAAAAAACGAATACCTGCAAAGGTTAGCCGTGTTGGAGGAAGAAAACAAGAAACTTCGGTATCAAAACACCGAATTAAGCGTAGAGCTGGGCCAAACCCGGGAAAAAAATGAAACCCTAAGGACAAAAGTAGAATTGGCAGCCCAGCTTAGAATTCAATCCATCCAGTTGAAAGCCGTTGACCTGCGCTCCAAAGGAAAAGAAAAACCGACCGATAAAGCCAAAAAAACCGACCGAATATCCATTTCGTTTACATTGGCTCCCAACATCGTCGCAGTGCAAGGAATCCATTTGGCCTACATTCGCTTATTGAACCCTGAAGGCTTTGTAATGGCCGATCCCGGTATGGGCATTGAAAAATTTAAAACCGCTCAAGGCCTGGAACTGCCCTTTAGCAAAAAACTTGAATTTGCTTTCGCGGGCGAGGAACTCCAAAGGGAAATTGTTTGGCAACAAGACGTCTTTTCCGCAGGAACCTACTCCATCGAAATTTACATCGACGGAAATTTGAGCGGAAATCAAAAAATATCTTTGTATTGAAGCCCTTGCCTCTACTTTTTTTAGTTTGCAGCCTTGCTTGCCAAAACTTAGAAAAAACGCCCCAAGGCATCCTTCCCCCTACCCAATTTGCCCAAGCCCTTATTGAATTGTCGGTAATTGAAGCCGCCCAGCAACAACAGGCTCTGCCCCCTCAATATCAAAAACAACCCAATGTTTGGACAAGCCATGTACTAGCCAGGCTTAACACCGATACCACCGAATTCAATCAAAGCTACCGGTACTATTATACCCACCCTGAAAAAATGAAAATAGTACTTGCTGAAATGCAGAAAATGATGAACCAACATTAAATTCCCCCTGCCTATTTTTCAGGAACAAATTTGCCGTCTTTGATTTTCAACCACAAAGGACCATATTTGAAGTACAACTGCCAACAATCGGGAGAGATACTCTTTAAAAGAATGCGTTTTTCTTGAAGCTGTTCCTTCCCGGAGTTCCATAATCCCGACCAGATTCCCGGCCGAACAAACCTCATTTCTGTCAAAGCAAAATGCCCGGGCTGAATAGGTACGTCAAACTTCAGGCCTCCACTATGCTGTTGTTTACCAATTTCAACCACTTTGCCAAAGCCATACTGTCCATGCTGTTCCAACTGAAGAGTTAAGCAGCGTTCCGGTTGCCGCCATATCCCCTTTATCGCTTGGAACTGTCCTCTGCAGTATATCCAACTTAAGAATGCGAATACCAAAATAAAACCTCTCATTTCGAAGGAAAGATAAGAAAACCTAAAGGAGTAAGCCCGGAACCCCTCTATTTTACCCAAATAGGAATCCCTGATTTTTCGGGTATTTGCTCAAGCCCCCCAATTGTTTCCATTGCCTTCTGCCAATCTTCGGGCAATTCGGTATTTAGAATCAACAGGTTCATTTGCAAATGGTAAAAACACATTTTTTTAATGAGGTTTAACAGCTCCAAACCCAATGTTTCATCGGCAATGGGATTCCAAAAATCAACCTTAAGGTCGCATTTTCCGGAACTAAAATCACCCTCAAGGTGAAATCCTCCGACCAATTTCAGGTCAGCACGGGTAAATACCAGCCAATGAATTACCTTCCCCCCCTGGTAGCCCAGTATCATGTCGTGGATAACAGCCCGGACGGCCTGTTCATCTTGAAATTTTTCCTTTCCTTGACCCTCAAAAAAAAACAAGTTCTTTGCATCTCCAATTCCGGGCCTGCGAAGCTGAAAATGAATGGAATTCGATTCAGGATATTGAAAATAAGGGGGAGCAAACATGAATCGGGTTGAAATTCATTAAATGATGTTAAATGTAAAAAAACTTCAGCCCCCTAAGATGAACTTAAAGTTAACTTAAAGTAAATTTTGTTTCATGTAGTTGATGCCCAAAAAGGAAACCACCCTTGGCAACCAAAAGTGCTCAAGGAAATGAATTTCTTCGGCCAATTGATTTGGCTTTCTACCTTCAGGAATAGGAATTGAGAATTGAAACAAAACGGTTCCGGCATCATACTCTTCGCTGACCCAATGAATGCTGATTCCGGAATGTGAATCGGGCGATGCGCAAACGGCGGCATGAACATGCATACCGTACATTCCTTTGCCTCCATACTTAGGCAGTAAGGCGGGGTGAAGATTTATCACTTTGCCTTCAACAGCTTTTAAAAGGTGTTCGGGAAACTTCCATAAAAATCCGGCCAACACAATCAATTCAGGGGAAAAACTCAGAACGTTTTTTAGCAGCGTCCCCTGCTCAGCCATGTCAGATTTATCAAACAAAATGCAAGGCAGCCCCCTTCCGGCACAACGTTCAACGACCCCGGCCTCAGAGCGGTTGCAAAAAACGGCAAGCACTTGAAAGTCTCCTGTTTTTTTTGACCAATCCATCAGCGCTTCCGCGTTGCTGCCGCTTCCCGATGCAAAAATGACTACCCGCATGAACCAAAGGTAATCCATTTTTTAGGTTCTATCTTGCCCATTTCATATACCTTTGACCCAAACAAAATGCCCCTATGTCAAGCTCTGAAGATGTTTTAAAATCCCTTGTTTCACATGCGAAAGAATACGGTTTTGTATTTCCTTCCTCTGAAATTTATGATGGATTAAGTGCTACCTACGATTACGGACCTTACGGGGTTGATTTAAAAAACAACATTAAGGCATATTGGTGGAAAGCCATGGTGCAAATTCATACCAATTTAGTGGGCTTAGACTCGGCGATTTTTATGCATCCCACCACCTGGAAAGCCTCCGGCCACGTCGATGCCTTCAACGACCCGCTTATCGACAACAAAGATTCCAAAAAGCGCTACCGGGCAGATGTACTTATTGAGGAACACATTGAAAAGTTGAGGTTGAAAATTGAAAAAGAGCTTGAAAAGGCCGCCCAACGGTTTGGAGATAGTTTTGACCAAGAGATGTATTTAAAAACCAACCCAAGAGTATTGGGGTATTTCAATGAAATGGAACAAGTGCGTGGACGGATGAAATCGGCTTTGGAATCAGGTAATCTGGAAGCTCTGCGCGATTTAATTGTAGATTTGGGTGTGGTTTGCCCCCTTTCGGGTTCAAAAAATTGGACCGAGGTACGTCAATTTAATCTGATGTTTGCCACAGAACTCGGCTCTGTTTCCGGCGAGGCCTCAACCATTTACCTGCGGCCTGAAACAGCACAAGGCAGCTATGTGAACTTCTTGAATGTTCAAAAATCAGCCCGCATGAAAATCCCTTTTGGAATTGCTCAAATCGGTAAAGCCTTTCGAAACGAAATCATTGCTCGTCAATTCATTTTCAGAATGCGGGAATTTGAACAAATGGAAATGCAATTCTTTGTGCGCCCCGGTACCGAAATGGAGTGGTTCGAGTACTGGAAAGCGTTTCGAATCAAATGGCATGCGGCCCTAGGCCTTGGCGATTCAAATTACCGATTCCACGACCACATTAAGTTGGCCCATTATGCCAATGCCGCTACCGACATTGAATTTAATTTCCCTATGGGCTTTAAAGAATTGGAAGGCATTCACAGCCGAACCGATTTTGACTTAAAAGCCCACGAAACCTTTTCGGGCCGAAAACAACAGTATTTTGACCCCGAACTTCAAGAAAGTTATACCCCTTATGTCGTTGAAACTGCCATAGGCCTGGACAGAATGTTCCTGGCCATTTTGTCCGCATCGTACAAAGAGGAACTGCTGGAAGACGGAAGCCAACGTACCGTGTTGGCCATCCCCCGTTGGCTGGCTCCTGTTAAACTGGCCATTTTACCTTTGGTAAAAAAAGACGAACTGCCCGAATTGGCCATGTCCATTTTCAATAGCCTTCGTTTGGATTATGCCTGCCAATACGACGAAAAAGACGCCATCGGAAAAAGGTACCGCCGTCAAGACGCCATCGGAACGCCCTTCTGCATTACCATTGACCATCAAAGCCTGGAAGATGGCATGGTAACCCTGCGCGATCGTGACAGCATGACCCAGGAACGCATCGCCATTGGCAACCTTAAATTCCGGTTGCATGAACGCTTAGACATGAGCAATTTGTTGCAGCAGTTAACCCTTTGATTTTGATTCGCATCCTTAGGCTTTTGCATGTTTTTAGTCTGGATGTTGTTGTGGCCGCTATGGCCATGTCTGCCTGGATTTTTCTCGCTCACAAGGCAAACTTGAACTGGCCGCTCATTTTTTCCCTGGGATTGTTTGTTTGGGCGGTTTATTTATTTGATCATGCCCTGGACGCTACTCGGCTACCCCTGCTTGGAACCCGCCGGCAATCCCATTTTAAATACCGAAACCTGTTTTGGCCCATTGCAATTTTTGCACTCCTTTCTTCCTTTGCCATTTCCCTTCCCTATTTTCTTCATTCTAGCCTATTGGGACTTCTATTCATGGCAGCCGCCTTGCTTTTGCTCTTTTGTTACCTGGGCATCGGACTTTTTGCTCCCCTAAAACCCTTGCAGCAATACAAAGAATTTTTCTTGCCACCCGGCTACACTCTGGGCATTGCCCTGCCCTTTGTTCTAAGCCAAGAACTGCCAAGTCTTGATTTTCTGTTCCTGTTTGGAATTGGACTTTTAATTTTTCAAAGTCTATTGCTCCTTGCGAAATTGGATGCCCTTGATGATGCTTTGGAAAAAAACAGTACTTACATTCAATCGCAAAATCCGAGGCAATTGAGCATTTTATTTTGGGCTTGCTGCCTTTTATGGCTCGGAATTGCACTCTTTGCTCCGAACAAAATTGGCCCTATGTTTTGGTTGGGGTCTGGAACTTGGACCATTTATATTCTGTTTTTTTTGAACCCTCAAATTTTAATTGGTTGGAAAATGCGCTCGGCCATTGAATGGTTGCTTTGCCTGCCCGGCCTAAGCCATGCCTTTCAATCTATCCGGCATTAGAATTCTACCTATCTGTTCAATAATACTCGGGCCTTCCCAATAGAGGTATGCGTAATCAGTTCAACCATCCTACCCGCTTCGTACCGATATTCTTCGGGCTTACCTTCGGGAATGATTACCTGATACCGCCCGGAATCCACCTTCCTCAACCCCAACACTTGCCCCCAATCTTCAGAATACACTTCGTTTTGATGCACAGGCTCTTCAAAAAACAAGCGAGCAATACACCAGGTTGGTGCCACAGCGATTTTAGACTTAGCCCGGTCTGTTTCAACCTCGCAACCTTCAGGCATGCACCTCATGAGTGAAGTCCGCCCCTTTTTCCCATCTCGGATGTTTTTTGCCTGTGCAAAAAAAATACGGCCTTGCTTGTACCGTATATCTGAATCAAAACTGGCTGTGGTTCTTCCAAACAGGTAATTGACATCTGCCGAAGTGTTCATGGAAAACCGCAATACCCCCTGAACGTCCATCCATTTCTTTAAAACCATATCGCCTACATGCATTCCCAGCAACTCTACTTCATAGGTTAGGGTTTGAGCCGGCAAAAGGTGGACTGCCATAACCAAAAGCACTGCCAAAAAAAATCCTGAAAAGCTCCATTTGGGTTTCATTGTTTGTCAAACCGGGCCAAGAACCATTTTGCTCATTCCAATTCAGCCCGGTCAACCATCACATAAACAGACTCCTCCGGCCGCTTCATATGGTGGTATTCCCGGGCAAATTTTTCTAGGTTTTCGGTATTTGAGCTGAGCTCTTCAAGCCGTTGTTTGGTTTCGGCAATTTGATCGTTGTAGTATTTTTCATCCTTTTCTAAAGCCCTTTCCTTGCTTTTTAAGGCGATGATATTCATTAGGCTGTTGGCATCAAAAAAAGACAGATAAATGGCAAAGGCAAGCCCTGTCAACAGAAATCGATTTCCTAACAGGGGGTAGCGTTTCCAGAATTTCCAATTCATAATCAAAAATACAGATTTGGTTTTTTTTGATTCCGGTCAATAAAAAATCTTATCAACAGCGAATCATGAATTGCCTTAGCCGAGCACTGCCTCAGCATCAATCAACACCGGCATTCCTGTTTTTACCCTTGCTTTTATCAGGTTCAAGGTATTAAACAAACCAAAATAGGCTCGATTCACGAATAAAATGTGCTTGGAACCACGAGCTCCACCAAAGCGGGTGGAATTGGGGTCTTTGCTTAGGGCTTCCCCCAGGGCCGTAATGTCTTTAAAGTACTGCTGTTCTCCAAAATCAAATTCCGTGGTGTCAAAAGGCCTACGCAACATGCCGGATAAGGCCCGAAAAGAATCAATAAAGAAGCGACGCTCCTCAGGCCTGCTGGCTTCGTTCAAAATATTCAATCCATACAAGGTATTTTCCATGGCCGCATCGTCATGCAGGTTTTCAGAATTCAACATGGCAAAATAGGCGTGGTAAAAATCTTCGGGAACCGATTTTGTACAACCAAAATCCACCACCCCCAACCGCCCCTCAGGACTAACCAAAAAATTTCCCGGATGCGGGTCGGCATGCAGCAACCGCAAACGATGCATCTGATGGTCGTAAAAATCCCACATGGCCTGACCAATTCTGTCGCGTATTTCTTGTGGATGTTCCTCTTGAGCCCAGTCTACCAAGGGAATTCCTTCAATCCAATCCATCGTTAATATGCGATCTGACGACCATTCGGGATAATACGTAGGAAATACCAAATTGGGCAAATCGGAACAACCCTGAATAATTTTTTCGGCCCCTTGCAATTCCTGAAAATAATCGGCCTCTTCCTTCAGCTTTGCTTCCACCTCTTCAAAATAGGGACGAACATCGCTTTCTTTCACATTTAACAACCGAACCGCAAAAGGCTTTACCAACTGCAAATCCGAAGAAATGGCATCGGAAATACCGGGATACTGAATTTTTACTGCCAGATTTTTTCCATTTTTTGTTGCCTTATGAACCTGCCCAATAGAGGCAGCATTCACGGCAACGGCATCAAAGGTGTCAAACAAATGCTGGGCGAAAC
>Ga0214917_10003487_pt1 | contig 18109 bp, 7 predicted proteins | sample LL_1208_BB_MetaG_FD_177983 | JGI IMG/M metagenome (GOLD analysis project Ga0214917, IMG submission 177983) | Freshwater microbial communities from Lake Lanier, Atlanta, Georgia, United States - LL_1208_BB | ecosystem: Environmental > Aquatic > Freshwater > Lake | place: USA: Georgia | collected...
CTTTTAAAGACAAAAGCAACCAATACCAAAAAGCAAATATTTATAATGTTTCTGAAAATAGATCATCAAATTTAAAATTTGATCTAACTGGTAGTGGTGTAACGTTAGAATTTTGGTTAAAGAAAAATTCTTTTATTAACTCAAGTACCGATAAAGAAGTTATTTTTGACTTATGGAACGGAGAAAGTTCATCAAGTTCTGGGTATGGACGTTTAACTTTAGAATTATCTGGTAATACTGTATCACCATTCTATTTGACAGCACAATCTGGAACTTCTGGGTTTTTCCAACAAAATATTGGAGCTTCAACTTTAACAACTTCTTCTATAGCTTCTGGTTTGTGGAATCACTACGCTGTATCTTTAATAAGTTCAGCAAGTTCAACAAATGTTAATGTTTATCTTAACGGTATTCTTAATTCAACTCACAATTTGGGCACTAGTATAAATAACGTAACTGGCACTTTAATTGCAAACATAGGCGCATTAAGAACTGCTCCTTCTGGTGTTTTGGGAACTGGAATTGGATGGGGTAAATTATCTGGTTCTATTGATGAGTTTAGATACTGGAAAACTCAAAGAACAGATAGAGAAATAGGAAGAAATTGGTGGACTTACGTTGGCGGTGGAACAAATACCGACGATGCAAATACTGATTTAGGTGTTTATTATAAATTTAACGAAGGTATCACCACAACTTCATCAATTGATTCAATAGTATTAGATTATTCTGGTAGAGTATCAAACGGTACATGGGTTGGTTATTCTTCAGCTTCAAGAAATACAGGTTCTGCAATAAATCAATTTACTAATAAACAATTATCTACTGAAGAACCAGATCCTATCATTTATTCAAATCATCCAGATGTTGTAGAAATGTTAGATTTGTACAACACTATAGGTAGCGATCACGATAGAACTAACCCAAATAGTTTGTACTTTTCTTTTCCAAATTGGATTGTTGACGAAGACAATAATGGAGATTTGTTAAAAGTAACTCAAATTGCTGCATCTTACTTAGATACTTTATACTTGCAAATTAAGTATTTTACTTCTTTAAAAGATCATTACACAAACATTCAAATAGATGAAAAACCTTATCCTTTCTCACAAACCTTACTTGAATCTGTTGGTTTGGTAGCACCAAATTTATTTGTTGACGCAAAGTTAGTAGAAGAAGTATTATCGAGAGATGATGAAAGACAATACGAAGATAAATTAAATGAAGTTAAAAACATAATTTATCAAAATATTTATTCTAACATAACAAACATTTTTAAATCAAAAGGAACTGAAAAATCTTTCAGAAACTTAATTCGTTGTTTCGGTATTGATGAAGAACTAATAAAATTAAATATTTACTCAAATAATGATTCTTATCAAGTCAAAAACAATAAGTACAACACAACACTAAAGAAAAGATCCATTAATTTTAACGATGTTGATAGGTTTAATTCAACAATTTATCAGTACACTGATAACACAAATTCTAATTCTATTTCTTTTATTACTGGTTCAACTGCTTATGATTATTTACCAATAACAGCAGAAGCAGAAGTTGTATTTCCATACAAATTTGAACAAACAAATGAAAATTATTTTTTAACTGCATTTACAACAACTTCTATTTTTGGTGCTCATGGTGCTGTTAGCAACAACACAGACTTAACTTGGGCATCGCCAGATTATTTTAATTTTCAAGTAACGGCAGTTAGAACTGAGTTTGAATCAAAAGATGTTCATTTTGCTTTAACATCTTCTTATTTTGGTATTAATTTAACTTCTTCAATTTATTTCAATACGTATAATAATGAAAAATGGAATTTTGCTGTCAGAATTAAACCAAACTCTTTTGATGCTAGTTTAGTTTCTGGCACAACAAATTCTGATTACACATTAGAATTTTATGGTGCTAATGTAGATGGTGACGTTGTAAAAAATGAGTTTAATTTATCATCAACAATACCTTCTTCAAATGCTAAAAACGCTTTAAGACAAAATAAAAGATTTTACATAGGTGCAGAGAGAACAAACTTCACAGGTTCTGTTGTTAAACAAACAGACATTAAAGCATTGGGATTAAGAGTTTGGTCAAATTATTTAGATAACGATACAATAAAAGAACACGCATCTGATCCTTATAGTTATGGTGTCACTAACGTAAACGAAAATGCGTACTTAAAACAATTTACTAATGTTTCTGTACCAAATACCCACACATTATTGTTAGATTGGGATTTTAATTTAATAACTGGTTCTAATGCTGGTGGCGGTATACCAACTGTATCAGATGCTTACTTTATTGTTCAAGACCTAACTTCTGGGTCAACTTCTGATTTAGTATACAATTCAGATTTTAATACACTAAGAAATTATCAATACACTGGTAAAGGAGATTTTTTCCTACCAAATAAAACTGACATAGTAGATACACAATACTTGTTTGCATCTCGTTTAACTCAATTTGAAGACATTAAAAATTCTAATTTAATAAACATTTTAAGTTCTGATGAAGAAAATTCTTTAACAAGAGAAACAAGACCAATAACTTATTTCTTCAGTTTTGAAAAAAGTATGTACCAAACAATAAGCGAAGAAATGCTTAAAATGTTTAGTACAATTCTTGATTTTAATAATCTTATTGGTGAACCAGTAAATAAATACAGAAAAGATTATAAATCACTTGGTAAATTAAGACAACTATTTTTTAATAAAGTACAGAACGAACCAGATCTTGATAAATATTTAGATTTTTATAAATGGATAGATTCTGCAATAGGTAAATTTGTTTTACAATTAGTACCAGCTTCAGCAGATACTAGTGATGGTTTGCTAAATGTAGTTGAAAGTCATGCTCTTGAAAGAAATAAAGTACAATACAAATTTCCAACAGCAGAATTTAAATTACCAGTTATTGAAGCTGGTGCTGTTTCTATCAACAAACATCTTTACAATTGGAGATTTGGTTATAGACCTTTAAGCAATTTAGAGAATGATAACTGCTTCTATTGGAACGAAAGAGCCGAAAGAACTGTAGCACCAATTTCTTCTTCTAATGCTAGTGTTAATACTTCAAGAACAAACATTCTTAATACTTCGTTACAAGTATTAAACAGATCATTTACAACTCCTTATCGTTTTAATGTTGAACAATCAAAACAAATTAAAGGTGGTGTAAACTTTGAAGCAAATAAAAACATTGAATTTGCAAAAACAGCTTTAGCTCCACATGGTCCATTAGATACAGATACAGTTATAAATGTACCAGCAAACTACTTAGTAGCCTTAATTGAAGACACTTCATCATTAATAAAAAATTGTAATGACGAAACAAAACCAAATAGCAAAGTTAAATATTATTTAGATGTTGTTCAAGGAAGAGATTACTTATCTTCTTCACTTGGTTATGGTGAAGTATTAAGTAGCAAAATTGCATTACCAGCTAATTTAATTAGTAGTTCAATAAACACTGGTTATCAAGCTCAAGTTGAACAACAATTTATGAGTGGTGTTACCATAACAAACATTCATAATGATGTGTATGGTTCAATGAACGAAATACCAGCACAAGGGCCATTCACAAATGCTTGGGTAGGTGGAAAGCAATCCAGACACGTTAATATTAATACTGGAACTGACACATACACAACCAGACCAGAAGCTTGGAAAATAGTACTTGGTACTTTATTAACTGCTTCTTATCAAACAGCAATTGGTTTTGTTGGTGCTGATTATCCATACCCAGAAGGCAACCCAACTTCTCCATCTTATCCAGTAGTCGCACATAAAAGAGCAACTTACTTTAGAGAAGAAACAGCAAAAAGACCAGTAAACATTAAAAACATTCAAACAACAACTGGTTCTTCTGTGCTTGGAAATTACTCAAACAATTATGAAGTCGTACATTCCTTTGGTGCTATTTTAAATAATAGAGAGTTAGTTGATGCAGTAAACCCAACAAATAATAACGAATTAAATGGAATAGTTAGAACAAATGTTGCTGATGGAAGAGTTAACTTTACTTTACCAACTAGACAACGTTCACAAACTATTATAAGAAATAGATTTTCTGCTCCTGGTGATTACAGAACAATTTCAAGAGGTTATCTAACAAGATACTCCGAAGAGACTTCCCCATACAATTCTTTACCATTCAAAAACAGACAAGTTATTGGTAACGGATTTAGAAACGCAGACAACTTAACAACTGATAGTATCCAATACCCATCAATTGTTTCTGGTTCTAAAAGAACTTTAAATCAGCTTTTGGCAATACCATCAGACTTTGGTGGTTATTCTTCTGGTTCAACTACAATAGCTTCATTACATAAAGTAAATAAAAATCGTGTGTTTGTTACAAATAATACTTTTAATTATGATAATGGATTTGTGACTCACGCAATACCACAAAAAGATGCTGGCTATTCATGGATCACACAATCACTTACAGATACATCAAGTGCAGCTTTTTATGGAACTGTAAACAGCAACTACACAACTCCAACTGGTTCTACTTCTTATACGCAAACAATAAATACAATTTCTTCTAGCGTTTATGGTTTAAATGCTAATGGAAGTTTTGGAGCAGAAAATAGTGTTATACCTGCTGATTTTGCTGGTTTAAGTACAATAGTATTAGATGAAGTTACATACGACACTTTAGGCTCTTCATCAATAGAAGTAAGTCCATTGGTTACTTCTTATGTTGGAACTGGAAAAAGATCTGTATTTAACACATTAATGTTAAACAGAAACGGTGGCTATGGTTATCCAACATTTAAACAAACAAGAACTGGCAACCATAAAATTGTTAGAAAATTAAATAAAGATAATTATACTTCAATTAATAACAATGGTACACAAATAATTAAGAAAGAACCAAATGTTTATTTTAATACACCATTTACAACAAACATAAAAGATACTCAAACAGAAACAATTTTAACATTTACTTATCCATACCAAAACTTATTACAAAACTTTGAAGATCCAGAATTGTACAATAATCTGTTTATAACCAATAATAGTACATTTTATGACACTTCTATAAAATTGCTATTAAATAACAGAAGATACAAATTAGTAGACATAAAAGTTGCTAATTCAATTTATCCAGCAAAAAATCGTAAATCTTTATTAGAAACAAAAAAAAGAAGTAATTATGTATTCTCTGCTTGGAGAGATAGTAGAACAGATAGAAGTGTAAATAATCAAACTTCACTTTTTGACATTACAGGCACATTAATACCAACACAAAGTATTTGGCCTATGGATAATTCTTTAAATAATTCTTCTTCATTAAGCAATTCTGCTGGTGGGGAAGGTGTGCTACAAAATGCTTATTCATCTGTTCATTTTGGAACTGAAACTAGAATAACTGCTTCTGTCCTCTATGCTCATAAGCACATGAATACTTCAATTGAAAGTTATAAAAATAAACAAGCAATAAGTGCAGTTGTTCAATTTAGTCAATCAAATGCACAGATAACAATGTCTAATGGTTTGTTTGACGGAACAACAAGATGGCAAACAGCAGATAATCGTAATGGACCTTACGAGGATTCATACGATAAATGGTTTGAAAAGATTAGAGCAGTTGCAAAAGATTACTCAATAGTACCAGAATTTATAATTTCTGATGATCAAAAAATACTTGCTGTGCAAAGAAATGAATTAGATAATTCTTATTTAAATTCTCTTTCTTTAACTGGATCAACGATAACAGATACAACAAGTTCTACATTTTTTGATAATTTTGTAAAATCAGATTTTATTAATGACATTGATAAAATTAAACAAGATTTAAGTTCTGTTACAGATAAAATAAAAATAAGTTTATCTTGTGACGCAATAATAAAATTAAATCCAAAACCAGAACTTTATCCACAATACCAAACTGTTAAATTAGCAGATAAATTTATTAATTCAATTAAAGATTATTCTAAGTTTTGGGTTGATAATCAAACAAATTTCTCTACAAATCAAAGAGATTTTAGAACTTTGATAGCACCAATGTTTGCTCCAGGTATTTTGTTCAATACTATAAAATCTGGTATTGCTGTCGATTATCCAATCCTAACTGCATCACTTTATGTGTCAAGTAGTTTCTATCTTACAAGCAGCAACACAGAACCAAATTATGAAATAGCAAATCACTATTTTAATAAGAGACTTCCCTTTGAAACTCTTGTTGAACCAGAAAATTATTTAACTACTGACATTATTGACATGGAGCCACACCCTTCAGCTTCTTTGAATGTTACTGGTTCTTGGACAGGTCAGTATTCTAATAATCTTTATAAATTTGCTATGAACAATTTCTTAGCAGAAAGTATTAACTTCTTCTTACCAGATGGAAAATTAACTACTTTATTTTCAAAACCAGAAACACAATTTAAAGAAGTTGATCCAAACCTTGAATACAGAGCAATAGTAAGAATTTATAAAACAGCAGATAACATAGATTATTATCAAAGTTATTTATCAACAATTAGTGTAAGTGCTGCTGACAGAATGAGCTATGTAAGACCAGATTATCCTTGGACTTCTGTTGAAAACATAACAATGTATAGTAGACCAACAGCTTTTGGGCCTCCATGTTTTGCTGGTAGTGGAACTATTACTAGACAAACATCATTAGCACTTGGAACTTCTCAAGGATTTAATCCATCTTTTACACCACCTTATTATGATGGTTCATCTTGGGCTTTGTTGACGTTTAAACCAACAGGATCAACAAAATACGTTCCATCATTGAATGAAATACTTAACAACCTTACATCTTCGTATGTAAGATTTGATCAAGTATTAGATTTAGTTGGTAATAATGATGGTCCAAATTTTGCTTCAAGAATAAACAATAATTCGATGCAATTAACAGCTTCTTTGAATTTGTTTAACATTGTTAATACTCAAGATGTTGCTTTAGAAAACACAGACTCATCTTTAACTGAATCCGCATCAAAAGTATGGGCTATCCAAACTAAATTTGAAACTCCAATTCTTAATTTTAATCCATCTCAAACAGGCATTACCGTAGAGTCTGGTTCAAAAGTACCAACAATTGGTATGTGGAATCAGTTTGGTCAAATTCCAGATGATGATAAAGGTATCTATTTACAAATAATGGACGTTCCAGAATCGTACATTCTTAAAGGTTTTGAAGGTATTCCAATTGCTTCTCCTTTTAGTGAAGCAACAAACCCAGTACCACAGTTAACAGCTTCTTTATCAGACATAGTGGGATTCAACAAAACACCTGTCAAACTTGGTCAAGTAGCTAATACTAAACAAATAAAAGAAGCAGTAGTAGCTATTCCATACATTACAGACTCTAACAATAACATTAATTACATTAAATTAAATGACGATACAGTAAATTATGTAAGAAATCAATTCTTTGGTAAAAATTTACAAACACAAACAGCACAAGCAATAGCAAATGCTAATGTTTCTGAAGTTATAAAAGCTCAGCTTGAGAAAATAAAAAATTATGTGTTACCTCCAAAATACGATTTTATCAATAACGAAAACATAGATCCAATAGCAATGTATTTGTTTGAATTTAGTTATAACTTAACTCAAGATGATTTAGTTAAAATTTGGCAAGGTGTACAACCAAACATTTCTGTAGAATTTGATAAACAAAATTCAATTATTGAACACGAACTTAATTCAAGTGAATTTTTAAATGTTGACAACTTATCTGAAAATTTACGTTGGTTAGTTTTTAGAGTTAAGCAAAAAGCAAAAAATAATTATTATGAAAGAGTTCTAACTTCAATTCAAGAAAAAGAAAAAAAGAGAATAAACAATCTTCTAAAACTAGGAAGAAAAAATTCAGAAGATTCTACCATTAAAGACATTAATCTTGCATACAGTTACAACTGGCCTTATGATTATTTTTCTTTAGTTGAACTTGCAAAAATAAATGTAGAAGTTAAATTTGAAAATGAACAAAATAATCTAATAACCTCAATAAGCGATCAAACGTTTAATAATGTTAGAAATATAAGTAAAATTAAATTAGATAGAAAAGTGCCACAAGTTGATGTAACACAAACTCCTATTTCTTCACAAAAAATAAACGTTGCAAAAACTTCTGCTGAGGCTATAAAAATAAGGAATAGAAGATAATGTCATTTTTTAATTCTAAAGAAGAAGTAATAAATGTTGAACTAACGAGCTATGGTAAGTTTTTATTATCAAAAGGTTTGTTTAAACCAGTTTATTATTCTTTTCACGATGATGATGTTTTGTATGATTCTGATTATGCAAATGTTTCTGAGTTAGCTAACAAAGCAGAGGTTAGAGTTCAAGAAGAAACAATTTATTCTAAACCATTATACAGTTTTACTTCTCCTAAAGCTTCATTAACAAATGCAATTAACCAAGATAATTTAATTAATGACATTTCTAATTTAGATACTTATAAAGTAAATTATTTTAATAATGCTATAGGTGATTCAAGCGTTTATAGCTTATACACACCAGCATGGAAAATTAATAATTTGTCATCAAACTTTGTATCTTCATCTATTGTTTTTGGTGATAAAAATCTAAGAATACCACAGTTTGAATGTACTTTAACTGCTTCTTTAGTTAAAACAACTGAGTCTGTTGTTAATAATAATTCGCAACTACAAGATTTAATAGCATCTAACCAAAGCACTGTTTATTTAGAAGACGGAACAATTTATTTCTTAGACATTGAAGAGTTAGTTTTAAAAATTGAAGAAATGAATACTGATGCAGAGTATGACAAATTTGAAATACAAATTTATAAAGTAGATAGCAATAATGATGGAACAGAAAGTTATACTTCAATGAAATTTCCAAAACAATTAAATTTTGTGGATGATAATGGTTTGTTGCAAAATTTATCTTTTCTTGGTTTAGAAGAAAAGTATGATGAATCTTATGTTTTAAATTTATTAGATGTTTCAACAGATAAAGAAATTAGTGATTTAATAGCTTGTAAACACATTTTGTCTAATCCAAACAACATTGATAGCATCTTTAGTGATCCTAATGTTTGTGAAGAATTTAACGCTAGGTATTCAACAAATGATCTTTATCAGATAATTAGTGATAGAGCAACAGGAAGAAATTGTTAAAATGTCTATCGTAACAACATCAATAAATGAATTATTGCCAATTTTAAGATTAAATGACATAACAGTTAGTCAATCTTTAGTTACAACAGAAAACATTTTAGAAATTTTAAATGATACTAAAAATTTAAAAATTAACATTTCATTTGACATAATTCAAAACATTACTGAACTAGACAAGAGTATTACCGACCAAGAGTATTACAAATACTTAGAAGCAACAGTAAAATTGTTAAATGAAACTGGCGAATTCAGTAACCAAACCATCAGTTTAACTAATGACAATTTTAAACCTGTTATTAATAAATTAGTTTCTTTTTCAAACATTAATAGTTCTTATTTAGATGCTGTGATAACTGTAAACATAAATTTTGATCGTTTTGCCCAAGAATTTGGTATTACCCAAGACCAGTTAGAAATAATAAGAATGTTGTATAGTATACCAAGACAAATAACTTATCCTATTATAAGAGATAATTCAGTTGTCTTAACGTTTGATGATGGCTCTAAATCATTAAACAAAGATTTAAGAATACTTGATGGATTAGAAAAGTTTGATCCAACATTTACTGCAAACTATAATTTATTTTTAAATTATTTTAGTGATCTTTTTACAACACATAACAATAATAAAACAACTTCATTTTTTACTTTTGATCTTAACACTTTTCTAAGAGATTCATCTTATTTTTATCAAGACGCTTTGTTGGCTTATGAAGTTACTATGACTATAACTTACAATTACAAAATTATTGATGAAATAAAAATAAGCAATAATTCTTTTATAAGTAAAAATGGAATTACAATTTTACATAAAAATGTTTCTGGGCTTTGCTTATTGTCTTTTACACACGACATAACTTATGAGCCAGATGTGTTTAATGCGTCTGTTAAAATAGAAATTTTAAATAATGATAAAACTTTTACAAATTATTTTGATAGTTTAAATAATACTGGTAAATTTAAAAATCTTTATCAAACATTAGTACAAATAAAAAACATTCTATTATTAGCAAAGCGTTACACAAATCCAGATCAACAACCTTATTATTTAAATTTAGAATCAGATAAGTTTACAGATCAATTTGAAAATTTTTATAATGAAAAAATTGTTTTTTTTAAAAAATACAATCTTGATTTAACATTATCTAATTTTATTCGTGATACTCTAACTTTAGTTTATAACAGATTCTCTAGTAATGTTATAGATAATTCACAAATACAAACAATAATTAATTCATTATCTTTAGAAAATGCATCGTACAGTGTTTGGATTAAAGCATTTAAAACATTTGAAACAATTTATGATTCTATTAATGTTTTATTATTAAATACAAAAACAAACTCATTTTTTAAAAAAACAAAATTATTTGAAGTATTAATAAGAAAAAGTAATAGTTTTTATTCTTTAAGCGATGTTGTTACTTATGAAATTGTTCCAACTGAAGATTATAAAAGTTTAAAAGATAATTTTATAGCAGAACGTAACTTTGTTTATGCAAATTATTTTAATGGTATTGACGAACAATACCAAATAAAAAATGACATTAGAATAAATGATGAATCTTATAATGCTATTTCTTCTTATGTAAATTCTAAAAAAAATAAAACAACAAATAAAAATTTATTAGATTTCAATAATTTGGGATTTGGGGCAACATTAAAAGAACAAAAGATTGAAGAAAAAAATAATAAAACTTCATTAAATAAATCATTAGATACTAACATTCAAACAACAATAAATAAGAACAATAAAACTGTTTCAAACGCTTTAAAAGTAAAAGATGTTAGAGTGCTTAATGATAGTGAAAAACTTTTGTTATCTACAAAAAATTCTTTTATTTTAAATTTACAAAATGGTATAGAAATTTCTAACATAACTAAAGATACTGTATCGCCAAAATTAGTAGTAAGTAAATACAATTTAACTATAAATCAGTGGGAAACAGTATTAGACATAAACACAATACAAGATAAAGATTTTATTAAGCTAGAAGCCATAGACGCTCCAGACTTATTTGAATTAAATGATGTAGAACCAGATAAATTAGATTTAGTTAATAATTACTTCATAGTGAGTGTAACTGAATAAAATGTCAATAAAAAATAAATACGTATCAAAAAATGTTTTAGGAAAAGTAGTTAATTACTATAAAGTAGATAGAACAAGTTTTTATGAACTTGATAACATACTTTCATCAATTACCATACCAATAGATGACATAAACAATCAATTACAAAGCATTGTCAGCAGATTAACAACGTCTTTTAGTGAGACAGCAATTGAAAATTCGTTAGAAACTTTATCATTATCTCAATCAGATGATAAGTTAATAGAACTATTTGCTATAACTGAAGTTACTGACCCTCTAATGATGATTAGCGGTAGATACTTTGTAGAAGACAACACCACACTTCAAATTATTAAAAACGATTCAAGATTGCATTTGTTTTCTTTTTACTCAATAAATAAAACAAATAATAATTTTGTTGTTGATTTAAATGATAATAAATTTCAATCTTTTATTTTAGAATTTTTACCAAAGACTAATGAATTATTGTTAGTTCTAGGCTCTTCCTATTATACTTTATTAAAAATTATTTTTTGTTATTCATTGTTTAAGTACATAAGAATAAACAATGCCTCATCATACACATGCTATGAGAAATCTTTTCATCAAGAAAAAAGCAATTCAGTTATTTCATCTTATTACGAAATTGATCCACAATACAACTTTTATTTAAAAAATTATGAAGATACTTTTAAACAAGATTTTTCTTATGAAAGTATGATACCAAATTTTTATTCTGTTAATAGTTTTTTACTTAACCAAAATACTAATACAAAACCACAGCTATCATTAGGTGAAAACATTGCAGTAACCAAACAAACTGTTGCATCTCAAGAATACTTTAATAAATTTGCAGAAACAGTAAAGAAAAATTTAAATAATTTAGATTTTTTAAACTTTTATTCATCAATAACAAAAAACATTTTAGTCGATACACAAACAATTGGTTTGAAAGAAATAACGACAGAAAACTTTCCATACGTTAATCAAATTAAATTTTCAATTTCAAACAATAATGTAGCTTTATACTTAATAGATTCAGAATTAGAAAATTTAACTTTAAATAATGTGTACTCTGGCTTTAACACATTAGCACAAGTAACTGAAGCTTTTTCTGTTGAAACAAAAACAGAAGAAAAAGTAAATAATTTAAATGGTCAATTTATTGATGTTAACGGTAACAAATACGATAAAAACATTGTAAGTTCTATTAGTAATCAAGAATTATCAAAAGTTAGTTATGATTATGTTTATTCTTTTTCAACCACTGGGTTTGATATAAAACAAAATCAAGCATTTAAATTTATAAGTGATTTGATTACTTTACAAAATCCAAAAAATGTTTTTAAATTTATTAAACTAAATAAATTTTTTAATGATTTGTATGTTTCTTATAAAGATTATAAAAATGTTGAAAATTTAGAACTATTAAGATCAGATTCGTTGTGCTACTTTGTTGAAAAAGTAGTGAACAGTAATGTTATACAAACGATAGGTATTTCTCCAGAAAAATCACAAGAATTATTATACAAAGACACTCAAGTAATCTATAACAAAAATGTAACCTATAACATCTACTCAGCAGACATAACACCAACAATTAATTTAAATTATCAAAATTTAAATCTTATTAATTCAACAAGATTATCTTTTGATCTAGATGTTACAATAACACCACAAGTCTATAAAAATCTTATAAGTTCTAAAGATGTTGTAATTGTAGATAAACCACCTGTTACACCAAATGTAAGATTTGTAACTTATAAAAACGTAAACAATACCGTAAGTATGCTGTTTAATACAACGCAAGGAACAATAAACGATTATCCTATTGAAATACAAAATAATGATATTGAAATTTTTAACTCAATTCAACAAATACAAAAAAGTGTAGATGGAAAATTATCGTTTGAAAGCGACAGTCCTTTATCAAAAATACAAGTTTTTTCAACAAATACTTTGCCAACAAAGTATAGTGATTTTTCTAATTCATTACTAGATGAAATAAATTTAAACAATCGTTCATCAGTTCCAGTAAGTTTACAGATACTTCCTAATACAAAATACTATTATACCTTTAGAGGCGTTGATGTACATGGTCTTATTTCAAACCCTACAGATGTTTATGAATTAGAAATTATTGATAATGATGGAGCTATTTATTCTGTGTTAAACACAATTAATTTAAGTAATAAAATTGATTATAGTTTAATTAAAAATTTTAGAAAGTATTTAAGTATTACCCCATCTTTTGCTTATTCTCAAATTAATCTATTAGAAAATAACCAAATTAAATTTGGTCAAGATGATAAATTATGGAATCAAAAATTTAAGATAAGAGTAACATCTAAAAAAAGTGGTAAATCTTTTGATGTTAATTTATCATTTACAAAAAAAGAGCAAGATTTAACTTAAACTACTATTTATTCAAAGAGGAAACTAAACAATGGCGTTTTTGGACAACAGCGGCGACATAATTTTGGACGCAGTTTTAACAGATGTTGGTAGATTAAGATTAGCAAAAGGCGATGGTACATTTAAAATTACACAATTTGCTTTTGGTGATGATGAGATAAATTATGCACTGTATAATAAAAATCATCCATCTGGATCTGCTTACTACGATCTCGAAATTTTACAAACACCAATTTTAGAAGCTTTCACCAACAACACTTCTGTTCTTAAGTATCAACTTATGTCTAATACAAGAGCCGACCTCTTATACTTACCAGTGTTATCACTCAATACAACACTAGTTCCATTCTATTCTGGTTTAAATACTTATTTGGTTACTTCTGACGTAACTACTGCAAATACGCTGACAACAACTCCAACTGGATGGTTTGATGGTGTTGAAACAGTAACTGATGCATCTAGTAACATTATTTTGGATGAAGGTTTAAATACAACTCAAACTGATAAAACCGTAAGCTTAAGCACTGTTGATAGTTCTTTGTATGAAACCGCTTATTCTATCGAAATAAATTCCAAGTTAGCATCAATTGTTGATGAAAATGGAATCTTACTTAGTCCTTCAACTATTGATGATGATGGTATTGCAACTTATGTTGTAAGCCAAAATCCAATTGTAAGAGAGTTGCAAGTATACAGCACAAGTGGTGACCCAGAAACAACTACTCTTCTCGGTACAAGAGGAAGCAGAGTAAAGTTTGGTTTGCGTGTTACAAATCAAATGCAAACAAGTACTTATTTGTTTACAACATTAGGAGGAACTACTACAATTGGTGGAACAAATTATTATTACGTTGATTCCTCTGTAGTGGTTAAGGGTTTGACAACTGGTGTATCAAACACAGTACCTGTAAAATTTATCAAAAAAGTTTAATAAATAAAGGAATAAATAATGTCTACAATTAAACCATTAGCAACAGCGGACACAGTATCCACAAGAACTTTACTAAATGAAGTTATTCCTTTAACTGGAACTATTGTATCTGGTACTTATAATGATAACAACATCAAAAATTATGCTCATCAAATGTTTCAGTCAGTGTATGATTATCCTTATCTAAGTTCATCTGCAAATCACATTTTTGATGTTACTGTTGGATACTCTAGCGTTAGTTCTCTTTCTTCTTCTGCAAATACACAAAATTCTAAAAAAATAAACATTTATAACCAATTGGCTCAATTATTAGTTGGTTACGATACTACTAGTGCAATTCAACGTTTTGATCAAGATGGTGACTTGGCTTCTGGCGGTACAAAAAATGATGCAGCTTTCTTTTTATCATTTAGTAGATTATTGTCTAAAGATGAAATAAAAAAAGGATCTTTTACTTTACAAGTTCTTACTGGTGGTATAAATTCCTCACCATCAAGCATTTTAACAATTTCTGATTATGGTGCCTCAACAGACTATAGAACAAACTCTCCTGCTGGTGAGTTTGGTATCCTTTATACCTCTTCTGCTGCTGTTGACGGAACTGGTGTCGGTCTTATTTATTACCAAGCTGGTATAGCAGTAGTTACAGCTTCTATTTTTAATGGTAATTTTGGACCAAGATCAGACTCTTCAACTTACACAAGCTCAGTAACAAATTATTTTGCTTCTGGTTCAATTACTGGTTCTTGTGATGGTTTTAGAAATAGATTGTATAACATTCAATTTAATAACACAACAGAACTTAATTCAACTGTTTACTTCTGTCGTGCAAATCACAACGAATTTAATTATTCAACAAACCCAACCTATCTTAGTGGTGGTCAAATAATTGTTAAAAACAATGCAACAGACGCTCCAGTTTCTTACATAACTACTGTTGGACTTTATTCAGCAGATAATGAGCTTCTTGCTGTAGCCAAATTAAGTGAGCCATTGAAGAAATCTATTGATAATGAATTAACTGTAAGAGTTAGATTGGACTACTAAAAGTGTTATGTCATTACGAAAAATTAAACCAACTGAAATTTTTATAAATCAAGTAGAATTTAATCCAAAGGTTAATTTTTATGTTTATAATGGCAAAACCTATTACAACGAACAACCAGAAATTTCTGGAAATTTTACAAATAATTTATTAAATGTTCCAGTAGGGCACATAAGTTTGTATGAATTAAATGTAGATAGAAACCAATCTCAAACTGGTTTAATCTATCCATTTATAACTAAAGACAGTTCTTTAACATCTTTTAAAACTATAAGCACAACTTCATTTAACACTGATTTTTCCTATGGAGACATAGCAACTGGTACTTATCCTATGAGTGCCACAATACTTCGTGAGTATTATCAAACAGGTGAAACAAGAACTAATTTAAATGCACTTAAAAATACACTAAACTATTATCAGTACATTTCAAATCATTATTCTTATTCTTCAACATTAGGTGATAAATCTACTCAACCATTAAACTTAATAAGTGTTCCATCTATTTTTTATGGTTCATCTATTAAAAAAGGAACTGTTAAATTAGACTTTTATATCTCTGGTACACTAATAGGAAGTCTTGAGGATAAGAATAATAATGGTGAATTAATACAAACTGGCCCATCTGGTTCTACTGGTTCTGGTTCTGTTGCTGGTGTTGTTTTATACACTGAAGGTTTTTTAATACTTACTGGCTCGTGGGGTCTAGAAACTGGTGTGTCAAGAAATTATCTAAACGACATAAGCAATCAAGTAACTTCTTCATGGCTTTATTTTGGTGCTGGTATGTTAGGAACAGAACCTTATACCAATGGTTCTCTGCCATCATCTAGTTTTAATTTACAATTTAAAGGAACAAACAAAACGCCAGTTATGACTTTGTTTGCACACGCTAAAAGAGGAGAACTTAATTATTCGTTAAATCCAACTTTTATTAATAGTGGAAGTTATGTTCAACCAATAAAAAATTCAAGTTCTTTTATTGAAAGCGAGTTTGTCCAATCAACAAACGTAGTATCAAGTTCCTTTAACACAGAACCTTATTTTGAAAAAATTACATTTATTTCATCAATTAAGTTGTACGATGAAAACAAAAATGTTATAGGTATTGCTAAAGTTGCAAAACCAATAAGAAAATCTCAAGATAGAGATTTATCATTCAAAATTAAATTAGATCTTTAGGAATTTACATGACTCCTGCCGTAATAGGGCTTGACGTAAGCTCTTCTAAAATAGGTATTGCTGTTTTAGATGATAATAAAAAAATACTAACATCTGAAGTGATAAAATTAAGGTCCGACGATACTTTAGAAAATCGTGCTTTAATGTTAGAAAATAAATTACAAAAATTAAAAAAGTATTATTTTGTTGATGATGTGTATGTTGAAGAACCATTCATAGCGTTTGGTGGTGGTAAAACAACTGCACAAACTATGGCAACTTTGCAAAGGTTTAATGGTATGTGTTGCTACTCAATCTATCGTGTCTTTGAGAAACCACCAGTTATGGTTTCAGTTAGAAGCGCAAGATCAAAACTTGGAATTAAAATACCAAAAGGTACAGCTCAAAAAGATTCTAAAAAATACATAATTGAGTATGTTGAGAAAAACCATCCAGAGTTTCAATATAGTTTAACTTCTCACGGCAACCCACAGCCTGGAACTGATGATAGAGCAGATGCTGTTGTTATTGCTCTTTATGGACTTGACCTAGAATCTTAACGGTGCTATGATCTAAACATGGCAACCAAAACATCACTACTAAGTTCGGCACTCGGGGATTACAGAAAGTCGGGTGACGAGCTTCTTTTTTTCTGTCCTTTCTGTCAGCATCATAAGAAAAAACTATCTGTAAATTTAAAAACAAACAACTATAAATGTTGGGTTTGTGATGAACGTGGTAGAAATGTTCGTCGCTTGCTTAAGACTCGTCTATCCTATTCTCAGCTTTATGAATGGGATAAGATAAATAATGTTGTTGATTTAACACAACTTGATTCTAACATTTTTGATGAAGAGCAAACAGTAGTTGAAGAAATAATCGAACTACCATCAGAGTTTATTTCTCTTGCAAACAAAAATGTTCCACTATCTGCACGGTTTGCTTTGAAATATCTTTATGACAGAGGTTTTAAGAAAGAAGACGTTGTAATGTGGAAGGCTGGTTGTTGTTTAACAGGCGAATATAAAAATAGAATTATCATTCCATCTTTCAATGAAAATGGAGATGTAAATTATTTTATTGCTCGTTCATACACAAATGACTTTCCAAAATACATGAATCCAAAAGTGTCTAAAGACATTGTGTTTAATGAACTTTATCTTGATTGGAATGAAGATATTACAATTGTTGAAGGTGTATTTGATGCAATGAAAGCAGTAAATGCAATCCCTCTGCTGGGTTCTACACTAAATCAACAATCAAATTTGTTCAGAAAGATCGTGCAGTATGATCCAAAAGTCTACATTGCTCTTGACCCAGATGCAGAAAAGAAAGCATCAACACTTATTCAGAACCTCGTTGGTTACGACATT
>Ga0214917_10003489_pt1 | contig 18105 bp, 15 predicted proteins | sample LL_1208_BB_MetaG_FD_177983 | JGI IMG/M metagenome (GOLD analysis project Ga0214917, IMG submission 177983) | Freshwater microbial communities from Lake Lanier, Atlanta, Georgia, United States - LL_1208_BB | ecosystem: Environmental > Aquatic > Freshwater > Lake | place: USA: Georgia | collected...
TGGCTGTATATCCTACCAGAAACTGGATTATTGTCGACATACACTGCAGTAGGACTTCCTATATTATCCCACCATATTTCAACTTTGGTAATTACACCAGGGAAAACAGTGGAAGCATCCGTTATTCTTACAGAGTCATTGGCGCATAATAAAGTAGGTTGATTCACACTAAAATTTGCAATAGGATAACTACCATTAACTACAAGTTGTTGCACTATAGTGTCTTTACAACCCTGATTAGATGTAACAATTAAAGAAACCTGGTAAGCACCTACTGCTGAATAACTATGTGTTGGATTTTGTAAGGTTGATATATTACCATTTGAAGGCAGTGTTGCATTTGCATCACCAAAATTCCAAGACCAAGCTGTTATGGTAGAGGGCGCAGCAACCCTACTTGTATCCGTAAACTGTGCATAGGTATCACTCAAGCAAACCTCTGGAATAATGTAACCTGCCTCAGGTTTAGGATGTACAACCAATGCGGGTAGCGTATTGACACTAACACAGCCATTAGATGTTGTTACGGTCAAACTAACGGTGTATGATCCAGAATTTGCAAAAAAATGGGTTGGATTTTGTAGGGTTGAAGTATTATTAGTACCGCTAGTTGGGTCATTAAAATTCCATTGCCACCCAGTGAGTGTACCTACGTTAGGTACAGACTGATCAGTGAAACTGATTACCCCCTCTTGGCATACAGGTGAACTAGTAGTGTATGCACTTGTAGGTAATGGCCACACCGTAACAACAGCCGTTCCACTCTGTGTCTGTGAGCAAAGTGTAGAACTTCCATCTTTAACACTTTGCAATGCATAAGTAAACGTTCCAGCCGTTGTAGTAGGCACTGAAACAGTAACACTATTTCCAGTAGTAGTCGTAATGCTCTGAGTAGCTCCCCCATTTATAGTATAAAAGAAAGTATATGGAGCCGTAGCACCAGCACCTGTAAATGTTATTTGTGGCTGAGCAGCATTAAGACAAACATTTGTTGAGCCAGCGATTGTAGCAGTTGGTAATGGGTTTACTGTAATGACTGCAGTACCTGTGATATTTTGAGTACAGGTTGACCCATTCACATCTGAAACAGTTTGCAAAGCATAGGTAAAAGTGCCAGCAGTATTGGTAGGCGCATTTAAGGTAACACTGTTACCTGTTGCTGTAGTTATAGTTTGTGTTGGGCCACCATTTATGGAATATGTAAAAGTATAAGGTGCATTCCCATCTGCACCAGTAAAAGTGAGTGTAGGTTGAGTAGCATTTACACAAACAGTAGTAGCTCCATCAATAGTTGCAGAAGGAGTCGGGAATATTGTAATAGTCGCAGTACCGGTTTGATTTTGTGCACAAGCTGTAGAACTGCCATCTGTTACACTGATTAATTCATACACAAATACACCAACAGCGGTTGTGGGTGCTTGCACGGATACGCTATTCCCTGAGGAAGTTGTAACAGTTTGTGTTGCACCTCCATTGATTTTATAAGCAAATGTGTAGGGAGCAACTCCTGCAGAACCCGTAAAGGTTATCGGTGGTGGCGTTGAGTTTAAGCAAACTGTGTCTGTTCCTGCAATGGTTGCAGTTGGTAATGGGTTTACTGTTACGGTAGCAGCACCTGTTGGTGTACCGCTACATACAGTATTGTTTACGTCTACAACACCGGTGAGATTAAAAACAAAAGTGCCAGTAGCTCCAGTAGGAACGTCTACTGTTGCAACACTAGAGGGAGCCACAGAAGATACAGTTTGGGTGGCACCTCCATTTATATTGTAACTAAAGGTGTAGGGAGGCGTGCCTGCAGATCCTGTAAAGGTAATTTGAGGTGATGGAGCATCCTTACATACATCAACTGTACCAGTAATGGTAGCGGTTGGATTTGTATTAATCGTTACAACAGCTGAAGCGGGCTGATTTTGTGTACATACCCCACTACTAGACTCAGATACACTAATTAAATTATAACTAAATACGCCTAATACATTCGTTGGTGCTTGGAGAGTAACAGTGTTGGAGCTAGCAGTAGTACTAATGGTTTGGGTAGCGCCACCATTAATGTTATAGGAAAAAGTATAAGGAGGTGTTGCGCCTGCACCTGTAAATGTGATAGTTGGTTGTGGAGCATTTATACAGGTAGTGACTGTACCACTAATCGTAGCACTGGGCAATGGATTAATTGTTACATTCTGTGTAATTGTATCAGAGCGACAACCTATATCTGTTATGAGCGAATAGGTAACGGGATAAGTACCTGATGTGGGAAAAGTGTATGTAGGATTAATCTGCGTTGAGCTACCAAGCGTTCCAAAAGTCCAATTGACCGAAATAATAGGTCTATTACCAGTATTAGAAGCATCTGTGAATTGAGTCGCGTTGTTAGCGCAAATTCCAGTAAAAGTAAAACCTGCACTAGGTCTATTTAATACCTCTAAATCAAAATTAATTTCTTGCTCTCCCCCACAGCCATCAGCCGTTGGATTTGTTGCCAATACTTTGATAGGGTAAATTCCATTTGCAGTAATAGTATACTGAGTAGGGAGACGGTATATATATAACGTTCTTCCATTGACTACAGTAGTTGCAGTAGGTGTTGGGTTAGTCAAACTAACATCAGCAATACCCATCCCGTTTAATGCCGTTCCAAAGACCCAACTGATAGTAGTGGGTTGATAAGGAAACGTCATTGAAAAATAAAAGGGGGTACCCACACATGTTGCAGGAAAATTAACAGTAGAGTTTGGAGTTTCTAAAGAAATATACTGGTAAAGATCTTTAACGTTGGCGCCCGCTGAATAACCGTATGATTCAGCATTTGCATATCCATAAGCCATTGCATTAAAACCAGAATCAGATTTAAGTGTGTGATAACCCTGTGTTACATTGGCTAGGTAAGCATAAGAGTATGCGGGATTTTGCGGATGCACAACCCATGAAGAAGCAGGAATTGTATTATTATCTAATCGAAAAGAAGAAATTCCAGTTCCGCCATTGGGAATAATTACATGTATGTGGTGCTGCGGTGGTGTTGCAACAAGGTTTGAACTCACCAAGGTTACTTTAGAGATTGTTTGTTCCAAAGGATTTAAAACAATCATGTCTGGATCATAAGGGTTGACGTTCCCATCGCATCCAGCCGTAGTAAAAAATTGTGCCACAGAGATTGGCTGGTCTGCAGTAATTCGATTAGGAGTATTCCCTGAAAAGTCATAGTAGCGACTATTCACAAAGCTAGTAGGATTAACCAGCGTACCATTCACATAAACGTTTGTGGCAGGGTCTTTCTTAATGATGCGATAGTAGTTTAATGGACGGTTATAGCTTGGAACAGTTAAATAATTTCTTCCCCATGAAGCAGCAGGATAAAGTTGTTGGTATAAATTATCAGAGCTATTACTATTACTGCAGTTAGCTCCAATTTTCATTTTACCGGCACCAGAAAAAACAGCAATTCTTTTACAGGCAGTTGAGCCTGTTGCAACAGATCTAATTTTTGTACCTGTCAAGTCAGTTCCATAATACAATCCACCAGAAGCAGTATTATTATGTGTCCCTAATAGCTGATAAATTTGTCCCTTATTTAATAAAACTGTGTTAGTGCTACCCGCTGCCCAACCATTTGTAGTAGGACCAGAGGGAGTAATTTCAACTGTGGTATTGTCTTCAACCGCAATAATATCAATATACGAGTTTGCATTTGTAGAATTTGAAACCTGTGTGTAACTCATGGAATAATACTCGTTACCAAGTACGTTTGTTGGGAGACATACCGTTGCACCGCTGACAGCACTCTGAGTAATATAGGAATACACAACAATATTCTTATCAGCAGTAACATATACTGTTTTATTAGAAATTACACCAGTTGTATTTAAATAATAAGTATTAGGAACAACATATTGAATCACTTGTCCAGCATTAATTGTACCGGATTGTAAAGTGACGCCTCCGTAAATTTTTATTGTGTAGTTTGTAGTGACATCTGAGGTTAAATAAAGGGTCATTGATAAACCAGAACCACCATTCCCTACGTGGTAGGAATAAGGTATCCAGAATTCCTTTCCTTTATTAGAAAAGTCTTGCGAATGAGATTGTAAAAAAAAGAAAACGGGTAAAAAAGTTAGTGGAAAAATCTTGTAAAGAAACTGGCGCATATGTAGGGCTGGTATCAGGGTTGACTAAGTTAATAATACCTGAGGAAGCTTTTCATTTTTTTCAACCTTTTTCAATGAAAAAACAAACTACAAGAATTTGAGTAATAACGTTTTGTATTAAAAAACCTTGCATTTGAGTCCCAAAAAAAGAATTAGTTTAATTGCCGTTTGGGTAAAATGTACTGAAGTAAATATTAAGTAATACAGTATATAATGTTGAATACTAATATATTAATAAGGGTGTCCCCCTCCGTCTACTTTCTTTTTACAACTAATGGGCAGCCGCTTATAGGCATCAGGGTTTGCTAGCACGTCATCTGCATCATACCCGCAATTGGATACAGCAGTTTTAATCTGCTCGATATCCATTCTGTCCGTGATGTACTTTACCTTGGCCTCCCCTTTACGATAGTTAACCAAAAATTCTGCAACGCCGTCTAATCTTTTTAATTGATACTCTAACCGATTTTTACAGTTTAAGCAAAGAGCTTGAGGAATCTTTATGGTAGTGGTTACAACGGGTTTTACTTGACCGTTGGCTATAACTCCAATGAGTAAACTAGCAACTAAAATTAGAATAGGACGCATAGACTATTTAAGTGGTGACCAATTTGCGGGATCTTTTCGCCATTGCTCCAGTAATTCAGATTCTGATTGACCAATCAATCCATCTCTTAGTGCAAGCTGAATTAAAGTGGGATAGTCTGTCAAAGAGATATAAGGGAGCTTACGTTGCTCAAATTGCTCCTTTGCCTGGTTGAAACCATAATTAAAAATAGAAACCATCCCGATTACTTCCAGCCCTTTGGACTGAAGTGCATCTACCGCTTGTAAACTACTTTTACCGGTAGAAACCAGATCTTCAATAACAAGAACCTTTTGCCCTTCTTTACACTCTCCTTCAATTTGATTACCTAATCCATGCTCTTTGGGTTTAGGTCTGACGTAAATGAAAGGAAGTTTTAATTGATCAGCAGCCATGGCACCCCAGGGTATTCCTGCTGTAGCCACCCCTGCTAATAGTTCTGTATTTTCAAATTGCTCGAAAATGACATTACACAACTCTGATTTAATAAAGTCACGTATGTAAGGGAAAGAAAGGACCTTTCTATTGTCGCAATAGATGGGGCTTTTCCAGCCACTCGCCCAAGTATAGGGCTGACTAGGATTTAATTGAACTGCTTTAACTTGTAAAAGTTTTTCAGCAATAACGACTGCATCTGACATCAAACAAAAGTAATAAAATCAAACACATGTCCATTATAATTCAGGCTGGTGGTGGCGTTATTCAGAATGAAAAGAATCAAGTCTTATTAATTTACCGTAGAAATAAGTGGGACCTTCCAAAGGGAAAATTAGACCCAGGTGAAACCTTAGAAGAATGTGCCATTCGGGAAGTAAAAGAAGAGACAGGGTTACAGTCTGTACAGCTAAAAAAGAAATTAATTGTAACACAACATACCTACGCACAAGACTCCAACCAATACGTCAAGGAAACTCACTGGTATCATATGACCGCCTCTATGAAGGAAAATAATGTCCTAGTTCCGCAAATTGAAGAGGATATTGAAAAAATTGAATGGGTAGATATTGATAGCTTATCACCTTACCTGGAGGAAAGTTATCCTACAATCCGCCAAGTATTATCGCTGTTGTAAAGATGTAGCAACAATAGTTGGTAAAAACGGCGAAGCATCTCCCCCATTTCGGAGAATATCACGTACAATGGTAGATGCTACAGAGGTATATTTCGGCTCTCCGGTCAAAAAGATTGTTTCGATGGTGGCGTCTAGTGTACGATTTGCATCAGCAATCGTCTTTTCATACTCAAAGTCACTTACGTAGCGGATTCCTCGTAATATAAATTTGGAGCCGATTTTTTTACAAAATTCAACCGTAAGTCCATCATAGATAGCGCCTTCTACCCTTGGTTCATCTTTGTAGATTGCAGATATCCATCCCAATCGTTGCTCGGGTGTGAACATGGGAGCTTTGGAAGAATTTAAACCAATACCAACGACAATTTTATCAAACAATGGCAATGCCCTGTTTATAATATCAACATGACCCAATGTAAGTGGGTCAAATGTACCAGGGAAAAGGCCAATGCGATTCATAATTCAAATTTACTCTGCTAAAGTACGACCAGAAAGCAAATAAAGTACAGCCATTCTGACGGCAACTCCATTTTCAACCTGTTGAAGAATGATAGACTGATCACTATCAGCAACATCACTATTAATTTCAACCCCTCGATTAATGGGTCCGGGGTGCATGATGACAATTTGTTTTTTTAAGCTATCCAATAATTCTTTGCTAATTCCATAAGCAAGATTGTATTCTCTAAGTGATGAAAAAAGTACCTGGTTCTGCCTTTCGAGCTGGATTCGCAAAACATTGGCTACGTCGCACCATTCTAATGTTTCTTTAAGATTATAGCTTACCTGTACACCTAGTGCCTCACCGATGTGTTTAGGAATTAAAGTGGGCGGCCCACAAACCAAAACCTCTGCACCCATCTTTTTTAAAAGATAAATATTGCTCTGCGCGACTCTGCTATGTAAGATATCACCTATTAATGCAACTTTTCGTCCTTGCAGTGTACCTGTTTTTTCTTTTATGGAGAAAGCATCCAATAATGCTTGCGTGGGATGTTCATTTATTCCGTCTCCAGCATTTACGATGGCAGCAGGAATATGTTCAGCTAAAAAGTGAGGAGCTCCACTAGCGCTGTGACGCATCACAACCATATCAACCTTCATCGATAAAATATTATTTACCGTATCTAAAAGGGTTTCTCCTTTAGCTGCTGAAGAAGATGAAGCTGCAAAATTGATGGTATCCGCACTTAATCGCTTTTCTGCCAATTCAAATGAGATTCGAGTACGAGTAGAATTTTCGTAAAAAAGGTTTACGATTGTAACCTCACGAAGAGAGGGCACTTTTTTAACGGGTCGCTGTAAAACTTCTTTGAATTGCTCTGCTGTACTTAGAATGAGGGAAATATCTTGGGGGGTGAGATTTTTAATGCCCAGCAGATGTTTGGTGGATAGTTGCATTAAAAATCAAAATTAGGGGATTTTATTGATTTATCAGAATCACTTGAGGATCACCATTTTCTGTACTCATCAGCTTGATTTTCTCCGTCCGGAGGGTCGATATTTTTTTGCCCGAATAGTCCGGTTGAATTGGAAACTGGCGATGTTCATGGCGGTCAATTAATACACATAATTCAACTCGTTCTGGTCGTCCGTAGTCCAATAGTGCATCTAATGCGGCTTTTATAGTTCTTCCTGTAAATAGAACATCGTCCACCAAAATGACAGTTTTACCCTCAATGGAAAAAGGGAGATTCATTTTATCAGGTGTAACAATTTTGTTTCTCACATCATCTCTGTAAAAGGTAATGTCTAATTGACCATGTAAAACCTCGCTAGAGGTGAGTGTAGAAGCGATGATGTTGTGCAAAAAGGATGAAACCACAGCCCCACCCTGTTGTATTCCTATTAGAACAGTATTTTCAAATTGAGGATGCTTTTGAAGCAACTGATCTCCCAATTGCTTTAAAATGGAATATACCTCAGAAGGTTGAACTATAACTTTCACGTGTCATTGATTTATTTCTCAAGCATAAAAGGATATGCAAAATCAGTGGGTGGATTAAAGGTTTCTTTAACTGTTCTTGCACTTAACCATCGATAGAGGTTGAGGTGTGAGCCTGCTTTATCATTCGTACCAGAAGCTCTGGCACCACCAAAAGGCTGCTGTCCAACTATTGCACCTGTCGGCTTATCATTAATGTAAAAATTACCAGCAGCATGCTCTAGCCTTTTAGTAGCCAACTCAATTGCAGCACGGTCTTGCGCAATAATTGATCCAGTTAATGCATAAGGTGAAGTGCCATCTACTAAGTCCATTGCCTTTTCAAAATTATTGGCAGGATAAACATAGATGGTTAACACGGGACCAAAGATTTCTTCACACATGGTTTGTGATTGAGGATTCTTTGTTTCGATAATAGTGGGTTGTATAAAGAACCCTTCCTTATCCTCACACTTGCCTCCAACTAAAATTGTACACTTTGGATCTTTTTTGGCAGTATCGATATAGCGTTTAATGGTAGTGAAGCTCTTCTCGTCAATTACAGCATTTATAAAATTGCTGAAATCCTCAACTGTACCCATTTTAAATTTTCGAACACCCGCGACTAGTTTCTTTTTAACCTCTTCCGCAATGTTTGAAGGGATATAGGCTCTAGAGGCAGCTGAACACTTTTGACCCTGGAATTCAAATGCACCACGCAATAGTGCAGTGACAAGCACATCAGGATCGGCAGATTTATGTGCCAACACAAAATCCTTTCCTCCAGTCTCTCCCACTATCCTAGGATATGATTTATAAGTTGAAATGTTATTCCCAATTGTACTCCACATTGAATTAAAAACCTGGGTAGAACCTGTAAAATGAACGCCGGCAAAATCCTTATGTGAGAAACAAACTTTCCCCACAGCTGGGCCATCTACGTACACTAAATTGATTACTCCATCTGGCAGACCAGCTTCTTTGAGTACTCTCATGATTAATTGTGCAGAATAAACTTGCGTGTAGGCACATTTCCAAATAACCACATTTCCGCATAACGCAGCAACTGTTGGGAGATTTCCACCGATGGATGTGAAATTAAACGGAGTTACCGCTAACACAAAACCTTCTAGTGGGCGATACTCCAACCGATTATGCATTCCAGGTCCACTAATGGGCTGTTGTTTATAAATCTCCGATAAGAAATGAACATTGAATTTTAGAAAGTCAATGAATTCACAAGCAGCATCTATTTCGGCTTGAAAAGCATTTTTACTTTGGCCGAGCATCGTAGTGCCGTTAATATAAGGGCGGTATTTAGTAGCTAATAAATCAGCAGCCTTTAAAAAAATATGTGCACGATTTTCCCAAGAGTAAGTGCTCCAGCTTTTTTTTGCAGTTAATGCAGCTTCTATAGCCATACTAACATGCTTCTCCTCTCCTTTGTGAAAATATCCAAGAATGTGTTTCTTTTCATGTGGAGGTCGTATAGCTATTTTATTTCCTGTTTTTACTTCTTTTGAGCCAATAAATTGAGGGATGTCTGCTACTTGAGACTTTAGCTCTTTCAATACTTCTTTCAGCTTTTTTCTTTCACTTGAACCGGGCGCATAACTAAGTACGGGCTCATTGGCAGGTAAAGGATAAGAGAACGTCCCTGTTGACATAAAAAAGGATTTAAATTAATGGTTTAAAGGTAGTAATTACTTTATGCTTGTTGCTGGTCTTTTTCACTCATCAAAAAAGCTTTAATAAAACCATCTAAATCACCATCCATTACAGGCTGAACATTTCCTACTTCAAAATCTGTACGATGATCTTTAATCATTTTATAGGGGTGAAAAACATAGCTACGAATTTGACTTCCCCACTCAATTTTCTTCTTGGTGCTGTTGACCGCATCTCTAATCTCATTCCTTTTTCTTAACTCCTCTTCATATAAGCGGCTTTTTAACATCGTCATTGCCTTTTCCCTATTGCCCAACTGGGATCGTTCTGTTTGACAAACTACGACAATGCCTGTGGGAATATGTGTCAACATCACTTTTGTCTCCACCTTGTTAACATTCTGCCCTCCAGCGCCACCACTTCTGGCTGTTTCCATTTTTACATCAGCTTCTTTAATCTCGATATTTATAGTATCATCCACTAGAGGGTAAACAAAAACGGAAGAAAATGAAGTATGTCTCCTGGCATTACTGTCAAACGGTGAGATACGTACTAATCGATGCACACCACTTTCAGCTTTTAAAAAACCATACGCAAAAGGGCCTTCAAATTGGAGGGTACATGTTTTTATTCCAGCTCCATCGCCCCAAACCCAATCAAGCTCTGTGACTTTCCACCCCTGCTTTTCTCCATACATGCGATACATTCTGGCTAGCATTTCTGCCCAATCCTGGCTCTCAGTTCCACCGGCACCTGAATTAATCTGTAAAACAGCGGGAAGCTCATCTTCAGGCTCATTTAAGGTAGCCTTAAATTCAGCATCATCTAATAGCGAAAGCGCTTTATCATAGGACTCCTGTGTTTCTACTTCTGTAGCATCACCACTTTTCCAAAATTCAAAAAGAACGGCAAAATCCTCTACTGACTGTTCTGCATTGGTATAGAGATTAACCCAATATTCATTGAGCTTGATATTTTTCATAATATCAGTAGCTCTTTTGTTATCGTCCCAAAATCCAGGGCTTAGGGATAATTGTTTGTCTTGTGCAATTTTCTGAAGTCGATTATCGACGTCAAAGAAACCTCCTTATCCCGACAATGCGGGACCGCATATCCTGTAATTTTTCAACTGTCATAAGGCAAAAATAGCTTATTAATATTGAAAATGGATCGTAGTTGCACCATTCCCGTAAAAGGGATCAAACTGATCAGAATAACTACGAATAAAGGGCTTTCCATTTAACCAATGGTGGATTTCCTCTTTTAGTTTGCCCTTACCCACTCCGTGAATAACAGTTAGTGTAGGTTGGTGATGTTGAATCGCCAACTCAATTTGTCTCTCGAATGCATTTAACTGAATGGATAGAATTTCAAAATTTGAAAGGCCTTTCCAATTCGCGACAAGTTCTTCAATATGCAGGTCAATCACATGATAAAATGATTTTTCAAACAAACTGGATTTAAGTGAGTCAATGCTGTTATTAGCTTTAAATCTAATCTCGCTTGTATCCAGTATTTGAACTGTATTTTGATCTGGGTATTCGTTAACTATTCGAAATGAAAAACTTGCTTCTTTACTCTCTTTTAATTTTTGAAGTTGTGCAAAGAGTTGCTTAGGCTTGATTCGAATTGTATGTGAAAATTGGTCCACTTTTCCCTTTATCTTTTCAACTAAGGAAAATTCAAATAGAAAAATCGGATTATCATTAAAGCCTTCCATCAAAAAGTCATGGAGATAAAAATTATGTCCTCTTTCCACTTTTCCTGCAAATTGCCAATCTACATTACCCAAAACGCTAACTCGGTAATCGAATTGAACTGAATGCGATAGGCCATTATGTAAATAGAGTTTAAAAGACTCTACCTGCCATTCGTCCTCCGTGTCTGCAAGAACTGGTAAAAGAACAAAAGATAGATTTTCGGCTGAAGCGGGTTGATCTGTTTTATTTTTTTCGACTCGTAAATCGTCAAGACTCCTTTTAACAATTTTTGGCTTTTCAGGAGTTGATTTTTTTTGAGAAGGTGAGAAACGATAGTAATAAGGGAAATCTATCTGATCGATAAAAACGGGAAACTGCACCCCTTCCACTTCTACACTAACCATTTGATTATCTAAAAAATCAATGATGGTAGCTTCTTCCTTGGAATGCAATAGCAGTACTTTATCACCAATCTGGTATTTCAAGCAGGCATTTTTAAAAAGCTACAGACCTGTAAGCCGGATTCTGTCGAGGGCCTTCATTTATCTGCCAAAAAAGTTGCCCTTTTTGGTCAAGCTGCCTACCCTGTAACCTGTCTTTTCAGTGCTCGAACGTGCCGCTCTCAAAGGTTACTATACGTGGCATTTCAGCATGCAAGGTTTACCCGTCTTCGCTGTTACCAGCGAAGACCGTGGGCTCTTACCCCACGTTTTCATCCTCACCTTTATTGCTAAAGGCAGTTATTTTCTGTGGCACTTGCTGTCACTGGTTACCCAGTGCCCGGCTATTCACCGGTGCATTGCACTTTGCTGTCCGGACTTTCCTACTCCCAAATGAGAGTCGAAGACCTGGTCTGTAGCCTTGCAAAGGTACAAAACCTATCTTTTATCATCAGCAGAGCTTGAAGAGTCAACCTTTAATCCAATTTGTAAGTCACGTTGCAAGGTATCAATGGCGGTAATAATTTGCTTTACTTGAATGTGAGGCAGCATACTTTGATCTAAAATTGACTTGATTTGCTCCATATTTTGCCAATGATAATTGGCTTGCTTTTCAGTCATTTTAAATACAAAATATCTTTCTGAAGAAAAGCTAAGCAAGAGCAGGACAAGAAAAAGAAATAGAATTTTTTTCATTTTTATTCGTTTAATAAAGATCATACCATCCTCTTCCATTATACCCTTGGTGACGTGATGTATCGGTATTAAAAATTATAAGTCCGGCAGTAGGTGAATTAAGGGCGTCTCGCTCTACAGTGGACATACTAGTTGCTATAAGTTGAGGAGTTTTCCATTCTAATTGGGTAGGATTTGACTGACTTGCACATAAATATTGTCCCGCTAGTGGTGTAACGGCTGGAAGAGTTAATTGAATCGTTGCTGATTGTGGCTGTGCCTTAAGCGAGGTGTAATTATCACCGAAAGAACTAGGCTCCATCATACGAAGTTCAGCTGCGTTATTGTCAATATTACCTAGTTCCAAATGACCTGATAATCTACTTGATGACCTTGAACGAGAGTAAAGTGCATAGCGATTAGAACCTACATCGATACTTTCATCCAGGTAAATCCCATATGAATAATCAATCGTTCCCGTATTTCTCCAAAAATGGGTGCCGTTGGTAGTAGAAATCAATCCTTTACCCACGGAGATGCCATAAACTGCACCTATAGAAGAACTAGTATTACTATTATACACACTAACGGTCAAACCGAAGAGTGTATCAATTCTACCGCCCCGATTATTCCAAGCTTCAATTGATTGAGCATGTAATTTATTGATGGTGCCAGTAGATCCGTTTTCCACGCCACTCACTGCACCATATGCATTTTGGATTATTCCAGTACTTCTATTGGTCACTACATTGTAGGACCCCCATGCACTAATCATACTTCCGGTTCCTGCATGAACAGACCATGCCTGCATGGACCGCATTTGACCTAAAGATTGTGTATTAGAAGCATCGGATAGTGCAAAAAAAGCACCCCCCATTAATCGATTATCAAATTTTCCCGTTCCAATTACTTGCCCAAGCACTGCAATGGTGCGTGGTGTTGTTGATGATGCTGAGGCTACATTTTTTTGAATTCCAACAGCAGGATAATAACTATTACCATCAGCAACCATATTGCCTGGTAATAATTGATCTCCTACTGCCAAGGTGCCATTTACATCTGTATTACCATTTATCTCTGCAAGTGACTGTGGGCTGGATGTTCCTAACCCCAAAAAACCCGTTTTAGTCAAGCGAATTCTCTCTTGAGAATTCGTTACAAAAACAAGATCCTGATTAGAAGAGGTACCTATTCTTGATCCAGAAGTGCCATCCCAGGCATCAGAAGTGTTATTACCATTCATAGTCCAACCCTCTTGTGCAGTGAGGTAAGAATTCCAAATCAATTGGTTGATTCCGTTTTGTTGCGATTGAACAGCTAATGCTTGCCCAGGATTCCCCATCTGTGCAGGCAATGAAAGTGTGTAATCTGTTTGCGGAGTAATTAATGATGATATACTAATGGTGCGATTAGCTGAAGGAGAAACTAAACGTATTGCCTTTTGATTGGATGGCCGAATTTGTGCTGCTACTGGAGATTTGAGTAGTAAAACGTAATTCAGCACACTGAAAAGAAGTAAATTAAAAACTCGCATCAAATCCACCGATTGATTATTCTAAAATTGACCAATTCACAGATCCAGTAAATGGAGAAGAAAAATAAATTGTGAAACGTCCAGTTCCTGTGTTTCTGGAGACATAATAAGAGGGTATTGGCATATCAGCAGCTGTTCCCTCCAATGTCAATGTGATTGCATCATTTGCATCGAGCGAAACAGCAGTACCCTGACCGTTTGTTGGAGTAATTTCTGCAGATTCAACAGCAGTACTGTAGGTAACAAATCCTCTTGCTTTAGTTAAATGATACCCGTTATAGGTTAACACTGCTTCTATAGAAGACTGTTTTAATAAACCCGTACTGTTTGCCAGTAAAACTCGATCATAACCAGAAGGGACTGTCGAGGATGCAGTTCCAGCAATAGATGCCAAACTAACATCTCCCGTAACACTTAAAGTACTAGCCAATGAAGTAGCACCTGCAATATCTACTGTTCCCCCCATTGTCGCATTTCCCGTTGCTCGTAATGTTCCTCCAACATCCAGTGTAGAGGTCGCATTTAAGGATGATCCAATACCAATTTTCCCATCCGCATTGACACGCATTCGTTCGGTATTTCCTGTCAATATTTTGATTGGCTGTGCTGTAGTATGAGTGGTAGCTATTACCAAAGGTTGTGCGCTGGTAGTACCCACAAATTGCTGCCCATTACCCGTACCTGCAGCTGTGATATTATTTCCCTCCAATGACCAAGCGGCATTTGTAACAGCTGAATTAAGTGATTGCCATTCCAGAGTGGTAGCGGAACCGTTGACTGATGAAATTTTTAAAATACTATTTACTGCTGGAATGGTAGAAGGAAATGACAATGTATAGGAACTTGTGCCCTCAGCAGCTCGCAACGCTAAAAAACCCGTACCTGCTTGGCTTGGATTAACTAAACGAAGTTCCCTTTGAATAGTTGGACGAACTTGTGCGTTTCCTTGCGTTACAAAAAGTAAACCAAGTAAAAAAATACAATAGGCAAGATTAATCTTTTTCATAGTTATTAGTTTTAATTTTTAAAAAATTCAATCAATAATCATCCAGCTTAAAAATCCGCTATACGGAGCGGTAAAATAAATCAGCACCCGATTCTTAAGTGCATCACGCAGTATATAGTAGCTTGGCGTTGCCAACGGAATTTTATCCGCCTCCAATGCCACTGATATTCCATCATCCATCTCAAGCGGCTCATTTAAGTTTATTGCTACCGAATCAACAGCTTGCAAGAATGAACTTCGCCCCTTCGATTTCATAGCAATGCTGCCACTCCCTTGTAAAGCGTACAGGGCATACGGCACCAATCCAAAGGGAGCGCTACCTAATTCAATCCAATGATCCTGATAATTCCATCCAGCAATTGGCGGAAAAGGGGGTATCGAAATTTTTATTTGGAGCAAGAGATTCAACTTATAAAAAGGAACTTTTAGCAAATCCCTTTCTAATCCTCCTCGATATCGTCCATTTCCAATTGAAATTTGAAATATTCCCCAATCATCTGTTTTTGATTCAAACTCCTCTGAAAATACCAATTGCGAATCTCTACTAAAAAGCAAATTCGATTGTATATAGATCAATTGATTCTTAACTGTGTTATTAAATCTATCTCTGGCTACTGCCTGAAAAGGCATACTAGGGATATTAGTTTGCGCAATTAATTGGAAAACCCCCACTCGACCTACAAATAATATGAAAAACAGTAGACTATTTTTCATTTTGTAATTTTTACAAACTTTTTAAAACCAGAAATAGCATCCCCTGTGACTGTCAGAAAATAGATGCCGGACATAAAGTAATCAACTGGCACAGATACTCCTTGTTGCAAATTGTAAAGTGTGCACTTTTTTTGAACTAATAATCTCCCCACTTCATCCATTATAGATAATGTAACTACTCGCTCTAGATCTGAATAAATAGAAGCCCTTATAGTAGCTATTGTAGTAACAGGATTAGGATATAAATGAAGTTGAAGCTTTAGCTGTTCCCTTGTTTGTACACAGGGGTAAGTGAAAGTTCCTTGCGAGGGAAACTCCTTCCAAATTCCTAAACCATTTTCAATATGAATACATCCATTAGAAAAAGCTAAAAAGTTATAAGAATGAGTCGCAACTAATTGACTATTAGCAGAACATAAGTTTGTCCATTGAAAAACGAACTGCCGCTGACCATATAGCAATAGAGTCCGAAAGAAAAGAAACGCAATAGCAAAACATTTATACATATTTGAGTCCTGTTCAGAAACAAATATGTCTGAATGCGTCGCTAAATAACAAGTTTATTAAACCTGAAACCCTGAGAAAATAACGACACTAAATTGAATGATTTAGCTTACTATTTTTTCTTCCGTACAGAAAATAGATAAACAAACCTAAAGCCATCCAACCAAAAAACCATTTCCAACTAGCGGGAGGAATTTCAATCAATAAATACAAACATGATAATACACCCATGACAGGAATAAAAGCATAGTTCTTAATTACTGTGTAGAACATTATAACTAAAGCAATTGCAGTAAATAGCAAAAAAGGCATTTCCGTATATACACCAGTAATCAATTGTTGAAAGGATTCTTGCAGGCGTTGTTGACTCACATAAAGAAATAATAGAATAATTCCTGGAATCAGGTAACGACCACTCCAAGCAGGTAGTTTGAATTGTCCAGGCCTTTTTTCAATAACTGGCAGAAACAAGACGCCCCCTGAAACAAGTACAAATGCAAATAATGTTCCGATACTTGTTAAATCAGTTACAATTCCAGCTTGTAAAAAAAGGGAGCCAATTCCAACGATAAACCCCGTTAATAGCGTTGCGAATCCAGGTATTTGAAATTTATTTAATTGTTGAAACTTTTTTGGTAGTAACCCATCTCGACTCATGCTCATCCATATTCTGGGCTGACCAATTTGAAAAACTAACAAAACGGATGTCGTTGCCACAACTGCACTAACCGATATGATTTTTTCAATCCAAGGGGCTCTTTTTTCAAATACAAATGCCAATGGATCTGCAATTCCTCCAAACAGTGAATAATTTTCGATTCCTGTTAATATTAAAGCAATTAAGATATAAAGCACAGTACAAATCAATAAAGAGTAAATCATACCGCGTGGAAGGTCTCTTTGTGGGTTTTTACTTTCTTCTGCCATAGTAGAAATTGCATCAAAACCAATGTATGCATAGAAAACAGCAGATACACCCTTGAGTACACCAGAAAAACCATTAGGCATAAAAGGGGTCCAATTATTGGTATCAACAAAAAATGCACCAGAAACGATAACAAATAAGATAACTGCGATTTTAAAAAGCACCATCAAATTAGTGCCCTTTTTACTTTCTTTAATACCACTATATGCCAAATAAGTCACTAATACAACAATTATGAATGCAGGCAAATTGAAAAATAATGGTGTATTACCAAGATGAGGGGCCGATAGGTAGGATTTTACTGCAAACTGATACATTTCCAATTGAGGAGCAGATAAAGTAGCAGGACTTGCTAATGCATGAATGGCTTGTTCATACGCATGAGAAGCTGTTACTGGGTCAACTAACATCCAGGAGGGTAATTCAATATGAAAAATATGTACAAGTAGATTATTGAAATATCCGCTCCATGATATAGCCACTACTATATTACCTATTGCATATTCTAGTATTAATGCCCAGCCAATAATCCATGCAATTATTTCCCCAAATACAACATACGAATAAGTATAGGCACTTCCTGCTACAGGAACACGACTAGCAAACTCTGCATAACATAATGCAGAAAATCCGCAAGTAACTGCAGTTAATATAAAAAGAAGAGAAACACCTGGGCCACCATGAAAGGCAGCTGAGCCAATGGTTGAAAAAATTCCAGCACCAACTACTGCAGCAATTCCCATAAACGTCAAATCCTTTACTCCTAATACACGATTTAATGACGTGGAATGATTGGCTGGTGAATTTTCTAGTTGACTAATTGTCTTTTTACGAAACAATGAACGCATGCAAGTGTTTTTGTAATTATTAAACTACACATCCCTCTTAATAAGGTACTCGGCTAATTCAATCAAAGGTTTTTTTCGAGCACTTACTACCGCTATTTGATCCAGATCAGCAAGCGCTTCATCTAAAAATTTATTTTTGAGTGATAGCGCCCAATGGTCTATGCCACATTTTCTATAAACCGATAAGACATCATTTACTTTATTATCACCTTGTTTACCAAGCCACGATTGTAAAATGGCAACATCAGCTTTATCAGCAGTCTCCAGGGCATGTATTAATAAAAATGTTTTTTTATCGGCAAGTATATCTCCTCCTACTTGTTTTCCAAATTTTTGCGGATCCCCAAATGCATCCAGATAA